>Ga0187893_10002340_pt1 | contig 41955 bp, 43 predicted proteins | sample MA1701074metaG_FD_139574 | JGI IMG/M metagenome (GOLD analysis project Ga0187893, IMG submission 139574) | White microbial mat communities from a basaltic lava cave in the Kipuka Kanohina Cave System on the Island of Hawaii, USA - MA170107-4 metaG ...
CCCCAGTTCACGTCCTCGTCCGGCTCCCAGACGTCCGCGCGACCGCCCCCGAAGCCGAAGGTCCTGAAGCCCATCGACTCCAGCGCGACGTTGCCGGCGAGGATCAGCAGATCGGCCCAGGAGATCCCGGCTCCGTACTTCCGCTTGATCGGCCACAGCAGCCGGCGCGACTTGTCGATGTTGACGTTGTCGGGCCAGCTGTCGAGCGGGGCGAAGCGCTGCTGGCCCCGGCCGCCGCCGCCCCGGCCGTCGGCGATCCGGTAGGTCCCGGCGGCGTGCCAGGTCATGCGGATGAACTGCGGCCCGTAATGGCCGAAGTCCGCCGGCCACCAGTCCTGCGAGTCGGTCATCAGCTTGACCAGGTCCTTCTTCAGCGCCTTGTAGTCGAGGCGCCTGAATTCCTTCGCGTAGTCGAAGCCCTTGCCCATCGGGTCGGACTTCGAGGAATGCTGGTGCAGCAGCTCCAGCCGCAGCTGGTTCGGCCACCAGTCGCGGTTCGTCCTGCCGACGCCGGCGATCTGGTTGAACGGGCACTTGCCCGCGCTCTGGTCGGTCTTTGCGTCCATGTTTCTCTCCAATCGGCGTTGGGGGGTGGCACTGGAAGTGTCGGCCGGGCGGCCGATCGAGTCCAACCGATCTTTCCGCTGAGGTCGATCGAGACCGTCGATCAGTGGCCGGGGGGAATCCTAACCCGCCTGCGCGCCGAGGTACGCCCGCTCGAGCGCGCCGTCCGCGGCGATCTCGGACGCGGCGCCCGAGGCCACGATCTGCCCGCCCTCGATCACGTACGCGCGGTCGGCGAGGGTGAGGGCGAGGCCCGCCATCTGGTCGACGAGCAGGATCGTCGCCGCCTCGCTCCGCAGCCGGTCGAGCGCGGCGAAGAGGTCGTTGATCACCGCCGGCGCGAGGCCGAGCGAAGGCTCGTCGAGCAGGAGCAGGCGCGGCTTCGCCATGAGCCCGCGCGCGAGCGCGAGCATCTGCTGCTCGCCGCCCGAGAGGAGCCCGGCGCGCTGGTGCAGGCGCGCGCGGAGGCGCGGGAAGCGCTCGAGCATCGCCTCGACCTCGGCGTCGGTCGCGTCGCGCCGCAGGTACGCACCGAGGCGGATGTTGTCGAGGACCGAGAGCTCCGGGAACACCTGCCGGCCCTCGGGCACGAGCGCGACGCCGCGTGCGACGACCTCGTGCGCCGGCAGGCGCTCGAGCGCCGCGCCGTCGAGGCTGATCCCGCCCTCGACCGGGCGGTGCAGCCCCGCGAGCGCACGCATCAGCGTCGACTTGCCGGCGCCGTTTGCGCCGAGCACCGCGACCATCTCGCGAGCGCGCACCCGCAATTCCACGCCGCGCAGCACCGGCTCGGCGCCGTAGCCGGCGGAGAGCCGGCCGACCTCGAGGAGCGTGCCGCCGAGCGCCGCCTCGGCGGTGCGATGCGCGGACGGGCGGCCGGCCTCCTCGCCGAGGTAGGCCTTCTTCACCGCGGGATCCTGCTGGACGTCCCCAGGGCTCCCGGCGGCGATGCGCACGCCGGCGTCGATCACCGCGACGCGGTCGGAGATGCCCATCACGAGCGACATGTCGTGCTCGACGAGCACGACCGCGATGCCGCCGTCGGCGATGCGGCGGAGGAGCGCGGCGAGCGCGCGCTTGTCGTCGCGCGACAGGCCGGCGGCGGGCTCGTCGAGCAGCAGCACCGACGGCGAGGTGGCGAGCGCCCGTGCGATCTCGACGAGCCGCCGGTCGACGTGCGGCAGGTCGGCCGCGCGCCGCCCGAGGTCGCCGCGGTAGCCGACGTAGGCGGCGAGCGCGCGAGCGCGGGCGATCGCATCGGCGCCCGGGGGCGCGACCGGCGAGCCGAGCCGCCCGCGCGCCTGCGCGATCGTCAGGTTGTCGAGCACCGACATGCTGCCGAAGAGCTGCGAGGTCTGATACGTGCGCGCAATTCCGGCGCGGGCAATCGCGTACGCGGGCCGCCCCTCGATCACCTCGGTGCCGAGCCGGATCGTCCCGGCGTCGGGTCGATAGAACCCGCCGAGCATGTTGAGCACGGTGGTCTTGCCCGCGCCGTTCGGCCCGATCAGGCTCGTGATCGCACGCGGCTGTGCGTCGAACGCGAAGCCGGTCACCGCGCGCACGCCTCCGAACGCGATGGTGAGCCCCTCGACCGCGAGCGCGGCGCCGGCCGGGGCGACGCTCGCGGCCGGCGCGGCGTCGGCCGCCGTCGGCGCGTCCCGCCGCCGGCCGAACCAGCGCGCGGCCTCGCCGACGATGCCCTCGGGGGCGATCCACAAGACGACGAGAAGCAGCGCGCCGAAGAAGAGCAGGCGGTACTCCGCGAGCCCCGCGAGCACCTCCGGCAGCAGCACGACCACCGCGGCGCCGACGAGCGGCCCGGTCACGGTGCCAGCGCCGCCGATGATCACGACCAGCACGAAGAGGATCGACTGCGAGAACGCGAACGTCGACGGCGTGACGAACGCCGAAAGCGACGCGAACATCCCGCCGGCGAGCCCGGCGCACGCGGCCGACGCGGCGAACGCGGCCGTCTTCACCGCGACCGGGTTCAGCCCGATCGATTCGGCGGCGGTCTCCGAGTCCTTCACCGCGCGCATCGCAGCGCCCCATCTGCTCCGCGCGAGCAGCCAGAACGCGTAGAGGACCGCGGCAGCGACGACGATCGCCATGAGCGCGACGCCGCGCTCGCCGAACGCGACACCGAACGGCGCCGGCTGCGGGATCCCCATGATCCCGTTCTGCCCGCCGGTGACGCCGCTCCATTCGACGGCGATCTGCTCGACGATGAAGCCGAATGCGATCGTCACCATGGCGAGGTACGGCCCGCGGACGCGCATCGCCGGCAGCGCGAGGAGTGCGCCGGTGACCGTGGCGAGGGCGACGGCGAGCGGGAGCGCGACCCAGAAGCTCAGCTTCGCCGCGGTCGTGAGGATCGCCACGACGTACGCGCCGATCGCATAGAACCCGACGTGCCCGAACGAGACCTGGCCGGTGAGGCCGACGAGCACGTTGAGGCCGATGCCGACGATCGCCGTCAGCGCCATCGTCGCCATGATGAAGACGTAGTAGCTGTTGGCGACGGCGGTGAACGCAGCCGCGGCGCCGAAGACCGCGGCGATCGCGACGAACGCGAGCGGCCTCATACCTTCTTCACCTCGGCCCGGCCGAAGAGCCCGTTCGGCATCAGCGCCAGCGCGACGATCACCAGCGTGAACGTGACGATCTGCGTGTAGGCGGAGCCGGCGAGCGCGGTGATCAGCGCCTCGACGACGCCGAAGAGGAGCCCCGCGAGCATCACGCCCCAGGCGCTGGTGATGCCGCCGAGGATCGCGACCGCGAACGCCTTCAGGCCGAAGAGCGTCCCCATGTCCGAGTGCACGTTGAAGAGCGGCGCGATGAGGATGCCGGCGACGCCGGCGAACACGGTCGAGGCCGCGTACGCCGCCATCACGGCGGCGGTGACGTTGATCCCCATCAGGCGCGCCGCGTCGCGGTTCTGCACCACCGCGAGCAGCGCCTTCCCGAGCCGGGCCCGGCGCGAGAAGAGATGGAGCGCGCCCGCCGCGGCGAGCCCGGCGACGGGAATCGCGAGCTGCAGCGGCGACACGCCGACGCCGAAGACCCGGATCGCGCCCTCGGCGCCGGTCAGCGACGCGGGCATCGGGAAGCCGCGCGGCTCCTTGCCGAAGGTGAAGAGCACGGTGTTGTCGGCGATGATGCCGAGCGCGACGGTCGCCATCAGCCACGCGTTCGAGCCGCGCCGCGCGAACGGGCGGACCGCGACGAGTTCCACGACGAGGCCGTACACCGCGCAGAGCGCGAGCGCGATCAGCGCCGCCGCCCACAGCGGCCACCCCAGCCGGACGGCGAAGGTGTACGCGAACACCGCGCCGAGCATCATCGAGCTGCCCTGCGCGAAGTTCACCGTGCTCGACACCGAGTAGGTGATGTAGAAGCCGAGCGCGAGCAGCCCGTACATGCTGCCCAGGCCGAGGCCGGAGACGAGCGCGGAAGTGATCAGCATGGGGTGGTGCGCAAAAGCAGACGGCCGCCCGGGGCGGCCGTCGTGCGCCAGAGGATTCTACCCGGCTACTTCTTCATCCCCACCGGGATGATCTGGTTGTCGATGAACTGCGTCCAGACGTAATCATTCTCGTTGATAGCGTCGTGGTTCTCGGCGGTGAACGGCTTCGAGTACTTCTTGATCAGGCCGTCGTAGCTCCCGATCTTGTAGAAGCCCTGCCGGATCGCGCCGCCGTTGGTCGAGCCGGCCTCGCCGATCGCCAGCGCGACGAGCATCATCGCGTCGTAGGCGTTCGCCACGCCCACCGCGGGCGTGATGTCGCCCGGCCCCTTGTAGTCGGGGTACTTCGCCAGCAGCGCCTTCAGCACCTTCTCGCCGACCGGCGACTGCGGGCCGAAGAAGCTGTAGGTCTGGATGAAGTGCACGTCCTTCGCGTTCGGCCCGGCGAGCTCGGTGAAGCGGCCGCCGGCCGGTCCCCAGTGCGACACGATCGGCACCTTCCAGCCCATCCGGTCGAGCGACTTCACCACCTGCGCCGACGGGCCGACGTTGCCGACGAGGTAGAGACAGTCCGCGCCGGCGGCCTTCAGCCGCGTGAGCTGCGGCACGACGTCGACGTCGTTCGCCTCGAACTTCTCGATGCCGGCGGGCTTCAGCCCCTTCGCCTCGAGCGCGGCCATCAGGCCCTTCTGGTTCGACTCGCCCCACGGATTGTTGACGAGGATCATCCCGCAGTTCTTCGCCCCGAACGTCTTCTGCGCGTACTGCACCATCGCGCGGTCGACGATCTCGTCCACCGCCGAGACGCGGAACACGAAGTTCGGGTTCGTCTTGTTCTGGGTGATCGGCGTGCCGGCGGCCCACGGCCCCATGAACGGCACCTTCGCCTCGCTCACGATCGGCACGATCGCGAGGGATACCGGCGTGTCGAGCCCGCCGAAGAGCACCGCGACCTTCTCCTTGAAGACGAGCTCGCGCGCGGCGATCACGCCCTTCGCCGGGGTCGCCTCGTCGTCGCGGCGGATGAGCTCGAACTTGCGGCCCTTGAGCACGCCGCCCTTCGCGTTCAGCTCGTCGATCGCGAGGGTGAGGCCGCGCGTGATCGCCTCGCCGGCGCGGGCCGACTGGCCGGAGAGCGCGGTCACGAGGCCGATCTTGATCGGCTCCTGCGCGGTGGCGGAAACTGCCGCCGCGCCGAGCGCGATGGCGGCGGCGACCTTCAGCAGCGAACGTCGTTGAAACATGGACCCCTCCTCGTGGACGAAACGCCGGGTGCGACGCAAGCGACGTGCCAATGGGTTTCCCGCCGGCCCCGCGCACTCTGCCGCAATACAGTCGAAGGAGGCGGATTATGCCCCTCGCCGCGCCCGCCCGGTGGAGTGCGCAATCCTGGGGCAGGGCGCACCGTCGGGGCGCGTTCGTCTCGATCTGTAACCGGTGCCCCGCCCGACACATCCGCTCACAAAGCCGCTCGTCCCCGGCCCGGAATCGGGGTTAGATGGCGCATCTCAACCGCTCGAGGAGCAGGCAACATGCTGAAGCACGTCTTGATCGCCGCGGCGAGTGCGGGGTTGCTCGCGGCGGCCTTCGCGCCCGCGCACGGCCAAGCGACCGCCCCCGCCACGAAGGGGGAGATGCGCGTCTACGGCGAGGAAGTGATGACGCCGCAGGAGCGCCAGGCGTACATCGACCGGATGCGCGCCGCGAAGACGCCCGAAGAGCGGACGAAGCTCCGCGACGAGCATCGCGCCGAGATGCAGAAGCGGGCGCAGGAAAAAGGCATCACGCTGCAGCAGCCGCAGCGCCCGGGCGGAAAAGGCGGCGCCAAGGGCGAGCGCAAGGGCGGCCAGGCGGCCGAGCTCTTCACCGAGCAGGAGCGCGCCGAGTTCCGCACGCGCATGCAGAACGCGAAGACGCCCGAGGCGAAGCAGCAGGTCCGCGCCGAGATGCGCACCCAGGCCGAGGCGCGCGCGAAGGAGAAGGGCGTCACCCTGCCCGAGCCGCGCGGCCCGCGCGGCGCTAAGCCGGCGCCCGCACCGTCCTCCGCGCCGGCACCCGCCCCCGCGGCACCGAAAGCGCAGTAGCACCGGCCTGATCCCGCGCCCCGGCTCGCGCCCGGGGAGGCGGGAGCATTTCCGCGAGCGGTAGCCTCGCGGCGGCGGGGTTGATTTCGCGCCGCAACGGTGGCATCTACTCGCGACGATGAAGTACAAGGACTACTACGCGACCCTCGGTCTCGCGCGCGACGCGTCGGCGGACGACGTCAAGAAGGCGTACCGCAGGCTCGCCAAGAAGTACCACCCGGACGTCTCGAAGGAGAAGGACGCCGAAGAGCGCTTCAAGGAGGTGAACGAGGCCTACCAGACGCTCTCCGACGCGGAGAAGCGGTCGGCCTACGATCAGCTCGGCCGGTACCGGCCGGGGGAGGACATCCGCCCGCCGCCGGGCTGGGGCCAGCAGTTCCGCTTCGAGCAGGGCGACCTCGACGGCTTCGTGGACCTCTCGGAGCTGTTCGAGCACCTCGGCGCGGCGGGCTTCGGCCGCAGCGCCGGGCGCGGCGGCCGCGCGGGCGGCGGCCGCGGCTTCGCCATGCGGGGCCAGGACTACGAGGTCACCGCCCACCTCGCGCTCGAGGAGGTCTTCCGCGGCGCCGAGCTCGACCTCGACCTGTCCGCGCCCGAGATGACCCCGGAGGGCGAGATCCGCCGCGTGCCGAAGACGATCCACGTGCGGGTGCCGAAAGGCGCCACCGACGGCCAGCGCCTGCGGGTGCCCGGCAAGGGCGGCCCCGGCGCGGGCAGCGGGCCGGCGGGCGACCTCTACCTCAACATCGTCCTGCGGCCGCATCCGCTCTACAAAGTGCAGGAGCACGACCTCTCCCTCGACCTCCCGATCGCGCCCTGGGAGGCGGTGCTCGGCACGGGCGTAGAGGTGCCGACGCTCGACGGCCGGGTGAAGGTGTCGGTGCGGCCGGGCTCGCGCGCGGGGCAGAAGCTGCGACTCGCCGGCAAGGGCCTGCCGAAGCCGAAAGGCGGCGCGGGCGATCTCTACTGCGTCCTCCAGATTGCGATGCCGACGGTCGTCTCCGACCGGGAGAAAGCGCTCTACGAGGAGCTCGGGCAGCTCGCGACCTTCAATCCGCGCGGCCATCTCGGCTGAAGCGCCGCCCGGCCGCGGCGGGGACAATCCCGGATTCCGTGAAATGCGTCACACGGTGCGCGGCGGCGCCGGAGGCAGCATAGTCGGCTTCGGGACTCGATATGCAATCCGTGCAGAAGGACACCCAGCGGGACTACTACCGGCTGCTCGGCGTGACCCGCTCCGCCAGCGCCGAGGAGATCAAGCTCGCCTATCGCCGGCTCGCGCAGCGCCTCCATCCCGACGTGTCGGCCGACCCGCAGGACGGCGAGCGGTTCAAGGAGATCACCGTCGCCTACCATGTCCTGCGCGATACCGATCGCCGGGTCCGTTACGACATAGAGGCTCTGGAAGCCGATCTCGACGAGAGTGAGCGCGAACTCAACGCGGCCAGGGAGATCCTCGCCAACGGCATGCCGCCGGCGGCGGGACCCGCCAGCGTGGCGCCTCCGCCCACAGCCAACCCGGCCAACCCGGCCAACCCGAACGCCGCCTGGGAGCGCGGCTTCGGCGACGAGGACGAGCCCACCCCCGGGCGAGCGGCGGAGCGGCATCGCAACCTCGCGCGGCCGCGCACCGGGGGCGTCGGGGCCGCCGGCCATCGCACCGCGGGCCACGACTACGAGGTGGTCGGGGAGATCACGTTCGAGGAGGCGGTCCGGGGCGGCACCGTCACGCTGACCTACGCGGTGCCCGAGCGGACCGGCAACGGCGGCGCCCGCGCGGTGGAGCGGGCGGTCGAAGTCCGCATCCCGAAGAACGCGTTCGCCGGCCAGCGGCTGCGGGTGAAAGGCAAGGGCGGCCCGGGCGGGAACGGCGGCCCGGACGGCGACCTGCTCGTCGAGATCACCTACAAGCGCCACCGCCTCTTCCGCGTGCGCGACCTCGACGTCTGGTTCTACCTGCCGATCGCGCCGTGGGAAGCCGTGCTCGGAGCGGTGGTCGAGATCCCGACCCTCGACAAGCCGTTTCGCGTGCGGGTCCCGGCCGGGGCGGTGTCGGGGCAGACGTTCCGCCTCCCCGGGCGCGGGCTGCCGAAGCCCGACGGCGGACGGGCCGATCTCCTCGCCTGCCTGCGGGTCGTCACCCCCGAGCACCCGACCGACACCGAGAAGCAGCTCTACCTCCAGCTCGCGCGCCAGTCGCGCTTCAATCCCCGGCGCGGCTTCGGCTGACCGCGCCGCCGCTGCGGCGGCCACGGCGTGCGGCCTATACTCGGCTGCGATGATCCGCGCTGCGTCTGCCGCCGCGTTCGCGCTGTTCCTCGCCCTCGGCGCCGGTCCCGCGCGCGCCGACGCGCTTCCCCCTCCGGTCGCGCAGGCGCTCGCGCGCGCCGGCATCCCGCCGGCCGCCGCCGCGCTCTACCTCCGCGCGGTCGACGCGGGGCGGCCGAGCGCCGTGTTCAACGCGTCGCAGCCGATGAACCCGGCCTCGACGATGAAGCTCGTCACCGCGTTCGCCGCGCTGGAGCTGCTCGGGCCCGCCTACACCTGGCGGACCGAGGCCTACCTCGCCGGCCGCCTGCAGGGCGACGTGCTCGAGGGCGACCTCGTGCTCAAGGGCCACGGCGATCCGAAGCTCACGATCGAGAACTTCTGGCTCTTCCTGCGGTCCTTGCGCGCGCGCGGCCTGCGCGAGGTGCGCGGCGACCTCGTCCTCGACCGCAGCTTCTTCGATCTCCCCGAGCACGACCCGGCGAAGTTCGACGGCGAGGCGCACCGCCCGTACAACGTCGGCGCCGATGCGCTGCTCGTCAACTTCAAGGCGGTGCGCTTCTCCTTCCTGCCGGGCGAGGCCGGCGTGAGCGTCGTGCCCGAGCCGCGGCTCGCGACGCTCGAGGTCGCGGCGAGCGTGGCCGCGCGCGACGGGGCGTGCGGCGACTGGCGCGCCGGCATCCGGGTCGACCTCCAGCCGACGAGCGGCGGCGCGCGCGCGGGGTTCTCCGGCACGATGCCGGCGAGCTGCGGCGAGCGGGTGTGGAACCTCGCGCCGCTCGCGCCGAATGCCTACGTCCTCGGCGTGTTCAAGTCGCTGTGGCAGGAGCTCGGCGGCACGCTCGCCGGCGGGGTGCGCGACGGGCGCGCGATCGCCGGCGCAAAGCCGTTCGCGACTTTCGAGTCGCCCGCCGCGGCCGAGGTGCTGCGCGACATGAACAAGTTCAGCAACAACGCGATGGCGCGGCAGGTCTTCCTCACGCTCTCGGCCGAGACGCTGAAGCTCCCGGGGCGCTACGACCGCTCGGCGCGGGTGGTGAAGTCGTGGCTGGAAGCGCGCAAGCTCGATCTCCCCGAGCTCGCGATCGAGAACGGCGCGGGGCTCTCGCGCTCCGACCGCATCAGCGCCGAGGGCATGGGGCGGCTCCTCGTCGCCGCCTTCCACAGCCCGGTGATGCCCGAGTTCATCGCCACGATGCCGCTCGTCGCCTACGACGGCACGATGCGCCGCCGGCTGAAGCTCGAGGGCGTCGCCGGCCACGCGCACATCAAGGGCGGCTCGCTCAACGACGTGCGCACCGCCGCCGGCTACGTCCTCGACCGCAACGGCGACCGCCACGCGGTGACCTTCTTCGTGAACCACCCGAACGCGCACGCCTCGCAGGCCGCGCAGGACGCGCTCCTGAAGTGGGTGCACGACGCGGGGCGGTAGCGGCGCCGGCGCGCGCCGTGCCCGGACGGACCACCTCGGCTAGGATGCGGCAAGCTCGCGCGAACCGCACCCGGAAGGCCCCATGCCCGCTCCCCAGCGCTACATCCTGCTCCCGCCGCTCGGCGTCCGCCTCGCCTCCGAGGGCATCCGGCTCGCGCGCCGCGCGCTGCCGCTCGAGCACTTCATGGCGGCGATCGCGCGGCCGCGGCAGCTCGCGCGGCGCGCCGTCGAGGGGGCGGCGGTGACGGTGCTCGACTCGATTCACGCCGACGGCGCGAAGCTGGTCGAGATGCGGCCCGGCGACGTGCTCAAGCTGCGCTCGGCGCAGCCCGGCGTGCGGGTGGTGCCGGAAATGTTCTACCGGTCGCTGCGGGCGCCGCGGCCGCAGGTGCACACCGTGACCGCGACCGCGGCGCGAAAGACGGTGACCGTCATTTTGCGCGTGAGCTCGCGCGCCGACGGGAAGCCGGTGGCGGGCGCGGACGTGATCGCATTCACGAACTACGAGGCGAGCGAGGGCGGCCAGGGGCGGACCGACGCCGCCGGCAAGGCGCGCCTGCGCCTGCGCTCCACTGCGGCGAAGATCGAGCGCCTGTTCGTCTTTCCCGCGCGCGGATTCTGGGGTGCGCTCGGCCGGAACCTGGCGGTCAAGGCGGAGATCGAGATCGCGCTCGCGCCGATCGACCTCGGCGAGCCCGACGCGCTGCGCCACTTCTACGGCGCGGCATCGCTCGCGATCGGGCGCGCGGTGACGGTGGGGATCATCGATACCGGCGTCGGCGACCACCCCGACCTCGCCGTCGCGGGCGGCGCGAACACGGTGCAGGGCGAGAAGGAGAGCGACTGGCGCGACAACGGCGCGGGGCACGGCACGCACGTCGCGGGAATCGTCGCCGGCCGCGGGGCGAGCGGCCGCGGCATGCGCGGGCTCGCGCCCGGTGTGCGGCTGCGGAGCTATCGCGTGTTCGGGAAGGGCGACGACGGCGCGTCGAACTTCTCGATCCTGAAGGCGCTCGACCGCGCGGTCGCCGACGGCTGCGACCTCGTCAACATGAGCCTCGGCGGGCCCGACCGCGACGAGGCGACGCGCTCGGCGATCCTGGATGCGCGGGCGCAGGGGACCCTCGTGATCTGCGCGGCGGGCAACGACGGCCGCGGCCCGGTGAACTACCCCGGCGCCGAGCAGCTCGCGGTCGCGGTGAGCGCGATGGGCCGCAAGGGCACCTTCCCCGCCGATTCGACGCACGCGGCGGAGATCATGGCGCCGTACGGCAGGGACCGCGCGAACTTCGTCGCCGGGTTCTCGAACGTCGGGCCCGAGATCGACCTCACCGGCCCGGGGGTGGCGATCGTGTCGACGGTGCCCGGCGGCTACGCGGCGTGGGACGGGACGTCGATGGCCTGCCCCGCGGTCACCGGGGCGGCGGCGGCGCTGCTCGCCCGCGAGCGGCGGGCGTTGCGGATGGTACGGAGCCAGGCGCGATCCGACGAGATGGCGCGCATCGTGTACGCCGCCGCGGCGACGCTCGGCTTCGGGCCGAAGTTCGAAGGGCGCGGGATGCTACGATAGGCTCGCGTTCGTGAGTCCGTCACGACGAGACCATGACGAAGAAATTCATCCTGCGCTACTGCGGCAAGGGCGGCAAGCCCGCCGACGCGGTCGCGCGCGTCAAGGCGGCGGACGACGTCAAAGTGGTCGACGACTCGAGCCCGCGGATGCTGCTCGTCGAGGGGCCGAAGGCGGCGGTCGAAGCGCTCGCCGGCAGCCTCGCCGACTGGGTGATGAGCGAGGAGCGGACGGTGAAGCTGCCGAATCCGCGGCCGCGCGTGCGGTCCTCGTAGCTCTTCTGCTATCCCGGCGCGTACCCGTCGGGGTTCCGCTGCTGCCAGTTCCACGCGTCCCGGCACATCTCCTCGACGCCGCGGCGCGCGGTCCAGCCGAGCGCGTGCGCGGCGAGGGACGCATCGGCGTAGACCTCCGCCACGTCGCCCGGCCGGCGATCGACGATCCGGTACGGCACCTTGCGTCCGCTCGCCGCTGCGAATGCCGCGACGAGCTCGAGCACGCTGGTGCCACGCCCGGTGCCGAGATTCACGGTGAGGAGGTCGGCGCCGGCGCGCTCGAGCGCGCGCACGTGCCCGAGCGCGAGATCCACGACGTGCAGGTAGTCGCGCACGCCGGTGCCGTCGCGCGTCGGGTAGTCGCCCCCGAACACGCGCAGCTCGGGCAGGCGGCCGACCGCGACCTGCGCGACGTAGGGCACGAGGTTCGCCGGCTCACCGCGCGGGTCCTCGCCGATCAGCCCGCCCGGATGCGCGCCCACCGGGTTGAAGTAGCGGAGCAGCGTCACCTGCCACGCCGGATCGGACGCCGCGAGGTCGCGCAGCAGCTGCTCGCCGAGAAGCTTCGTCCAGCCGTAGGGATTCGCGGGCGCGAGCCGCGCCGACTCCGCGATCGGCACGCGCTCGGGCTCGCCGTAGACGGTCGCCGAGGAGCTGAACACGATGCGCTTTGCGCCGCGCTCGCCCATCAGCCGGACGAGGCTCGCGAGGCTCGCGAGGTTGTTGTCGTAGTAGGCGAGCGGGTTCGCGACCGACTCGCCGACCGCCTTGAACGCGGCGAAGTGGATCGCGGCATCGACGCCGGCGAGCGCGCCGCGCACCCTCGCCTCGTCCTGCACGCGCGCGTGCGCGAACTCCACCCGCCGGCCGGCGATGCGCTCGATCCGCTCGAGCGCGAGCGGGCTCGCGTTCGAGAGATCGTCGACCACCACGACTTCGTGGCCGGCCGCGAGGAGCTCGATGCAGGTGTGCGAGCCGATGTAGCCGGCGCCACCGGTGACGAGGACCTTCACCGGGAACGATGCGTCAGCCGCCGGCGGGCAGCTTGAGCGTGTCGTAGACGCGGAGCACGCGCGGCACGTAGGCCTGCGTCTCGGCGTAGGGCGGGACCTTGCGGCCGTAGCGGACGACGACGTTCTCGCCGGCGTTGTAGCTCGCCAGTGCGAGCCTCAGGTCGCCGTCGAACATGCGCAGGAGATCGGCGAGGTACTGCGAGCCGGCCCGGATGTTCTTGTCCGGGTGCTTGATCTCCTTCTCCTTCAGCCCGTAGCGGCGCGCGGTGCCGGGCATGAGCTGCATCAGCCCCTGCGCACCCTTGTCGCTGACCGCGTTCGGGTTGTAGTTCGACTCGGCCGTGATCACGGCGTGGATCAGCGCCGGGTCGAGCTGCGTGTCCTTCGCCGCCTCGATGACGTGGTCCTGGAACGGCTTGCCGGCGAGCGCCGGGTTGTCGAGCAGGTCGGGCCGCCGCCCCCACGGCGCACGCAGGCGGTAGTCGCCCGGGTTGCGCAGGTTGCGGAACTCCTTCGCTTCGCGGAGCTTGTACTCGGCCGGCTCGCGCAGGAACAGCTTGTAGCGCGGATCGTCCGGCTGGTTCGAGAAGCGGACGGTGCCGTCCTCGTCGGTGAACGTGTAGACGTCGGCGAACGCCGGCGCAGCGGCCGCGAGGAGCGCCGCGAGACCCGCAGCGAAACCCAGGGCGAGAAGCGATGTGCGCGGTCCGATGGTCATGGCTCGAGCGATGGTACCTGCCGGGCAGGACGGGTCAAGCACGGTGCGTGCCGAAATGGCGGTTTCACCGGTGGATCGGGTCGTCGGACAGCGGAATTTTCCGCATGCGGCACACTCCGCGCTCGCATCTCGCCGATGGAGACCCGATGGAGACCCGATGGAGACCCGATGGAGACCCGATGGAGACCCGAATGTCCGGGTTGATTCGCGCGGCGCTCGCGGCCGCGGCGCTCACCGCCGCCGGGACGGCCGCCGCGGCGCAGTTCCTCTACGTGTGGACCGCCGGCATCGAGGGCGCGGGCGACGGCTCCGACAAGCTGGTGACGGTCGACGCGACGCGCGCCTCCGAGCGCTACGGCCGCGTCGTCCATCAGCTGTCGGTCGGCGGGCGCGGCGAGCTCGCGGCGCTCGCGCTGAGCGAGGACGGGCGGACGCTGCGCGCGGTGCGGGCGAGCGACGGCCGCGCGTTCGAGTTCGACGTCGGGGCGGACCCGGCGCGGCCGCGGCTGCGCCGCGCGGCGGCGGGCAGCGCAGCCGGCGACGCGCCGAGAGCAGCGCGCGCCGGCACCCGCGAGTTCGTCGCCGGCGTGCAGCGCCGGGACGATCCCGATGCCGCGCACTTCGTCCGCGCGTACAGCCGCGAGGGCGACGCGCTCACGATCGCGTTCGAGATCGACTTCCGTGCGCCCCGGCTCGGGCTGCCGCGGGCGCTGGTGCTGCGCGACCGCTAGTCCGGACTACACGTACATCGGCCGCCGGTCGCGCAGCCGCAGCCAGCCCCGCACGATGCGGTAGACGAGCCAGACGGTCAGCACCACGAGGATCGGGATCCCGATCACCATGCCGATGATCGTCACGATCAGGAGCCACGCGATCGCGAACCACAGCAGCGCGAACCAGAACGTGCGGATCTGCCAGCGGTAGTGCGACTCGGCCCAGGTGCCGCGCGCGTCGCCGCGCTTCACGTAGTTGAGGATGACGGCGATGATCGACGGCACGCTGCCGACGAAGCTGCCGACGATGGTGGCGCTGCCGGCAATGCCGATGACGATCGCGAGCGTGTGCAGGGCGTAGACGATGTTCGCGACCGTCAGCACCGACGGCAGCGGCGCGGCGCCGGGTTCGGCTTCCCGAGTGCTCATGCAAGCTCCCTTCAGATCCAGCCGGCCCCGGCCGGCCGGCCGTCGTTCAATGCGAGCCAGCCCTTCACCACCCGGTAGATCGCCCAGATCCCGACGGCGAGGAGGATGAGCCAGCCGATCAGGACGAGCGCCGTGATGGCGCCCACGATCCAGCCCGCGAGCGAGCCCCAGAACGTGCGGATCTGCCAGTCGAAGTGCGACTGCGCGAGCGTCCCGCGCACGTCGTCGCGCTTCACGTAGTTGACGATCGCGCCCACGATCCAGGTGATGCCGATGAAGAACCCCACCGCCTGGAGGATGTAGACGAGCTGCGCCAGGTCCCGCGCCTTCTTGTCGTCGCCTTCGGCCATCGCTGCCCCCTTTCCACTACAGCCCCAGCTCCCGCCACAGCCCGTCGACGCGCTTCTTCACCGCGTCGTCCATCGCGATCGGCCGGCCCCAGCCGCGCCCGGTCTCGCCCGGCCACTTGTTCGTCGCGTCGATGCCCATTTTCGAGCCGAGGCCGGCCACCGGGCTGGCGAAATCGAGGTAGTCGATCGGCGTATTGTCGACGATCGTGACGTCGCGCGCCGCGTCGACCCGCGTCGTCAGCGCCCAGATCACTTCCTTCCAGTCGCGGGCGTTCACGTCGTCGTCGACCACCACCACGATCTTGGTGTACAGGAACTGGCGAAGGTAGCTCCAGATCCCGAACATCACCCGCTTCGCGTGGCCCGGGTACTGCTTCTTCATGCTCGCGACCGCGAGCCGGTAGGAGCAGCCCTCCGGCGGCAGGTAGAAGTCGGCGATCTCCGGGAACTGCTTCTGCAGGAGCGGGACGAACACTTCGTTCAGCGCGACGCCGAGCACCGCGGGCTCGTCCGGGGGCTTGCCGGTGTACGTGGAGTGATAGAGGGGATCGCGGCGCATGGTGATGCGGTCGAGCGCGAACACCGGGAAGCGCTCCTGCTCGTTGTAATAGCCGGTGTGGTCGCCGAACGGCCCTTCGAGCGCCGTGTCGCCGGGGCGGATCGAGCCTTCGAGCACGATCTCCGCTGCGGCCGGCACCTCGAGATCGGAGCCGATGCACTTCACCACTTCGGTCCGCGCGCCGCGCAGCAGGCCCGCGAACTGGTACTCCGACAGCGTGTCGGGCACCGGCGTGACCGCGCCGAGGATCGTCGCCGGGTCGGCGCCGAGCGCGACCGCGACCGGGAACGGCGCGCCGGGATGCGCCGCGCAGTGGTCGCGGAAATCGAGCGCACCGCCGCGATGCGCGAGCCAGCGCATGATCACCCGGTCCGGCGCGATCACCTGCTGGCGGTAGATGCCGAGGTTCTGCCGCGGCTTCCCCGGCCCGCGCGTGACGACGAGGCCCCAGGTGATGAGCGGCCCGGCGTCGCCCGGCCAGCAGGTCTGCACCGGCAGCCGGCCGAGGTCGACCTCGCGCCCCTCCCACACGATCTCCTGGCACGAAGCCGACGAGAGCTTCTTCGGCGCCATGTGCAGCACCTCGCGCCCGATCGGCACCCAGCGTTCGATCACGTCGCGGAAGCCCTTCGGCGGGTCGGGCTCCTTCAGGAACGCGAGCAGCTTGCCGACGTCGCGCAGCGCCGCGAGCGGGTCGGCGCCCTCCTCCGCGCCGAGCGCGAGCGCGACGCGCTGCGTCGTGCCGAAGAGGTTGCCGAGCACCGGGATCGTGTGCCCCTTCGGCCGCTCGAACAGCACCGCCGGCCCGCCCGCCTTCAGCACCCGGTCGCAGATCTCGGTCATCTCGAGCCGGGGATCGACCTCCGCCGCGACGCGCTTCAGCTCGCCGGCGCGCTCGAGCCGCGCGACGAAGTCGCGGAGGTCGCGATACTTCACGCCGGTGATCGTCCCGCTCCCGGCAGCGCGCGCCCGACCTCGCCGATGAACTCGTGCAGCGCGCGGTCGCGCCCCCGCTTCGCGAACTCGATCTCGCCGCCGCTCGCGGCCACGGTCACGACGGTGCGCCCGAAGACGCCGAGCGCGATCTTCGCCGCCGCGACGAGGAGGAAGAGCCAGCCGATCGCGTGCAGCGCGCCGGCGACCGCGGCCGCGGCGCCGACCAGCCGCTGCATGCCCTGGGCGATCGCGTGGCCTTCGGCGCTCTCGCGCTCGGCCTGCGCCGACGGCTCGAGCGCGACGGTCTGCTGCAGCAGGAACGTGCGGGCGGGCGAGGCGACGGTGAAGAGGACCATGGCGACGACGATCGCGATCGCCGCGAACACGAAGTCGGCGGCGATGCGCTCGAAGCGCACGCGCACGAGCGCGATGTGCGCGAGCGGCAGGCTCTGCTCGAAGTTCTGCCCCGCCACCACCACCCGCCGGTCGGTGAGCACCGCGGTGTCGCCGCCGAGCCGCACGTCGGTGACCGCCCGCTCGCCGGGGGCGAGCTGCGGATAGACCGGGCTCGCCCAGCGGGCGAGCGGCGCGAACGCTGGCACCCGCTCGCTCACACCACGGTCGGGGTCGCCGCGCCGTCCATGGCCACCACCGCGCCGGTGACGTAGCTCGCCCGCTCCGAGGCGAGGAAGAGAACGACGGCGGCGATTTCGTCGGGCTCGGCGAGGCGGCCGAGTGCGACGCGCGCGGTCGCGCGCTTCAGCGCCTCGTCGGCCGTGATGCCCGCCGCCTTGGCGTCGGCCTCCATGCCCTGCTTGAGGCGGTCGGTCAGGGTAGCGCCGGGGTTCACCGCGTTCACGCGCACGCCGCTCGCACCGTAGGCGTTGGCGAGCCCGGCGGTGGCGAGCATCAGCGCCGCGTTGGCCGAGCCGCCCGGGAGATGGGTCGGGCTCGCGACCTTGCCGCCGGAGCCGATGACGTTCACGATCGCGCCGCGCCTGCGGGCGGCCATGCCCTTGATCACCGCGTCGATCGCGTGCACGTAAGTGAAGTACTTCGCGTCCATCGCCGCGCGCCAGGCCTCCGGCGTGAGGTCCTCGGGCGGCGTGCGCTTCGCCGCGCCGGCGGAGTTCACGAGAACGTCGATGGGTCCGAGCGCCTGCTCCACCTCGGTCACCATCCGCCGCGCGTTCGCCGGGTCGATCAGGTCCGCCGCGACCTTGACGACGTCGCCGCTCTGGCCCGCCGCCTTCAGCGCGCGATCCGCCGCGACGAGGTTCACCTTGCTGCGCGAGGCGATCGCGACCCTGGCGCCCTCGGCGAGAAAACCCTTCGCGCAGGCAAGGCCGATGCCCTTGCTGCCGCCGGTGATCAGCACCACCTTGCCGTTCAGTCCGAGATCCATGCCGTCCCGTCCGTTGCCTTCGTCCCGTCCGTTGCCTTCGTCCCGTCCGTTGCCTTCGTCCTATCCGTTGCCTTCGTCCTATCCGTTGCCTTCGTCCTATCCGTTGCCTTCGTCCTATCCGTTGCCTTCGTCCTATCCGTTGCCTTCGTCCTATCCGTTGCCCTTCGTCCTATCCGCCGCCCGTCGTCCTATCCGCCGCCCGCCGCCCACTCCCAGCGCGGCCACGCGCCGCGCAGGCCGTACGCCGCCACGATGCCGGCGAAGATCGCCCCGCCCACCCAGTTGTTGTGCAGGAACGCCTTGAAACAGCCGGCGCGCGTGCGGCCGCGGATCAGCGGGTAGTGGTAGGCCATCATGCCGCCCGCGACCGCGAGCCCGGCATAGTAAGGCCAGTTGAGCCGCTCGTACACTCCGACCCACGCGAGGATCGCGAGCGTCGCGCCGTAGCAGAGCATCACCGCGGCCACGTCGTGGCGGCCGAACAGGATCGCCGAGGTCCGCAATCCCAGCTTCACGTCGTCGTCGCGGTCGACCATCGCGTACTCGGTGTCGTAGGCGATCGCCCAGAAAACGTTGGCCGCGAGCAGCCACCACGCGGTCGCCGGCAGCGCGTTCTCCTGCGCCGCGAACGCCATCGGGATGCCGAAGCCGAACGCGACGCCGAGATAGGCCTGCGGCAGCGCGAAGAAGCGCTTGGTGAGCGGGTAGGTGATCGCGAGAAAGAGCGCCGCCACCGACAGCGCGATGGTGAGCGGATTGAAGACGAGCACCAGCGAGAAGGCGACGAGCGCGAGGATGGCGGCGAGCATCAGCGCCTCGGCGCGCGTGACCGCGCCGGTCGCGACCGGCCGGTCGCGGGTGCGCTGCACGTGCGCGTCGTAGCGCGCGTCCCACACGTCGTTCACGACGCAGCCCGCCGAGCGCATCAGCAGCGTGCCGAGCGCGAAGATCCAGATCGTCAGCCAGTGCGGCCGGCCGGCGCCCGCGATCCAGACCGCCCACATCGTCGGCCAGAGGAGGAGGAGCGTCCCGATCGGCTTGTCGAGCCGCATCAGGCGCTCGTAGAGGGCGAGACGGCCGCGCTGCTCCCCGGTGGGCATGGGCGCTATTGTCGCCCCATCGTCGGGCGGCGCGCCGGAAAAACCTCACGCCGCCATCAGCGCCGCCCGCGCGCCGAGCCACCGGGCGACGTGCCGCTCGGCCGCCTGCGGATGGCGGTCGAGCATCCGCTCCGCGCCGGCGCGCGCGGCGCGCACCAGGTCCTCGTCGCGCGCGAGGTCGGCGAAGCGGAGCAGCGGCAGCCCGCTCTGGCGCGCACCGAGGTATTCCCCCGGTCCCCGCAGCAGCATGTCCTCGTGCGCGATGCGGAAGCCGTCGGAGTATTCGTAGATCGCCTTGAGGCGGATCCGCGCACCCTCCGAGAGCGGCTGCTCGTAGAGCAGGATGCACGCGCTCTCCGCCTCGCCGCGCCCGACGCGCCCGCGGAGCTGGTGGAGCTGCGCGAGGCCGAAGCGCTCGGCGTGCTCGATCACCATCAGCGACGCGTTCGGGACGTCGACGCCGACCTCGATCACCGTCGTCGCGACCAGGAGCTGGACCTCGCCCGCCTTGAACGCGTCCATCACCGCGGCCCGCTCCGCCGGCGCGAGCCGGCCGTGCACGAGGCCGACCGCGAGCCCGGCGAGCTCGGCGGCGAGGCGCGCGTGCGTCGCGATCGCGTTCTCGAGCTCGAGCGCCTCCGACTCCTCGATCAGCGGGCACACCCAGTACGCCTGGCCGCCGGCGGCGCACGCCGCACGGATCCGGCGCACCACCTCGTCGCGGCGCACCGCCGCGACGAGCTTGGTGAGGACGGGCTTGCGCCCCGGCGGCAGCTCGTCGATCACCGACACGTCGAGGTCCGCGTAGTAGCTCATCGACAGCGTGCGCGGGATCGGCGTCGCGCTCATCATGAGCTGGTGCGGGACGAGCGCCCCGCCGCCCCCTTTCTCGCGCAGCGCGAGCCGCTGGCGCACGCCGAAGCGGTGCTGCTCGTCGACGATCGCGAGGCCGAGCCGGGCGAAAGCGACCTTCGCCTGGAAGAGCGCGTGGGTGCCGATCGCGACCTGGACCTCGCCCGCGGCGACGGCGGCGATGGCCGCGCGGCGCTCGCGCGCGGGCAGCGCGCCGGCGAGCCACGCCACGCGCACCCCGAGCGGCGCGAGCCACTCGGCGAACTTGCGCTGGTGCTGCTCGGCGAGGATCTCGGTCGGCGCCATCACCGCCGCCTGCAGCCCGCGCTCGACCGCGCGCGCCGCGGCGAGCGCGGCGACGATCGTCTTGCCGCTGCCGACGTCGCCCTGCAGCAGCCGGTTCATCGGGTGCGCGGCGGCGAGGTCGCGCTCGATCTCGCCCCAGGCGCGCGCCTGCGCGCCGGTGAGCCGGAACGGCAGCCGCGCGACGAGGCGCCCGGCGAGCTCGCCGCCGGGCGCGAGCGGCGGCGCGGGTTGCGCCCGCCGCGCGCGGTAGTGCATGCGCAGCGAGAGCTGCTGCGCGAGCAGCTCGTCGAACTTCATCCGCCGCCACGCGGGATGCGTGCGCTCCTCGAGCGCTTCGGGGTGGATGTCGGGCGGCGGCCGGTGCAGCAGCAGCACCGACGGGGCGAACGGCTCGAGCCGGACCTGCGCGCGCACCTCCTCCGGGAGCGTGTCGGAGAGATCGGCGCGCGCGAGCGCCTCGTCGATCAGCTTGCGCAGGACCGCCTGGCCGAGGCCGGCGGTGGTCGGGTAGACCGGCGTGAGGGACTTGGGCAGCGGCTCGGCCCCGCGCAGCACGCGGTAGCGCGGATGGACCATCTCGTCGCCGAAGAAGCCCGGCCGCACCTCGCCGAAGAGCCGCACGCGCGCGCCGCGCGCGAGCGCCTTCGCCTGGCTCGGGTAGAAGTGGAGGAAGCGCGCGCAGAGCTCGCCGCTCGCGTCGCGCACCCGGACCACGAGCTGCCGTCGGGGCCGGTATGCGACCTCGTTCGCGACCACCTCGCCCTCGACGAGCGCCGGCAGCCCGTGCCGCGCCGCGTCGATCGGCGTGAGCACGGTCTCGTCCTCGTAGCGGAGCGGGAGATGCAGGACGAGGTCGAAGTCGGTGGCGAGCCCGAGCTGCGCGAGCTTCGCCTTCAGGCCCCCTTCCCCGCGCGCGCTCCCGCCCGCGCCCTTGCCTGCCGCCATCCGGCGCTACGCGAGCACGAGGATCGCGTCGGCCTCCACCAGCGCCCCGCGCGGGAGCGCAGCGACGCCGACGGCGGCGCGGCTCGGGAACGGCTGCGGGAAGTACTGCGCCATGATCTCGTTCACCTTCGCAAAGTGGCCGAGATCGACCAGATAGATGGTCACCTTCACGGCGTCGGCGAGCGAGCCGCCGGCGGCATCGGCGAGCGCCTTCAGGTTGGCGAACACGCGGTGGATCTGGGCGTCGATGCCGTCGGCGAGCGCCATCGTCGCCGGATCGAGGCCGATCTGGCCGGAGCAGTAGACGGTGTCGCCGCAGCGCACCGCCTGGGAGTAGGTGCCGATGGCCGACGGCGCCCCGGCGGTCGAAAGGATCGTCTTCGCCATGCCAAAATCTTACCGGCATGGCCGCTCCCGCGCTCGCCAGCCTCCTCAAGCTCGTCGGCTCACCGCGCGACGGCGCGCTGCTGCGCTTCTCGCTCGGAAGCGAGTACCTCAAGGCCGGCGACCCGGCCGCCGCGGCCGTGCACTTGCGCGAGGCGGTGGCGAAGGACCCGCTCTACTCGGCGGCGTGGAAGCTCCTCGGCCGCGCGCTCGCGGAGAGCGGCGCAGCGGCCGAAGCGCTCGCCGCCTACGAGCGCGGGATCGCGGTCGCCGAGACGCGCGGCGACAAGCAGGCGGCGAAGGAGATGGCGGTCTTCGCGCGGCGGCTGCGCAAGCCGCGGACTTGAGCGCGCCCGCGCCGCGCGGACCCGCGCGTCAGTGGCGCATCATCCGCGGCGCGTACGCCCACTCCTCGGTCACCCTTCCGGAGAGGTCGACGAGCAGCACGCGGCACGGCGCGAGCGCCTGGGCGAAGAGCTTGGCGAGCGCGACCGCGATCGCGCGGCCGACGAAGAAATGCGCGCGCCGCGATCCCTCGAGGTGCACCACCCAGCCGTACGGCTCGGCGGACTCGACTCGCAGGCACTTCCACTGGTGCGGCATCGGCACTCGCGCTCCTCCTCGTTTCCGGACGATAGTTTCGGCGAGCGCGCCGGCGTGCGGGTGTAAAGGATTGTGAACTCGCGCGACATCCGCCCGCCGCGGTGCGGGCGTAGACTCGCCGACATGACACGCCTCGTCGCGGTGGTCCCGTTCGCCGTCCTGGCCGCCGCGTGGCCCGGGCCGTCGCCGGCGCAGGTCGCGGTCGGGATCGGCGGCGGCGTCGCGTATGGCCCGGTCGTCGCGCCGCTTTACACCCCGGTCGTCGTCCTTCCTTATCCGGTGCTCCCGGGCTACGGCGGCGCGCTGCTCGCTCCGCCGCCGCGCAGCGACGGCCTGCCGTCGTGCTATCGCGCCGGGCGCTGCACGCTCGCCGATCTCTACGCGCTCGGCGGCCGTCCCGACCGACTCGACCGGCTCGCTCCGAACGCGCCCGATCCGCCGGCGCCGGGGCGCGCGCTCGAGCGACCGGCGAACGTGCCGCCGACCGCGGCGGACGAGATCCAGCCCGCGTATCGCAACGCGAGCGTGCCGCGGGAGGAGTTCCGGGAAAGCGGGACGCCGCGCTAGCCGCTCAGGCTAGCGGCGTCCGGCGTCGAAGTACCACGACGCCTCGACGACGCCGTGCGCGGTTTCGACCTTGAGCGCGCTCGGCCGGTTGACGTCGGCGAGCGAGCGGGCATAGCCGATCGCCGCTTCGCGCTCGGCGAAGTGCAGCGGGTCCGGATCGCCCTCGCGCAGGAGCTTCCAGCCGGCGCGGCCGCTCGGGTAGACGACGTATACGCTCATCGACGATCGTTCCGGGTCGACGGCGGCGCGAGCCTGCGCGCCGCCGCCCGTGGAAACTGGTGTGCGCTGTCCGCTGACCGCCTCGACTGCCGCACCATCGTGAAACTCGTGAAACTCGTGAAATTCGTGAATTTCGTGAAATTCCCGTTGAATTCGCACGGAACTCGCGCGGGATTCGCGAAGGAGCGCACGCGCAAAGTGTGCGCGATCGGCCGTCGCGCGGGTGTGAACGATTGTGAATTTGCGGGTGAGCCGAACGGCCTATGGCGGCCGTTGCGAAGCGAGCCGCGTGCCGGCAGCAGTCGCGGACTCAGGCCGGCATGTGCGTGGTCGTGACGTCGAGGAGCAGCGCGCCGTCGGCGTCCTTCACCTCGGTCCGCACCACGATCAGCCGCTTGCCGCGCCGGACCGGCCGCGCCTCCGCGACGAGCTCGCCCGAGCTGCGGTTGCCGAGGAGCTGCGCGTTGAGGGTCACCGCGAGCGGGAAGCCTTTGCCGTCGGGGCCGATCGCCGTATCGCCGATCGCGCACACCGTCGCGACCACATCGGCGAACCACAGCAGCGCGCCCGCGTGCACCGTGCCGAACGGGTTGAGCATGCCCTCGGCGATCGGCATGCGCCCCCGGGCGAGCCCGGGCGAGCGTTCCTCGATCGTGAACTTGAGCTCGCGCGCGTACTCGCGCGCTCCCAGCTTCTCCGGGACGTCGGCCATTCGCGGCTCCTCAGGCGGCCGCGGCGAGGGGGCGCACGACCCGCGCCTCGCGGATCGGCAGGTGGACGGCCGCGGCGGCGAGCGCGAGCGCGATGTCGACGTACCACATCCAGTCGTACGAACCGGTCGCGGTGAACGCCACGCCGCCGAAGTACGCGCCGAGGAAGCCGCCGATCTGGTGCGAGAGCATGACCATGCCGAACAGCGTCGCCAGGTACCGTGGGCCGTAGAACTTCGCGACGAGCCCCGCCGTCGGCGGCACCGTGGAGAGCCACGTCAGGCCGATCACCGCGGAGAAGACGATGAACGTCAGCTCGGTCTTCGGTGCCGCGAGGAAAAGCAGCACGGCGACCGCGCGCAAAGCGTAGAGGATCGACAGCAGCGAACGGGACCGCCAGCGTCCCATCGCCCAGCCGATGCCGAGGCTCCCCACCAGGTTGAAGAGGCCGATCACCCCGAGCGACCAGGCACCGACCTGCGGGGGCAGCTGGCACGATGCGACCACGCCCGGCAGGTGCGTCATGATGAACGCGACGTGGAACCCGCAGGTGAAGAAGCCGGCGTTGAGCAGCAGGTAGTTCCGATCGACGAACGCGCGCTTGACCGCGACGCCGAGCGGCTCATCCTTCGCCTGCCCCGGGGCGGGTGCGTGCTTGCCCCTGAGCACCCACGCGAGCGGCATCGCGGCGATCAGCAGCATCGCGAGCCACCAGAGCGCCGGCATCCAGCCGCCCCAGTTGATCAGCGCCTGCGCGAGCGGCACGATCGTGAACTGGCCGAGCGATCCGCCCGCGTTGACGATCCCGGTCGCCATCGCCCGCTTCTCGGCCGGCAGCAGGCGCGCGACGGCCGCGAAGAGGATCGGCAGGCCGGCTGCGCCTGCGCCTGCGGCGACGAGGACGCCTACCACGATCGTGAGCGCGACCGCCGATTCCGCGAACGGCATCAGCGCAGTGCCCGCCGCGACCACCAGTATTCCGCCGGCGACCACGCGGGCCGTGCCGTAACGGTCGGCGAGCGCGCCGGCGATCGGCTGCGCGAGCCCCCAGACGAGCTGGGAGATGCCGAACGCGAAGCTGATCGCGACGAGCCCGACGCCGGTCTGCGTGTTGATCGGCCCGACGAAGAGCCCGCTCGCCATCCGGATGCCGAACACGACCCCGCAGATCGCGGCGGCGGCGCCGAGAATCAGCACCTGACGACCGCGGGTCACGCGGAGCGCCTTCCCGCGGCGCTGTTTCGCGTCCGGTCGTTGAGCCGCACGAGCGAGTCCTCGAGGACGGTGTGGAGCCGTGCGACCTCGTCGGCGCCGAGCGCGCGATTGACCTCGTCCTGCGCCCGCCGCCAGAGTTCGCGCGCCCCCGACCAGGCGTCGCTGCCGCGGGCGGTTACCTGCACGACCCGGCTCCGCGCGTCCTCGCCGGGCGCGGTCTCGACCAGCCGCGCATCGACGAGCGGCTTGAGGTTGCGGGTGAGCGTCGTGCGGTCCATTTCCATCCGCTTGGCGAGCGCCGACATCGTGGACGGCCCGCCGCGCACGAGCCGGGCGAGGAGCGAGTACTGCGTGACGCGCAGACCCGACGGGGCGAGCCGGGCGTCGTAGTGCTGGGTGACCCGACGCGTGAGCTTGCGCAGTCGGTCGCACGTGCAGCCGGCGAGCGGGGCGGGACCGGGGATGGGCATGGCGCGAGAATAGTGCATATACACGTATTTTGGCAAGCGTCTGCCGCGCCGCGCCGCCCGCCCGGGTCAGTCCCCGGTCTTCGGCCCGCAGCCGGCGGCTTGCTCGGTCGCGAGCGCGGCGAGCGCCTGCGTGAAGCACGCCATCGGCGCGCGCACGATCCCGGCGCCGATCTGGCCGACCCCGGCCTGCTTGTGCGCGATCCCCGTCGTCAGCACCGGCCGGATGCCGGTGTCCACGACCTTGCGCACGTCGATGCCCGCCGGCGCGCCGGCGAACTCGAGGTTGGGGAGCGACAGCACCGGATTGCGCGTCCACGTGACGTGCACCATCTCGCGCGAGTACGCGATCGCCTCCGCGACGCTGCCGCCGACGAGCTGCACCAGCGCCGGCGACGCGGCGAGGGACTGGCCGCCGTACCCGGCGGTCTCGCAGATCGCGCTGTCGCCGAGGTCGGCGTTCGCGTCCTCCTGCCGGAAGCCGGGAAAGTAGAGGCCGACCGGCGTGTCCGAGGGCGCCTCGAACCAGCGCCGCCCGAGGCCGCACACGCGGATCGCGGTGGTCACGCCGTTCCGCGCGATCGCGGTCACGATCGAGGAGCGCTCGACCCCGTGGGTCGCGTCCATGATCGCCTTCGAGGCGGCCATCGACAGGTTGAGGAAGAACTGGCTCGTCGCGGCGATGAAGTCGAGCGCCGCGCGCGCGCGGGCGCGGTCGAAGGGGCTCCCGGCGAGCGCGCCGCCGATCGCCATGTGGAAGAGCGCCGTCGCCGCCGCGTTGCGGCTGTGCACTTCGTCGCCCATCAGGAGGGCCTGCGACTGGATCGCCTTCAGGTCGACGCCGTCGGGCAGCCCCGCGAGCGCGGTCTTGATGGCCGGCGCGATCGTGCCGGCGAGCCACTTCAGCCGCTCGATCACGTCCCCCCCGTACGCGCCGAAGCGCAGCACGCGGCCGATGCCTTCGCTGAAGTTCGAGTACGCGGTGTTGCCGTGCACCGGGTTCCGCACGACGAAGAGCGGCATCGACGGCGAGATCGTCCCCGACATCGGGCCGACGGCGCCGAGGTCGTGGTTCGGAACGAGCGCCACCTCGCCGCGGGCGAGCCGCGCTTGCGCCTCGTCCGCGTCCTTCGCCCAGCCCTCGTAGAGCATCGCGCCGACGAGCGTGCCCTTCATCGGGTCGCACATGCGCGCCCACGCGATCGGCGCGCCGGCGTGGGTCAGCGTCCTCTTCCCGCCCGCCCAGAGCTCGGGCCAGACCGCGTCCGCGCGCGGCGCCACGTCGACGAGCACTGCGCGCGCCGCGAGCATCCGCTCGACCGCGAGCTCGTTCGCGGCATCGACGCGCGAGCCCGCCGCCTCCGGGTCGGTCGCGTCGCCGGTCAGGGCCGCGAGGGTCCACGCGAGGCCCGGATCGCCGTCGCCGGCCGGCCGCCAGTCGAGGCTCACGACCGGCGCGCCCGCGCGCTCGACGCTCGCGACGAAGAGATCCGGCCCGACGTTCACCACCCCGAGCGGGTCGTGCAGGAGGTCGCTCATGGTTGGCACTTTCCCGTCGCGCCGATGACGAGTCCCGCGAGCATGTCCCACCCCGACGAATGGCCGAGCGCGGCGAGCGCCCCGCCCGAGGCGAGCGCCGCGTCGTCGTCGCCGCGCGCGAGCGCGTCGGCGGTGGCGTGCAGCGGCGCGAAGCTCGCACCGCACGCGAGGTCGGCGAGCAGCGCCGCGCTGATGGCGTGGCTCGCGCGCAGGGCCTCGGCCGCGAGCGCGGCGCCGGCCGCGCGCCACGGCGCCGGTTCGGCGGCGACGAGCAGCCGGCCGAAGAGCGCGCCGCCGGCGAGGTCGTCGCCGGAGGGCGTGAGGCCGCCGCCGAGCCCGAGGAGCGCACGCGCCGCGCGCTCGACGCCCGCCGCATCGTCCGCGTCGAACGCCGCGGCGAGCGCGCGCACGCGCGGGACCGCGAGATCGAGCGGAAACGCCGGCGTCGCGCCGGCCAGCAGCGCGCCGAAGCCGCGCGGTGCACCGAGCGCGCCGACCCGCGCCGCGAGCCGGGCGGCCGCCGCCGCGGTGGCGCGCGCCGGCGGCGGCAGGCGCGGCGACCACGCCTCGCCGGGCAGCGCGCCGAACCGCGCCGTCCGCCCGCGCGCGACCGGCGCGGCGGTGACCACGGCGCGCGGGTGCATCGCCGGCAGCCGCGCGCCGACCCAGACGATCTCGCCGGCGGCGTCGTAGTACGGCGCGTCGGGGAACGCGGCGAGCGGCGCGGCCGCGCCGCCGGAGCGCTCGAGGGCCGCACGCGCCTTCGCGCCGACCGCGAGCACCGCTGTCGACGCCGCCGCGTTCGAACCCGCTGCCCTCACGGCACGATCTCCGTCCCCGCGCCGCCGGTGAGCGCGACCTCGAGCTTGTCGAGCGAGGTGATGAGCGCCCGCGGACCGCCGCGCGCGAGGAAGCGCACCGCCGCGCTGACCTTCGGCCCCATGCTCCCGGGCGGAAACTGGCCGTCGGCCGCGTGCCGGGCGGCTTCCGCCGCGGTCATCCGGTCGAGCAGGCGCTCGGTCGGCTGGCCGAAGTCGAGCGCGACCTTCTCGACGCCGGTGAGCATGACGAGCGTGCCCGCGCCGACGTCGCCGGCGAGGAGCGCGCTCGTCAGGTCCTTGTCGATGACCGCGGGGACGCCGCGGAAGCTCCCGTCCGCCTGGCGCACGACCGGAATCCCGCCGCCCCCGGCCGCGATCGGGATCACGCCCGCCGCGAGCAGCGCGTTGATCGCCGGCGCGTCGAGGATCCGGAGCGGCATCGGCGACGGCACGACCCGCCGCCAGCCGCGCCCGGAGTCCTCGACGAAGTCCCAGCCGGTCTCGGCGCCGATGCGTCCCGCGTCCGCCTCGCTGAAGAACCGCCCGACCGGCTTGGTCGGGTTGGCGAACGCGGGGTCGTCGGCCGCGACCTCGACCGCGGTGACGATCGCGGACACCTTCAGCGTGAGGCCGCGCCGCGCGAGCACGTTGGCGAGGCTCTGCTGGAGCATGTAGCCCATGCCGCCCTGCGAGTGCGCGACGCACACGTCCATCGGCATCGGCACGAGCTCGCGCGAGGTGAGCGCCATGCGGAAGAGGATGTTCCCCACCACCGGGCCGTTGCCGTGGGTGATCACGACGCGGTAGCCGGCGCGAAAGACCGGCACGAGGTGCTCGCACGCCGCGGCCATGATGTCGAGCTGCTCCTCGGCCGTGCCCTTGATCGTCGGTGGATAGACGGCGTTGCCGCCGAACGCCACGACGATGAGCTTGGGATCGGTCACGAGCGCGTGGCCGCGCGCGCCGCGAGCTTCGCGGCGGCGGTGGAACCGGGCGCGAGGACCATGCCGCATTCGGCGAGCGCTGCGGCTTGCGCGGCGAGCGGCTGCGGGTCGCCGTCGGTGCCGCAGAGGAAGCCGAGGACGAGGAGGTCGCGGCCGTCCCTGGCCGCGGCCGCACGCGCCGCGCGCACCGCCGGGGCGAGCGCGCCGGCCGGGTCGGCGTGCGCGCCGTAGCCGAGGACGACGTCGAGCACGATCGCCGCGACCGCGGGATCGCGCGCTTCCTCGCCGAGCCGCTCGAGCCGCGCAGCGAAGTCGATCATCGGGTGCGGGCGGCCGACGGTGAACTCGTCGGCGCCGAGGTCGATCGCGGTGTGGCTGCGGCTCGCCGCGAGGTGCGGCAGCGCGAAGCGCTTGTCGAGCGGCGCGTTCGACCAGGCGTCGAGGCCGGCGCCGCGCCAGACGAGCTGCGCCTCGGTGCAGTAGGTGCCGCCGGAGTAAAGGCCGCGCAGGAACTTCTGCGACGGCTTGAGTCGCGCAACGGCGGCGTCGAATCCCGCCGGCGCCGGCGCCGCGGTCGAAGCGGCCGGCGCCGCGGGCGTCGATGCCGCCACGCTCGTCCCGCGCGCGAGCGCGACCGCGGTTGCGGCCGCGGCCTCGAGCGTCGCGACCGGATGGACGCTGCCCTCCTCCGGCAGCTCGGCGCCCAGGAAGAGCACGACCGCCGGCTTCCCCGACTTCCGCAGGGCGGCGAGCGCGCGCCCGGCGACGCCCGGCGCGGGCGGCTTGGACACGATGGCGATCACGCGCGTTGCCGGGTCGCGCGCGAGGAGATCGATCGCCGCGAGCAGGGTCGTGCCGCCGACCGCCTCGTAGACGTCGCGGCTGCCGGTGCCGAGCGCGTGCGACACGCCCTCGCCGAGCTGGTGGATGCGGCAGGTCACCTCCTGCATGCCCGTGCCGGAGGCGCCGGCGACGCCGATCGCGCCGCGCCGCACCGCGTTCGCGAAGCCGAGCGGCACTCCGCCGACGATCGCGGTCCCGCAGTCGGGTCCCATGACGAGGAGGCCCTTCTTCGCCGCGAGGCGCTTCACCGCCTGCTCCTCCGCGAGCGGGACGTTGTCGCTGAAGAGGAAGACGTGCAGGCCGCGCTTCAGCGCCTTCAGCGCTTCGGCGGCGGCGTAGGGACCGGGGACGGACACCTGCGCGAGCGTCGCGCCGGCGAGCCGCTCGAGGCCCATCGCGATCGAGCGCGGCGCGAGCTCGATCGCATCCGCCGGCGCCTTCGCATCGCCGCCCTTCAGCTCGGCCGCAATCGCCTCGAGCGCGGGCGCAAGAGCGTCGCCGTCGCCCTCGACGAGGATCATGAGGTCCGTCGGCGTGGCGCCGTCGAGCTCGGGCGCGAGCAGCCCCGCCTGGCCGAGGATGTCCTTGTTCGCGGGCGTGCCCATCAGCAGCGACACCCGGGCGAGCCCGGCACGGCCCGCGACCCCTTGCGAAATCCGCATCAGCGCGACCGAGTCCTGGTAGAAATTCTTCCTGACGGTCGCGGCGATGGGCACGGACGTTTGCGCTGGGCGGAGGGGAAGAAGTGGAGTCTAATCAGGGGCGTGCGGAGTGTCCACGAGGAGAGCTTGCCGATCCGCACCGGCGTCCCCATCTACGGCTCCTCATCAGGAGATCTCCCATGACGGCAACCAGCAAAGCCGCGCGCCCGGTGACTCAGGTGGTGCGCGGGCAACGCACCAGCGACGGCGCAGGCGTGCGCCTCACGCGCGTGATCGGCGGACGCGCGCTGCCCGACCTCGACCCGTTCCTGCTCTTCGACGAGTTCGGCTCGGAGGAGGCGTCCGACTACGTCGGCGGCTTCCCGGACCACCCGCACCGCGGCTTCGAGACGGTGACCTACATGCTCGCGGGGCGCATGCGCCACGGCGACAACAAGGGCAACACCGGTCTCCTCGGCCCGGGGAGCGTGCAGTGGATGACCGCCGGCCGCGGCATCGTGCACTCGGAGATGCCGGAGCAGGAGGACGGGCTGATGCGCGGCTTCCAGCTCTGGGTGAACCTGCCGCGGAAGGACAAGATGACCGCGCCGCGCTACCAGGACATCGCGCCGGAGAAGATCCCCGAAGTCGACGCCGGCGGCGGCGCGCGCGTGCGCGTGATCGCCGGCCGGTTCGCGAACACGACCGGTCCGGTGAGCGCGGTCGCGACCGACCCGCTGTACCTCGACATCGCGCTGCCGGCGAACGGGTCGCTCGAAGTGCCGCTGCCCGAGGACGACAACGCGTTCGCGTACGTGTTCGAGGGCGCGGGGACGATCGGCGGCGAGGCAGTCGGGCGCGGCGAGCTGGCGGTGCTCGGCGCGGGCGAGGGCGTCGAGCTCGCGGCGGGGCCGGAGGGCGCGCGGCTCGTCCTCGTCGCCGGGCGGCCGCTGCGGGAGCCGGTCGCGAAGTACGGCCCGTTCGTGATGAACACGAACGACGAGATCCGGCAGGCGGTGCACGACTACCAGTCCGGGAAGTTCTGACGGCCGCGAAGCACGGCGAACGCAGGAAAGAAGGGGCCCCGCGAGGGGCCCTTTCTTCTTACGGGATTGGAGTGTGGAGTGGAAGGGGATCGAACCCTCGACCTCGGCATTGCGAACGCCGCGCTCTCCCAGCTGAGCTACCACCCCGGGGAAGAGGGCGGATTCTACCCGCGGCCGTGCACCCGAACAACTCGATTACCGCGCGATTACCGCGCGATCACCGCGCGATCGCCCGGCGGACGCGAGCGCCGGCCGGGGCGACGCCGGCCGTGCGGGCGGCACCGGCGCGGATTACCGCACGTCCGTCCGGCGCGAGGCGCGCCCGAATCGCAACTCCTTCGCGATTAGGCCGACCGGCCGGTTGCTCCGGCTGCAACCCGGTGGCTATGATCGCCGCTTCCGCCCACCGGACGAGCGCCATGCAAATCAACCCGCCATTCGGCTACCGCGAGATCGTGCCGCTGCACAAGACGAGCGGGGTGATGCTGCCCGCGCCGGGCTTCCTGCCGGAGTTCATCACCACCACCAACGCGATGCCGCTCAGCTACACCGAGTTCGGCGTCGCGGCGCGCGACCTCCCGATCGTGTTCACCTCGAACGACGAGGGCAAGAGCTATGCCGCGGTCGCGGTGCTCGGGCTCGCGCAGAACGAGAACCTCTTCGTCCGCGGCGGGGCGTGGGAGGCGGGCACCTACGTGCCGGCCTACGTGCGCCGCTATCCGTTCTGCATGGCGCGGGTGACGATGAACAACGCCGAGCAGCAGAACCGCCTCATCTGCATCGAGAAGGCGTTCCTCGCCGACGACGGCGAGAAGCTCTTCGACGGCGAGGGCAAGCCGGTCGAGAAGTGGGCGCCGATCGAGCGGCTGCTGCGCGAGTACGAGGCCGACCTCGACCGCACGCGCGAGATGTGCGCGATCGTCGCCGACTACGCCCTGCTCGAGCCGTTCACGATGCAGGCGACGCCGGCGAACGGCCAGGCGCTCAACCTCGCCGGCATGTTCCGCATCAAGGAAGAGAAGTTCGAGCACCTCAACGCCGCCCAGCACAAGAACCTCTTCAAGAAGGGGATCGTCGGGCGGCTCTACGCCCACCTCCTCTCGCTCGAGAACTTCGGGCGGCTCCTCGCGCGCAGGGCGAAGCCGGCGAGCCAGCCGGCGGCGATGCCGCGCGGCGAGGTCTGAGCAGCCGCCGCGTGCCCGCCGGGCGCGCGGTTCGTTCACGGCAGCGCGCTGCGGCCGGCGCGGTTCCCGCAGTTCGACCAGGTGTTTCCGGCGGCCATCGAGGGCGCCGGCATCGCGAAGGGCGTGCTGCCGCACATCGGGCAGCAGCTCCGCGAAGGGCGGCTCTACGCGCCATTCGGCCCCGGTGCGATCGCGAACCGGGGCACGTTCTACGTCGCCCTCGCGCGCGAGGCGGCCGCGCGCGAGGCCGTGAAGGGCTTCGTCGACTGGCTGCGCAGCGAGGCCCGCCGGGACGACGAGTCGAAGCCCGCGCCGGTGCGCGCTACGTCGTCTCGCCCTCGGCCGCGTGCCGCGCGGCGCGGGCCAGCCGGTCGTTGATCGCCTGCCACGCCGGCGTCTGCGGCGGCGCCTCCACCAGGATGACGTCGGCGTTCTGCGCGTCGAGCGCGCGCAAGGACGCGTACAGGTCGTGCGCGTACTGCGCCGCGACCACCGGCACCACGCGCTGCAGCGACTGCGAGAGGCGCGGCACCGACACCTCCAGCGCGAGCACGCCGATCCGCCGTCCCTTGTGGGAGGCGAGCGCGTCGAGGATCTCGAGCCGCCGCACGAGCTTCACCCGCGCGCGCGGCGCGTAGTGCGTCGCGTGCGAGCCGGGGGCGCGCGGTGCCGCTGCGTCGGCCGGTGCGAGCGGGGCGCCGAGCACCTCCTCGATCGCGGCCGCGGGCACGCCGCCCGGCCGCAGGAGCCGCGGCTCGCCGGCGGAGAAGTCGACGATCGTCGACTCGATCCCGACCGTGGCCGGCCCGCCGTCGAGCACGAGCGGGACCGCGTGCACGAAGTCGTTGAAGACGTGCATCGCAGTGGTCGGGCTCACGCGGCCGAACTTGTTCGCCGACGGCGCGGCGACCCCGCCGCCGAAGGCCGCGAGCAGCGCGCGCGCGACCGGGTGCGAGGGCACGCGGAGACCCACCGTGTCCTGTCCGCCGGTGACCGCATCCAGCACGCCGCCGGCGCGCTCGAGGATGAGCGTCAGCGGACCGGGCCAGAACGCCGCCGCGAGTTTGCGGGCCCCGTCGGGGACCTCGCTCGCCCAGGCATCGAGCGCCGCGGCGTCGGCGAGATGAACGATGACCGGATGCCCCGCCGGCCGGCCCTTGAGCGCGTAGAGCTTCGCCACCGCGTCGCCGTTTGCCGCATCCGCACCGAGGCCGTACACCGTCTCGGTCGGGAAGGCGACGAGCTCGCCCGCGCGCAGCAGCTCGACCGCGCGCGCGACGCCCGCCTCGTCGGCGTCGACGACGTTGCTGGGCTGGGGCGGCGGGGTCGGAACGGAAGGTGCGGACCGAGCGGCGGGTTCGCTCGCCCCGCCGGCCTCGGGCGGCGCCGCGCTCACGCCTTGCCCGTCAGCAGCCGCAGCACCTCGCGGTACTTCTCCGCGGTCTTCTCGAGCACATCGGCAGGGAGCCGCGGCGCCGGCGGCTGCTTGCTCCACTGTTGCGCCTCGAGCCAGTCGCGCACGAACTGCTTGTCGAACGACGGCGGGCTCATCCCGACCCGGTAGGTCGCCACCGGCCAGAAGCGCGACGAGTCGGGCGTCAGCACCTCATCGATCAGATAGAGCTTCCCCGACTCGTCGAGTCCGAACTCGAACTTGGTGTCGGCCATGATGATGCCGCGCGTGCGCGCGTACTCGGCGCCCTCGGCGTAGAGGCGCAGGGTCGCATCGCGCACCGCGGCCGCGCGCTCCGCGCCGACGAGCTTCGCCATCTCCACGAACGGAATGTTCTCGTCGTGCTTGCCGATCGCGGCCTTCGTCGACGGCGTGAAGAGCGGCTGCGGCAGCTGCTCCGCCTCGCGCAGGCCGCCCGGGAGCGCGATGCCGCAGATCGCGCCCGACTTGCGGTAGTCCTTCCACCCCGAGCCGATGATGTAGCCGCGCGCGATCGCCTCGATCGGCAGCGGCTTGAGGCGCCGCACCACCATCGCCCGGCCACCGACCTGCGCGCGCTCCTCCGGCGCGACCACCGACTCCGGGTCGATGCCGGTGAGATGGTTCGGGATCACGTGCGCGAGCTTCTCGAACCAGAAGGTCGAGAGCGCGGTCAGCACCTTGCCCTTGCCCGGCACCGGGTCCGGCAGCACGACGTCGAACGCCGAGAGCCGGTCGGTCTGGATCACGAGCAGCTTGTCGTCGCCGACCGCGTAGAGGTCGCGGACTTTCCCGCGATGGAGGAACGGCAGGCTCTGCAGGCTCGACTGGAGAAGCGCGGCTTCGGTCATCGTCACTCGGGGAGCTTGGCTGCGAGCACCGCGTCGGCCTGCTTCTGCCGGAACGCGGCGAGCCGCTCGGCGAGCGGCGCATCGGCGAGCGCGAGCATGGCGACCGCGAAGAGCGCGGCGTTCGCCGCGCCCGCCTCGCCGATCGCGAACGTCGCGACCGGGATGCCCTTCGGCATCTGCACCATCGAGAGCAGCGAGTCGAGGCCCTGCAGGTGCTTCGACGGCATCGGCACGCCGAGCACCGGGAGGCGCGTCTTCGCCGCGACCACGCCGGCGAGGTGCGCCGCGCCGCCGGCGGCGGCGATGAAGCACGCGGCACCCTTGCCTTCCAGCTCCGTGATCCAGCGCTCGAGCGCCTCGGGCGTGCGGTGCGCCGAGAGCGCCCGCGCCTCGTGCGGCACGCCGAAGCTCTTGAGCTGCTCGACCGCCGCCTTCATCACGTCCCAGTCGGATGCGCTTCCCATCACTACGCCGACCGTGCGCATCGCTCAGGCCGCCTTCTTCTCGAGGTCGGGCCGATACTCGCCGGTCGCCGCGAGCCCGTTCATCCGCGCGCGGTGCGAGAGCAGCGCCTGCGCCTGCGCGACGTTCGCCGCTGCGCCCTTCCACGCCTTGAGCGAGGGCTGCTGCAGCGCGCGGCCGTACGAGAACGTGAGCGGCCACGGCAGGTTCGGGAACTTGCGGTTCATCGCGGCGAGGTTCTCGGTCGCCTGCTCGTCGCCCTGCCCGCCGGAGAGGAACGCGATCCCGGCGACCGCGGCCGGCACGCAGCGCTTGAGCACGCCGACCGTCCGCTCGGCGACCTCCGCGGTGCCCGCAGCCCGCGCCGCGTCCTTGCCGGCAATGACCATCGACGGCTTGAGCACGCTGTCCTCGAGCACGACGCGGTTCACGTAGAGCGCCTGGTAGACGGCGTTCAGCGTCCACTCGGTCACCTCCTCGCAGCGCTCGATCGTGTGGCCGCCGTCCATCAGCACCTCCGGCTCGACGATCGGCACCAGCCCGTTCGCCTGGCAGATCGCGGCGTAGCGGCCGAGCGCGTGGGCGTTGGCGGCGATGCAGGTGGTCGACGGCATGCCGGGGCCGATCGTGATCACCGCGCGCCACTTGGCGAACTTCGCGCCGAGCTTCACGTACTCCTGGCAGCGCTTCGCGAGCTTGTCGAGGCCCTCGGTGATCTTCTCGTCCGGGCAGAACGCGAGGTCGGCGGTGCCCGCATCCACCTTGATGCCCGGGAGCACGCCCTGGCGCGCGAGCATCGCGGCGAACGGCGTGCCGTCGGCCGCCTTCTGGCGCAGCGTCTCGTCGTAGAGGATGACCCCGCTCACGTGCTCGCCGAGGCCGCGCGCGCCGAACAGCATCTCGCGGTAAGCGCGGCGGTTCTCCTCGGTGTTCTCGACGCCGATGGACTCGAAGCGTTTGCCGCAGGTGCCGGTCGACTCGTCGGCGGCGAGGATGCCGCGACCGCGGGCGACCATGGCTTTGGCGACCTTGGCGAGTTCGCTCATGGTGGGTTCCTTCCAGAGGCTGGCGGGGGATTGCGGGCAGGCGCGATTCTACCTTCGCGGCGCCGCGGCATCAGGCGCCGATCGCCGCCCCGGCCCCCCGCGCGGAGAGCTCTGCCCGCCGGGTTCGCCAGCGATCCGCGGTCAGCCTCCGGCCTCCTCGTCCGCGAGCTCCGCAAGCCTGGCGGCGGCCTCCCTGAACGCCCGCGTCGACTGCTCGGCACGCCCGCGGACGTAGCCGGCCTGGACGGCAGGCTCGGCTTGCTGACCGTCGGAGCCTCGGGCGCCTCACCCGCGCTCAACCGCGACCGGACCGCGCTCGCGGGCGGAGGCGAGCAGCGCGTCGATCATCCGCTGGACGTGCAGCGCCGAGCGGCCGGAGTTCGTCGGCGCCCGGCGCTCGTCGATCGCGTCGAAAAACTCTGCGAGGACGCGCCGATGGTGCTCGTGCGAGAACGCCATCGGGTCCGCCCCACCCCCGCCCGCCGCGGCGCCCTCCCGCCGGATGCGCTGGCCGGTCACGTACTCTACGGTCAGGGTCTCGACCTCGAGCACCGCCGAGCCGAGCGTGCCGGCGATCTCGATCCGCTCGGGGTAGCCCGGATACGTCACCGTCGTCGCGTCGATCACGCCCGAGGCGCCGTTCGCATAGCGGACCGCGCCCGCCACGACGTCCTCGGTGTCGATCTTCCGCAGCGGGCTCGTGTCCACGTAGGCAGACACCTCGCTGGCTGGGCCGACGAGGTGCAGCAGCAGGTCGAGGGTGTGGATCGCCTGGGTGAGGAGCACGCCGCCGCCGTCCCGTGCATGCGTCCCGCGCCCCGGCTGGGCGAAGTACTCGGGCGGACGCCACCAGCGGATCGTCGCCGACGACGAGAGGATCTTCCCCAGCGCGCCGGCGCACAGCAGCCCGGCGAGCTCGAGCGCGGCGGGGCGAAAGCGGTGCTGAAAGACGATCGCGAGCGTCCGCCCCGCCCGCTCGCACGTCTCCACCAGCGCGGTCGCGCGCGCGGCGTCGACTTCCAGCGGCTTTTCCAGCAGGACGTGCTTGCCGGCCGCGGCCGCCGCAGCCACGAGATCCGTGTGCGTCCACGGCGGGGCGAGGATCAGGACGGTATCGATCGACTCGTCGCCGAGCACAGCGTCGAGCGAATCGACGACCGGAAAGCCCCACGCCTTTCCCGCCTGCTCGCGCCGCTCGCGCGAAGGCGCGTACGCCGCCGCCACCTCGACGCGATCGGCAAGATCCTTGAGGCTCAGCGCGTGCGGCTTGAGCGCCATGCCGAGCCCGACGATACCGAGGCGGTGCTGCGCCATCAGCACGCCGTCTGGTGCCGCACCCGGCACGTCCCGAGCACCTCGTCCGCCGGCCGCTTCCACCAGTTCTCTTTCGAGAAGATCTCGACCTCGTGCATCCCGTGGTAGCCGGCCGCCTCCATCCAGGAACGGATGCGCGGGATGTCGATCACGCCGTCGCCCATCATGCCGCGGTCGTAGAGGAGGTCGGTCGTCGGCACCAGCCAGTCGCAGAAATGGAAGGCGAGCAGGCGCTTCTCGCCCGCGCGCTCGATCTGGCGCGCGAGGTCGGGATCCCACCACACGTGATACACGTCGACCGCCACGCCCATGTCGCCGCTCGACTTCCCCGCCAGCTCGTCGCAGAGGTCGAGCGCGTGCGCGAGCGTGTTCACGCAGCCGCGGTCGGCGCAGTACATCGGGTGCATCGGCTCGAGCGCGAGCGGCACGCCGCACGAGCGCGCGTGCTCGAGCAGCTCGCCGAGGCCGTCGCGCACCATCTCGCGCGCGCCGGGGAGGTCCTTCGACTCCTTCGGCAGTCCGCCGGCGATGATCACCAGGCACTTCGCCTCGAGCGTCGCGGCGTCATCGAGCGCGCGGCGGTTGTCGTCGATCGCCGCGAGCCGGTCCTTGCGCTCGGCCGCGGGGAAGAAGCCGCCGCGGACGAGCCCGGTCACCGTGAGCCCGTTGTCGCGGATCATCCGCGCCGCTTCCCTCACGCCGGCCTCGGCGACGCGGTCGCGCCACGGCGCGATGCCGCGGATGCGGTGGCGGCGCAGCGCATCGACCGCCTGGCGCAGGTTGCACGACTCCCACAGGGTCGCGGTGTTGATCGACAGCAGGTCGGGGTCGGGCGGGTTCATTGGACTACCCTCGCGCCAAGATCGCGCTCGGGGTTCGCCCCTTGGGACGGCCCTGCGGGGCTCACTGGACTACCCTCGCGCTGAAATCGCGCTCGGGGTTCGCCCCTTGGGACGGCCCTGCGGGGCTCATGCGAGCGGATCCACGTCGAAGCCGAAGAACTGGAACAGTGCGCCGAGTTGACCTTCGACCATGTCGCGCCCGCTGACCACCGCGCAACCGCGTTCGCGCGCCGCGGCGAGGAACGGCGTGATCTCGGGCTTGGTCGTGACGTCGCCGACGATCGCTCCCGGGCCGAGCCGGTCGACCGGCCACGGCAGCGGGTCGTCGGGCTTCATGCCGGTCGGCGTGGCGTTGACGAGCAGATCGAACTCGCCGGCGCGCGGCTGGCCGGCGCGCGTCGGGAGCGCGGGGTGCGCCCGCGCGAGCTCGGCGGCGAGCGCGCCGGACTTCGCGGCGTCCAGATCGTGCACGGAGATCGAGGCGACGCCGGCGTCCGCGAGCGCGAACGCGATCGCGCGCCCCGCCCCGCCGGCCCCGAGCAGCGCGGCGCGCCGGCCGCGCGCCTCCAGCCCCTTGCGCGCGAGGCCGCGCACGAAGCCCCGCCCGTCGAACATGTCGCCGAGCCACCGGCCCGAGACGTCGCGCCGCGCGACGTTGATCGCGCCGACCCTCCGCGCCGTCTCGCTCGCCTCGTCGACGAGCGCGAGCGCCGCGGCCTTGTGCGGCATGGTGAAGATCATCCCGTCGAGGTTGCGCGCGTGCCCGAGTCCCGCGACCGTCGCCGCGAGGTCGACGGGCGCGCACTCGATCGGCACGAGCACCGCGTCGATCCCGTGCCGCTCGAACCCCCGGTTGAACGCCTCGGGCGAGCGCACCTTGGCGATCGGGTCGCCGAGGATGACGTAGAGACGGGTGGCGCCGGAAATCACTTCAGGAACTCCGGCGAGATCTGCCGCGGGAGCCAGAGCGCGACGTCCGGCCAGACGATGATGAGCGCGAGCACGCCGAGCATCGGGATCAGCATGATCACGACGTCCTTCAGCACCTCGAGCAGGCGCATCCTGCCGATCGCGCACGAAATCATCAGGCACAGGCCGTACGGCGGCGTCACCAGCCCGAACGCGAGCGAGACGATCCCGATCATCGCGAAGTGCACCGGGTCGAGCCCCACCGACTTCGCGAGCGGCTGGAGGATCGTGCCGACGATGATGATCGCGGGGATCGCGTCGAGGAAGCAGCCGACGACGAGGAACGCGCCGGCGATGAAGAACCCGGTGGCGACCGGCCCCATGCCCCAGCCCTGCACGCCGGCGAGGAGCAGCTTCGGGATCTGGTAGTAGGCGAGCATCCAGCCGAAGGCCGACGCCGTGCCGACGCAGAAGAGCGCGATGCCGGCGAACTTGCCGGTCTCGAGCAGGGCGTGGTGCAGCCCCTTCAGGTCCATCTCGCGGTACACGAAGAGCGAGAGCACGCCGGCGTAGAGCACGGCGATGCACGCCGACTCGGTGGCGGTGAACCAGCCGAAGATCTTGCCGCCGATGATGATGAACGGCGTCATCAGCGCCGGCACCGCCACCGCCGCTGCGGCGACGATCTCGCGGAAGCTCGACTGCGGATAGGTCGGGTAGTTGCGCAGCTTCGCGTACACGTGCACGGTCGCCATCTGCACGATGCCGAGCAGGAGGCCCGGGATCACGCCGGCGAGGAAGAGCGCGCCGATCGACACCGTCAGGACGCCGCCCCAGACGATCATCAGGATCGAGGGCGGGATGATGACCGCGAGCACCGCCGATACGGCGGTGATCGCGACCGAGAAGCTGCGGTCGTAGCCCTCCTTGATCTGCGCCTCGATGAAGATCTTGCCCTGGCTCGCCGCGTCCGCGGTCGACGAGCCGGAGATGCCGGCGAAGAAGATCGAGAGCAGCACGTTCATCTGCGCGAGCGAGCCGGGAAAGTGGCCGACCAGCGCGCGCGAGAGGCGGACGAGCCGGTCGGTGATGCCGCCGACGTTCATCAGGTTGGCGGTGAGCAGGAAGAACGGCACCGCGAGCAGGATGAACGAGTTGTAGGCGTTGAAGGTCTCCTGCACCAGGGTCATCGGCGACAGGCGCTCCTCGACGACGAGCATCGGCAGGCAGGCGAGCCCGAGGGCGAAGGCGACCGGCACGCGCAGCGCGAGCAGGCCGAAGAACACGCCGAAGAGGACGAGGCTCGCCATCCCGGGCGAGAACGAGGCGGCGCCCATCAGTCACGCCCCATCGGAGGCCGCCCGCCCGGACGCGAGCGCGCCGAAGTCGTCGCGCATCCGCTCGCCCTGGAAGACGAGCCAGGTCGCGCCGGTGAGCGGCCAGGCGATGTGGATCAGCCAGAGCGGCAGCTCGGCGAGCTCGGAGATGCGGTTCCAGGCGAACCGCGTGAACTCGCCGCCGAACCAGAGGAACACCAGTGCGAGGACGAGCACCGCGATCCCGCTCACGATCCGCAAGCCCGCAGCGGCGCGGGGGGAAAGCTGCGGCCAGACGTCGACCTCGAAGTGCGTGCCCTCGCGGATGCCGATCATGGCCCCGATCATGATCATCCAGACGAAGAGGAAGCGCGCCATCTCCTCGGTCCAGATGTAGGACGGGATGAGCTCGGTGTAGCGCGAGAAGATCTGCAGGCTGACCGGGACGATCAGGATCGCGACCGAGAGGACGAGGAGCCACGAGAGCGCGGCGGCGTACCAGGCGACGAAAGCCCGCCAGCCGCGCCGGCGCGAGGTTGCCTCGGTCATCCTCCTCCCCTCAAAACGTCCGGGCCGGCGGGCGTCCCGCCCGCCGGCCCGGAGCGTTGGTGGTCACTCGATGGTGCGTCGGTTCGACCGTGCGCTACTTGATCGCGTTGATCTGCGCGAGAATGCCGTCGGCGCCGATGTCCTTCGCGTACGCGGCGATGACCGGGTCGACGGCCTTCTTCATCGCGGCGCGGTCGGCGAACGGGATGCGCTTGAGCTTCCCCGACTTCTCCATCGCGTCGAGCTTCGCGGCGTCCTCGCTCGACTCGATCTGGCGGCCGTAGGCGCCCGCCTCCTTGCCCGCCTTCAGCACCGCCGCCTGCAGGTCGGGCGGCAGCTTGTTGAAGGTCTTGGTCGAGAAGCAGAGCGGCCGGATCGTGATCGCGTGCTCGGTCATGTTGAGGTTCGGGCCGACCTCGTAGAACTTCATCTGCTCGACCCCGGCGGCCTCGTTCTCGCCCGCCTGGATCACGCCGTTCTGGATCGCGTTGTAGACCTCGTTGTACGCGATCACCGTCGGCGCCATGCCGGCGGCCTTGAACGTGCTCGACCAGATCGGCGCGCCCTGCACCCGCACCTTCAGCCCCTTCAGCTCGGCCATGTTGCGCACCGGCTTGTTGGCGAAGATGTTGCGCGTGCCGCCGCCGGCGTAGCCGATCAGCATCACCTCGGCCTTCTGGTTGACTTCGTCGGCGACCGGCTTCAGCACGTCGGCGTCGAGCACCTTGTTCCAGTGGGCGAGGTCGCGGAAGATGAACGGCGCGTCGATGAACGGCGCGGCCTTCGAGAAGGTCGACATGTGCGCCGGCGACACGATCGCGTAGTCGACCGCCTTGCCCTGCGCCATGTACTCGAAGTACTGCTTCTCGAGGCCGAGGCTCGAATTCTTGTGCAGGGTGAAGTTGATCGGCTTGCCGTAGTACTTCTTCACCAGCTCCTCGAACCGCACCAGCGCCTTGGTGAAGGCGTGGTCGTCGTTGAACTGGACCGCGCCGTTCAGCGTGATCGGCGCCTGCGCGTGCGCGGCGCCCGCGAGCGCGGCCGCGACCGCGACGCCCGCGGCCGA
>Ga0187893_10002341_pt1 | contig 41927 bp, 42 predicted proteins | sample MA1701074metaG_FD_139574 | JGI IMG/M metagenome (GOLD analysis project Ga0187893, IMG submission 139574) | White microbial mat communities from a basaltic lava cave in the Kipuka Kanohina Cave System on the Island of Hawaii, USA - MA170107-4 metaG ...
CCTCGCGACCGCGCGGCCGTCCGGCCCGTCACCACCACCGCGCGCGTTCGCTCCTCGGCTCCGATCGGCCGCCAACCTCGTTCCGCCTTCTCCAGCTCGATTCATTCACAGCCTCTGAGCTCGCGGGCCCTCCCCCGCGGCCCCTCCCATCGGCAATCTGTCGGCTACCCGGGCTGGGGCTCGCTCGCGACCTCTTCCGTGGCCTTCTTGTACGGGAGCGTCTTCTTGCACTCGGGATAGCCGGTGCACGCGACGAACCGCCCGCGCCGGCCGCGGCGCACGATCATCTCCTTGCCGCACTCGGGGCAGGGGTCCGGCCACTTCTCGGGGTAGATCGGCTTCCCGTCCGCGTCGACGGACAGCGTCGACTTGCAGTTCGGGTACGCGGAGCAGGCGAGGAACTTCCCGAACCGGCCCGAGCGCAGGATCATCTGGCTTTGGCACTTCGGGCACTTGTGCTCGGTCAGCTCCTTGAGCTTCTCGGTGCCGTCGCGGTTGAGCGCGATCGTCGTCTTGCACTCGGGGTAGTCGACGCACGCGATGTACTTCGACGCCCCGCGCCAGCGGTAGACCATCTCCTTGCCGCAGGTCGGGCAGGCCTTGTCCGCCTTCTTGGGCTCCTTGCGCAGGTTCTGCATCTGCTCCTGCGCCTTCTCGATGTCGTTCGAGAAGGGCCCGTAGAAGTCCTTGAGGACCTTCACCCAGTCGGCGGTCCCCTCCTCGATCTCGTCGAGGCGGTTCTCCATCCCCGCAGTGAACGCGACGTCCATGATCTCGGGGAAGTGCGGCCGCAGCATGTCGGTGACGATCTCGCCGAGCTCGGTCGCGAAGAACTTCCGCTCCTGCTGGTAGACGTAGCCGCGGTCCTGGATCGTCGAGATGATCGACGCGTACGTCGACGGCCGCCCGATCCCCTCCTTTTCGAGCGTGCGCACGAGCGAGGCCTCGTTGTACCGGGGCGGCGGCTTCGTGAAGTTCTGCTCCGCGTTCGGATCCCCGACCGGCTCGATGGGCGTGGCCCCCGAAGCCCCCTCCGCCTCCAACGGCGGGAGCTCCACGTCGTCGGTCCTTTGTCCCGCGAGCCGCTGGTAGCCGTCGAAGACGGAGACGCGGCCTTGGCACTCGAAGCCGTAGGTCGGCTGGCCCTCCCGCTTGGCGTCGATCTTCACGTCGGTCACGTCGTAGACCGCGGGCGTCATCTGCGACGCGACGAAGCGCTCCCAGATGAGCTTGTAGAGGCGGAACTGGTCGCGCTCGAGGTACTTCTCGACGGACTCGGGCGTGCGCAGCGCGGACGTGGGCCGGATCGCCTCGTGCGCCTCCTGCGCGTCCTTGCGCGCCTTGTAGAAGTTGGGCGCCTCGGGGAGGTAGGCGGGGCCGAGCGCGCGCGGGATGAAGTCGCGGACCTCGGCGATCGCGTCCTGGCTCACGTTGAAGCTGTCCGTGCGCATGTACGTGATCAGCGCGGTCTGGCCCTCGTCGCCGAGCGGCACGCCCTCATAGAGCTGCTGGGCGAGGCGCATCGTGCGCCTCGTGGCGAAGCGGAGCGCGGTCGAGGCCGCCTGCTGTAGCGTCGAGGTCTTGAACGGCGGCGGCGCCTTCTCGCTCTTCCGCTTCTTGTCCACCGCGGCGACGGTCCACTTGGACTTCGCGAGGTGGGCGACGACCTCCTTCGCCTCGGGCTCGGCCTTGGGCTCGTACTCCTCGCCCTCGCGGCGCGCGAGGTGGGCCGTGAACTCGCCGCCCGGCGCCTTGAGCCGCTGGGTGATCTTCCAGAACTCCTCGGGCTTGAACGCGCGGATCTCGCGCTCGCGGTCCACGACGAGGAGGACCGCCACGCTCTGGACGCGCCCCGCCGAGAGGTTCTTCGCGACCTTCTCCCAGAGGAGCGGCGAGAGCTTGTAGCCGACGATGCGGTCGAGGATGCGGCGCGCCTGCTGCGCGTTCACGAGGTTGGAGTCGATCGCGCGGGGGTGCTCGAGGGCCTTCTCGATGCCCCGCTTCGTGATCTCGTTCGTCGTGATGCGCTTCGCGACATCGTCGGCGAGGCCGAGCGCCTCCTTCAGATGCCAGGCGATCGCCTCCCCCTCGCGGTCGGGGTCGGTCGCGAGATAGACCGTGCCGCACTCCTTCACGGCCTCCGCGAGCTCGTCGAGCACCTGCTTGCGGTCCTTGAGCTTCAGGTACTTCGGCTCGAAGTCCTTGTCGACGTCGACGCCCAGACGGGACTTCGGGAGGTCGCGGACGTGGCCGAGCGAATGGCGGACGAGGTAGTTCCGGCCGAGGTACTTCGTGATCGTCCGGGCCTTCGCAGGCGACTCGACGATCACGAGGGATCGCTTGGCCTTGGGCGCCTTTTTCGCGGTCTTGGCCTTCGCTGCCATCAGGTGTTCCTGCCGTTGTCCATCGGTTAGGTACGCACGACCGATGAGCCGCGGCGAAGGCTCCAATTGTCAAGGGCGTGCAAGCTTGTCCAAGGGCTAGGTTCTAAGTCGTTTGTGCGCAATGGGTTACGTCGTATCCGTGCCGAGCTCGCGGAGCCGGTCGTAGGAGTAGATCCCGGTATCGTGGCCGTCCGACCAGCGGATCTTCAGGCCGTAGTTCCCGACGCTGTGCAGGTTCACGGGGCGCACGTCCTCGGGCACCCTCGTGGGATCGAGGATCCGCTCGCCGGTCATCTCGTCGCGGCAGGTAGCGCAGGGGCACGCGATCCTGAGGTCGCGGACCGCGTACCGCGTCTCGCGCCCGTCGGACCACGCGATCGCGAGGGTCCTCGGCCCAGCCTGGAATATGCGCGACGGGACGGCAGCCATTCCGTACGTACCATTAGTACATGGACCCGGCACATCTCGCGAAGCTGCGGGGCCTGATCCCGCACGTGACGCCGGCCGACGCGGCGGCGCTGGCCGAGCGCGGGGCCGTGCTGCTCGACGTCCGCGAGAGGCCGGAATGGGCGACCGGGACCGCCCCGGGCGCGGTGACGATCCCCCGGGGGCTCGTCGAGGCCGAGGCGGCGCGGCTGCTCCCCGACAAGGACCGGACCGTGGTCGTCTACTGCCAGAAGGGGGCGCGGTCGCTGCTCGCCGCGGAGACGCTCGGGCGGCTCGGGTATGGCGACGTCCGGAGCATCGCGGGCGGCTTCGAGGCGTGGGCGGCCGCCGGGTTGCCCGTCGCGCGCGCCGAGGATGGGCTCTCGGATGCGGAGCGACGCCGCTATGCCCGCCACCTCGTCATCCCGGAGGTGGGGCCCTCGGGTCAGCGCCGTCTCAAGGAAGCGAAGGTGTTGCTGGTGGGGGCTGGGGGCCTGGGATCGCCCGCGGCGGTCTACCTCGCCTGCGCGGGCGTCGGGACGCTCGGGATCGTGGACTTCGACCGCGTGGACGAATCGAACCTCCAGCGCCAGATCCTGCACACGCCGCCGCGCGTGGGCATGCGCAAGGTCGAGAGCGCGAAGCGGACGATCGAGGAGATGAACCCGCTCGTCCGCGTCGAGCCATTCGACACCCGGCTCACGTCGGAGAACGCGGACGAGATCGTGGCCAAGTTCGACGTGGTCGTGGACGGCGCCGACAACTTCCCGACGCGGTACCTGATCAACGACGCTTGCGTGAAGCACGGGAAGCCGAACGTGCACGGCTCGGTCTTCCGGTTCGAGGGGCAAGCGTCCGTGTTCCTGCGCGGGCGGTCGCCGTGCTACCGGTGCCTCTATCCCGAGCCGCCGCCGCCGGGCATGACCCAGTCCTGTGCCGACGCGGGCGTCCTGGGCGTCCTGCCCGGCGTGATCGGCCTCATCCAGGCGATCGAGACGATCAAGCTCGTGCTGGGCCAAGGCGAGCCCCTCTTCGGGAGGCTGCTCGTCTACGACGCGCTGGCCGCGACCTTCCGCGAGCTCAAGATCCGTGCGAACCCGGAGTGCGCCTACTGCGCGCCCGGCCGCGCCTTCCCCGGCTACGTCGACTACGAGGGCTTCTGCGGACAGTAGCATCCCTTGCGCCATCGAACGTCCGCAAGTCACGTTCCAGCAACGGCTTGTGGCATCCGAATGCGGCACGGCAGTCCGCAGCGGCGGGTGGGATTGAACTGCCCGGCCGACCTAGAGGGCGGCGGCTACGCACAGAGAGCGTTCCACGACGCGTGCGCGGCAATGGGTGCGATGAGGGATCCGCGCCACTCGCGGAGCAGTGCGCAGGCAAGCCCAAGGACGTAGGCCGCGTGCATCTGGGGGAAGGAGTGCGCCAAGGCGAAGACCGTCGAGCTGAAGATGGCGGCCGACAGCCAGTGCAGGCGATCCCGCATGTACCGGTAGAGCGCGCCGCGGTAGAGCGTCTCCTCGAGAACGGGGGCCAAGACTACGGTGCCGAGGGCTAGGCGCGAGCGGACCGACAGCCAGGGTGACTCATCCGCGTCGCCGAAGGCAGCGAGCAGGGGACGCACGAGCCAGAGGATCAGCCCTGCGAGGACGCCGACCGACAGTTCGCGGAAAAACCCGTACCCGCGTCGCCATCCCCACTCCGAGAGCGGGTCCCGCAGCGACCGGATGCTCGCGAAGGCGTAGCCGAGCGCGACAAGCTCCGGCATGTGAAGGGGAAGGGTCAGGATCTCCCACATGGGGCTGTCGTAGTCCCAAACGAACACCATGGCCGCGAAAAGCGTCGCGAAGACCAGTGTATTGAGGGCGAAGGCCTCGATGTAGATGGCTCCGTGCCTCGAGGGTCGCGACAGCCGGGGGCGCATTCGCATGCAGGCGCGCCCGCGCCTGCGAGCGGCGGCGAGGGCAAACGACACCGCCGCGAGGCAGCTGACGCCGACCATCCACCCGGGCGGCGTCGCTCGCGGTGCGGCCGGAAGATCAGCCGGGGGTGTCCAGATGCTCAGCCCTGCGAGCTTGGCGACAACCCACGATCCGAGGATGACGCCCCAGCAGGCCCATCCGTGCTGCCGGGAGCCTCGCCACACGCCCGAAGTCTACTTGCCAGACGCGACGAAGCCGGCCGGCCTGGTCCAGGTCGAAACAGACTACGCCGCCGTCGCGGAGAGGAAACCGAGGCCCATCGGGGTCGGTCGCATCGCCGCGCCGGCGAGTTCGACGAGGCCGTTCCTCCGCAGCGTGGCGACCACTTCGCCCAGCCGCTCGCGCGGCCAGGCGAGATCCTTCATGAGCTCCGACTCGTCCGCGGGCTGCCGCGCGAGGCGTTCGAGCACGAGCGCCAGCGCGAACCGCTCCCGGGCGCGCCGCCGCGCCACGAACCGGCCGATCACGCCCTCGCGCGGTGCGAGGAGCCAGGTCACCACGAAGAACGCGCCCATCGCCGCGGCCATCATGCCGGAGACCGAGACGTTCAGCGCGATGGCCGTGACATACCCCGTCGCGGCCGATGCGATGCCGATCGCGGCGGAGAGCACGAGCATGAGCCACAGGCGATCCGTCAGCAGGTGCGCCGTGGCCGCGGGCACGATCAGGAACGCGACCACGAGGACCGCGCCGATCGCCTCGAAGCTCGCGACCGTCGTCACCGACACGGCACCCATGAGCAGGTAGTGGATGAGCACGGGCGAGATGCCGAGCGCCGACGCGAGCGCCGCGTCGAACGTCGCGAGCTTCAGCTCCTTGTAGAACAGGAACACGAAGGCCAGGTTCACGACCATCGCGCCCCCGAGCACCAGCATCGGCTGCGACACCTCCGCGCCGAGGATCCGGACGGTGTCGAGGCCCGCGAAGGTGATTTCGCCGAAGAGCACGCAGTCGAGGTCCAGGTCCTTCTGGTCGAGGAACCGCGCGATGAGGAGCACCCCCAGCGCGAAGAGCGCCGGGAACACGATCGCGATCGACGCGTCCGCCTTCACCCGGCGCGTCTTCACGAGCGTCTCGATCAGGAAGACGGTCAGCAGCCCGACCGCGGCGGCGCCGAGGACCACGGGCAGCGCCGACACCGAGTGGGTGAGCAGGAAGGCGACGACGATCCCCGGCAGGACCGCGTGGCTCACCGCGTCGCCGACGAGCGACATCCCGCGCAAGAGCAGGAACGTCCCGAGCAGCGAGCACGCGACCGCCGCGAACGCGCCGGTCAGGAGGATGACGAGGGAGTCGCTCACGACGGCATCCCCCGCGGGATCGGCCGGCCGTGCGGGTCCATGGCCGGGCGCCCGAGCGCCTGGTCGATCTGCTCGAGCACCTCGTCGTCGAGCGCGTGCTCCATGTCCTCGGCGTCGCGGTGGAGGTGGTCGTCGCGGATGTCGAGCCGCCGGGAGAGGTACGCCTCCCAGATCCGGTGGTTGCGCACGACGCGCCCCGCGCGCGCGAGCCCCGCGGGCGTGAGCTCGACGAGCGGACCCTGCACGCGCACGAGGCCGTCCGCGCGCGCGTCCTCGACCGCCCGAGGGGGCGCGGCGCGCACCGCGAGCACGTCGGAGACCGCCCGCGGCGCGCCGAACCGGCCCAAATCCATCTCGCCGAGCCGCCAGAGGTCCTTGAGCAGGTTCTCGACGCGCACGCGCCGGCGGTTCCGCACCCGCCGCCACGCGGCCCAGAGGAGGCCGCGCCGCGGCGCGACGAGGAGCGACGCCGCCAGCAGCGCGGTCGCGGTGAGCACGATGATCGGCCCCGTGGGGAGCCGCCGCTCGAGCGAGGAAATCCACGCGCCGACCGCGCCGGCAAGGGCCCCCGCCGCCCCCCCCAACAGGACCATGCGAGGGAGCCGGTCCGTCCACTGGCGCGCGGTCGCCGCGGGCGCGACGACCATCGCGGCCATGAGCACCACGCCGACCGTCTGCAGCCCGACGACGACCGTCACCACGACGAGCGTCGTCAGCAGCACCTCGAGCCGCCGCGCGGGCAGCCCCCGCGAGGCCGCGTACGCCCGATCGAACACGAGCACCCGGAACGCCTGGAAGAAGAACGCGAGCGCAATGAGCACCGCGCCGCCGAGCGCGGCCATCACGGCCACGTCGCGCGGCAGGAGCGACGCCGCCTGCCCGAAGAGGAACCGGTTGAGCCCGGCCTGCGACGCCGCGCCGCCCTTCTGGATGTAGGTGAGGAGCACGACGCCCGAGCCGAAGAAGACGGACAGCACGATCCCGAGCGCCGCGTCGTCCTTGAGTCGCGTCGTGCGCGTGATCGCGAGGATCGCGAGCATGCCGAGCCACGCGGTCGCCATCGCGCCCGCGAGCAGGAGCAGCGGGTGCTTCGCGTCCCAGCCCATCGCGCTGCCGACGAGGTAGGCGAGGCAGACGCCCGGGAGCGCCGCGTGCGCGAGCGCGTCGCCGACGAGGCTCTGCTTCTTGAGCACCGCGAAGCAGCCGAGCGAGCCGGCGACGGCGCCGAGGATGGCCGCGCCGGCCATCACCGTGAGGAGCGTCAGGTCGAACATGGAAGAGAGGGGGCCTCGGGGGCCCTTACCGGTCCGGCATCGAGCCCTTCTGCTCGCGGAGCAGCGTCGTCGCCGCGCGCTCGAGGATCGAGAGCCGGCCGCCGTAGGTCGCGTTCAGGTGGTCGTGGGTGAAGACCTCCGACACGGGCCCTGCGGCGACGAGCCGCATGTTGAGGAGCGCGACCCAGTCGAAGTACTCGGCGACCGTCTGGAGGTCGTGGTGGACGCAGACGACCGTGCGGCCGCGGTCGCGCAGCTCGTGGAGGAGCGCGACGATCGCGCGCTCGGTCACCGCGTCCACGCCCGCGAACGGCTCGTCCATCAGGTAGAGGTCCGCCTCCTGGACGAGCGCGCGCGCGAGGAAGGTGCGCTGCTGCTGGCCGCCCGAGAGGCGGCTGATCTGCCGGTCGCGGTACTCGGCCATCCCGACCCGGGAGAGCGCCTCGACCGCGGCCGCGCGGTCCTTCTCGCCCGGCCTCTTGAACCAGCCGACGCGGCCGTAGCGGCCCATCAGGACGACGTCGAGGACGCTGCACGGGAAGTCCCAGTCCACCGACTCCCGCTGCGGGACGTAGGCGACGCGCGCGCGGACGTCGCCGTAGGGGCGGTCGAAGACGCGCACGTAGCCGGACGCGAGCGGCACGAGATCGAGCGCCGCGCGGAGGAGAGTGCTCTTGCCCGCGCCGTTCGGCCCGACGATCGCGACGAGCTTCCCCTCGGGGACGTTCAGGTCCACGTCCCAGAGGACGGGCTTCGTGTGGTACGCGACCGTCAGGTCGTGGAACTCGAGGGCGGGGTTCGTGCCCCCGAGGCCCCCTCCCATCCCGGCGCCGGGATCGCCCGCCTTCACCGCAGCGCCTCCACGATCGTCTTCACGTTCGCGCGGACCATGCCCGGGTAGGTGTCCTCGGGCGGGCGGTCGCCCATCGCGTCGCTGAAGAGCCTGCCGCCGATCGCCACGTCCTGCCCCTTGTCCTTCGCCGCGTGCTGAACGGCGCGGATCGCCGCCTCGGAGACCGACGTCTCGACGAAGATCGCCTTGATCTTCCGCGCGGCGATGAGCGTCGCGAGGTCCTGCACGTCGCGGACGCCGGCGTCCTGGACGGTCGAGACGCCCTGGAGCCCGCGGACCTCGAGGTCGTACGCGCGGCCGAAGTAGCGGAAGGCGTCGTGGGACGTGATGAGCACGCGGCGCTCCTTCGGCACCGTCGCCAGCGCGGCCCGCACCTCGTCGTGGAGCAGCTGGAGCTCCGTGCGGTACGCGTCGGCCCGCGCGCGGTACTCGGCCGCGCGGTCCGGGTCGACTTCGGAGAGCGCCTCGGCGACGACGGGCAGCGTGTCCGCCCAGAGCGCCACGTCGAACCAGACGTGCGGGTCGAAGTGCCCCTGGAGCTCCGGCGGCGAGAGCAGCCGGTCGTCCGCGATCCGCTCGGTCACCGCGAAGACGGGCTTCTTGCGCGCGAGGCTCGTGAAGATGTCCCCCATCTTCCCTTCGAGGCCGCGGCCGCTGTAGAGGACGAGGTCGGCCGCGCGCAGTCGCTCGAGGTCGCTCGGGCTCGCGGTGAAGAGGTGGGGGTCCACGCCGGGGCCCATGAGTGCGTCCACCTCGACGCGGTCGCCGCCGACGCGCTTCGCGAGGTCGGCGACCATGCCGGTCGTCGCGGCCACGCGCACCTTCCCGGTCCGGGCGCCCTTCGCCTCGGGCGCGCACGCGGCGAGGAGGGCGAGGAGGAGCATGACGAGGCTCGCAAGCGGCCAGGCGCGCGCCCTGCGCCGCGTGGCGTCGTCGGCAGCGCTCCTCATGACCGCTCCACGAAGACGCCCTTGACGCCCTCGCTCCCCGTCGCGAACTCCCGGCCCCCACCCATCTCGATGTGCATGACGTCCTCCAGGTCCTGCCGCCGCCGCATCACCAGCGGCGCGCCGGGTACGAGGCCCAGCTCCTTCCATCGCTGGAGGCGGCCGGCCTCGGCGGTGCGCACCTCGCGCACCGTCCCGCGCTCGCCGGTCCCGAGCATCTCCAGCGGCAGCAGCTCGCGCGTGCGCAGGCGCCCTTCCGTGTCGGGGATCGGATGCCCGTGCGGATCCTCCGAGGGGTGCCCGAGCACACGGTCGATGGCGTCCACCATCCGCGGCGAGAGGTGGTGCTCGAGCACTTCCGCTTCGGCGTGGACCTCCGACCAGTCGAGCCCCAGGACGTCGACGAGGAACGTCTCGAGGAGCCGGTGGCGCCTCACGACGCGCATGGCTGCGAGCCGCCCCTCCTCGGTGAGCGTCGCGCCGTGTCCCGGCGCGTAGTCCACGAGCCCCTTCCCGGCGAGCCGCTTGAGCATCGACGTGACCGAGGGCGTCGAAACGCCGAGCTGGCGCGCGACGTCGGTCGTGTGCACCTTCCCGCCGTCGCGGCCGAGATAGAAGACCGCCTTCAGGTAGTCCTCGTTAGCGGAGCTATTAGGCATGGCTAATACTGATGAATGATTAGCCAATCAGAACGAGTTGTCAAGCCTAATCAGCTACCGCCGCGATCCGCGAGACTGCGGCACGCGTGCCGCACGTCGATCGTCACAAGTATATATCGGATAATGATTTATGTGATCGGCGAACCATGGCCATCGGCCTGGTCCCCCTCCTCCCCCCCCTCCTCTTCTTCCTCGGCAAGCATCTCGGTCCGGTAGGACTTGATCCAGTACTCGCGAGCCTTCTCGACCGCCTGGCCGAGTATGGAGCCCTCGGGGTAGAGCCCGGTAGTGTCGCGCCTGCCTGCGGGGACACCGGTGAGGATCTCCAGCGCGTCGTGCACGGACTCGGCCGCGTAGACGTGGAACTGTCCCGCGCCGCACGCGGTCACGACGTCGTGCCGGAGCATGAGGTCGCCCGCGTTCGACTTCGGGATCACGACGCCTTGCGAGCCGGTGAGGCCGAGGTCGCGGCAGGTGTCGAAGAAACCCTCGATCTTCTCGTTCACGCCGCCGATCGCCTCGACGTTGCCGACCTGATCGATCGCGCCGGTGATCGCGAGGTCCTGGCGGATCGGGATGCCCGTGAGCGCGGAGAGGAGGCAGCTGATCTCCGCGCACGACGCGGAGTCGCCGTCGATCCCGCCGTAGCTCTGCTCGAAGGCGAGCGACGCGGAGAAGGCGAGCGGGTGGTCGGTCTGGAGCAGGTGGCGCAGGAGGCCGCCGAGGATGTGGAACCCCTTCGTGTGGATCGAGCCCGAGAGCTGGGCCGCGCCCTCGATGTTGATGATGCCCGCGCTGCCCGCGCCGACCGTGGCGGTGATGCGCGCGGGGAAGCCGTAGGTCAGCGGGCCCGCGGTCATCACGGCGAGGCCGTTGACCTGGCCGGCGACGGCGCCCTTGGTCTGGATCTTGATCGTGCCGTCGGCCAGGTATTCGCGGAACCGTCGCGACGGGAGGTCGGCGCGCGATTTCGTGCGCTTGACCGCATCGCGGACGTCCTCGCCGAGGACCGACTTCCTCCCGGCGTGCTCCGCGAGGAAGGCCGCCTCGCGAGCGATGTCGGCGACGCGGCTGAAGCGCGCCGTCAGCTTCCCGCGCCGGGCGGCGATGCGCGCGCCGTGCTCGATGATCGCGGCCACGCCGCTCCTGTGGAAGGGGAGGAGCGACTCGTCGCGCGCGATGCGCGCGAGCACGCCCGAGTACTGGCGCTTCCCCTCGGGCTCGCGGGCGATCTCGTCGTCGAAGTCGGCGAGCACCTTGAAGAGCTGCACGAAGTCGGCGTCGTACGTGTCGAGCATGTAGTAGATCGAGCTGTCGCCGAGCAGGACGACGCGGATCCGGACCGGGATCGGCTCGGGCTTGATCGCGGTCGTCACCACCGCGAGGCCGAGCTCGGGCGGGACGATTTCCAGGCTGCCGTTCTTGAGCGTGCGCAGCAGCGCCCGCCATGCCCCGGGCTCGGTCAGCAGCTCGCGCGTGTCGAGGACCAGGTAGCCGCCGTCCGCGCGCAGCAGGGAGCCGGGCCGGATCATCCGGTAGTCGCTCCGGACCGTCCCACGCGGGCCCCACTCGCGGTCGACGGTCCCGAGCAGGTTCAGGAGCGTGGGGTTGTTCTCGACCACGATCGGGCAGCCCTTGTCCTGCTCGTGCTCGAGGACGATGTTCACGCCGTAGAGCCCGATCGGATCGCTGCCCTCTTCGCTGCCGAGCCGGTTCTCCGCCACGTCGTCCACGATGTCGGAGAGGAAGCGCTGGACGTCGTTTCCAGGGAACTCGACGAGGATGTCGCGCGCCATGTCGCCGAGCAGCGCGCGCGCCGTCTCCTCGACGATCGAATGGACGGAACGGGCGTGCTTGCGCCGGATCTCGCGGATCCGCTGCGTGACCTCCTCGAGCCGCTTCTGGAAGGCGTCGCGGCGATCGAGGAAGGCGTCGTGGTCCGCCTCCGTGATCCGGCCGGCGGCCCGGAGCTGCTCGAACTCCTCCGGCGGGACGGGCTTGCCGTCCGCGACCGGGAAGATCGCGGTCTGCGCGACGGGGCCGACCTGGAGCGTGACGAGCGCGAGCGAGGCGCCGCGGAGATCCCGCTCGAAGGGCTGCGTGATCGCGTCGGTCTCCGCCTTCTCCCGCTTCTCGAGCGCGTCGCGGCGCGCCTTCAACGCGTCGCTGTCGAGCGCGCCCATGAGGTCGTCGCGGATGAACTCCGCGAGCTCGTGCACGCGCCGGCGGAAGGCGCGCGCCGTGCCCGCCGGAAGGGTGAGCAGCCGCGGCCGGTCGGGCTGGGTGAAGTTGTGGACGTAGCAGCGGTCGAGCTTGGTGTCGCAGACCGGCCTGATCTCCTCGAGAAGCCGGCGCACGAGCGTCATCCGGCCCGTGCCGGTGAGACCGCGGATGAAGATGTTCTGCCCCGGCGCGTCGCTCTCGAGGCCGAAGCGGAGCGAGTCGACCGCCGAGGCCTGACCGATGACACCTGCGACCGGCTCCACGTCGGCGGTCGTCTCGAACGGCAGCGACTCGGGGTCGCAGCGCCACCGGAGCGCGGTGCACGGCAGGGGCTCGATCATGCTACGCCGTTGCCGCGTCGAGGCGCGCCGCCACGTCATCCCAGTTGACGACGCTCCAGAACGCGTCGACGTACTCCGGCCGCCGGTTGTTGTACTTGAGGTAGTAGGCGTGCTCCCACACGTCGAGCACGAGGAGCGGGTGAACGCCCCAGACCGAGAGGTTCTGGTGCTTCTCCGCCTCGAGGACGAGCAGCCGTCTCGACAGCGGCTCGAAGGCGAGGATGCCCCAGCCCGACCCCTCGACCTGCTTCGCCGCGTTGCCGAACTGGGCCTTGAACGCGTCGAGCGAGCCGAAGTCGCGCTCGAGCATCGCCTTGAGCGCGCCCTTGGCCTCCGTCTTCGCGGGCGTCATGTTCGTCCAGAAGCAGCAGTGGAGCAGGTGGCCCGATCCGTGGAACGCCACCTCGCGCGAGAGCGCCTTCACGGCCGCGTAGTCCCCGCCCTTCCGCGCCTCTGCGAGTTTCTCGAGCGCCGCGTTGAGGCCCTTCACGTACGACGCGTGGTGCAGGTCGTGGTGGAGCTTCATCGTCGCGGCGTCGATCGTGGGCTCGAGCGCCTCGTAGGGATAGGGCAGCGGCGGGAGCACGTAGGGCGCGGGCTCGCCGACCGGCTTCGGCCCGTCCTGCGCCTCCGCGACGAGTGCGGAGAGCCCGAGCCACCCGGCCGCGGCGAGCGGCCCGGCCCCCGTCAGGAGATCACGTCGATTCAACATGCGGTTCTCCTCTCGGGGGTGGATTCTATGGCCGGGGCACCGTCCTAAGAGAGTAAAGAATCCTGACGCCTTCCGTTTCCGGGCTACCTGGAATCCCGCCCCGGGAGCGGATCGGCGCCCCGGCACGGCGATTGCCAACGTGTCGGACATGAAACTCGTGGTCCCCGGTCTCCTCTTCCTCGCCTCCGCAGCGTTCGCCGGCACGCAGGAGAGGGTCGACGCGCAGCTCGCCAAAGGCGAACAAGCGCTTGAGGCAGTGAGGGGCGTCGACGGTGCAAAGGTCCTGCGCGCGCTCGAGGCGGCGAAGCCGTACTTCAAGCGGGCGCGCACGCTTGCCGTGCAGGCTTTGGAGGGGGCCCCGGGGGCCGTCGGGTTCGAGAAGGCGCACGCCCATGCGACGCAGCGGCTCGTCGGGATCCTCAACGCGGAGACGGCGATCTACCTCGACCGCGGCGCGCGGACGCTCGCGAAGAAGCGCAACGGTGAGGCTCTCAGGCTTCTGCCCGCAGACGCGCGGGCGAAGGCGCTCGAGGAGGCCATCGCGAATCCGGCGCCGTACGAGTTCGAGGCGCGGCTCGTCGACTTGCTCGTCGGCGGCGTGCCCGTGAGGCCCATCGGCCGCGCCGGGGCGGTCAGGAGAAACCTCGGCCGGCAGTGAGGGTGCGGTCCCGCGCCCTCCGGTACCCCGAGACCGTGAAGGTCGAAGAGCCGGGGGGCGCGGATTCCCGCCAGAGTTCTCCGCGGTGGCTCGCGGTCCCGACGCTCTTCGCTTTCTTGGCTGTCGATTGCGCTTGTAGTGGTGGCCCACCTGGTGCGCCCGAGACGGCCCAGAGCTGCTCTTGAAGCGGATCGCGCGCGTAGAGGTGCTCGGAAGAGGAAGAGAAGGGCCCGGAGGAGGATTGGGGACCTCTTGGTCATCGCCGTCTGACGGGCGACCACGCGGCGCGGCGGTTGCCCGGTCGCCTTTGCCGACGGCAGGGTCACGTCTGGGACCAGGATCGCATGGAGGACTTCTTCCGCGGGAGCCCGGGACAGGAGTAGATGCGGGCCCCCGAGGCCCCCGCTCTTCCCCCGGAAACGACCGCGCCCCGGGGGGACCGGGGCGCGGAGGAGGGGTGAACGCGACGCTCGTCTATTCGTCGCTGTTGCGCACGAGGAAGACCGGCGCGAAGTAGGCGAGCACCGGCCGCGGGACCTCGACGAAGTTCGGGGGCGGGTTGTGGAGGAGGTTGAAGTCGAACCTCATCGCGCCCTTCTTGAAGCCGGCTGCGACCGTCGCCGTGCCGTCCTTCGCCGCCTTGATGAACGTCTCGACGATGCGGTCGTTCGAGATGATGCCGCCGATCCGGCGGAGCGACTCCTTCACGAAGGTCTTCGTCTTCCAGTTGGTCTTGTCGTAGAGGCCCTCCGTCACGACCTGCTCGGGGGTGAGGTACTTCGTGCGATTGGCCGCCGTGTCCTGCACCGGGTTGCCCGCGGTGTCGAGCAGGATCGCGTCGGAGCCGACGCGGCCCTCGACGGACATGAGCGTCGCGTTGACCTCCGCGGTCGTCGGCATCCCCGAGGTGAAGAGGACGTCGTCCTTCGCGATCACGCCAAGGACGCTGTCCCCTTGGTAGCTCGTGTTGCGGGAGTAGGGAAGGGTCGCGTCGGCGCCGTTGAGCATCGCGGTCCGCCCCTTCGAGTCGATGTAGCGGACGCTCCCGGTGATGCGGACCTTCTCGCTGCCGACCAGCGTCACGCGGCCGACCAGGTCGCCCGACAGCGCCAGGACCCGGCCGTCCACGAAGATCACGCCGCCATCCACGACCGAGAAGGTCTTGGTGGCGAGGGCGACCGGCGCCGCGTAGACCTGGCTCGTGCTCGTCGTGACCACGTCCTTGTAGACGGGCACCTGCGTGGTGACGTTCACGAGTTTCGTCTCGTAGACCGGGACGGTCTCGTAGTAGGTCTCCGTGTTGTAGTGGTCGATCACCTGGCGCGTCATCTGCACCTGTCTGGTGCCGGTCTGCACCTGGACCTGGCGCGTGCGCGTCTCGGTCTTCGTGCCGACCTGCACCTGCTGCATCGTCGTGGTCGTCTTCGTCGTGTACCCGCTGATGTAGCTCTCCTCGACCTGGTACTCCTCGATGACGTCCTTGTACTCGCCGAGGATGCCGCCGCCGCCGACCGTGGTGCCGCCCCCGGCGGAACCGGAGTTGTCGTAGGGGACGAAGACCTTCACGGTCCGCGTCTTGGTCACCATGCGCGTGCTGTAGACGGGCACCTGCGTTGTCGTCGTGACCGGCTGGTTCTCGTAGACGGGGACCTGCACCGTGTAGGTCTCGGTTTGCGTCGTGTAGACCGGCTGGGTCTCGAAGTAGGTCTCGGTCCGGTAGACCGGCACCTGGCGGGTCTTCGCGACCTGCTGCGTGCCGACCTGGACCTGCTGCGACTGCTGGGTCGTCTGGCTCGTGTAGCCGTTCAGCACCTTCGTGGTGGTCGTGGTCGTGATCGTGTCCCACCGCGGCTTCGTGTAGGGCTTGACGCGCGCCTGTCCCTTGTTGAGGAACGAGACCTCCGCGTCCAGGCCGGCATCGCCGTTGTAGAGCTTGGCCTTCGAGCGCAGGTCGTCGAAGTCGATCTTGTCGAGCGAGATCGCCGCCGCCTCCGGGTTCGCGTCCGCGAGGAACGTGTTCTCCGGCGTGGCGCCCGACTTGTACCCGAACCCCTTGACCGCCGACACCGCGTCCTGGTAGTTGCCGTTCGCGAAGTAGAAGTCGAGGCTCTCGTTCGTGTGGATGAGCCCGAGCGGCGAGCCAGAGACGCCCAGCGTGTGCTGGTTCTGGAAGAAGACATAGGAGCTGAAGGGCTGCGTCTCGCGCACGAGGGCGGAGACGAGCCGCACCGTTTCCCCCGCCCGGCCCGCAGCCTCGAGGACGAAGTAGCGGTCCGAGTCGCCGAGCGGATCGACATCGGTCACGTCGGTGCCGCGGAGCTTCTGCACGCGCTTGATGTAGTCGCGCGCCTGATAGACGCGGACGCTTGTGTTCTGGATGAGGCCGTGGAAGACCCCGTCGGGATCCTCCATCCAGCCGTCCACGCGCTCCTCGTCCGCGACGTACGTCACGGAGGTCTGGGTCGTCTTCGTCACGGAGAGCTTGTCCGCGATCGTGCCGCCGAACTGGCCGGCGATCGCCTCGCGGATCGCGACGTTCTTGTTCTCGTCGTCGTAGGCGCTGGTGTTGACGACGTTCATCGCCAAGTGGATCTGGGCGAAGGCGTCGTTGTACGCCTGTGTCTCGTTCTCGAGGACGCGATGGTGCCGGGTCTCCGACACCACGCGGCTGGATCCGAGGAGCGCAAGGCCGGCGATCGCCGTCGCGATGAACACCACGACGAGCAGGATCGTTCCCCGTTCGGCCCGCTCCCTGCGTGCGCTGCTTCCCATGGTTCCCTCAGTTCGGCCGTGACCCCATGCGCCCCCAACCCAGGGGCCTCGCTTGTCCACGGCTGCCCGGACAGTACGCCAGAGCATCACGCGAGCAACGTCCGTTTGCACGCAATCGTGGCGGTCGCGCGCCCGTGAGACACTTTGAAACCAATCCGCGCGCGCGTGAAACTAGTCGCGGCGCGGTACCTCGACGGCCGAGGTACTCGACGGACGCAAACAAGCTACGCTCGAAGGGGTCTTGACGGCAGTCCGACCGCGTGGAACATTAGGGGCCGATGCGCCGCCGCGGGCTTCACGCGCTCGTCCTCGCGGCCTTCCTCGGGAGGGTCGTCCTCCCCGCGTTCCACTTCCACGAAGAGGGGGGGCGCGGGGGGGAGTGCCACCACAGGGCCGAGCACGGCGGACCCGCCGTCGAAGCCGCGCACGAGCACTGCGTCGTCTGCGAGCTGCTCGCGGTCACGGCACCGGCCCTCGCGCCGGAGGAGCCGCCTGCGGTCGAGCCGTCGCCGCCCTCGCAGGGCGAGCGCGCGCACATCTCCCTCCCGTCGCCGCGCGGCGCGATCTTCGCGCTCACGGGCGCCCCCCGCGGCCCCCCTGCCTCCACGCCCGCCTGAACCGCGCGCGAGGGGGCCCTGCCCCAGATCCGTCCTTGGATCCGGCTCGTTGCCGTCGCCGCGCGGAGGTTCCGTCTTCGGGGCGCGGTGACCAGCGAGGAGATCCATGCGAATGCTCGGGACGATCGCCCTTGCGGCGCTTGCCGCATCGGCGCAGGAGGATTGGAAGGAACAGCTCGAGGCGGAGAAGAGGGCGCGCGAGGCCGACCGCCAGGAGTTCGAGCGGCGGCTCGCCGCCCTCGAAGCGCAGAAATCGAAGGAAGCGTTGCACGCGCAGGTCGAGGAGTACCTCGCTGAGCGGGACCTGTTTCAGGCCGAGCTCCCGGATGCGACGCGCGGGGGCCTCGGGCGTCTGATCGAGATCTCAGCGATCCTCGACGTGACCGTCGGAGGCTCCACCGCGGACGACGAGGCGCTCAACGAGATCAACCTGGGCGACCACGACCCGAAGGTGAGCGGGTTCAACGTCCGCAACGAGGAACTGGTCGTCTCGGCGGACGTCGACCCCTACTTCTACGCCGTCCTGGACGTCGTCTACAAGATCAGCGAGGAGGGGGAAAGCGAGTTCGAGCTGGAGGAGGCCTACGCGGTGACGACGGGCCTGCCCGCAAGCCTCCAGCTGAAGGTCGGGCAGTTCTTCACGGAGTTCGGCCGGGTCAACCCCCTCCACCCGCACGCGTGGGAGTTCCTCAACTACCCCGTCATCCTCGCGCGCGTCCTCGGGCCGGACGGGTGGCGCGGGCAGGGGGCGCGGCTCTCGTGGATCGCGCCCACGGGGTTCCCGCTGATGCTGCTCGTCGGCGCGCAGAACGCGCGCGGGGAGACCCAGGCCTCCTTCCTCGGCGAGGAGGGAGGGATGGTGGGGGCCTACACGCTGATGGACCGGGACGTCTCGGGCCTCGGCGACCTGGCGTGGAACGCGCGAGTCGAGGCGAGCCACGATGTCGCGGCCTGGCAGGGGACCCTCACCGGGCTCGTCGGCTTCTCGCTCGGGTACGGGCCGAACGGCACGGGCACGGAAGCGAACACCACGATCTACGGCATCGATCTGTACGTGAAGTGGAGGCCCGACCGCACCGACGCGGGCTGGCCGTTCGTCGCATGGCAGACCGAGGTTGTCTGGCGGGACTACGACGCCGCGGCGCAGACCGATCCCGTGGTGTTGCCCTCGACCCTCTACCAGGACTGGGGCCTCTACACCCAGGTCGTCTACGCGTTCCGGCGCCCATGGACCGCGGCCGTGCGGTACGACTTCGCCGACAGCGACGGCGCCTACGCGGGCGCCGCGGAGCGGCTGAGCTTCGCGGTCTCGTACTACACGAGCGAGTTCGCGCGCATCCGGATCGAGCTGAACTGGGACAACGTGGACGGGCTCGGCACGACCGTGCCCGGCGCGAGCGACCGTGCCTTCAGTTTCTGGATCAACTTCGACTTCGCGCTGGGCAAGCACGGCGCCCACAAGTTCTAGGAGGCCACGATGAAGCGTCTCGCACTCCTTCTGCTCTTCTCGGCGCTCACCGCCCGCGCGGCGGAGGAGCCGCTCCGCGTGCTCACGTCCACGACCGACCTCAAGGACCTCGTCCGCGTCGTCGGCGGCGAGCGCGTGGACGTCTCCTGCCTCTGCAAGGGCCCCGAGGACCCGCACTTCCTCGACGCGCGCCCCTCCTTCCTGAAGCTCGCGAACCGCGCCGAGCTCGTCGTCGTGACCGGCATGGACTACGAGGCCGGCTACATGCCGCTCCTCCTGCGCGACTGCGCGAACGGCGACGTCCGGCCGGGCGGCCGCGGCTACCTCGACGCGAGCGTGCGCGTCCGGAAGCTCCAGGTGCCGGCGGGCGGCGCCCCGAGCCGCACGCTCGGCGACGTCCACGGCCAGGGCAACCCCCACTACCTGATGGACCCCGCGAACGCCGGCATCGTCGCGGAGGACGTGGCGCGCGCCCTCGCCGGCCTCCGCCCGGCGGACGCCGCAGCGTTCGCGTCGCGAGCGGCGGGGTTCCGCGAGTCCGTGGCCGAGCTCCTGCTCGGCACGAAGGACGCGTCCGGCTCGCGCAAGGGCGGCCTCCTCGACCGGTTCAAGCCGCACAAGGGCGCCCCCGTCATCTCCTACCACGACGACGCGCCCTACCTCGCGGCGCGGTTCGGCCTCGAGGTCGTGGGCACGATCGAGTCAAAGCCGGGGGTGCCGCCGACCGCGCGCCACCTGAAGGAGCTCGCGGAGGTCGCAAGGGCGCGCGGCGTGAAGATCGTCCTCCACGAGACGTTCCAGCCCGCGGCGCCGGTCGAGGCGTTCTGCGAGCAGACGGGCGCGCGGGCCGTGCTCGTCGCGCACCAGCCGGACGCTTTCGAGGGCGTCCCCGATCTCCTCTCGATGTACCGGAAAAACGCCGAGACCATCCTCGCGGCGCTCGAGGGGAAGTCGCCATGAGCGCCGCGAACGCGATGCGGAGGGGGCCCGGGGGGCAGCTCCTCCGCGCCCGGTCCCTCGGCGCTTCGCTCGGCGGCCGGCGTCTCTTTGCCGGCATCGACCTCGACATCGCGCCCGGCCAGCTCGTCGCGCTGACCGGCGTGAACGGCTCCGGGAAGACCACGCTCCTGCGCGTCCTTCTCGGCCTCCGTCGTCCCGACGAAGGCTCCGTGGACCGCGCCGCGGATCTCACCGTGGGGTACGTGCCGCAGCTCGACCCCGCCGACCCCGGGCTCCCCTTCCCGGCGCTGAGCATCGTCGAGCAGGGGCGCGCGCCGCGCGCGATGTGCCGCGCCGCGCTCGACCGCGTGGGGTTCGGGGCTCCCCATCATCGTCGGTACGGGAACCTGAGCGGCGGCGAGCGGCGGCGTGCCCTGCTCGCCCGCGCGATCGCCCGGGGTCCTGGGCTCCTCGCGCTCGACGAGCCGACGGCCGGCGTGGACGGGGAGGGCACCTTCGAGTTCCTCCGGCTGGTCGAGGCCGAGGTGCGCGAGCGCGGGGCGGCCGCGATCTGGGTCTGCCACGGCCTTGCCGCGGTCGAGGCGGCGGCGCACCGGGTCGTGCGCCTCGGGGGCGAGTCGTGAGGGAGGCGTTCGAGCTTGCGCCCCGCGCGTTCGAAGGCGGGCTCCTGGTCGCGGCGGCGTGCGGTGCGCTGGGGGTGCTGCTCCGCTGGCGCCGGCTGGTCTGGGCCGGGTTCGCGATCCCCGAGGCGGCGACGGCGGGCGCCGCGTTCGCGCTCGGCCAGGCGACGCTGCTTCCGGCGCTGGGCGTCGCCGCGCTCCCCGCCTCGTTCGGGGGAGAGGGGCTCTGGGTCTTCCTCGCGACCGCGCTCGCCACACTCTGGCTCGTGCCCGTCGCCCGCGCCGCGCGCCCCGGCGGCGAGCGCTCGGCCGCCGTGTGCTTCCTCGCCGCGTCGGCCCTTGCCGTGCTGTTCGTGAGCCGGAGCCAGCGCGGCGCCGAGGAGGTCCGCGCGCTCGTCACGGGCAAGACGCTTCTCTTCCTGTCGTCCGGGGACGTAGCCGCCCTCGCCTGGACGCTTCCGCCGCTGCTCGCGCTTATCCTCGTGTTCGCGGGCAGGTTCTCCGCCGCGGCCTTCGACCGCGACCACGCACGCGTGGCCGGGCACCCGGTGGTCCTGCTCGAAGGCGGGTTCGCGGCGGCCCTGCTCGCGCTCGTCTCGCTCGCCGCGTCGCGAGCGGGGGCGCCCTTCGTCTTCGCCTACCTGACCCTCCCCGCCGCCGCGGCCGAGCGCCTCGTCGCGCGGCCCCTCCTGACCGTGCTCATGGCGGTCGCGCTCGCGGTCACCGGGTTCCTCGTCGGCGGAGTCGCCGCGGTCCGCTTCGACCTCCCCTTCTCGACCGCCTCCGGCGCAGGCGCGCTGCTCGTCGCGGGCGTGGCGCTCCTCGCGGGTCTCGCAAGTCCACGCACGTGGCGATGCCCGTAGCGCGCCGGCGGTTACCCTCTTGTGCATGAACGCAGAGAGTCTCATCGCGCGCCTCGCGTGCGGCGCGGAGCCGATTCGGGCGCTGGTCGCGGATTTGGACGAGGCGGAGGCTCGCTGGCGGCCTCCCCTCGGCGGCTGGTCGGTCCTCGAGGTCGTCTGCCACCTCCGCGACGAGGAGACCGACGACTTCCGGCAACGGCTGCGCCTCACGCTCGAAGAGCCCGCGAAGGAGTGGCCCGGGATAGACCCGGACGCGTGGGTCAGGGAGCGACGCTACCACGAGCGGTCGCTCCAGCGCGAGTGCGACGCGTTCCTCGCGGAACGACGGAAGTCGCTCGACTGGCTGAAAGGCCTCGCGTCGCCCGACTGGTCCCGAGTCCACACGCGTCCGCGTTTCGGCTCGATGGCCGCAGGCGACCTCCTCGCGGCGTGGGTCGCGCACGACCTCCTCCACGTCCGCCAGATCGCGCGGATCCGGTATGAGCACGCGCGGGCGATCGCGGCCCCGTTCAAGCTCGACTACGCGGGACCGGCCCCGGAGACCTCCGCGCGTTGATCCGCTAGCAGCGCGCGGGCACCGGGAGCATCGCGGGCTCGTGTTCGACGGGCCATGGGCCGCGGATCATGAGGTGGTCGTCGAGGCCCAGCGGGTGCGACTCCGGCGTGAGATCCGTAGCTCCGATCCGGTCCGGTGTGAAGTAGACCTCGATCCGTTCGAAGGGCTCGGGGATCAGGGCGAGGACGTCGTCGAGCCTCGGCATCCGCTCGGCCACGACGTCGTAGAGCTTGAGTGCGCCCTCCTTTGCCGTGTACGCGATCACGGCGTCGAGATCCTCCGCGTAGTGGAGCGGCCAGAGCGCCGTGTCGAAGAGGAAGATCGCGCGGTCGCGGACGATGCCGAGCCGCTCGGACACGGGCGCGCGCGAGTCGAGGAGGCGGAGGAGAAGCCCGCCGTCGGCCGCGCTCTTGCGGTCGAGGAGCCGGAGGCCGCGGCCCCCGGACCCCCTCCTCTTCCCCGCGAACCGGTGCTCGAGCACCGAGCGGAACCCGTACCGGTCGTAGAGCTGCGGCTCGCCCGTGAGCAGGAGCGTCCCGTAGCGCTCGTCGCACCACTTGAGCGCCTCCTCCATGAGCCTGCGGCTGTGGCCGCGGAGGCGGTGGTCCGGGTGTGTGGCGACCGCGTGGATCCCGCCGACGAGCATCGGACGTCCGCCGACGACGAGGTTGATCTCGAGGACGCCGACGTGGCTGATGACGTCTTCGCCCTCGCAGTGGAGGAAGGGCGTGGACACATCCCATCGCATCCCCCAGCCGCGCGCGCCCTCCGCACGCGCGGTCATGCCCGGCCACGGGTGCTCGTAGAGCTCGAAGACGCGCGACAAGAGCGTGGGGTCACTGGCGTAGTCGTGGCGCATGCGACGGGACACGCATCCTACTCCGCCTCGCCGTATCATGGGGCCATGCTCCGAGCCGTGGCCCTCGGCGTGCTGCTCGCCGCCGCGGCGCATGCGGACATCCGGTGGTCCAACGATCTCGAGAAGGCGAAGGACCGCGCGATCGCAGAGGACAAGCTCGTCTTTCTCCTGTTCGACGGCAACGACTGCGAGCCGACCGAGGAGATGAGGACCGACACGTTCCCGCGGCCCGAGGTTCAGCAGTGGCTCGGGGGCCTCGTGTGCGTGAGGATCAACGCCGAGACCGAGAGCGGCAACGCGACCGCGACGAAGTTCGGGATCGAGGGCGTCCCGACGATCGTCCTGCTCGAGCCGTCAGGCCGCGTCCTCTACAACCGTGGCGGCCGCCCGCGGCCCGACCAGTTCGTGGACTTCTTCGCGGCTGAGGAGCGGAACGCCGCGGTGGACGCGTGCAACAGCAACGACCCGATCGGCGCCGCGCGGCACCTCTTCTTCGTGCGCAAGTGGTTCCCCGGCACGCCGCTCGCCAAGGAGGCCGAGCAGATCTGCAGCGACTTCAAGGATGTGGAGGGCTTCAAGGCCGCGTACGACGCCACGAAGAAGGCGTACGACGACTCGCTCGCCGCGCTGCGCAAGGCGCGCGAGGAGCGCGCCGAGCAGGCGCGCGCCGCCGAGCGCCGGCAGGAGGAACGTCGCGCGGAGTCCAAGGCCTTGAAGAAGGAAGCGGACGAGCTCCACAAGAAGTACCTGCGCACGAAGGCGTACGACCTCTACCGGAAGATCCTCGCCGAGTACCCCGATCTGCCGGAGGCCAAGGAGGCGCGCGCGATCCTCGAGAAGAACAAACAGCGGCTGAAGTAGAGGAGAGGGGGCCTCGGGGGCCGTCAGCGCCGGACGGGGTCGGTGTAGCGCAGGACGTAGCCGTCGTCGTCGTAGTAGACGGTCAGCTCGCGCCGGCCCCGCGCGATCCGCGAGATCTCGCGGGTCGAGAGGATGATGTCGGTCACGACGAGCGTCGGGAGCGCGACGAGGACGCCGAAGAAGGTGTCGATGCGCGTCGGCCCCGCCGCCTGCACGGCCTGCGCGGCCGAGCCGACGACCGTCGCCGCGTTCTCGACCGGCGTGCGGCGCTCGCCGACTCGCACCCGGTACGTCGCCGCGACGCCCTGCTCCATCAGCCGCTCGGACCGCGGCCGGCCGAGTTCGCACTCGACCTCCTCGCGGCTCGCGCCCTGTCGCAGGACCGTGAGGTCCGTCGGCCGCCCGACCGCGGCGAAGATCGAGGAACAGCCTCCGGCCGCCCACGCCACGACCGCCAGGATTGCCACCCTCACGATCCGCACCATTGCCCGCGATCCGCATCGGCGCGCCAGCCGTGAGCGCTATAGCTCGCCGCGGATCGCGCGGCGCCTTCGGGCTCAGATCGGGACGTTGCGCTCCCGTTAGGTGCGTCTCACCGGCCCCCGGACCCCCTCTGCATCGCGTCCAGGTGACGCGCGATCTCCTTCTCCGACTTGCCGTTCACCCACGGGTAGGTCGCGAGCCGGGCCGGCTCCCCCTTGAGCGCCGCGAGCGTGATCCGGTCCTCGGCCTTTCCGGGCTCGAGCGGCACGAAGCACTCGAGGACGGTCGTGAAGCCCGTGTCGTTGAGCGCGCGGACGAGCGATTCCCTCGCGAACCGGAAGCTCATCGCGTTGTCGATCGACTTCAAGACGCGGCTCCGGCGCAGCTCCGGGGGGTCCGCGTCGGCGTGCTCGCGGTGCCACGTCCCGCGATAGACGCGGTCGCGGCTGCGGATCTCCGCGTCCGGCGCGAGGCTCACGAGCGTGTCGACGAGGAGCGGGCCCGCGCACAGCGCGTGGAGGTTCTCGAGCACCGGGAGCGGCTCGTCGAGGTGGTAGAGGAGCCCGAGGATGAGGACGACATCGAACTCGCCGTGCGTCGTGCGGGTGATCCGGCGCACATCCTCCTGCTCGAACCGGACGTTCCCGAGCCCGTGGCGCGCGGCGCATGCGGCGCCCTGGTCCATGCGCTCGCGGCGCGCGTCGATCGCGAGGACCTGCGCGCCATGGAGGCCGGCCTCGATCGCGTACACGCCCTCGCCGCAGCCGAGGTCGAGGATGCGCAGCTCCCGGAGGGGGCGCCGCGTGAGGTCGCCGATCAGTTGCAGGACGCGGCGCACCTTCACCCCGTTCGCCTCGCCGGACTGCGGGACGCTCGGGCCGCCCTCGCGGCCCTTGCGGGCGAAGAGCGCTAGCGCCTCGGCGTCGAGCGGCCGGGGTTTTTGACCCATCGCGCCGCGAGCGTAACAGGCGGCCGGCGCGCCATCGAGGGGGGCGCGGGGGGCCGACCGAACGGCAGGAGAGCCCGTCGCGGGGCAGGTCTCCGATGCCAGGGAGTGTCGTGGACGTGCACGATCGGAGAGTCGACCCCCGTGAACGGTTCCCCGGGGCTGTCGCGGTCGAAGTCGACGGGAGCGGCGCTGGCCGCGCCCCGGACCTCGCGGATGCCCTACTTCAGGTCGCGCACGCGAACGTTCTCGAAGCGCGCGCTGCCGGAGTGGAAGCCGACGCCGACGACGGACGCCTCGCCGTCCACGACCCCCTCGACAAGGCGGAACCCGTTCACCCAGACCTCCATGCGGGTGCCCCGGCGGACGAGCATCAGGTCCACCGCGCCCGTGCCCGGCACGGTCGCGGCCGGGTTCATCCCCGCGGGCTGGCCGTTCCGGTAGACGAACGTGCCGTTCCCGACGAGCAGCGCCTCGCAGCCGTCGCCGAGCTGGAGCTGGACGCCGCCCCCGATGCCCTCCGTGACGATCCGGGCGCGCACGGCGCAGTCCTTGTACTTCCTCGTGCCCAGGTCGCAGATGTGCCACTTGTCCCCGGTCCCCGACGCGACCAGCGCTTCCCCTTCCCTCTTCCACACGACGTCGTCGCGCGGGGCGAGCTTCTCCCCCGCGAGCGCCTTCCAGTCCTTCGGCTTGCCGAGGATCTCCGGCGGGATCCGCGCGTCGGCCTCGACCGGGAAGACGTCGAACTTCACGGCCTCGCCGGCGCGCTGGCGGAGCAGCGTCTCGACCTCCGGCCGCAGGACGTAGGCGTCGATCGCCTTGAGCCACGCCGCCTCGACCGCCCGCTCGTCCGCGCCGAGGGCCTCCTTCGCGGGCGTCCCCGTGTAGTAGCGCTTGACCGCCTCGACGCCGTGCGTGTCGATCAGGTAGCGAACGAAGCTCCCGGCGACGTCGTACCCGTTGAAGCCCGGATGCGCCTGCAGCCACGCGTAGAAGTCCGCCCCGAGAAGCGTCGCGAGCGGCGGCAGCTCCTTCCGCATCCGATAGACGCGCGCCACCGCGTGGACGTGGACGCCGGAGACGTACTCGAGCTGCGCGTTCGCGAGCCCCTCGACAAGGAACATCCCGCGCGCCTCGTCGCCGGTCTTCGACAGGCACGCCGCCACGAGGTGGACCATCTCGTGATAGCGCGTCTGGTCGTCGCCGAAGGGCAGGTGCGAGTCGCGGCCGGCCGAGAACGCGCCGGCGCCGGAGCCGGTGATCGCCTGCATCTCGGGCGTGTCGTCGTAGAGCCAGAGGGTGAACCGGCCCTCGGGCTTGAACGCGAGTTTCGTGCAGATGTCCTCGAAGTCGCGCTCGGCCCGCGCCCCGTCCCGCTCGGCCGCCGCGCCCGCGCGAGAGCCCGGGCGGTAGCGCACGTCGAACGTCGCAGTCTTGAGCAGGCCTGTGTGCGTGACCTCCGGCCCCGCGGCGGCCATCGGCGAGAGCGCGACGGCCAGGAGAAGTCGCCTCATGGACGGCACTATACGCCGCGGCGAGCGCCCCGGGCCTCGCCGCTCGCCTGCCCCCGCGGTCCACGCGCGCGTGGAACGGGCCGGTGCTGTCGCTCGGTCGCGCCGCGCTCAGGTGGCCGAGACGCTCACCGAGGAGCAGAGCGCGGGGCTCTCGAAGCGCTGCCTGCGGCGGCTCGGCGAGTCAGGGGGATCGCGGGCCGGGCCCCGGGGCATCCGCTGACCCGAGGCCCTCCCGTGACCGTCGGTCTAGTGCCACTCGTCGAGGTACTCGTCCTGCGGCGTGCCCACGGTCGAGACCTTGCCGTTCGCGAAGGCGACTTCCTGCTTGAGCTTCGTGCGGTGCTGGTGCTCGTACGTGTACGGGTCGGGCTTCTGCGGCTCGACCGCCACGCGACCTTCCGCGCGCGCCTGGTTGTACTCCGCAAGCGCCCGCTCGTACTTCATCTGCTCGTTCTCGAACTGGACGGCGCCCTTCTCGTGCTGGAGCGTCCGCTTCACGCCGACCGTGTAGATCCACGCCTCCTGGCCGCCGTCCATCTGCTTCTTCTCCGGCGCGCCGAGGGCCATGTAGACCTGCGTCTGGTCGAAGCCCTGGGCGATCTGCCCGGACTTGATCATCGCCTGCACCTCCGGCGGGTAGGTGTCGTAGAGCGCCTGGTTGTCCTTGATGCGCGCCTTCGGGCCGCCGCAGGCGACCACGACGGCGAGCACGCACGCGAGCACGGTTGTCTTCACGGGTATCCCTCCCGGCCCCGCCCCGGGGCCATCCCTCTGTTTTCGGCCGTTGAGGGAAGTCCCTTACCGGCGGGCGGGCTGGCCCAGGGGGCGTCGCCCCGGCCCGTCGGGCAACGCAGGTTGCGGCCGTCGCGGGCTTCCCCGGCGCTTGAGAGGTGCGTGATCGGCGGCTTGCACGGCGCGCCGAGTCCATGGGCAGATGCAGGGCCGCCGAGGGTTCCTCCGGAGAAGGGCCGCGGTTCGGCTGATGCACCGCTGGCCCCCGCACCCCCCCTTCATCGCCCTCGTGCAACCGCGAGAAGACTCTCTACGGCCGCGTTGTCCCCGAATGTCCCGCTCACGTGGGAGAAGAGCACTTCGTCGCCCGGCGCGAAGACGAAGCTGCCCCCGAGCTGAAACGGGTTCTTGCCCATCCGCACCTGCCGGTGGCCGGCGGCGCGCGCCCGGGCGCGGGCCCGCGCGTTGTCGCGGCGGAGGAGGTGGAGGAGCGAGGCGCTCTTGAGCCCCGCCGCGCGGTACGCCTCGCGCCTCTCGTCCACGAGGAGCGGGAACGTGATCCCCTGCTCGTCGCGGAAGGCGCGGGCGTAGGCGCGGTCGCCGAGGCCGATCGCCGCGAGGCCTGCCCCGGCGGCGCGGAAGTCCCCTTCGCGGGCGCGCAACTGCGCGACGTGCTCGCGGCAGAAGATTCACCCGTAGTGGCGGAGGAACACCAGGACCGCGCGCCGGCCCTCCCAGAGCGAGCCGAGGCGATGGGGCACGTCAAGGGCGTCGGGGAGGACGATCGGGGCGAGCGCCGCCGCGAGGGTCACGCCTCCCATTGGACCATTCCGGCTTTTTTAAGGCCGGAAACGGCCGGCGCGCGTCTCTTAGTATGGGAGGTGACGCGGTGCGGAAGTCCACCCTTCTGCTGTGGCTCGCGGCGCTTGCCGGGGCGGACGACCTGCCCCAGGTCGACTGGGTCCCGAGCTGGGAGAAGGCGTTCGAGCAGGCGAAGACCGAGGGCAAGCCGGTCCTTCTTTGCATCAACAGCAAGGACGGGGAGCAGGCGAACGAGGCGACCGCGAAGGAGATCTACCGGGATCCCCTGTTCGTGGCGCTGAGCCGCAAGTTCGTGATGCTGCTCGTGAGCACGCGCCAGCACGCGGCGACGGGTCCCTGCCCGCGGTTCGGCAAGGTGACCTGCGCGGAGCACCTCCAGTGTTGGCGGGACCTCACGGCGGCGCACGGGGAGACGTTTGTCGTGCCGGGCTCGGGCGGCGACATGATCTCGCCGCAGCACGCTTGGTTCGCGCCCGACGGACGGCTCCTCCGCAGGAAGGAATACGTCCTCGCCAAGGACGAGCTGATGGAACGGATGCGGGCGACGCTCGCGGAGGTCGGCGCGGGCGGCCCGCCGGCGGGGGAGGCGGGACCGATCGCGGACAAGGAGCGGGCGGACCTCGAGCGGCTCAAGAAGGCGACGGACCGTGAGGCGCGGATGGCGGCGCTCGGGAACCTCCTCGCGACCGAGAAGGCGGCCGTCCACGAAGAGCTGATCGCGCTGCTCGGCGCGACGAAGGACACCTCGCTCAAGGCCGACATCCTGCGCGCGCTCGCGAACGCGCAGGTCGCGGCCGCCGGTCCCGCCGCGGAGCGGCTGCTCACCGACGGCGACGCGCAGGTGCGGTCCCTCGCGGCGGTGTCGCTGGAGATCCTCGCCGACAAGGCGGCCGTGCCCACGCTCCTGAAGCGCGCCCGCGCGGAGGACGACGCGACGGCGCGGAAGAACGTGTGCCGCGCGCTCGGCGTGTGTGGCGGGCGGGCGGCGGACAAGGCGGCGGCGAAGGCGCTCCTCGACGTGGTGGGCAGCGACAAGCAGAAGATGGTCTGCAAGCACGCCGCGCTCGCCCTGTGCGGTTACGCGGGCGAGGGCGCCGCGCTCGTGCGCAAGAAGCTCGAGCAGGCGGCGCTGCGCACGAAGGATCCCGAAGTCCGGCGCGGGATCGTCTACGCGCTGGCGTTCGTCGGCGACGCGAAGACGACCGTGCCCGTGCTCGAGAAGCTGCTGGAGGACGAGCACGAGGAATGGGCGCAGAACTTCGTCCGCGCCGCGATCAGCCGCGTCGGCGGGGCCAAGGTCGAGGCCGACGCGGTCTCCGAGTCCGCGCGCTGGCTCTTCTGGGAGGACCGCCAGGACCCCGCGCGCGGGGGCTGACCGCTCCGTTCGAGAGAGCCGCGCGCTCTCGGCCGCCTGGCGCGGGTTCCCCCCGCCCCTCCCCTTCCACGAAGCAAGCGCGGCGTCGAAAGCCGCGCCGCATCAACGCTTCATGTACTTCCAGTTGCGCGGCTTGCCCTCGGCCAGCCACTCGATCGCCTGCGCGATGCGACGGGCGCGGGTCGCGTCCTGCTTCGCCTCCGTGATCCACTCGAGGTACTCGCGCCGGTGGCTCGGGCTGAACGCTTCGAAGGCGGCGGCGGCCTTGCGGTCCTTGGCCAGCGCTTTCCCCAGATCGGGGTGCATCGGGATCGGCTTTCGCGGGCCGGCCTTCGCGCGCGTCGGCTTGACCCCGTTCTCATTGAGCCGCATCGCCGTCCTGACGTAGCGCTTGAGGAGCGTCTTCGGGGGCAGGTCGCCGAGGCTCGTGATCCGGCCGAAGCTCCCCATCGCTTCCCGCGCCTTCGCGTCGTATTGCCCGACGACGAGGTCGTGCTTCCAGAAGCCGAAGGCGCAGTGGGCCTTGAACGCGGCGACGCCGCAGAGGAGGCCCTTGTAGTCGAACGAGGGCATCTTCCACTTGATCGTTTCCTGGACCTCGGGGCAGGCGTCGTGCACGACCTCGCGCAGGTGCGTGAGGATCGGCCGCGCGAACGCGGCGGACTTCCGGATGTAGGCATCGACGCGGGCGTCGCGGGTTCCCATGGCGCGCAGTCTACCCCTTCGCGAACAGGATCAGGTTGCCCTCGCTGTCCAGGAAGATCGCGTGCTCGCCCCAGTGTTCCTTTCTCGGAGGCTGCGTGAACTCGACGCCCTTCGCGCGGAGCTCGTCGTAGGTCGCCTTCACGTTGTCGGCGAGGAGCGCGAGCGCGGGCTTCCCGTCCGTCGCGCCGTCCGGCCCCGGGTGGAGGACGAGCCGGGTCTCCGCGCCGGGGAGCTGCAGCTCGATCCAGCGCGTGTCGCCCATGGTCTGGTCCGTGAAGACCTTGAAACCGAGCTTCGCCGTGTAGAAGGCCAGCGCCCTCCCCTGGTCCTTCACCGGGACGGTCACGAAGTTGATGCGCTTGAGCACGTCGGTCTCCTTTCGTGCCGAGACCCTAGCGGCGCGCGCCGGCCTTTCAAGGCGTTCGGCGGCTGCTATACTTGTAAATATGATAGCGCCCGGCGCGTTCCGGCTCGACGCGTACGTCGTGGACGTCCTGCTGCGCGACCTCGCCGGCCACGACCGGTCGCCGGCGGCGTTCCTCGTCTTCCTGCTGCTCTGGCGGCGCACGCACGGGGCGCGCGCACCGCGCGCGAGGCTCAGCCACCGCCAGATCGCCGACGAGACGGGGCTCTCGAAAAGCGCGGTCCAGCAGGCGCTCCGCATCCTTCACCGGCGCGGCCTCGTGAAGTCGAGCCGGCGCCACCAGACGGACACGCCCGAGCACGAGGTCCGACGGCCTTGGCGGCGCGGGGGACAGGGCTGCCCGCCGCGGGCGTGACCGGCGGCGGCGCCGAAGAGCACCGCGCTCGCTGCGGAGAGCTCGAGATCCTCCGCTGATCGGAGCCGCCTTCGGGGTAGACTCCCCGGAATGCGCGCGTGGCGACGCGCCCTCGCGGTCACGTGCCTCGCCCTCGGGAGCAGCGGCCAGGAGCCGCCGACGCCCGCGCCGGACACGCCGGAACGGGCCGCCGACGGGGTTCTCTCCGCGTGGAAGGGCAAGGACGCGGAGGCGCTCAGGGCGCTGGCCTCTCGCGACAACCCGGACCCCTGGTTGGTGGCCGATGAGCTCTGCGCCCGCGGCGAGCACGACGCGGCCGCCGCGTTCGCCTCCGCCGCGCCGCGAGGAGACACGGCGAGACTCCCGGAGTACGTCGCGGCCGAGCGGCGGGCCCCGACGGACGCGGCGCACAGGAAGGCGCTCCTCGAGTGCAACGCGGCGCTCAACGCGCGCGACTACGAGGCCGCGCTCCGCCTGGCCGCCTCCGTGTCGCGCGGGGAGAGCGTGTCCGCGATCCGGCTCCTGCGCGGACGGGGCCTCGCGCTGCGGGCGCTGGAGCGGTGGGAGGAGAGCGCCAAGGCGTTCGGGGCGGCCGCCGAGGCGGCAAAGGCGCGCGGCTGGCTCGCCCGGGCCGCGATCGCGCTGAACGAGCGCGGGCTCCTCCACGCGGGCAGGGCGGACTCCAGGGCGGCAGTGACGGACTGGGAGAAGCTCGCCGAGCTGGAGCGCGAGCGGCAGAACCCCGGCGGAGAGGCGTGGGCGCTCCTGGGCGCCGGCGACGCCCACTGGAACCTCGCCGAGTACGGGGCATCGCTGGAACGGCACGAGCGCGCGTGCCGGATCGCCCGCGAGATCGGCAACCGGGTCTACGAGGCGAACGCGCTCCTGGGGATCGGCAACGTCTACTGGTCGCTCGGGGAGTACCGGAAGGCCCTGGGTCCCACCGGGGAGGCGATGCACCTCTACGAGAGCGCGGGGTTTCCGGCGCTGGCCGCGCTCGCGGCAAGCAACCTCGGCAACATCCACTGGAACCTCGGCGAGTACGCGGAGGCGCTCGAGCACCACGAGCGCGCGCTCCGTGTGGCGCGGGAGGTGGGCAACCGCAACCTGGAGGCCGACGCGTTGCTGAACGGCGCCTCCGTCTACCATGCCCGCGGCGACTATCGCCGCGCCCTGGACCAGACCACCGAGGCCATGAGGCTGTACGAGGAGGCGCGGAACCGTCCTCGCGTCGCCCTCGCCGTCGCGAAGCTCGGCCTCATCTCCTGGAGCTTGGGACGGTACTCCAAGTCGCTCGAGTACCAAGAGCAGGCGCTCGTCGCCGCCCGAGACATCGGCGACCGCAGGATGGAGGCCGACGCGCTGCTGAACATCGGGAACGTCCACTGGGGCCTCGGCGACTACCGTCGCGCCCTGGATCTGGCGTACGAGGCGATGCGCGTCTACGACGAGACGGGGTACCGCGGCGGCGTCGCGCTCGCGTGCGGCAACCTCGGCAACATCTTCCTGAAGCTCGGTGAGTACGCGAAGTCCCTCGCGCAGCACGAGCGAGCGCTCGGCATCGCGCGGGACATCGGCGACCGCATGATGGAAGCCGACGCGCTCCTGAACATGGGGAACGTCTACGTGGGCATCGGAGAGCAGCGGCTCGCGCTCGATCGTTATGAGGCGGCGCGAGCGATCTACGACGGCCTCGGCAACCGCTCCCGCGTCGGCCTCGCCTTGGGCAACATCGGCTCAGTCCACGAGAACCTCGGCGAGTACGGGGACGCGCTCGCCTGTCACCAGCGTGCGCTCGCGGTCGCCAAGGAGACCGGCGACCGGTCTCTCGAAGCAGCCTCCCTCCTGAACGCCGCGACCGCGGAGCGGCTGCTCGGCTCGGGCGACGCGGCGATGCGACACCTGCAAGAGGCCCTGCGGATCCGGCAGGACCTCGGGGATCGTGGCGGGGAGGCGCTGGTCCTCGGCAACATCGCCCAGATCCATCAGGACGGCGGTCGCAACGGCGATGCCGGCTCGTTCCGCGAGCGCGCCCTTGCGCTCGCCCGGGAAACGGGCGCGCGGGAGACCGAGGTCCTGAACCTCATGGGACTTGCGCAGGTTGCGCTCGCGCAGGAGCGCCCCGCGGAGGCCGCGGCGCGCGCCCGGGAAGCGCTGGCGGGAACCCTCCTGCTGACGAGCCGGTTCGAGTACGAGGGCAGCGTGAACGCGCGCGAACGCTGGACGGAGCTGCAGGAGACCGGGATCCGGGCAGCGATGCGGCTCGACGATCCGGCGGAGGTGACGTTCTTCCTGGAGTCGGCGCGCGGCAGCGCGCTGCTCGAGTCGCTCGGGGGACGCGACGCCCTGCGCGACGTGGCCATTCCCGAGGACCTGGCCGGGGAGGAGCGCGCTGCCCGGATCGCCGTTGCCGAGGCGCGGGCGTGCCTCGGCAACGCGCTCCCGCGAGGCGAGCGCGCCGAGATCGGGGAAGCGAACGCGAGCCTCAGGAAGGCGGAGGAGGATCTCCTTGCAGCCATCGCCCGGATCCAGCGCGCCGCGAAGGCGACGGCGGACGTGGCCTATCCCAGGACGGCCACGGTCGCAGAGCTGCAGGGGACCGTGCGGGAGGGCGAGGCGCTCGTGGAGTACGTCCTCCTCTCCGACGAGGCGCTGGCGCTCGTGATCGCGCCGGGCATGGCGAGGCTCGTGCGGCTCGGGAAGACATCCGATCTCGACCGCCTTGTCGCGGGGCTCGCGCCGGAGGACAAGGGCACCGACGTGGAGGCCCCCGTCGGGAAGCTGCGCGAGGCGCTCGTCGCCCCCCTCGCGCTGACCGCCGGGACGCGGCGGCTCCTCGTCTCCCCTCACGGATCGCTCTCCCGCGTCCCCTTCGCCCTGTTGGCGCCGGATCGCGAGATCGTCTACGTCCCCTCGGGCACGACCTACCGGCTGCTCCTCGACGAGAAGCCGCGGCGTGGCGACCTGGTGCTCGCCGTCGGCGATCCGGCCTACGGCGATCCGAGGGCGCCCGCGCTCCCGGGGTCCAGTGCCTTGGGCCGGCTTCCGGCGACGGCCGAGGAGGCGAAGGCGGCGGGCGACGTGGTCCTCCTCGGCGCGGACGCGACGAAGCCGGGACTTCTCGCCGCGCTCGCGAGCCGGCCGCGCTGGCGCGCGGTCCACCTCGCGTGCCACGGGATCCTGGACGCGGAGCGCCCGATGCTCTCCTGCCTCGCGCTGGCGCCGGGAGGGGGGGAGGAGGGGCTCTTGGCCGCGGTCGACGTCTTTCGCATGAAGGTGCCGGCCGACCTCGTGGTGCTCTCGGCCTGCGAGACGGCGAGGGGCAGGATCTACCAGTCCGAGGGGGTGGTCGGTCTCGTGCGCGCGTTCATGTTCGCGGGCGCTCCGCGGGTCGTCGCGTCGCTGTGGAAGGTGGACGACGAGGCGACGCGGGCGCTGATGGTCCGCTTCTACGCCCTCTGGAATCCGAAGAGCGGCTCCGAAGGCCTGCCCGCCGCGACGGCCCTCAAGCAGGCCATGGAGTTCGTCCGCGACCATCCGGACCACCCCGAGTGGAGGCAGCCCGTGTACTGGGCGGCGTGGCAGCTCTGGGGGCTCGGCCGGTAGGCGTGTCCGAGGGGACGCGTGCGCGGTCGCGGCGGCGCGCGCCTCCCGGTGCGTGGCTCCGCTACCACGGAGATCGCGCCCGACGGCTCGTGGCCCACTGGTCCCCCGACGGCCGTGACTGCGATCCAGGCGTTCGATCAGCCAGGTTGCGAACGAGGAACCCCCTCCGAAGAGCCGGCCGCCGGCGGGAGGTACTTGCGCATCGCCCCGGATTGTCCCCGGGTCGTGTGGGCCCGGCTCCCAAAAAGAAGCGCATCCATCGCTCCCGCCGTCCCCCGCGCGCCGAGCGCCCGCTCGCCCTAAGTTTCGACGGCAGGTAGACTTGCGCGCACAGGGGGCTGTGCTCATGACGACCTCGTGTTTCGAGGAAGTCAGGAAGCGAATCGACGCGCCGTGGGGCAGCGGTATTCCATGAGCGACAGGTTGCGGCGCCTCGCGGCAAGGGCGCCCCTGCTCGGCAGCGCCCTTCGGGCGATCGAGAGACGCATCGACAAGCGGGGTAAGTGTCGCGAGTACTGCTCTGAGTTCAGGGACCACCACATCGGACGGATCGACGTGTTCGGCCGGGTCTTTCCCTTCTGCTCGCCGACGGGCGCTTACCTAACAGACAGCTTTCGCGGCCGTGTCTACGAGCCGGGAGTGTGTGCGCACCTGATCGACCACTTTTCCGGGCGCCCGATCTGCTTCATGGATATCGGGGCGCACTTCGGCTTTTTCTCCTGCCTTGCCGCGAGCCTCCACGCCGGCAATCGCGTGCATGCCTTCGAGCCTGGTCCCGTGGCACTGGACGTGCTGAGAAGGAACTTGACGCTGAATCAGGTCCAAGGCGGCGTCTGGGCGCTGGCTCTGTCCGACGAGGCATCGACGGCGCCGTTCCTCGGCGCAAGCATGAAGGTCCGGGCGGAGGAGACCGCCATCCGCGTGGCTACCGAGACGTACGACGTCTGGCAGGCCCGGGTCGGGGAGACGCCCGACGTCGTGAAGATCGACGTACACGGTAGCGAGGGCAAGGTGCTCTTCGGCATGCAGCACGCGCTCCGGCATGGCCGCTTCGGGCTCTACCTCGAGCTCCACCCGCAGGAACTCGTTGTCGGCCACTCGCTGGCCGAGATCGTCGAACTGCTCCTGGACAGCGGCTTCGAAATGCGCGAGATGCGCGCGTTCCGCACGAGCCGGCGTCATGAGCTCGTCCCGGTCACCGCGGCGATCCGCGCAACGGTCGGGAACTCCGACCTCTGGACCGCCGCGGAGCGCCGCTCGCGGCGAATGTTCTTCTGCGAGCGGGCAAGCGGGGGATAGTCGCCCGCCACGAAGTGCCGGCCCCGGCACGGGCCTCCTTGTCCACGCGGTCCGACGAGCCCGAAGAGGGCGTTCGGGTGCCGCGCGCCCGACGAGGTCCACGCCCGTCGAGCGCGACGACCGCGGCGCCCTGCGACCAGCGGCGTCCTTGCCGCCCGACTCGTCGCGGGCGACCGCCGCCCCCCCGTGCTCCGCCTGCTTCACCGGGCGTTAGCTCTCGCTCCTGGCAATCGCGTCGTCCCCGTCCCCGCCGTCCGCGCTTTGTCCGCAGCTCCCGGCTGTCGCGCGGAACCGACCTCTCCGGGCCGCGTGCCGGGCCTCCGTCGGCCAGGAAGTCACCGTCCATCGACCGCTGGGTCGGTACCCCTGCTGCCAACCCGTCATTTCCCGTTGAACAAGATGACCTCATAGTCGACCGGACCCTCACTAGCATGGAGCCCGTCGGGCAACTCGTAGTACGCCTGATACACCCCTCCGATCCGCGGAGCCGGCGCGAACTCCGCTACACAGATCCTGATGATCGCCCCCTCCAGCGGTCCACTCCTTACGCGCACCGCGCAGTCGTACACCCTCCAGCCTTTCGCTGTGCGCAAGCGCACCTTGCCAACGACGTACAGACGCCCGGCGACCGGCGCCCCGCCATCCGCCCTTACGATCTTCCCGCCAACGCTTGTCAGTACGGGATTCGTCGAGTTCTCCAGTGATAGCCGACGGCCATCGACCACGGTGACGTCCACGTCGTAGCACCGCAGCTTTCCGTGATCGACGCCCGTCTCCACATCCTGAGGACCAAGCCACGCAGAAAAGTCGGCGGAACGCGTGCTGTCACAACAACACAGGATCACACAAGCGACCGCCGGAATGAACGCCAACTTCCTAACCATGTCTTCCGTGCTGGGTCTCTTCCGCCGCTACGGTTCCACCAACCTCACCACTTTGTAGATGTAGTAGCATCCCTTCTCGGCCTTCTCCTCGTTAAGGCGTTCGATTTCGGCTCTCGCATCGGCCTCGTATGCAAATGCTCTCGTCAAGTTGAAGAAGCTCTCGACTCGCCCGCCGGCGAACGGCAGATCCACTCGAGCCACAACGTAGAGATGCCTGTACTTGGCGTTCGGTTGCGGGTACTTACTTTCAGCGTTCGGCAATTCGGTCCCCTTCACTTGCCCATGACCGATGGCTCCGCGCTCAGCGATTGCCGGGGGGGCTTGGGGGGGGTGGTGGGCAGAGGAACGCGCGGTCGTACCGGTAGTAGACCTCGAGGCACATCGTCATGAGCGCGGTCGAGTAGACGCGGCCGCCCGACTCGAGCCCCCACGCATCGATCGGGTCCCACGAGCCGCTGCGCGAGCCGGATCCCCTCGGGTGCTGGCCGCTGAGCAGCGCGTCGCGCATCCTGTCGTTCCACTCGCCCCACTGCCTCGGCCCGCCAGCGTGGAAGAGGGCCAACGAGCCCCAGTACCAGTAGTACATGTCGATCGAGCCGTCGTCGGGATTCCAGACCGGGGGTTTGGCCGCGCACAGCGCGGCGCCTCGCCGGATCCACTCCGTCGCGCGGGGATCCTGCCCGCAGAGGATCCTGGTGAAGATGCCCGCTGCCGTGAGGGACTCGGTCTTCGCCGCCGGGAAGCGGCGGGCCATCGCCTCGGTGCGGGACGCCGGGGTCCCGACGGAGGTGTAGCCCGCGCGGCCGGCAGGATCGGTCGCCTTGTCGATCCATGCGAGCGCGTCGACGAACGCCCGGTCCGGCACGTCGAGCCCTGCGAGCCTCCCCGACCTGAGCGCGGCGACGCACCACGCCGTGACGTCGGTGTCGCTGTCGCCGCCGCGGGGTACGTACCGCCAGCCCGCGCCCGGGTTCTGGGCCCTGAGCAGGAACGCGACGCCGTCCTCCGCGGGCTTCCGGTAGCGGTCCCGCGTCATCGCGAGCGCCTCGCAGATCGCCAGCGTCGCGATCGCGTGGCCGTACATGAACTGCGCGTGCCCCTTCGGACCGAAACAGCCGTCTTCGGACTGCGATGCCACGAGGAAGCGGAGTGCCCGCAGCACGTTCCAAGAGTGTGCGGAGCCGTGGTCCGTGTGGCCGGCACCGAGAAACGCGAGGACGGCCAGCCCCGTCACGCCGATATCGTGTCCCGCCGCGCCCGCGCCATCGCACCGGTCATCCTGTAGGTCGTGCTTCTGGAACCCGTCGCAGTCCCAGCGGCCGTCATCGTCTTGGTGGCCGGCGAGCCACAACAGCCCCAAGGCGACGGCGTTCTCGGTGGCGCCGTTGCCGCCGCCTGCCCGGAGGTTCCGGCGCGGGGGTCCGCGCGCGCGGAAGACGCCGGTGGGCCGAGGGTCCTGCCCGAGAGCGGTCAGCGCCAACAGGAGCATCCCGAAGCAGCGCCGCATTCTCTCGTCCTGCCACCCGTCGCCAGCCGCACCCGTTCCGAGAGCGCTCCGCCAGCCCCGTTGGGCGCAATGGACTCGGATTCATCTCTAGCGGGGCGGATCCCCCCTGTCAAGTGCCCCCTCTTCGACGGGCAGGGGGTCTGTAGCGGGGCCGGCCTCCCGTAGGCCGCAGGTCGTTTTCCCCTACGTCTTCAGAATCCGTTCAGGGGCCGTAGTGGTCCGCCTCGCCTTGTAGCCTCCCGAGACCGCGGCGCTGAGCTATCCGTAGAAGACGACCCACGAGACCGCCGCACCGAGCAACCACCCCACGACCTTAAGGCCGATCGCGAGGCGGTGCATCGCCACGCCCGCATCGCAGGCGGCGGTCTGGACCTGCTCGCGCACGGCCACAAGCTCCGCGCTCTCCGGCGTGCCAGGCGGAGCGGCCTGCGCCTCCTCGAAGAGCCGCTTGAAATGCTCCCTGCCGACGCGACGTGCGACGGCCCTGATCCGCCAGATGGGGACACGGTTGAGCAGAGGCAGCGCCGCGACGCAGAGGCCGACCGACGCGAGCCACCCGAGGAGCACCGCGCATCCGAGGAATCTCAGGAGGAGGGGCACGGCCTATGCGTCGCGCGACCTCGGGGGGCAGCAGGTCGAGCCCGGCGCGTGCGTGGCATCGCGGCGCTGCGCTTCCTCGTAGGCCCGTCGCCGCCTACGCTGGTCGATGCCGCTGATGATGAACACGGCAACGGTGGCCGTGACTCCGTAGGCGAGGTATGTAGCGGACGCGGTTCCCTGGACACAAGACTGATGCCACTCACGCCGCGGCCTCCGTGGCCGCGAGGCGCATGCGATGCTCGGTCGGGCTTACCCAGCCGTGCCGCTGGATCAGCCACTCGCGGTTGTAGCGTTCCTTGAAGTCCTGGAGCGCCGCGTTGAGTTCCTCGACGGTCGCGAAGCGCCGGAGCCAGAGGAGTTGCTCCTTGAGCGTCCGGATGAAGCGCTCGGCGCAGCCGTTGCCCTCCGGCTGCCGCACGTACGCAGGGCTCGACGCGAGGCCGAGGAAGCGCACCTCGGCCTGGAAGGCGTGCGAGACGGATTGGCTCCCGTGGTCGTGGCGGAGCACCGTGCCCTCGAGGAGCCCCTTCGCGAAGGCGCCCTTGCGCGCCCGCACGGCCTGCCGCAGCGGCTCGAGCGCCTCGTACCGCGTCCCGCGCCGCGCCGCGTGGATCCCGAGGCACTCCGCCGTGCAGTGGTCGATCACGAGGAAGACCGACGCGTTGCCCTCGCCGGTCAGCGTCCCCGTGAGGTCGGTGCCCCACATCGCGTCCGGCCGGTCCGGCACGATCGTGCCGTCGTGCGTCCTCGGCCCGCGGCCGCCCAGCGCGCGCACGGGCGCCAGGAGGCCGTGCGCGTTCATGGTGCGGAGCACGCGGCGCGCGGAGGTGCGGAGCCCCTCGGCGCGGAGCCGCGCCCAGACCTTGCGGTAGCCCTCCGCGACCCACACCGTGGCCGCGATGATCCGGCGCACGTGCGCGAGGAGCTGCTCGTCCGTGCACGCCCCCGCGGGACCGCGCTTGCGCGCCGGCGCCGCCGCGCCCACGGCCGCGCGGCCGAGCGCCGCGTAGACCGACGACCGCGCCATCCGCCAGACCCGGCACACCCGCGCGAGACCGTACGGGCGATTCGCGGAGGGCGAGCTGGTCCGGCTCACGACCTCGACCTCCGCCGCGGAGGGCGCTCCCCGCCCTCCATCCGGTCCACGAGCCGGTTCAGCAGCTCGTTGTCCATCGTGAGCTCGCCGATCTTCGCGCGCAGCCGCTGGATCTCGTCGTCGCGCGCGTCCGGCTCCCGGCTCAAAAGCCCCGACTGCCCCGCCGCGAGGAAGTCGTCCCTCCACTGCGCCAGCCGCGCCGTCGAGACCTTCAGCTCCCGCGAGAGCCCGTCGAGGTCCTCGCCCTTCAGGATGCGGAGCGCGATCTCCGCCTTCCGCCTGCTGTTCCAGCGGCCGATGTCGGCCGCCGCGCCCGGCACTCCGCTCGGGCTACGCCCGAGCTCCGTGCCGGGCGCCTTCCTCTTCGATCGTCTTCCCATGGACTCCATCTCCTACAGGGGAACACCCCCAAGACGGTGTCCAGGGAAACCGTGCACCTACCCAGGTACTTCTTCCAGCTGAAGGGCGGCTGGCCCCTGGACACAAGCATCGCGGGATAGTTCGCTGCCAGCAGGATCAGCAACCACTCCCACCACCGCACACGCGACCAGGGCCTCACAGTTTCCCAAGGATATCGCGCCTCGGATTCCCAGTCCGTAGGGTCGGGGTTCCAAAAGAAGCGCATCACCGAGCGCATCAGCCGCTCCCGGCATGCGTCTCGTCGCCGGCGATCACCGGCTTCCGGTCCTTTGGCTCCGCCACGCCGCGTAGCCTTCGCTCTCCGGATATCACGTCGTCCTCGTTCCCACCGCGGCGGCACTCCGTCCCCAGCGCGCTCCCACGTCCCCGAACCGGCCACCTCTCGATCGGGACTCGCGCGTCCGCCGGCACGGATCCGTCGTCCATTCGCCGGTGAGCCGCTACACGTAGTCCTTGCTCCTTGCCAACCGTGACGTTCGCGCCCGCCGCCGGGGCCGCGGTCTGCCTGCAACGCGCCGCGCATGCCCCGGATCCGCCGCCGCGAACGCCCTTCACGCACCTCCGGGCCGCGGCGAACAGCGTCCATTCGGCGGTGAGCCGCTGCAGCCGCCACAACTGGACTAGCCAGAGCCGAAGAGGACAAGAGCCGCCCCTGCCCAGAATCCCACAAAGAACTGGATCCACCGACTTGCACCGACGCCCAGCGTCGCCGGCCAGCTCAATCCCCGCCACCGACGACCACGTAGGACCAGCCATGGCAGGAGGTCAACCATCAGGAGACCCGGTGGGACCGCCAACGCGAGCAGCGTAACGGTGGTAGCGCTCAGCGCCTGTGCCCTTGTCCACGCCACAAGGGAACCTCCCACCAAGACGCCGGCCAACACCCACAGCCCAGACGTGGAACTTGATGACCGTAGAGGCGGCGCGGTCTCTTCCATGGGCATCACCTCCCAGGCGACATCATATCACGCCAGCGGATGTCTCCTCGGGTCTCCTGGGTAACCCGGCGTGGCGACTTCGGCGCTGGCGCGCGTTTACGGGACGGGAGAGGCAGGAAGAGGAGGCTCTGATGGGGGGAAGGACGGGCACGTCCTGGAGGGCCGAAAAGCGTACAGGGCCTTTGCTCCTGCTGTGGGTGTATGAAAAGGCACACAGCCAGCAGGGGGCCACCACCTTGCTCCGCCGGATCCTCGGCGTCACGCGCGTGGTCGTCGAGGATCCCGCGTGCACGGAGGAGGGGCTGGTCGTGATTGTCCGCCCGAGATGGTGTGAATGATCATGTCAAGTGACCCCGGCGCGATCATCGGATGTGACCCCCCTGCGGAGGCCGCCGGTTGCGCTCACGCGCTCTTCTTCTTCGCGGTCTCACCTCCCTTCGCGTCCTTGGCCTTGAGGTTCTTCATCCTGTAGGACTCGCCGACGATCGGGACGAGGTGGGCGTGGTGCACGAGGCGGTCGAGGACCGCGCTCGCGATCGTGGCGTCGGGGAAGACCTCGGCCCAGCTCTCGAAGCTCTTGTTGCTCGTGACGACGAGGCTGCCGCGCTCGTAGCGGCTCGCGATGATGCGGTAGAAGGTGTCGGCGAGCAGGCGGTCGAGCGGGGTGAAGCCCAGCTCGTCGAGGATGACGAGGTCGGGCCCGGTGAATTCGGCGATCCGCTGCTCCGTGGTGGCGTCGGCCATCGCGGCGCGGAGCGTCGCGGCCAGGTCCTGGATCGTCGTGAAGCGCACGGCGTACCCCTTCTCGAGCGCCTTCATGCCGAGGCCGATCGCGAGGTGGGTCTTGCCGGTGCCGGGCTGGCCGACGAGGATCACGTTCTC
>Ga0187893_10002342_pt1 | contig 41918 bp, 2 predicted proteins | sample MA1701074metaG_FD_139574 | JGI IMG/M metagenome (GOLD analysis project Ga0187893, IMG submission 139574) | White microbial mat communities from a basaltic lava cave in the Kipuka Kanohina Cave System on the Island of Hawaii, USA - MA170107-4 metaG ...
CTGCTTCAAGAATTCCGTGGCGGGCCCGATCACGAAGTTGACCTTGAGCTTGGTCCAGACCTGGCTCCAGGTGCCCGTGATGTTGTCGACCGTGTGGTTTTTGAGTTCCTTCGTCTTGGTCCGCTCTTTAATGACATTACTATCAACGGCTTCGTACTCGGCAATTAAGGTCTCGCCAGTGGGCACGCCGTTTGCATCGACCTTAAAATGTTGTTTGGTTTTTTTGGAGGTTGGGCCAAAAGTAAAATCCGCTTTGAGTTGGCTGAAAATCTCAAACCATTCACCGGTCACATTGTCCACGGTGTGGTTTTGATACTTAAACAATTCGCTATATTCTTCAGAGCCGGGAATATCCTGACCGTTTAGGACACTCCATTTTTTAACTCTTACTCTGGAATCATCCCCGAAAATGTCCAACCGCATCTCATGCCGAATCATCACTGAGAACGTCGCATTAGTAAATTCTTTAATCTCAATCGCGGTCTCTGAAGTCGTAATCCCCGCATTCAACCCCTGCGCATCCTCATGAAGCTTCTGAATCAAATAATTATGTCCACCAGTCTCCACGCCTCCGTCAATTTCCCAGCCTTTAATATAGAAGGTATTATTTCCGTCATTTTGCTCCACCTGAAAAGTGTGGCTCGTCAAATCGCTATAGGTCGCGGTCTCATAATTCCCCGGTTGAGCAAAACTCGCGGTCTCATAAACCCAGATCTCCGTCCCTAATTCATTGGTGTCGCCGTCCCCGTCGAGATCATCCGTATCTTTTTTAGTCAGCTGCTTCGTGAATTTGTCGTCCGCATTCCCTTCGGTCAAATCCTTGCCGAAGTCGTGGATGACGATGGTGTCATTCGCGATGGGCTTTTGCCTGAAAGAACTGGTGTGCACCAAGTTGGCCGGATCGTTATTAACGACACGGTGACGCTTGGTGTAATCGTAATCATTCGTGCCCGTTTTATACATAAACCGGTCGAGGGAGACCGCAACCACAACCAAAGGATCGCTCTGTCGGGGATCCCTCTTGTAGAAAATCGTTTCCTTCTCCCGCCGTTCGTGGAAGACGCCGTTTTCGTAAATCTTTTCCTGAATCTTCCGGCAGGTGGTAGTGACATTGCAATTGCCGCCGACGGTGGGGGGCTCATAGACTCTGACTTTATTGAGCAAAACGACAGTGTAGTCATAAACCGCTTTGGTAACGAGGGAGCCGCTTCTCCGGAAGGCCAGCACGTAGTCCGTCAAGCCAAGGCCATAGGGATCCTCGCCCGCTGCCTGTCCCCGCGCCTTATAAAAGGAAGAAGACTCGAGCCACCCTCCCGTGGCCGGAGGGTCGTTGACGTCAGCCGTATTATATTGATCCAATTGTTTGACCAGACGAAAATCGATATTCTGGGAACTGTTCGAGCGGTAGGTGTATTCTCCCCGGCTAAGAACCTTGCTTCCGGTGAAGTTGTATTGGTAAAAGCGGGTGGCCCGGGCATCCGCGTCATAAAAAGTTTCGTTGACGACTGAATTGTCGGGGCGTTTCTCCGTGGTCTTCTCAAGGCTCCGGTGGCCCTGGACATTCGGTGATCCATAGGTATAAAAGACCTTATTCCCGTCAACTTTCTGGACATAATCCGTGTAAGCATTTTGGGTGGTGGGGTCATACTGGGTATTCCCGTTTACTTTCTTATAATAAACGATGTCCCCATTTTCCCGAACGGACCGGTCAAGATCGGGATTTTGATTGTTGGGGGGATCGAAATAATAAAATGTTTCTGTGGCCCCGTAAATGTCGGTCACGGTTTCTACTTCATACCGGCCGCTGACCTGCGAATAGGTAATGATACGGCCGTCATTGAAGCGAATGATCACTTTTCCGTTTTCATCATCCACATCCTGAATAAATCCCGTTCCCGAAACGTCCGTCCATTCCACCACATTCCCCGCGGCGTTTAACCGGTATTCCACAATGATACCGTTGGAATAAATGACCCGGTAGTGCCGGCACTGGGCCCCGTCGAGACAAATGGAGGCCGAAGTGAGGCCGTCCTTATTGAATCCGACACCCGAGATTTGTCCCGAAATGGGGTCGATATAATGAGTGAACTGCCGGAGCACATTTCCGTTTTTATCCACAATGGCCACCATACGGCCGTTTTTGAAAAACGTGGTAACGCCTTCTTTGTCGGTCACGGAAGTGAGCTGCCCGTTCACATCCCAGACACGGCGGGCACCGTTCGGATCCGTTTCCTCAATCAGCTGGGCAAATCTTAAATCCCCCTGATGATTGTCGTTGTATTGATACTTCAGGCTGGTCTTGCCGCGGCTTGAGGTGACGGTGACAAATTTCTTGCCGTCTTTCTCGCTGTAGGCGTAATGAAGTTCATCCCCTGTCGCCAAATTGCGGCGGGTGATCAGACGCTTCTGCTCATCATACGCTTCCTCATAGAAAATCCGGTTGACGTAGTCGAAGCGGCGGGTAAAGACCAATTGGTCGTCAAGGCTTACTTTCTTATCAGCCCCCAGGGAATAAATGTAAGTCGCGATGGGGTCCTGGTGGAGCTGGCCCTGATCGTCATAATTGTAAACCGCCATCGCCAGGGTGTTCTGCTGATCATTCCATGCATAATCGACATACTGGCGGAGGACGTCATAGGCGGCCTCCTCTTTGGTCAGGGCGCGCGAGCCGTCTTCGCGAATCAGGTATCCCTCCGAATCCCGGCGGAAGACTTTGCCCACGCCGTCGAAAGAAAGGATCCGGCCCTCGGCGTCGAAAGTTTCGCTGAAGAACTCGCAGGCCGCCTGGCATTGGAATCCGTGGACGGAACGAAAGACACCGGCAGCCGTCATTTCGCTGTGATTGAGCAGCTGGTTATCAGGGCGGTGCGTTTCGACGGTCACGCTGCCGTCGGGTGCATAACTAAAATCGGTTACATTTCCATTCCTCAGGTCTGTAATCCGGGAGATGCGGCCCCGTTCGTCGAACTCTTTATTCAGGTTGGGGTCGGTTCCGCCGGCCATAAAGTCATCGATCGTTCCGTATTTGCGGTCCCCTCCCATATTGATCTCCCGGGTCGTGCCGTCCGGAAGATTGACGGTGACTAGATTCGTATCCGGGTTGTATTGATAGGTTGTCAGTTCGTCCGTCGTCTCATTCAGAGAGGAGATAATCTGGCCATTCTGATAACGCTGGGTGATGCGGTGGCCATCCTCATTCGTATAGGAAGCTGCAATGAGTTCAGCGGAACGGATGGGGTCTTCAGGGGTGGTGTAAGAATAGGTATAAACATTCCCGTTCGCCTGGGTCACGGTAAACTGGCGTAATTCTTCATTAAAGCTGTAACGGGCCAAATTCTCCCCCGTATCCAGATTGTTCGCTTCGGTGGGCCGGCCTGTGCTGCGATCAAAAAGCCATTGGATGGTTTGGCCTTGAAGGTTCTTCCTGCGCATCTCGGACATTTCGTCATCGCCCGAGCCCAACACTCCGTCCGTTCCTCCGAACCAAAGCTGTCTCGTTCCGTCGGGAAGCTCAAACCACGTGCCGCCTTCCTCGGTTTGGCCGACGACCCTTCCAATTTCAGTGGGAGCGGTTCCGCGTCCGGACATTTCAGGGGGTAGGTCGCTGGGCGGTGGGGGTGGGTTATGGAAATTGAGATCGTTGACGTTCTGGCCCGGGGGACCGCCCTGGCCTTGGTTAAATTCCCCCCCGCCTCCCCCCTCCTGTTCGCTTCTAATCCGCCTTTCGAGGGTATTGATTGCATTTCTGCGGTCAACGCAGGTTTGCCGTCTGCTGTGCCGGGCGGGAACGCATTCACCGATAAACAGGTTAACGAGCCGATTGAGTCTTTTGATCAGCGAGTCAAGGTTGGGGTTCCCTCCACCACCGAAGAGTTCGGAAGAACTTCCAACTCCAACTCCAACTCCCCCTTCCTGACCTTCCTTCTCATCCATTTTTGAGCAGTCGTCGGTCCGGTCATCGGTCGTCAAGAGTTTGTCATCCGCCCCGTAATTCCAGCATTTGACGTCGTCCTCGCCGACCTCCTGCAGGGAGTACATCTTCTTTTGACCGTTGTAATGTCCCGAGCTCAAGAGGTCTTCCGCCGTCACTCCGTCGGGATTCATCCGATAAATTTGGATGGTGTGGGTGTCATGGTTGATGACATATTTTTTCCCGTCCCGGCTGAATTCTTCGATGGAGGGAGGAGCCAGGGGCCCTTCTCCATCGGGTCCTTCCCCTTCGGGCAGGTTATCCCCGTCGCCGGGAGGTTCTTCCGGCTGGGGAGGATTGCCTCCCCCGCCAATGGGACCGTCATAACGGATGTTGTCTTTTTTGGAATCGGGGTACTTCGTGGAAAGCTGTTTCTTTAGATGTTCCTGAAGATCCTTCTGGAGGGCTTCTTTGGATTCTTTGGAGTCGTTCACAGTGCCGGGATCCGCTTTCGCGGGAGCAGCCGCAATTTGAGGAGCCGGATTGGCGTAGGCAAACGCAGATTGGATGTCGGATTGAGTGAGGAGGAAAACAACGATCAAGAAAAAGGCAAGGAAACGAACGGGAAAGGGTTTATCGGAGCGGTAGAAGTAACTCATCGCGAGATGCTCCCCTCCGGAGGGCCCCTCAAAAGACGACTCATCCAAGAGTCTTCTTCAGAGGAAATATCGGATATGGAATAAAGCCGGGAGCCGTGAGTTTCTAAAACAGCCTGGATCTTAGAAAGAGAGTGCAGAAATTTCTGGGAAGAAACTTGATTCGCCGTCAGCTTAAAATTAAAATCTTTTTCTTCGGGAAACGGGAAAAGCAGAGTAAAGAGCTTCGCTTCTTCTTCGGTAAGGGTCGTCCGGTAAAATCTCCCTGCTTGATGATCCAGAACGGTGATTCTCTTTTCCCGGTCCTGATAAATAAATTCGAGATCAACGGACCGGCCGTTCGCCTTTCCGCGGTAACGCAGAATTCTTCCAAAACCCCCTTCGGGGAGCCTTTCGATCACTTCAAGAAAATCCGGGTCCCGCGGATCCCTCAAAACGTAAAGATCATCGAATGCTTCGATTCGAAGCGACGGCGCAAGCCGGGCCGCGTCCCGATCCGATTCGAGACTTCCCATGGCCACCGGCACATCGGAAGATGCCGGATTCCCGAAAACCGCATACGAGTTGGTCTCGGTATCGACGTACGTAAACTCATTCAATGGACTTTGAGCAGCCAATTGAGTGATGGGAGTGGAAACGCTTAAGGAAGGATCCGGAACGTTGCAATAGGCCGAAGGAAGAAAACCGGTTTCGACAATAAAGAAACTGATTAGAAGGGTCACCGAGACGGACAACCCGAACTTTCCTCTAAATCGCGATGTCTTCATAAGGGCTTTTCTATAAATTAGTTCAGACATCAAACATAGTTTTTAAAACTTTAAGGAAATGGCGACAAAAAAAAGGAATTCTTAAAATTCCTTAAAAAGTCTATTTTTGCGCTGCTCAATTTAAAATATACCCTCATAAATACAGACTGTCACGAAATTAAATATAGCAATTGCTAACTTTAACAAACATTACGCCTGCGTGGCGATGTATTCCCCGACTTGGATGAGCCTTCCTATTAATACAGCAAGATCCTGCCCCATCCCCATAGCCAATTCTTCCGGGGTATACACCCTTTGAAGCTCATTAGGCAGGGCTTCCAGCCTTTCGGCTACCATTAATATAGTAGCGGCCACGGAATCCAGATCCATTTGCCGGGGTATCCGGACCCGGAGCAGCCAGGGGGCATATTGCCCCAAATGGCCCGAATCGGGCGAAATCAGGCCTACGGGGTGCTTCCGGCTCGCTATAATTCGGCGCGAATAGACATGAAGATCCCTGCCCTGGACCGGGCAGAAATTGAGGTCCTCATCCCGAACCGTGAGCCCCAGGCTTTTAGCCTCCTCAAGAAACCTCAATTCGGCCCGCCGCGCCTCTACGGGACTTGAGTTCTCAACTTCAATATTGAGGCGGAACCTTCCCCGGGCTTCCGAAAGATATTTTAGGACCACATTTCCGGCTTTGGTGACTTCGGGCAAAGAGCCCATTCGAACGATCACTTCGGAAGGGAAAGCGCCCGGTTCTACGACCGAGTAAGAATCTCCCAGAAGATTTTTCTCCTCGGTTTTCCAGCCGCCCCCTCCGTAAACTTCGGCCTGAAAAATGACGATGATCGCGATCAAAGGTTTCTCATAAATTCCATAACTGATCTTCTGGGCAACGATAATCGCTATCCTCAAGGGAACCCCCTCACCTTTACCCTCTTCCCCTTCCAGGGGGAGAGGAAGGGGTGAGGGGGTTAACCTTTCTTTCAGTCGAGCTTCAGCCACTGGCGTTTCTATCGGAGTAAAGATTTCAATGTCATTGCGAGCCCCGAAGGGGCGTGGCAATCTCGAGATTGCTTCGTCGGCTATGCCTCCTCGCAATGACGTCTGCGGAGCCAGTCTTAATTCTGACCGACGTGCCGGAGGCTTTACTCGAATTTGGTCGAGCGTCTTAAAGGAAGGTTCCAAATGCGGATAAAGAGGCAAGGCTTCTGCAAGAAATTGGAAAAGCGCGCGGTAAGAAGAGACCCTGTCCTGCCAATTATGAGGAGCGAAAATGGCATTTGAAATTATTTTCTTCCGGTTCTCCGGTACCTGAATTGCCCGGATGGCTTGACGGGTCGCTTCTAAAAATCGAGCCGCGACAAATCCTTCGAAAAGAAACGCGTCGCCTTTCTTGGTAGTTTCGTCGAATTGAATCAGGGTGCCTTTAATGCCGCCGATATTGTGGGCGATGATTGCCGTCCCCGCGGCCAAAGCCTCCAGCTGGGTTAAGCCTCCGGGCTCAAAACGTGACGGCATGAGAAAGAAATCGCTGGCAAGCATAATTTCCAATGCTTCTTCATGCGGAAGGAATCCAAAGATTTCCCCCCTCTTTTTTCCCTGTTTTTTAGCGAAGTCTTCGGAAGAAGCCTGGGCTAAACGCCCGTGAAACTCGGGTTTTTGGCGCAACTGTTCGACGACTTCTTTCAAACGAAGGGCGGCCTCATCGCCCACGAGCGTTTTCTTCCCTGTTTCCTTATCGACAACCTCCTCCAAAGCCAAGGGGCCCCCCAATAAAATTTGGACTTTTGGGTTTTTCCTTAAAATTTTCTCAAGCTCTTCCGTCAAAAGCTGAATTCCCTTTTGCTCGGTCAACCGCCCCACCAGGGAAAGGAGGATGGCCTCTTTGTCCGCCCGGAGCCCGTATTTTTTCTGAGCCACAAGCTTGGTGGCCTCCTTATAAAGAGGCGCGAATTCGGAGTATTTCTCGGAGTTAAACTTCTCCATGAGCGGCGGCAATCCGTTCGCTTTCCTTGCGGCCTCTCCCCAATTCCATAGCCTTTCCCTCACGCTCTCATCAATCCCGTTACTGATTCCAAAAAGCCTGCCGCCCTGGGCAATGTTCGACAAAAGATCCTGAAGGCCGGCCCCGTATTCGGGATTCGATTCGATTTCCTCCGCATAAGGCTTGCTGACAGCCACGGCAGCACCCCGGTAGAGATTGGCATTGACGTGACGGTACACCCAGGCGGCAAGATTGATCAGGTCGTGATTTCCGGGATGGGTCATCCAGGGATAATGGTTCTCGCCCGGTTTGATAAGGCGAAAACGGGGATATAAATCCACGTAGGTTTCGTGTCCTTTGAGGATCACCTTTTGATTGGTAAAAAATTTTCCCTGATAAGCATGCCCGTTGTTATGAATTAACGGGAGGAATTTGGTGTCTTTAAAATGTCCGTCCGTTCTATAGGCCTCCTCAATCATTAGAGTGGGAATGATTGGGGCGGCCGGCCACTCATGCACCGAAAGAACGTGGGGATAAACATTCCGGGTCCGGATCACTTCCAAGACCGCCCGGGAAAAGAAAATTGCCCGTTGGATTTTTCCGTCGGAATCCACGTTCGGATAGAGCCGGTCAAGGCCGCCGATTAAATAAACCCGTAGATTTCCTTCCTCGGCCAGATAAACTTCGGCTTTCATCTCTTTGGCTTGATACCGGGGATCATCCGGAATCACTCCCTGATACCTTTGGGCCGAGTCATAAGCCGGACCGATGGGGACAGTCACTTGTCCTACCTTAACCGGAATAACTTTTTTTCCGTCGAGCGGGATTCCCTCTTTCAAAAGAGTTTCGGCGGCCGGATGATATTCTTTGGGGTGTTCTTCTTCATAAAGAGGCGTGAAGATCGTCACGGACATCCCGGAGTGTGCCAAGGCCTCCGGCAAGTAACGAATGACTTTGGCGAGCCCGCCCGCGAAAGAAACTCCTTCCATCTCCGGAGCTGCAAAGACAATTTCACCGATTCCGATATTTTCAAGAGCATTGAAAGGTGTGCGCCAGGGATCATTATTGGGAGCTGCTATCCGTTTCTTTAGTTCCTTGTAATATCCGGAAACCTTTTTCCTTAAAGAGACATTGTCGCGAGTGGCTTCGAAAATCAACTTCCCGATCCCGCGCACCTTCTCCTTCTCCACCAGCCGCCGGATCGTGTTCACAAAGGGATCGAAGCCCTGCGCCGCAGCGACCCTGATTTCCTGCCCGACGTCATCCGGATTCTTCCGCACCTCGGCCCTTGGGCCTGATTGGCGCACCTCGGCGCGGCTTGTATCGCTTGGAATGGATGGGCTCCCGGGAAGAATGGGAAAATGAAACAAAGGTCGGTTGGCGACAACGTTCGTATCGATCAGCATCACCTTCGCAGTCCGGTGATTCTGAAGGTGGGGCGTGTCGTAATTGTCCATCGTCTTGAGGGGTCCGAACTGGCCCTGCATGAGTGCGGCAGGGTTTGACTGAAGTAACTCGGTTGAATTCTGCTTGAAGGTTTCCGCGGAGGCGGTGTGAATAAAGCCAACCCGGGAAAGATCGGCCTCCTGAATTTCCCAGGCCCGAAGCTCGAAAATGACGCGTACGATGGGACGGGCTGTTCCCGTTTCATCTTGGATTTTTTCCACGCGCCGCAAGGGAACAGGCTTCATCCGCTCGCCGAATCGGGGAAAAAGTTCCCTCAATTTTTCATCCCGGGCCGCGGCATCAGAGATTTCCAGGGCTTGATTAAACTCCGGCCCGAGCAGGCGGCTGAAAGCCTCCATCACATCCAACTGTTCAGTGGCGTTATTGAAGGGGGACTTGGGATTGCGGGCGATTTCGGCCGCGAGGTCCACCCCCGTCAATTTTGCCGAAGATTCGAAAATGTCCCATTCCATCTGGACCCTCACGGTCCCCGGTTTTCGCAGCCAGGGACCGATCATCGGAATCCATCCCGTAAGCCCGATGAGCCAATTCCAAAACCGGGAACGGGCCACCACGGCCGCACCTCCGCCCCGTCCCTTTTCTGCTTCGGTTGGATCGGCAAACTCAAAAGTCACCAATTTTCCCTCGGTGATCTTCATTCCGAAGGAAGCAAGCCAGTGGTCGTCGATCGTCGCCATGTTGTCGATATTATGGAGCCAGACTTCACGCACCCCCATTTTTTTGAGAGTCGCGATCGGCGGTTCAGGAATCCCGCCTTCCTTTAAGAGAAGTGCCGGATAAACCCAGCCGTGACCCTCCGCTTTTCTCCCAAGTTCATACAGGACCTTGCCTTTGTTTCGACGGGCAAACCGGCGGGCAAATTCTTTTTCCTCCTCGGTTTTAAAACTTAAGTCACCGGGTTTTAATTTGCCTTCTTGGAGTTTCTTTTCTTCATCGCGAATGACGGCCTCCACATCCTCCTCGGTTCCCGCCACGGCATAACCCAGGGGTTGGTAAAAGATGAAAAATTCCTTTTCCGGATCAAGGCCATAATGATTATTTTTATGGAGGTCGGCCAAAATGGTCTTTTCATATTTTTCATTGATCATGAGCCCCGCAATAAAGGGCCGTCCATAGCCCGCCCTCTCAAGTTCATCGTTGGCTTTCTTGACATTCAGGAGATTAAAGGCCAAAAGGTTGTACCATTTGCCGCCGGTCTTCGCGGCCGGGGCAAGGGCTTTGGCATCGTAAAGAAGATGCTTCAAACGATCAGCTGCTTTTTCTGACTGGCTCTTATTTTCTGCATTCCGCGCAATGGCCACGAGATTACGAATATGGGTCTGCAGTCCTAAAGATAAAATTTGTCCGCGGTCCTCGTCACTTAACTTATCCTGATCTACAAATTGCTCCGCATCGTCTTCAAGAGCTTGCAGCACAAGCTTGGCAATCTGGCCTTTTCCCATGCGGGAAGCTTCTCCGGCTACCAGCGTGAGAGCGAGAAATTTCTCACCCGTTCGCTTGGCTTGAAGAAATCGCTGAAGCGTCGCTTTCTTGTAGCGATCGACTTGTACAGGATCGGTTCTATGCGGAGAAGACGGATCGAGATCCAAATCGACTTCCTGCGGTTCGAGCTTGCGGAGAAGCCAGCGGGCCGGAAAGGGAATTTGCCCCGCAAGATGACGCTTGGCCATTTGCTCATGATAAGGCGATTGCCGCACCTCGGCGCGGACAAAAACCAAAGTTTCGGCTATTTTTTTCGACGCTTCTGAAAGAAGCTGCTGATAATCGTCAGAATGAGAAATCAAATCTTTATCGAGAGCCGTCGTCACAACCATTTCTAGGGAAGTTCGGTGGATATCGATTTTGTTCCGCACTTCAGAACGGGATAGATCAAGAAGGGCGGTCAGCGCTGCCGGTTCGATACTTTTGAGGCTCAAAGCTCTGGCAATATCTCCTTCACTCAATCGCTCAAATAGCTCTTCCGCCTTTTGGTCATTGAGCCTCTGTTCTACTTCGTCTTTGCCTTTATCCGCTTCCAGCAGCACTACCCCAACAGCTTCAAGAACGTGAATCTTGTGATTTTTTCCCAATATTTCTTCTATCTCAGCCGCGGGCTGCGAATTTATATTACCAACAAAAACAACAACCTGTCTCCTTGAAATAAAAGTCCAGTGCGGGATATTCTTCTGCTTCTTCAAGACTTCAATAAATTGAGATGCTTCTTGAGCAATCTCTTCGATATCTTCTCCTCTAAAGATCACGTTGCTTAGAGGCCAGTCAACCGCTGAAGAAATCTGAACCCCGTCTCGTTGATCTAACGATTTTTCCTTATCTTTTGCGAGCCTTTCAAATGGAAATACATCCGTCCTCGTATGGATGTGCAAATGGTTAGCCGTGTAAGATTCTGTATTTTGCATAAATTTAAGTTCGGGATTGTACTCAGCTAAAAGAAGCGCCGTTTGAATATCTTCCTTCTCCAAGACACTAGGCCGCACCTCCTCAGAAACCAAAAGCGAGTGGTAATTATCTCTAGGATTGGCGTCAGGAAACATGAAATAACTTTTCCCAAAGAAATTAAAGCGGGCGAAAATTTGGAGAATGTGCTTGATCTTCCCGAAATTAAACGCTTCAGGATCAAGAGGACGAACGGGAAGGAACTCAGCAATAGGCGCTGTACCTTTTAAATAGGGATCAAATCCGAGTATAAATTTTCCTGCCGGCTTGGTTTTGGTATTGACCGGTCTACGAGTACCTTTTCCTTCATCAGCCAATCGGCTCCATTCAGATTTCAAAACTCCTGTTAAACTTCCAAGTTGATCAATATTCGTCGCATCATATTCCCCAATGCGTACCTCGGCTCGAGGAGATGGAAGTCTGATAATTTCAGTTTTGTCTTTTGTAACTCCAGAGGGCTTGAGGTTATTGAAAGGGGGAGGAAGCGGAAGATCGTGGACCGAAAAGGAATAGTGGTATCTCACAGTCTGCGGATTGACGGGCTCGAGATGAGGGAAACCGATTCCCGTTTGCCTCTTTACCACAATTCGATCTATCACTTCGGCATCAGGTTGTAAAATGACCACCCCATCGGGTTCTTCAACGGCAACGGGCCCACGTTGAATGACTCTATGAGTAATCCTGACTTTAGCAGGGTCAAAAATAAGAATAACATCGGCTGTTCCCCTCTCGCTTCTAGAGACAAGCTCATTACTCCCATCGGCCACAATTAAGAGGTATCCCCCGTGTCGTAGAAAAACAGTATTACCAGGAGGAACGTCCTTAACCCTTAGGGACTGGCCTGATTTTAGTGCGGGTCGTTCAAAAAACCATTTCCAACCTATAAAACCACCTAATCCTAACAGTCCAGTAGCCCCAAGAATCGAAATCTTGAGAAAATGCCGCCGTCTAAAAGATTTCTCCGACTGATCTTTAGACTGTCCCGCCCGCACCTCGGCGCGGGAGTGTTTTAAATAATATAAAAATATTTCTTGATTATTAATCATAAATGGATTAGTTTGGAAAGCATGAAATTGACTCCTCGACGGCGGGAAGATACGGTCAAGGTCCTTTTGACCATCTTGGCGGCGGACTTGGTCAGCCTGGTCTTTAATCCGAAGGGATTGCCCTTCTTTATCTTGGGGTGTATGATTGCGGTCGGTGTTTATCTTTTGATTTGGACGGTGGATGGCTTTGAACCGTAAAGGAGGGTGGGTTAATAATGTCTGAACAAAGTCCCTTATGGGGTTATTTGGCCATGGCGGTTCTTCTGGCTTTGATCGGCGTTTTTGTTCTCCTTGACTGGTGGGGGCGGCGCCACCAAAGACATTCTCACCGCTAATCCTTCCTGCTTCCACCTCTGCAAATTCCCCTGCGACTTTCTCTTTCCTTTCCCGCATCTCGGCGCGGCCTCTGGCCCTATCGGGCCCTAGGCCCGGAGGGGCCTTTCGGCTCTCGGGGCCGGGGATGGACCAAGATTGACGATTTATTATATTTTCTATAGTTATATAAAAATTATCCTTGACGCGGGAAAAGGCGCCTGATACACTCCCCCCATGCCAAAACCTCCCCAACAGGGCCCCGAATATTCTCGAGACCGTGAATTCAAGGTAATCTTGGAAGACCTTCAGAGCCAATTCCGCGTATTTGGTGAAGGCCTGCAGGATGTGAGAGACCGCCTTGAAGGCGTGGAGGGACGGCTTGAACGGGTAGAACAAAAAGTCGATCGGATTGAGCTGATTCTTCGCCCCCTCGCGAGTCAAGTTTCCGACCACGAGTCCCGCCTGCGGACTCTCGAGAGCCGGCCTTAACTCCGATCTTCCCCTCCGCACCTCGGCGCGGCCCGGCTGGGCTTCCCGGATGACGAGTTCCTCTCCCACGGAGACCAACTCAATTTCAAAAACACCGGGAAGACCATCCGCGGGAGGGCGCATGGTGGAATAAACACCGGGATGGCTTAACGGAGCGGTTTCACTGACGGCATTCCCCTCACCCTGCCCTCTCCCCTGGGGGGAGAGGGTTGGGGTGAGGGGTTCATGAGGACGAATCGCCAGTCTAATCCGCGAGCCGTCAACCTCGGCCTGGATTCTTTTGCCGAGTACGGGATGGTTTTGGACAACTTTTACAATTTGTGAAGCAGTTTCTGAAATGGAAAGCCGGTATTTTTTCCAAAGAATCGGGGCGGCGGTTTCAAGAAGAGCTTTTAAAAGGAGGGCTTCCTGTTTGGTGAGTCCGGTTTTCTTGTTGAAGAGGGAAACGTGCTCGTCGCGGAGGACTTTGGCATAAAGATTTTCGGAATCCGAGGCCTCGGCCCGGGGCCGGATCACGGCATAACCTATCCCCCGTTCCTTCATTAATTCAGTCAGTCCCGGAGTATGGAAACCGCCCGTCACAAGAACAAGCCGGGATTTCCTGCTTTGCCGCGCCATTTCGAGAGCGTTTTCTAAAATTACTTTGTCTCTTTGGCCGGCCCCTTGGTAAAAATTGAGGGCTTGCGTGATAAGGGAGGCTAATTCGTCATTGCGAGCCCCGGAGGGGCGAAGCAATCTCCGAGATTGCGGAGCCTGTCCCGAGGCCGTGAGATTGCTTCGGGCACTTCGTGCCCTCGCAATGACGGCCGATGGATCTCCTTCACTCCTCGCAATGACGGTCAAGCGTCCCAAAATATTCTTCGGATCAATCTTTTCCGGAGCCGATAAAATTTTTTCGTGCTCCTTGCGTGTGAGCGAAAGATTCAGAAGATTTTTCAGGAGATTGAAGTCTTCAATGGTTTTAAGGAGGCGTTTTTCCTCATCCGTCCGGGCGAGCTTTTCGATGAGCCATTTTTCAAGAATTTCCATCTCTTCAAAAAATTTGACCGCGTCGATTTCCGAACGGAGGATGACAATGCCCATTGATTTAAGGCATTCCGGAGAGCCTTCGAGAGAAATTTGACGGCGCTCGGAAAATTTCCATAATTCTTCGGCAATATGTCTCGGGTAAGGGATCTGGGAAAATTTCGAGAAGGCCTCGACCAGCATTTGTTCTTCTTCGGTCCGGGCCCTGGCCTGAAAAATTTCAATCAGCTTCTTTTTTTCCTCTTCGGATTTTTGAAGATTGATTTTATTTTCAAACCGCTCCAGCGTAAAAATCCGGGCGAACTGGGGAAAACGGATTTGCTCAAATGAACTTTCCAGATCAATGCCAAGCCGCTCTTTGGCCTCGGAACGGAGAAAGGAAAGATATCCGGAGAGCCCCGGAGAATGGATGCCCGATCCGTAATTTCCCTCTTTCCGCCTTTCTCTTTCATGGAGAAATTTCCGGAGATCCGGCGAAAGGACACGGGACTTGGCGAGATCGATGGGCTTTCGGACTTCAAGAAGAAGACGGCCGATTTCTTCCTGTTTGAAAAGAAGTTCGCGGTAGTCGGCGAGATTTACCCGGTAAAGCTCCGATTTTTCCGCGCCAGAAAAAGTAACGAGCGAATTGTCTGACGTTCCGCGGTACTGTTCCCACGCAAACTCTTCCACCCCGCTCAATTCGCCCCTGGATGCAAGGTCGCGAACGACCGCCTCGTTAATTTCAGATTTTTCCGGGAAAAGATTGAGATATTCCGGATGAAGCGGGCCCGAGGAACCTTCGATTGCGACTAAAAGAGGCCCCCCACCTTTATCCTCCCCCCGCTCGCGGGGGGAGGAGGGGAGGGGGGTTAAATATTCCAGAATTTCCTGAATTTTTTCCTGAACGGGCGGGTTGGCGTGGGCGTCCTGAAGGTGGATGACAAAAGGACTTGCGGCCGTCGGGGCATGGAATTCCTCCACCGTCCCCAATTCCGAAGGGATCTCGGGAGAGAAGCTTCCCGCCGGAATTCCCTCCCCCTTCCCGCTCTGTTCCACATGAATTGTCTGGGCGGAAAGATTGGAAGGGCCCACGAGTGTGGTCCAGGAAAAGATAAAGAGGGTAAGACCCGCCTCTAATTGTAAAAACCGGTTCATTTTTCTCATTATGCGGATTCCGCCATCCTGCGAGCGGCCTCATAGAGGGTGGTCACGATCCGCGTGACGGTCACTTCCTGGCTTTCGCCGAAGCCGAACCTTTCCTGGGAGCCGGCCACGACCATCCAGTCGGAGGCGAGTTTGGCCGCACCGACCAGGGCCGCTTGGAGCACCTGGTCATCCAGCGCCTCTTGGGCGGCGGGATCCGTGGTGATCTGGAGGACGCTCTGCGAGTTGATCTCCCGTTTCTTGGCCTCGCCACGGACAAAGCGTTCCAAGGTCCAGCCGGAATCAAGCTCGGGCACTTCCATGCGGCCTTGGGCAATTTCCTGACCGAAGGCCTCTCTCATCTGGGCCCGGTCCGGAGCCGTGGTTTCAGACGGACTCATGAAGATCACCAGCTGAACTCCCTTGGGCAATTCATTCAAAAGTCTACGGACAAGATTATGGCGGTAGTGCTCGGTGAGGATATACACCCCCTCACCTTTATCCTCTCCCCCTTTCAGGGGGAGAGGGAGGGGTGAGGGGGTAATTCCAAGTTCCGCGGCGGTCAATTCCTCCGCAAAGTGAATCAGTCTTGCTTCGATGTCAGGCATCTCGCGAATGATTTCGGTCAAATATTCAATCTGCTGGTTCAGGGTGTGGATCCTCTCAAATTCTGTTTTTGCTCCGATGGCTTCGATTAAACGCTTTTCATCCGGGAGGGATTCGGTACCGGACACCCGGCGCGGAGATGCAGTCCGCTTTGTGGTGGGCTGGTTGGCGATTTCCGGATGCACGGTACCGATAAAAATCGGAGCAGTCCTCTCCCTTGAATCTTGCATCAACTGCCGCAGCCCAATTCCTCCGGGACTCCTGTCCGCCAAAAAGCGCGGCGGACTTTCAGGGGGACGGGAAACCGTCTCCCTTTGGGCTGCGGCTAGACGATTATCATGACGAAGTTCAGATCGAGCTGGTGGAGAAGAACGATGAAGAAAATCTTCGATATCTTCCATTTTTTCCGCAGCAGGGATTGTAGGAATTTTCACTCCTTCTTGATCTGAAGGTTTTTTCATCAAAGAATAACCAATGAGAAGGCTTCCAAATATCCCTGCGATCCAGCTCATTGCAATCACAATTAATGAGAAAATTTTCAGCCGAGAAGATCGGTCTTTCCATTTCACATCCTTTTTAAACTCATCAGAGATTTTCTTTCCCAAAACCAATTTATCGGTAACCCATTCCCAAAAAACGGGACTTGTAAGAATGCCTCCAATGATGAGGATATTGATATTTGCCCAATCGAAAGGATTCAAAAAAGGCAAACCGAAAAAGGCGGCGGCCAGATTGTATAGACCCAAGATCGTTAAAATAGGTTGGAACGTCAAGGCATAAGCCAAGATAAGAGGAACGGCCACCGCAAGAACGGCTGATCCGAAGGACAATTGAAACCGGATCCCCTCTGAAGTAATAGGGTTAAACCGAAACAAAAGTTGATAGATCATAGACCCAATGACGAGAAATGAAAGGACGACGCCCGCAAGATAGCCGGTTCCAAATAAAGCATTATTAATTTGCGAGAGCTTGAATTTCAGAATTTGAAGCTTTCTATCCCACGGATCCAGTTTGGCTTTTTTAGCTTTTTCTGAATCCCTTGCCTCGTCAATTTTTTTCTGAAGATCCCGGTGGTCTTGGAAAAGCATTTTAAAAACGGCCCAATAAACTCCAAAGAACATATAGCCCGGATAATAAAAGCGTATCCCAAAAAGAGTGAATGATTTCCACTTCCAATTGTTATGAAATCTATCTGCTATCTTCTTCCCTTCCGCCTGTTTATCCATCAGCCAAGAACGCACCGAACCACGGAACCAACTGAAAAGCAAAGGAAATAGAATCATTGTGGTCCAGGCGTTGGACCAGATAGCCATTGATGAAAACCACACGAGTAGTCCAAAAATAAAGGACAATTTAAACCGTTTGGCTGATTCAAACATTGTCGGCGCTGTAGTAGCCCCTTTCACCATCCCATAAGTAGTCCACGGCAAGGGGTCGCGTAAGACGGCGTCTTGTTTCGTTACAATCTTGGCAAACGTCTCCAGAGTAAAGGAAATTGCCCAAGTAGTTAAAATAACGGCGGCCAATACAGGAGAAAGACCAATGGTTCCTAAAACTGGCTCAATATAGGAAACTGCTGCTGCCGCAATACCCGGAATAAAAGGAAAAAATGCGACCAAGCTTGTTACAAAAAGTCCTGTTAAAAGCCACGGTAGAGTTATGAATCTTCCTGATAGGCGATGTCCCAAAAAGAGACCCAAGACAATGGCTGCAATAAAATAGGCAGGTCCAGATAGGTAAGTGGGACCTAAATAAACCAATAAAGTCATTAGAAAAGGTGAGAAATTAAAAAGAACAGCCGACATGATAAAGGCAATAAATAAAACAGGAATTATGACAGGAACGGGGATAAATCCAAAAATCATAAGGGCACCTGGAATTCCGAGCGCCGATAAAAATTCCGGCAGCCAAAGTAGAATAGGAATCGATAATATACCAACTTCCCAACCCAAAAAGAATCGAGTCCAAGACATTTTATGAGTATCTTCCCGTGGATGAGCTCCCACAACGGCCCGTCTCCATTGATTAAAGATATAAATCACAGAAGCCAAAAAAGGAAGATTCATATAGATAAGCGTTCCCAGCTGTACTGCCGCAATTCGAATCTGACCGGAGATTCTATTTCGCTCAAGCCTTTCTCCGTAACCGGCAAATTTTTTACCGAGAGGAAGGCCCGTTCCGGCGACATAATTGGGCATCAAAATAATTCCGAAAATCATGTATGCCAATAAAACCCAAGCTGCAATCGGATGCGCAAATTCCAAGGCGCGGGGCACCAGAAAGAAAGAATCCACAATTCCAGAGAGAGTGACGGAAAAAATCAGAGTCATGGGGAGCCAGTTAAAAAACATGATTTCCGTAGAATACATCCGTTCGGCCATGTAATGATGCCAGCGGCTTGCAAGTGCCATTCCGGGTCCGAGCCGGTACCACCAAGATGCCGCCTCGCCCCGTCCCCAACGCTGGGTTGCCCGCACAATGTGACTCGCCATATCCAAAACAGCGGGTTCCCATACGGCAGCCCGGATGATGTTAATCGCCCCGCCATAACTCGCCTCGCGGCTGTCGTGCGTTAAATCCGCCACTTGAAGAATTCCAAAGACTCCCTTGTAGAACTTGCCTTCTAGGGCTCCCAACAAAATCCCAAGAAGGACATGCCCGATAAGAGCTCCGTAGCCCATCACGGCGTAAGCCATCCCTACTTCTAAGACCCAAAGTTTGGCAATTAAAGCACCTACCAAGGCTCCCAAAATCGCTCCACCAACGTTTCCTATGAGAAACATGGGCCAGCGCGAGCGCCAGGACATCTCTCCCCATTCCGTCCCCTGCATCCAACGGGCCAAGACCACAAGGGACTTTCCGTATTCATTGTCAATGGGGAGATTTCTTTTTTTGGATTCGTCAAAGGCTGCGCCGATCTTCGCGAAGTTAATATTCATCTCGGACCACTGCGTTTTTTCTCCCGTAATCTCAATATAGACGTTGCCATAAGCCGCCCATCGATTCTTTTCATGGGACATTACTTCCACAGCCTTCCTCACAGGCTCGAAATGGCCGTACTCTTCAAGAAATTGCTCCACACTAATGGTCAAACCAAGCTCTGTGTGCAGATAACGTTGAACGGCATCCAACGGCGCGGAATCGGGATCGATCCTCTGATGACGCATATGTTCGACATGTTCCCGAATGATACTATTTTGCTGCTCCTTGTCTGTAATCCCCTTCTCATCGGCAAGACCCTGGCGGATGGCCTCGCGGATCCCTGCCTCGCGGCCCGAACGGTATCTGAGTCCCTCTTCACTCGGACTTTCATCTTCATTAACAGAAACATAGCCCGCAAAATTCTTATCATCCAATAGAAAAAGGGCCCACACACGGTCGTAATCATCAGCCATTTCGTAACTTTTTCCGTCCGGCGCATCAGCGTTTCTCTTGAGGGGGGTTTTGAAACGCTCCTCGGGAGTGGGATAGGTGCGGATAAGATTGAGAAACTTTTCGTAATCAGTGGCACCCGGGAGTGCTTTGCCTCGTTCGTCGCGTGTTTTGAATCCTAAAAAGTCCAAATCTCCATAAAAATCGTCAAAGAAAGGATTCTTTTCCCTGCCCTCCTGCTCATCTTTGGTCGCTCCCGCAAGGACAAGGCTTATCAGATAACTTACACCTAAAGCAACCAACCATCCCCAAAGCAAAGCATTTGGGATTCCAAGCCACCATAGAATAGAAACCAGCGGCCATGCCACAAATCCGGAAAGAAAAAATTGCTTAAACGGAACCTTCCGCTTCATGTAGCGTTCGGAATCCGTAACCGGATGGGTTACGCCGTCGTAAAGAAAACGATAAATTTCCTGGTGACTACCAAATTTCTTTTCTATATTTTCCGTAAGTGAAGGTTCGCCACGATGAAAATAATAAATACGAACCCCGTGTTCTCTTTCAAAGCCTTGGATTAATTCTATAACCCATTTTCTGAATTCTGGCGGATTCTTGCCAGTATCATATAAAAGGCCAAAGATATTCTGATCATTTTGGCTCTTTGTCGAGTAAGCCAAACGAGTTATCACCTCAAGAGCTGCTTTTTTCGCTTTATCCGGATCCTCTTTATCGTAACCCAGTATTGTCACCATTTTTACGCCGGCTTTCCGATTACCAGGAAGCTGGTCTTCATGAAATTTCACCCGATTTCTTTCAGGTTCCAGTTGGTTGGAAGTTGGCTTATTAAAATATTCATCCGTCCCCTTGAGTAATCCCACTACGGTGGCACTCAATGTTGCAACGGCACTCATGACCACGATTCCTAAAAGAACATAAATATACCAGCCGTTATTTAACAAATCCGGAAGCGCAAAGACAAACCAGCCATAGAACGCCACTTGAGCAATTAGTATGAGGCTGTAGATGAAAACCCGTCCGATGGTGGCGGTGGTCTTGCTCATTTTTTGCATTTGCAGCGTTTCCTCTTTCAGAAAGGTATTGGTAGCACTCATGCTGACCCAAGCTAACAAAAGCGCACCAATAATCCCACCAAGGGCAAGCCAGCCCGTCAAAGAGGTGACGATCCATACGAGAAGGGTGGGGTATAAGGCGATTTGAACAAGCATAGCCCCCTTGTGAGCCAGCGCTTTGGCGCTTGGCCGCTCATTTCTTAAAAACAGATTTGTGAGACTAATAGTGGTCTCGGCAAGCAAAAAAATGATGCCGGCGAGCAGGATGGGATCGATCACTGGAAAATAGCTCCGTATCCAAAAAAATAAAAATGGATAAAATGTTGCTTGGACGAAAGGAGGAAGAGCGTAGACAAACATTTTCCATGAAGCCATGGTGGTCAAGCGGTCCATCACTGTCATTGCTGTTCCCACATTGAGAAATGTTCCTAATGCAGCAATCGATAGCATGATGAAGACATTGATATTCCCAAAATCCAAAATCCAAATGTAATAACTAAAATAGAAAGCGAGTTGGAGTAGAATGGGAACGAAATAGACCACCATCTTCCAAACCAGAGGCGGCGGGCCATGTTTGACTTTAATTCTTTCTACTTTTTCCCGTCCTCCGCCTGGAATCCGTTGTCCCCGTTCGACCTTAAGAACCTTTTTCAAATTCTTCGGTTGCTGAACGACGGCATCCCATTCCTTTGAACCTTTTGGCATCCTTTGTCCTTTTTTGATTTTTATAACTTCATCGCGAGATCGAATCTTACTTCGTGATGCGCTCTCCTGTCCTTCAGCCACGTTGATTTTCATATCCTCGAGGGCAACCATCATATCTTCCGAAGCCCGCTCCACCACTGCCGAACGTCGATGGAAAACAGCCACGATGTGGGCCCAAATAATCCAGATGATATTTGAAAGCACAAAAAGCCCTGCTAGAATCCCCGTCCATTTGTATACTTCTCGTTGATTCTCTTTTTGTTTTACTCTTTCTTGCTCGGTGACAATTTCAGTAAGCGTATCCGACCGGCCATGAAGATTGCTGTAGTTTTCATTGTACAGGCGAAAACGGGTATACATTTCGTCTTCCAACTGCCGGACCGTACCGAAAGTAAGGTGGCCATCCATTTCGTCCTTGATTTCTTTTTCCCGCACCGTCACGGGCATGTTGGGTTCGGAGATAATTCCATTTCGCTGAAGCCCGATGCTATACACATTGTCAATGATTCGCAGGAGCCCCTCAACCGCCGGAGGTGTGAGGGCGTTTTCCTTCCCCAGCCAGCCTATCTGGTTCTCTTTGCGCGTAAAAATCTCCGCCAATGCTCTTAATTCTTTGAATAGTCTCTTCGCTGATCTTCGATCGATTGAACCCTTCACGAGGGCTTCGCTCAATTTTTGGACCATCGGGTCAGAAAGGACTCCCCTCAATCCAAATTCCTCCCTCCAGAGATAGATCTGTTCTAGGGGTATCGTTGTCTGTTCTGCCTGGGTTAATTCAACAGGTCTGCCTTCCTTCAGCTCTGTCAGGAAATGCTCCAACATCTCAAAAGTCATTCGCCTCAATTGCAGCACATTCCCATTCAGTCTCTCTTCTTTAATGATCTGAAGCACCTTGCTATTGTCTATTTTTGTATTGAAAGTCGTCAGGAGAATATACTGAATGGTGGAAAAATCATTGAAAAGGGCTATTAGCTCTTGACGCGACATACGCCCCTCTTTCAGCAATTGGATGTACTCTTCTCCATTAATGAAGAAGGCTTTAAATATAACTGCAAGATCGGCAATAAATTCAGCATCATTCATATTCTCCCTCTGGGCTGTCAGGAATCTTCGAGAGGGCCTTGTCACAAGGACTCGGATCACAAATTCCCGTAAGCCTTTTTCTGTTTGAAGGAGTCCGCGATCGTAAAAATAGGGCTGGCCGAAGACCGTAGTTCGAAGGTCAGCGGGAACGCTTGACGCGGCTTCAAGAAATTCCAAATAACGACGTCTTGCCTCACCATCACCTTTACCCAAAAGAGAAAACAAAAGATACCTGAAATTCTTTTCATCATAATTTCTTCGAAACTCATGATCTTCGGGAAAAAGCTGCATCAACTTAGCAAAATTCCAATGAGAAAATCTCAACTTTTCATGCCAGCCGTCCGGATCCATATCATCCACATTGAGCATTCCAATTTCATCAATGGTTGCATATTTCAACATTCGCTCAAGACGCTCTGGATCTCTTTGATTCATTCTAAAAAATCGCGGAGTCATTCGCTGCCGGGCCGCCCAATCGCTAAGACCGCCCCCGGAACGCCACCAAAACTCTGCATCATAGGAGAAAGTCGTAATATAAGTCATGATTTGATCGAGTGTCATCCGCCTTCCCAAATGCTTTAGCATAAGGCCAAAGATATACCTCCCTCGGACAAAGAAATCACGATCATACTTGTTTTCTGCAAGATAGGAAATTTGTGGAGTGGTTAAGGTGAGCCCGACCGGCTCCCACAACTCTTTGTAATATCCCCAAATCCTTCTTTGCGCGTCGATTTTCTCTTTGACCTCATCAAGGGTAAGAGGGGCCTTATCAAACTTGCTCTTTGAGGCCATCCTTTCAAACCATTGCGAGGCCCTGACAAGGACTTGCTCTCGGATAAAAAATTTCTGGAGATTCTCCCTAGTGAGAGGAGAATCCACGTCAATCCCTTCTTCTCGATGCTGCTGCAAATAATCTTGAAACCGAACTCCCAAGCTGGCATCAAATTCGTAACCGATCGGATAATCACTTAAGAAGCCAACCAAGGTTTCAAATCTTTGAAGTGCTTCTTCGGGCCCGATTTTTCCCCCCTTCTCAATAAGATTCGAAAAAAGAAAGAGAGATTGGGCAAGAAAGACGGATCGGAAACGTATTTTTTCCTGTTCTATGAAATCTGCGGGCACCGCTGCACCTGCGTTGAGATTGTAGGTTCGTCGATAAGCTCCTTTACGGCTAAGGAGATACATCATTTCCCGCATATCATAATAATTGTCCGCCACCATTCCTCCAGTACCGCCCTTCGGATTGAGACTTCCCACCGCCTCAAGCTTCAAGCGACGAAAAAGATTGCGAACGCCGTCGAGTACTTCTGGAGCGTGATGAGTTTTTAAGACGGCGAGCGTTTGTAAAAATTGACGGAGCTGCCGATCGATCGCTCGCGGGTCATTTTTAACGAGATAGGAAACTTCCCCCATCAGATCATAGAATTTTAAGATTTGGGCTTGGTCAAAATTCTGCTGATTGGCCGCTTTCTCCATTTCTTGAAAAGCCTTCTGAAGTTCGACCCGGAAATTTTGAGAGAGCCCGACCTCCTTCAAATACCGGTCAAAGAGCGGACTTTCCAAGACGTGTTGATACCGTGTAACCCACCCCACCAAATTCTTTTCACGAACTGAATTAATAAGAAAAGCGATGTCAAAGCGATTGTTGACCAGATCAAGGGGACGATCGGGCTGAATCGCAATAAGACCGATAAGGTTGCGAATCTTTCTTTTGGTTTCAGGTTCTCCCGCCTTCCGGAAAAGATCGTGCCGGAGCGAAACTTGAGTGCGCCAGTAAGCTTCTCGTTCATTCTCTTTTAAGTTTTTCCAAACCTCCCGTTGGGTGAGATCACGTTGATCCCGGCCAATCAGACCAACCATGTAGGCCAACTCTCCAATCAACCAACTCATTCCTTCTCGGTTACCGGCATTGAGAGGAATGTCTGTAAGTCGCTCGTAAAGTTTCCCGATTTGGGAGTTCTCCAACCCCGCATCGGTAGCATTTCTTTCTATGAAGAGGGGTGTAACTCGTGCCATTTCACGCACCTTGGACGTAATGTCTTTCCATGCCTCGGGACTCAAAGATTGATTAGGGTTGGTACTTTTATAGGAGAGGGCCGCAGCTCGAGCTAATCCAAATAAAAGACCCCGTTCTTGAGGTTGATCGAAGTTGCTGATAGGGCGGGCATAAAATTGCTGGCTAAATTCAAGTACCGCTTCCTTAAAACCGGGAATCAAAAGCACTTCAGCCATTTGAGCGGCCAGACCGTGCGTTGAATCCCATCCCATTTTCATCCGCGTCATCCCCCAGCTGATCACGGATCCCTGAATGGAAGGATTGGCGAGGTTGGCTTTGAATTCTTTCAACGCGGCTTGAACCCCCGCATCCCTCAAATCGATGGATTGGTTGGCCAAAGCGCGCTCGAGGAGGAATGTATCGTTGATCAATTCTTCCCTTTTGGCGCCATCGCGAAGGATGGCAGCCAACTGGTTGACTTTGCCGACCCATGATTTCCAGCCGGCTTCCGCCTCTCCGGGTTCCCCTGCCGCGCCGCCCAGGAAAGCCATGAAATAACCCTGCGCTTTTCTGTCCTCCACCACCGTTCTTACATTCAGTTCCGGGACGGGCGTCGTGTCGCGAAGAAGGGCCGTATAGAAAGGACGGGCGATTCTCATGGTTTGATCCACCTTGTTGGCGTCTCCGAGATAAATAATCATGCGCCTCGCCCGGAAGGTCCAATCTTCCCATCCCTCCGAAGCCGCCTGCTGGAGGAAGGGAATGAGACGACCCAAGCTATTCTGATCAAGCTTTCTGAAATCTCCCACGATTGCGACGTGTTTGACTCCGAACCTTCGGTCAAAAGCATCCCAAAGCCGCTCGGCTTCCTCGGCGGCCATCTGAAGACCGGCTTTCAATTGCTCGTCTTGAGAACCCTTGGGCGCCTTCTGGCGGCCCAATTCAAGAAGGAGGGCGAGGACTTGCTTTCCCCTGCCGCGGTCTTGAGGTGTGGCAAAATCGAATCCGGAGAGCATCAGTCCCTCGGTCCATTTGATCACCCACGGCCGAACAAAAGAAGAATTACGAGAATCCTTATCGAAATCTATCTCAAAGTCTTTGTAACGTCCCTTGTACATGCCGGGATCCAAAGCGTCGAGAAGATCAAAGGAATCCATCATGGCGTCAAACCGGCCCGTGGAGGGCGGCGCGGGTTTGACTTCGGCCGGCTTTTCTTTTTTGGTATCGAGGCGGGCCACGAATTCGGAATAGAAGACTTCCCCTTTCTTCACGCGGGTCCTTCCGTATTGAACCCCATTGTCGGGGAATTTGTTCACATCGGGACGGGCAAATTCTTTTTGGTCCTTGGGAAATTCGTGGTAGCCAAAAGCGTAATAAACCCCTTCCACCGGATGGGTCGTTTTGAGGAGACTCACACGGAAATTGGGGGCATGCTGTCTCTGCCACTGGGTCTGGGCCGCGGGGACCGTGTTCAACACTTCGAAACCGGTGAAGGTCCCGTCCGCCGGAACGAGAACGACGGTTTTCTTGTCCTTTGGATTTTCCAAAGGCGTGGTCTGCCGCTGGGGTTTCCCCTCCTTGTCGATATAAGTGGCCCGGATGGTGTCGCTGTCGCTATAGCCCTTTAAATCTCCGGAGGGGGGACGGATGAAGCTCGTGGACCATCCCATGATTCCCAAATCGGTAATGTCTTCGCGCGCCAGGATTTTCGTGCGGGTGCGGATCTCAAGCTCCGCATTGTTATTCTGCCAGCCGGTGTCGTTGGCCTTTACTTCTATATAGAGAATTCCCACAAACGAAGGATGATCCACGGGGGCGTGAATCCGAACCACTCCTTCGTCTTTTGCGGTTTCGATATCGATCTTGCGGACTCTCGGAAATTCCTCTTTGCCGGTGGAGGTCCCCTGAAGAAGAGGCCGGAAGGTCCCTCCGCGGACATTCTCCGGCGGAACCGTCCCTCCGATATAAATCCCGTCGGCTCGGACATAGAGACGCATGGGGAAGTTGTCGGTCCCCGGAAGCTGGTAAATCCATTCGACCCCCGCTGAACCCTTCGTTTTGGAAAAATCGGGAATCGCTTTGTAGACAAGGGCTTTCCCATTGACCGTCACGCTGAAAACTCTCCGGTCCCCTTTCTGGCCGTAAGGAAGTCGGCGAACGGCATGACCGCCCCCCGATTCTGTTGTAAGGGCCTTGTCATACTTCAGGAGCAGCTTTTGATAAACTTCCTGATCCAGCGTTGCTTCCGGAAGTTTGGCCGGGACCTCATATTGAGTGCCTTCTTTTTCATAGTCGACGGCCAATTTAGCGCCGGAGACGGGAGGCGCTTCTTTGGGATTAACGACGGTGGGGCCGCCCTGGATTTGTTTCATCATCGAAGTCGTAGCGGCGCCTTTCTTTCCCTTGGCGTCCACCTGGCCTTTTGCAGGAGAAGCGGGGGCCACCAAACCCAAACCGCCAAGGCCTAGAGAAATTAAGATGACAGCGGCAATGCGCCTCCATTCTGTTGGGGGAGGAGCACGTGAAGTGGCGGCCTCGACCTCGGGTTCGGATTTCTTCCGCTCCCTCTTTTCATCAGCGATTTTTCCCATGGCGGTCTGATAGAGAAGCTCCTGTTGTTCCGTTTTGAAGGCTTCGAATATCCGCTTCAACAAGTGCCCATTGATGAGGCTGGAGCCTTCGCGCTCCATCTGCCGCCCGCTTTTCAAATATTCTTTTTCGAGAAATTGGACAGCCCACTGGTATTGCCTTCGAAGACGCGGCCCCACATTCTGATTTCTCTTCTCCTGGTCTTTTTCTAAAAATGAGGCGAAAGCCTGGGTGAGATGTCGGACCGTGGACAAGAAATTCCCTTCCTCGCCCGGTTTGGCATCGGCTTTTCTGGCATCCCAGTCCGCCAGAATTTCATCCAAATCTTTCAGGGCCTGCTTGGCCCATTCTTTATCATCGGGAGGGGGCTGAAGGTAGTCCTCTCGGGCCGCGTTTTCGTCCTGAATCAAGGCGTAGAAAGGATCGTACTTGAGACGGTAGGAGTCCACGAGGGCGGTTGGGTCTCCACCCTCTAAATAAGAGGCGACCTGCGCGCGGGCCTTCTTGAGTTCGAACACCTGTTTGAAAGCCATTTCGAGAAGCACCCGTAAGAGAATCCCGGGTTCGACAATTTTCTCGATCGTTTGCCGCACTTCGGAACGGCCGACAATCCCAGCGGGAACGGGTTCGGCGGGGATAGGCTTGGGGAGCGGTCTTGGCGAAGGCTTGGGAGATGGAGTGGGTAAGGGCCGCGCGGGTTGAGGTTTGGGCATCGGGACCTTGACCGGCGCTTTCCGGACGGGCCCGGGTTCTCCCCCTCTTGGTTCCAGAGGAAAAACGCTCTTGGGTTCGGTAATTCTTACTTCGCTTCTTTCGGGCAGTTTCATTCCCTTGGGAGCGAAACGATCGATGGCCGCCGGATCCAAGATTTCATTTAAAGAAACTTTACCCTCTTGAACGGCCCGAATCATTCTTCCGGCGTATTCCCGAGTGGCTTCGGGATTTCCTGAATCAATAAAGGGATCTTTCGACTCGACTTCCGGCCAAAGAGTGACCGTCTTTTTCCCTGCTTCTCGAAGGCGGTCGATTTCCTGTACCGTGCGTTCGACAAGTTTCCTTACGTCTTCAATAAATAAATAACCCCTCATCCGATTGAGAAGCATTCCCTCCGGGCCTCGATAATAGGGAAGAACCTCATTCCAATCCGGATCTCCCTTCTCGTCATGCGCTTTTCCCAAATCCGCAACCCACTTTCGGCCCGGCTCAATCGCCTGTTCGAGACGGTAGTTCATAAACGCATGGACTCGTTCGTTGTGATCCTTGGGATCGCTGGTGCCCACAATATTTTCAGGATCCCGGTATTGATCGTAATGGCGCAGGAGACGGATGAGTTCCCGCTCAAAATTCCGATAAACCCGGGCCATGGCCTGTTTTTGAGGGGTGAAATGAGGCGGAATGGCATCCGGACCCATTAAGGCCTCCCATTCATCTTGGGCCGTGGCGAGGAGGAGTCCAAGACTCAAAGACTTCAGCCATGAAATCCATTGAGTGAGTTTAACTTCCTCAATATCCAAGGGAATTGGCAATACGTGGTCGAGACGCTCCTTCTGATAGGGATGAAGTTTCTGTAAAAACCGTGTCCCTCCTCCACGAATCAAAGTGCTGTAGGCCGCGCCGGGATCCCGCTGGGTTTTAGGGACAGCGGTCAATGCTTTGAATTGGTCATAGTTGGTCGTGAGGATATAGAAGACAAAGTTAATGAATTTTGCCCGCTGGGAATATTCTCCTTTGCCCGTGTCGAATCCCACCGCGATTTGTAATTCAGGGGTACCGGCCAATCCCTTCCTCACTCGCTCCTTAGTAGCATGAAGAGAAGCCATGATTTGTGAGACAAGTTCTTTAACGTCGAAACCCGTCTCGAACACATCTCGTATCACCTTATGGTTGAAAGTTCCAAAACGATACTTTCCTCCTAACGAGACAAGTTTTTTAAGAGGAACTCCCTGGTAGACTCCTTGAAGACCGGTTAAGGGAGCATTGACAACCTGTTCGAGAATCTCTTGACTGACTCCATCTCCTGCAAGAGCGTTCTCCAAGAGAATCCTCATCGTGGGCTTGGGATTCCTGTGTACGATAACAATCAAAATTTCGTTAAGAGCTGAGATTTTCAATTCCAGAGCACCGACCCACTGCGAGCCTTCAGCATAGTCCTTGCTAAGCTTAAAGCTGTACCACGGGAGTGTGGATGAGCGAACCCGCCGATCATCCCACAACAAGACAAAGTATGAAGCAATAGTGAAAAAACTCAAAAATACCAATGGTAACAGCACTCCCAACCAAGGAATGAGAATCAGGGTGGGGGTTATCAAAATAGCTCCCCAAAAACCAACCTTTTTAAAGAGGTTGTAACGGGTAGTAGTCGCTCCTGTAGTTTGTGTCATTACTAAAATTGGGCCTCTTTTATTTTTGGAATCCATGACAAGAATGGGGCCTCTTTCATTTACAGTCTTCTTGAGTTCTTCGAGCAAGGTTGGAAAGGCCTTTTCTCCCATTTCAATCAACTCCTGCGCTGCTTTCTCCCGCATCCCGCTTTCCCTGCTCTCCAACTCCTGAATCAACCTTTGAATCTCCCTTTCCTCATTTCTCACTTCCGCACGGGCGGCGAATCGGGAAAGGCCCGCTTGACTTTGTCTATTGGAACCGATAATCTTTAATGTTGGAGGAAGAAAACTATGAGATATGTCGTTCTGATCCGAAAAGGAGAGATATCGGGCTATGTCGCGGAATGTCCTGCCATTCCCGGCTGCGTCAGCCAAGGAGAGACTTTGGAAGAGGTCCGCGAAAATATTCGCGACGCCATAAGGTCCTGCCTGGAAGTCATGAATGAAGAGGCTCGCGAGAAGGCCGAAAAGACCTCCTCCCGTGTTGCTCAAATTTCCGTTTAGTTTGTGTCCAAACTGCCCACCGATGTATCCGGCCCTGACGCGGTAAGGGTGTTTCAAAAGAAGGGAAGCCGCGTTCATCTCTCGGTTCCAAATCACAGGCGGCTCGACCCGGGGACCTTGCGTTCCCTCATACGGCATTCTGGCCTGAGTGTCGAGGAATTCTGTAACCTTCTCCCCTAATTTCTTCCGGACCTCGGCGCGGGAGGTAGACGCGGATTGAAGTTCCGTTGCGAGTTCCTCCACGCGCCTCCTCGCGTAATTAAGAAAGGATGTAATCTCCCGATAATGTATCTTCCAAGCCCTCAATGTGAGGAAGGCAAGTAACGCCGCAAGATTTGCAAAGACAATGTCTCTCACGCCCGCCCACATAAAAAGCGGCAGGATCTTTAGCATTAGCATGATAATCATTAAAGTAAGACCTTCGGCAACCGCTGTCGATTCCACTAACAATTTAAACCTCTCCCTATAAGTAGCTCGGCCGAGAGTGCTGGCGCCCTCAAGATCGGAGACGGCCTTGATCACTTCATAAAGACGCCCATCTGGGGAATCCAGAGAGAGCTCGAAAGTGGTTTGCCGCACCATGTCCCGCTCCTCATCTGGAGTTTTTATTGTGACGGTCAAAGAATGGCTAAGGGGACCTTTAGTGAAGATATGCAAACTAAAATCGTCTCCCTCCAGCGCCCACTGGCCCCCTCTTGGTCCCTCTATATACGCATGGAAGGCTTCGTAAAGGAGTTGCATCTTCTCCTCTACAGCTTCTGGTTCAGTATGCGCTTGTAAATATCTCCCGAAGAGATCAGAAAAATTTGTCACTTCCTCGTTTCTCACCTCCGAACGCATCGCCAATCTCTGGCTGTCGCGGACGAGGCGCCGGGCATCGACAAGGGTCTTTCTTTCCTTTTCAATCGTATTCCGGATGACTTGAAGGGCCGGACGATCGAGCCCGCTCCGGCCTTTCCGGGCCCGTTTGATTTCATGGTCCACGAGATCCCGCTTCCTCGTCAGGTCTTGCTCCAGATATCTCGCAGGATCCGTTTCACGCAGAGTTTGATCTTTAACCGGATGTCGGGCAAAAAGTTCTTCAACGGCCTTGAGGGTCTCCAGGATGGCTTCAATTTCTTTCTTTCTCCTCGCGAGTTCCTTGAACCTTTTTTCAATATCCTGAACTGCCCGCCGCGTCCAAAGTCCACGCTTATGGTCGGCCTTTCCAGCGATAATCTTCTTAAAAGCAGACCACGAGAGATATTGATTCTGATAACCATAGATGATGCCGGGATCGTAATTGTCTCCTCCCTTCTGATAATCCAGAAGATTCGCCCGCTCAAAATTTAATTGGGCGAGGGTCTTCTCTGCCCCCTGCCACTCCTGATCGAGGGCGTCATTGAGCTCTTCAAGCAGGGTTTCCGAATCCCGAATCCCCACCGTTTGGATCAGCTCCTGTTCCTCCAAAACCAAGGCCTGGGGTGGTTCCGCTCCCTGGGGAACCTGGATGGCGGTCAGCATCGTCGCCATAAGTGCATGGAGGCGGGCCGTCTCGACCTCGTCCCTTGGAGCGGCTTGGGCGGTAAAAACACCGGGGAAAAGTGCGGGATTCTCGCGGAAGTATTCGAGAAAATAGCGGAAATAAAGCATCCGGTACTGGCGGTTCTGTTTCAACTGTTCGACAAATTGGCGGAACCTCAAATTGAAGAAAAGCCGCTGACGGGCCTTCTGAAGATTGGTCTCGGCCTCCCGGATGGCGTTGGGATTGGGCGTGCCCTCCGCCTTGAGATTCCGGACGCGGGTTTGAATCCGGTCCACTTCTCCTTCCAAAACTTTGATATCGCCGTGATGATAATATCGGGCGTAATAATTGTCCCGCTCGAGCGGCGTAATTAAAGCTTCTTCCCATTCCTGTCCTCCGCTCTGGGGCGAGCGGCGGAATTCACTTCCCTCATGGTCCGGTCTCACAGCCCACGGTCTCTCGAGAGTCCAGACGGCGAAAAACGTCCGTTCCAGAATTTCCCTCGAAAGAATCCCTTCCTCGCGTTGAGGGTTAAGGGCGGGAAGGACCCATTGGACGGCGTGGGGAACCTGGGTCTCGCCGGGAAGCGGCCCTTTCTTGCCGGTGGCATGATTCGTGAGATCAAGGTGGAAAAAGGGCTTGGCGGGTGCATCGGGACGCCATTCGCGCCGGGCCGGAAGCTGTTGGTAATCGCGCAGGATCCGGATCAGTAAACGATAGTTGGTGACCTCGCCGTCAAAATTCTGCCGGGCCTGACCCACGTCCTCGGCCCCCGAAATGAGAAGAGAGCTCACAATCCCCTGGAATTCGGCATCGCCTTCGAATAAACCCGCACCTTCCAGAATTTGAGGGAGGGTGGGGTCGAAAAGAGTCCGTTTCAAATTCACATATTCACGGGCCACCTCCAGCGCCCGGGTCAAACGGTCGGGATGGGCCGTTAGAAAATCAATCGCAACGCGGAGCTGGCGCTCAAAAGCCTCGTCTCCGATCCTTGCCTTTAATTCGCTATAGGCCAGGAGAAACCCCATATGAAGCTGGGCCTGCTGGGTTTCTTTGATGTGCTTTTCCCGGGACTCTTTTAAAGCCCCCTCCACGGTGGCCAGCCCGCGGCGGCGATTCACGAGCTCCCATTTCTTGTATTGCTGATTGTAGGAATAACCCCAGTCTTCAAGCATGATTTGCTCCACCGTCCGGGCTTCCAGGATCCATCTTCCCGAAAAATTTCCCTTCCCCTGATCCAACATCAGGAAAAGGTAAATGAGGGGGTTTTTCTCCCTTAATTCCAAATCCAAAGCCGGTACGACCCCCAGCCTGTCGAATGCGCTCCTTCCTGCGAGCAAACCGATAACGGCTCTCGGCTCCAGAGGAGGCTGATTGTGAAGGGTGATGGCGTGTTGGAGGATGTTCCAAACGTTCTCGGCCGAAATTTCGCGGTCCACGTAATTGCCGATCAGACTGTCGAGCCGGGCCGCGTCTTTGAAGTCCAAAAGCTCGAGCCGCCTGCCGCCGGACCGGTTGTACAACCGATCCACAAGATCGCGCACGCTGACTCCGTCTTTCGTAAAGCCCGCGATTCTCGCTTTTTCCCTTTCCCGCCGCACGGCCGCTTGCGTTTCCTTTTCAAAAAGCGGCTTAATGAAGCTTGCGACTTCGGCGGGCGGAACCTCCCTGCCGCCGAGGAACCAAGCCATCCTTCGGATGACCCGGCCGTCCTGATTTTGGCGGACGACCTCAAGGGTATAACCCTGGGCCCTCAAACGCTGCTGACTGACGAAAATGGCCCGGCCGTAGGAGTGATGGAGCCGTGCGACGTGTTCGTTTTTCTGGACTTCGGTGACCATCATCCGGGTCAAACGAATCAGGCGGGTATAAAGAATGGCTTTTCTGTTTTGAACGGTTTCCCGATTCAATTCACCGTCCAACCTTCCCGGCCATTCTATGGGGCGAGGATTGTTGGTAACAGACAACCCCGCGTCCCGCTGCCTTCCCTGATATCGCCTCCGCCCGTCGGCACTATCCAACTCCTTCAGCAAGGAAATGTAACCGAGGATGAGTGGCTGATAGTCGCCGGGAAACTGGCTGATATTTTCAACAAGGAACGCGGTCAGCTTGGCCGCGGTCTCTTCATTGGCCGTGATCATGCCGTCCCGATTGATGGTGAAAAAGTTGTCTTCCTCTCCCATCAGGAGAAGATCGAAAAGCGAAACTTCCTGTCCGATGGGAAGAGGACCGGCGGCTTTGGTCAGCCGGACTTTGATGTCAAAGAGACCGCGAAATTCCTTATGGGTGGTCCTCCAAGCAGTCTGTGCGGCGGGATCCTGGAGGTCCATAAAATCCTTCACGAGCTGCTCTTCAGAGATGTATCTCCCGACCAAAATGTATTGAGTGAAATGAAGAAGGCTCTCCGCCATGGCACGCTTGGTGCCGGGGGGATAAGGCGCCATCTTGCGCGTTTCGACTTCCCTATCAATCAGCTTTTCCAGCCTAAGAATCGCGGGCTCCCGGTTCCGCACATCCTCGCGGGTCGCTTCCAGCATCTCGCCCGTCACCCACACCATGGTGTAGAGCTGCTGAAACGGAGTCCGCCCGAGGTCCACGCCCCGCCTCCGCGCCTGGAGGAAATCACGGATCCGCTGCTGATGGGCCTGAAGGGCCGCCGGAATACTTGTAGGAGTGCTGAACTGTCCGCTCCAAATCGCCAAAAGCATGTCCAGATAAATAGTCTTCTGGTCTTCGGTCATTTTGACCCGGTCGCGGGGCACGAGATAAGTCCTCCCGAGAAGGGCCAGATTGGGCCGGTTGCTGCGCGAGAAAGGATAGACTCCGTCGGCGATCAATCCCAAGCGGTGTTCCAGAACCCGGCCGTTGGTCTTCTTATCATTGACGGTAAGATTCGTTTTGGGAAAAATGAGTTTCCCCGTCTTGGCGTCGGTGCGCACTTCAAAACCTTCGGGGAAAAGTTCCTGATAGAGCTTCACGTCAAAATCGGGGTCCACCATGCGGGACCGGACAATGAGGGGAATCATCTCGGTATTCACAAAACCGACGAAAGCGTTCCAGTCCCGGGAGTTCACGATCGCCTGACCCAGACTTCCGGCCGGACGGACAAAGGCGGCAGGATTTGAGTTCAGCACCAGGCCCAATTCCCCCTGCAATGCCTTTTCTTCGTCCCTCATCGTTTGATTGCGCCGGGCCACGATCACGTCCTTATAGACCAAGCCCAGGAGGGTCTGAAGATGAAACCCGCCGTGCCGGGCCCGGAGGTCGTCCCAGGCGGAATCAAGCAACGAGGCGTCAAGGGGGTCCATATAGCCAGCAACAAAAATCCGCCAGGAATCTTCGACGGCCGCTTCAGTAGCCAATCTTCCGACAAAACGGTCTTTGACCCGCTTCACGCCGTCCTTCATCTCGGTCAGGAATTGAATCCGGGCCTTCAATAGATTGTCCATGACGGCCTGCCGGGCTTTGAGGGCCTTCTCATCGTCCCCTTTGACCATGACCGGCGGATCAAAGAAACCGATGTCTTCCATCAAAGGAAGGAAGAAATACTGGGCCCAGTCCTCCACCGTGTACATCTGGCCTTCTTTGGGGCTCCCCAGCAAGCGCTCGGCGCGCTTTTGGAGGACGGGGTCTCTGTATTTAAGGAGGTACCGCATCGAATTGGGGTCATTGGCGTTGAATGCGGGGTCCGGCTCATACTGGAATCCTATCTCGAGAAGGAACAGGCGGATTTGTTCCATTTCTTTTTTGGAAAAGACCTCGTTCCGAGTATGTCGGATCCGGTAATCCCGGGGGGCGTCTTTCGAGCGGTGGATTTCCTCCCCCACCTGCCACACCGGGGCCTTGATGGGCCGGGGTGCTTCCTTCTCTTTAGCCGAAGGAGGAATCGGCAGCGCCTCTTCTTTGGGAAGAGGCTTCACTTTTTCGGGCATCAGCAGTACTTTTTTTTTCGGAAGCGGTCCCTCTTCAGGCTTAGCCGCCGCCAAAATTTTTTCGGGGACCTGGGGAGCACCGGCCACCGGCACCGGAGGTTCCGGGCCCTCTCCTGGTTTGAAGCGTTCGATGATAGAAGAACGAATTCCCAAAAGGTTCAAGGGAATTATAAAAGCTAAAATGACTCCGACGAAGATCATGGCAACGGCGTTATAATAAAAGAGGGGATGCTGCAGAATGTAATGAACCTTGTCGACGGCTGTTTGGCTTGTGGCAGCACGCGAAACCTTCGGAAAGGGTGCTTCCTCTCCCTCTCCTGTTGACTCCATCCTCTTTTCCGCAGGAAGCTTTTTCTCGAGTTCATTGATTTTTCTTTGGAACCCTTTTTTTTCAATTTCGAGCCGATCCATCAACTCCCGAATCAAAGGCAAATCCTCCACCTCATTTAATTCTTTCTCTTCGGCGGGTAAAAGCTGTTTGAGGGTGTCTATCAAGTTCTGCATTGAGGCCAACGCGACGCGGGCGTCATCCAAGGAGGAGTGGCCGGCGAGGGCCTCTTCGACACCATCCTTCAATCCGGCAGCCTGTTCGGCAAACTCCGCAACTCTTTGCATAGAATCAATCTGTTCGAGAGGGGCCGCAAGGGGAGAGTCGGCCGGAACCTTTTGTTCTTGCAGCTCATGCCGCTTCTTAAGGGCTTGCGACACCCCCTCCTGCTTTGTGTAAGCCTGGATGATCTGAAGAACATTCTGGCGCTTCCTCTGCCGGACGGCTTCAGACTCCTCGTGGAGAAACGCCTGCGTATCTTCTGCAAAAGCCTGCTTCAGCCGCTTCCGCAGCTCTTGATTGGACTCGTCAAAAAATTTGGGGAAAACCCCTTTCGCCCGAAGTGTGTCTTCATATCGCGCCGCGAGGCCCAGTCCTGGAATTTCGCCGTCCAATTCTTCGAGGGCGGCGATCTGGACCCACCAGAGACTGCGGAGCTCGCCGAAAAGATAGCTGGTGCGAACCTCGGCGCGGGCAAAAGCAAGGCCGTCCGGATCAAACAATTTGACTCTCCGGTCCCGGGGATCGATGGCAAGGTTTGCAAACGTGGCGTCCCGGTGGATGACCGATTTTTCGCCCCTCCCCCCTCCGCGAAGCGCCGCCATATGCAGCTCCACAGACCCTCCGAAAAGCTCTTGAAGCACCTCCCGCTTCTGCTCAACACTCAATGCGGAAGAGCGGGCCACGATTTCAACAATTTGTTTCACATTGAGACCGGCCAGCCCTTTTGTCTGAAGAAGGGACACCGCCGCGTCGGATCCAACCCTCTTGAAATCCAGGAAAAGTTCCGGTCCCAAGGTTTGCTGGGCGATCTCCAGTGTTTCTTCGATTTGGGGGCCCTTTCTTTTTCCCCGGTAAGTTTTCTGAACCTGTTTTTCCGCGGGATCTTTCAGTGCCTTTTCATCCACTTCCCAAAACTGACCTTCGGGGGCCTGCGGGAGGGCTCCCGCTTTTTCGATGGCTTCTCGAATGAGGGCAAGCGTCCCTTTCGAGAGGGGTGGCGTGGGGGGATCCAATGAAAGCTCCAAATCTTTGAGCCTGTTTCGCACGCCTGCCGCATTGCGAAAATCTCCATTTTTCACCGCACTCTGGAGGGCAAGCCGGCTTTGAAGGATCTGGTCGTTCATCCATTCCCGCAGCTTTTGAATCTCGTTTTGAAGGGCTATTTTCCCTCCGTTCCCGGTCCGGTTCCATGCCTCACGATTCTCTTCAATTTTTTTCCGCTGAACTTCGAGTATCGAATCTTTCGCTGTTTCGAATTCAGCGAACCGCGCGTCGATCTCTTTCATAACCCGTTCCAACTCCAAAATCATCTCTGCAAGCTCCCGGGTGAGAACGTCTCTTGCTTTTGTCTTAACAAGCTGGGCGGCCTCGCCGTGGATTCGTTTGAATTCTTTGGCCGCGGCCTGGACAGCGACAAAAAGCGGGTGGGACGCGGGCGGGACCGGCTTGGCGGCCGGTTTTGGAGGTGCTTTCATTGTCTCCACCGCCCTTCTCTTTGCTTCCTCCTGATCTCTTTTGAAACCATTAATCCGCTCCTTTTCCGCCTTAATGGCTTCGTCAATTTGGCCGATCAGACCGCCGACTTCCTGCGCCAAAGATTCCAGACCCGCCGGAAAACGCTGGGTGGGCAACTCGCGGAAACTATTGACCCTCATTTCAAAACCCCCGACCGCCTCTTCCTGTTCCGCCACATTTCCATCGCTCAGTGCTTTTTTCGAAACGGCTTGAACCTGCTGGAGGAGCTTAGCAAGCTTTGAGCGGGCGCCTTCAAGGCGGTCGAGTTGGCGTTTATATTCCCCTAAGCGTTTTTGTGCGCGTCTGTGTGCCTGGCCGACTTCGAAACGACGACCCACATCTTTCTGAATAGTTCTGGGGAGTCCGCTGAAAACTCCTTCAAGGGTTTCGTCAATTTTCTGGGTAGGTTGGTAAACCAAAGCGTCCAATTTTTGGACGGTTGCGCTGGCATAAGAGGCTATATAGCGCTCTTTGACCGTGTCGTAATAACCCTGGGCTTCGGGAAAGAGGGTCTTGACGGCTGCCAATAGTTCCCCCGCTCTTTGGAACTCTTCATCATTGGGCGCGGCGGGGCGCTCGGCGATCACGCGGAGTTCCTGGAACCGGTCTTCATTTTGCCGAAGAAGGGCCTCGGCCCTTTCCTGTTCCCGGCGCCGGCGTTCGGCCTCCTGTCGTTCTCTCTCGGCTTTTTGAGCCGCTTCGCGCGCCGCACGCTTCTCCTGGATCCCCGCCCTTATTTTTCCTACCCTCTCCGGGACAAAACGGACGATTGCCGTAACAAGAAGACCGATGACGGCCGCAACCTTCTTTAAAGCCCCTGCCGCCTTATCCCGAAGGTATTTGACATACTCTTTAGCGGCCTGACGAGTTTGATAGCTCCGAAGCGCGCGGTAAGCGCGTTCGCTCTTTTCCCGAGCTTCTCGGGCCTCTTGGGCCAATTGGCCCAAACCCTCACGAATCTCTTGAAGGAGTTCTTTCCGTTCGCGGGGGGCCTCTTGCTTTGGAAGTTCTTCAAGTGCGCGGGCCTGCCGATCGCGTTCGTCCCGAACCTTCTGCCAATCCGCCTCCCATTGCTGGCGTTGCTCCGCTTCATCTTGAACTCTTTTCTTCTCATAGGCCCGTTCGATCTCCTCGGCCTTCTGGCGTTCAAGTTCTTTGCGGCGGTCCCTTCGGCCTCTCCTCTCCTCCTGTTTCTTCAATCGAGTTGCTTTTTGCTCTATTCGCGCTTCGCGGCTTTCCTTAAGCTCGTCGATTTTCTCTGCACGGATTCTTGCTTTTTCCTCTTGATCCCGAATTGTTTCACGTTTCTGTCTTTCAACTTCTTTTGGAGAAGGGATAGGTTCGGCGGGCGGGACCTCCTCTATTTCCTCTTTCCAGGCCTCTTCAAGCTGTGCAAGCCTTCGTTCTTGCTCCGCCATAATTCTCCGCATTTCTTCAAAACCGCCGACGGCTTTTGCCTCGTCCTGCCAACGCTCCCTCTGTTGCCGTGCTTCTTCAAGATCGCTGACAACCTGTCGGCGCTGGTCTGCTTCCCGCTCCTCAAAGGCCTCATCCCGAACCCCTTGTTCCGCAAGCTGTCTCTCATATCTTTCACGTCTTTCAATCATTTCCTGGATGATTCGCTGGCGTTCTTCGCGGGCCCTTGTTTCGGCCTCATAAAGTTCAACCAGTTCACGTTGCAGATTCCTCGCTTCACGAAGAGCAAGCCTTGCGGCTCGGGTTCCGGGTTGACGGCTTCCTCTCAATTTTTCTTCTCGTTGCGAGCGGACCTTTCGTGCACCCCTTGTTTTTCCTTCCAATTGAGCCATCTGCCTTTCGACATCTTCAACACTTAAAGCGTCAATGTCTTCTGCGATTCGCTCCTGTTCACCTAGAGCTTTTTCTTCGAGTTCCAAAAGCTCCGCTTCCGCTTTAAGCATTTTTTCCATCCAGCCAAAACCCTCTTCCCGGGCCCGCCGGGCCGCTTCTTCCAACCGCTGCGTCCGTCTGCGGGCCTTTTCCCTTTCTTTGAGGGCGTGGACTCTTTCACGGGGCGATACCTGTTGAGCGGGGAGGGCCAAAATGGGCGGTTTTTCCGGTTTAAATTCCAAGGAATTGATTTCATCAACAAGCTTGGAAAGGGACTCTGCGGCATTGGCGAGACCATTCGTTATTTGTTCCCGGGCTTGTTTCACCCGGTAATCCTGCAGGAACGGCTGATATTCCGGATGGGCCTGCAGGACATTTTCATTAATGGCGCTGTCGAGATTGCTGAAAGCCTGCTGCAATTTGCCCATCACGCCGACGATCTGCCCCATCCATTGAGGAACCACCATCTGAATTTGTGCAATGATCGCCAGATCATTCAAATCAACGCCCTTTTCGAAGGCTTGCAGTTCGGCCCGGATTCTTTCAATCATGGCTCCAATGCCGCCCACCGCCTGCTCCTGCAGAACCGCATACTGAGCAATGACGGTCCGAACCGCTTCCTCTTTCAGGATTTTATTGAGGATTATCTGAAAGCCTTTACGGTTCTGTTCCATCCGGTCAGCGACTTGAGGTCCGAAAGCTGCGTAGACGGCCTGGACTCTTGGATTCCCCGCATAGGGCTGTGTGGAAAAATTGTTTCTCGCAAGCTGTCTATTGGTTTCCAGCCTTTGGATAGCTTCTTGAAGACCTAAAACTCTGCGGGCCAATGCCGCATAAGCTTCCGGTCCCGCGGATTCCGGAAGACGGCTGAGTTCAAGATCAATGGCCGCGACTCCGCTTTCAAGAGTGCTGATCTGGGCAGCAAAGGTTTGTTCGATTCCGCGGATCTCGCGGATTCTTTGGTCCTCACCTTCAAGGACCTTGCGGTATTTCGCCTCGGTCACCCGCATCAAGGATTGATAGCCCCGAAGCAAGGTGTTCAGGACCGGGATCAGCCCTTCAATGGGCTGGAGCGCTTCCTGGATCTGCAAGTTTTTAAAATAACGGTCTTCCCCTGTCTGGGTGATCCGGCCTGTAATTTCCTGAATGAGGGCCTGAAGCTCCTTTTCGAACTCAAGGACTTCCCGGCGGAGCTGTTCAAGACCTGCGGAATCATTGGTGTTTGTCCACCGGGTGCGGGCGGAACGCAGGAATTCATCGAAAACTTTTTTTCGGTTGGTGTAATTCTTTCCGGCCTCCGCGAGCCCCGCCACCCTTTGCCTGACTTGGGCCGACACTTCCTGATAAACCGCCTCAACGCGCTGGGTGAGGCCTTCAAAAGTGCGTTTTGTTTTCGCCTCAAGTTCAGTCATGATGCGCCGGAATTTTTCTTCGGGCGTCTCTTCACTGCTTCTCACTTCCGAACGCAGGGCCGCCTTCATTTTTTCACGGAATTTTCTCATGAAAGCCTCCCGATCCGGACTTTTGATAATTACCTTCTCGATTTCCGCATTGGTCAAACTCACCAAAGACTTTCCCGGAGTAAGGTCAAACATCTTTGAAACCTCGATAAGCGCTTTAGCTCCGTCATCAGAGACTGGGAGGGGTGCCTCCTCCGGCAAAGAAGTTACTCCGAGGAGAGACCGGACCTGGGCACGGTCCACCGGCGGAACGGGAACCTCTTTCGGAGGAATCTCTTCCTCAATCGGGGGTTTGGTCGGGACCGGCGTCACGGGCATTGGAGAAGGTGCTGGGGCCAGCTGGACTTTTGCTTCGGCGGGATAAATTCCGATGGCATAATCTTTCGCGCCGTATTTAAATTGATAGCCCAAGAGCACCCCCTCACCTTTATCCTCTCCCCCTTGAAGGGGGAGAGGGGGGGGTGAGGGGGTCAATTGGATGGCCACGCGGGCTTCACGGAGAGCCTTGCTCTCGACCGTCATATCTCTGTCTGCACGCAGGTCCATCACCGGGACATCCGGCCTCGGCCGGTCGCTTTGAGGAAGGGACTCCACCCGGATCGTGGCGCCTTTGGGAATTTTCACTTTGCCCTGGTGAATCCCCTCGCGGAGCGCCGCGTCCAGCTGATTCATTTCTTCGGTGTAGACGGTGGCACTCTTCTTAACAAAGATGCTACCCTCTTCGAATCGGACTTTTAAGATGACGTTCCTCTCCTCGGCAAAAATCCGGTAAACACGGACTTTCCCTTCCTCTTTCCACCAAGCTTGAACGGAAACCGAAGCCCCGGGCGTAATCCCCGCCTTTTCCAGGGCCGGATGAATCACGGCCCAGGTTTCTTTATGGCCCATGATCCAGCCGTCCTTCTCCGCCTTCTCGCTCACCCACGCCAGTTCCCGGATTTCCGCCGCCACTTCTTTCCGCACCTCGGCGCGGTGAGCCAAGGAATCAATCATTATTTGTTTGAGAATCGGTTTTATGGTGGTCTCGAGTTCTTGAGGGCTCTGTCGAGTGAGCTTTCCGGCGGTCTGCCCTTTTATTTCTTTGACGGATCGGTTGAGCTTCTTATAAATTCTTGCGAGATCTTTCTCGCTTTGAATCGCAAGGCCCTCTCCTTCCGATATCTCAACCATCAGTTGGAGAATTTTGATACTGAAGGTGACAATTTTAATAAGAGCTTGAAATTGACTCTCTTGGGAAATGCCTAAGTTTTGTATAAGGGTCAACTTAGGCTTGAGGTTTTCGGAAACGCTGTAGCCCGCAAGCGGCGGAAATTCCACAATCGCCTGGGCCAGGTCTTCTTTGGAGATATTGAGGGCCTCTTTCCATTCATCCCGGACACGGGCAGGACTTAAGCCCGCAAGCGGCGGAAATTCCACAATCGCCTGGGCCAGGTCTTCTTTGGAGATATTGAGGGCCTCTTTCCATTCATCCCGGACACGGGCAGGACTTAAGCCCGCAAGCGGCGGATGCTTCACAATCGCCTGGGCCAGGTCTTCTTTGGAGATATTGAGGGCCTCTTTCCATTCATCCCGGACACGGGCAGGACTTAAGCCCGCAAGC
>Ga0187893_10002343_pt1 | contig 41904 bp, 45 predicted proteins | sample MA1701074metaG_FD_139574 | JGI IMG/M metagenome (GOLD analysis project Ga0187893, IMG submission 139574) | White microbial mat communities from a basaltic lava cave in the Kipuka Kanohina Cave System on the Island of Hawaii, USA - MA170107-4 metaG ...
CCCGGCCTCCTCCATCATCTCATCCCCCGCCTTCTCTCCGACCACCTTCATCCATCTCTGCCTCCCCGCCCTCTACACTAAACTATCACCCCCCAACTGTCTCACCCTCATTGGCAGAGAGGGTCTTCTCCGAAGGCGGTCGAACGGCGCGCGAGAAGATGGTGGTGGCTGAGTTCCTGAGGCACCTCGGCGTCGAGTTCACGGACGACGAGTTGACGGTGTCGGCGACCGACGACGATGTGGACGTTCACTTCCGCACGGCGCGATTCCAGAACGCCGAGCGGGTAGACCGCGACCGCCGTCGTCACACCGAGTACCGACAGTTTTCGGAGCGGGTCGCGACTGCTCGTGATGTGACCGCCCTGGAGGTGCCGTTCCCAAACAGCACCCCGATGCCGGTCGAGGAGTTGCTCAAGGAGGTCGCCACCGCCCTGGAAAAAAAGAGCCGCAAGACCGTGAACCGCGCCGCGTTGGATGCCCTCGTGTACATGAACCTTCGCGGTTGGCACCTGTATCCGGTGCCGGCGGGGATCGTGGATTCAGGAGCCATCGCAGAGCTTGGCTGGCGCTCCGTGTCTGTCTTGTCGCCGCCCTTCGGTGCGGTGGTGTTCGCAGCGCCCTCAGCGCCAGCGTTCCTGCGTGAGCGGGTTGGGCGTTTCAGCCAGGTCGCTGGCATCCCGTGGGAGGGCGGTTCCCAGCCGCCTCGGTCGGGAATGGTCGGGGGTCTTGCCGGCAAGGTCGTCGCGGGGTCTGCCGTCGCGGGCTACGTCGTACTCGGGGGCATCGTGCTTCTCGCACGCACGGTGAGTGAGACCGTCGCCACGGTCGGCTCCCGGCTGCTCGGCGCGGGGCGGGTGGTCGAGGCTCAATCCGCGATGACGGGCATGTGGCGCACCGTGACGCCGCGCCTGTCGCTGCAGGAGGCGACGCGGGGGCTCGGGTGCCTGTCGCAGCGGTACGTGGGCGTCCGGGTCTTCGAGGAGCATCACTGGCGGCTGCACGAGGTGACGACCGCCGAGACCGTGCCAGGCGAGCTTCTCGGCGGGTAGCCCCACGACGCGCAAACGCGGGAGCGAAACCCTTGCTCCCTTGCCCCCGGCGGGGCGAGAATCGCGAGGAGGATGGGGAAGGATCGCCTCTTCCTGGCGTCCTGTCGCTACTGCCGCATCCCCGTGACCATCGCGACGCGCTTCGGTCCCGAGGAGCTTGAGGCGCTGCTCGCCCATGTCCGCTCCTGCAAGCCGACGACGCGGCTCTCCGAGCCACCGGGCATCGAAGGTGTCCTGAAGCACTTCGACGTGCGAAGGACCGACGAGCGAGAATAGTGGCAGCACCGGACTGGTCGAACTGGATGCGCGACCTCGCGACGTGAGTCGGCTGCGAGAGTTCCTCGGGCTCAGCCAGGAGCGGGCGTGAGTCAGGGCGCAGTCAGCGGACTGGAGGCGGGCCGAGGGCTCGCCACCCCGCTTCTCGATGAACAAGAATCTCAGCGTGCTCGGCTGCTACAGGGTTTGCACAGCGACGTAGTGGGGACTCCGAGACGCCTTCCGGGTGAAGGCGAGGGGTTCGGTTCGGGCCGAGCCAGGACCGGCGGTCAGCGGGGCGCAGAACCGTGTGGGATGGTTTTTGGCACGGCGGCTGGGGCGGCGGGTCGGACGGTCAGGATCGCAGCCTCGGAACGGCTGCGCCTGGGCGCCTTGTGCTCCTCCCTGTTGGGGGGCTTCCGTCTCAGGCCGTTCGCTTCTTCGGCCCTCGCTTCCGTCCGAGCTTCTCTTCAATCGCCTTCGTCACGAAGTGCATGAGTACGATCTCGTGCGTTACGCAGTATAGCTTCAGGCGACGGTGAAGCTCTTTCGGGATGCGGGTGGCCAACTGCGTCCAGGGTTCCTCGGGCTTCGCCATCAGGCGGCCTTCTTCTTCGATCCGGCTGGACGCCCAGGACCACGCCGCCTGCGACGGCGGTGAATGGTCTTCGTCTTCGAACCCGGAGTCGCAGCCGCCGCCTTCTTCTGCGCCATCTTCTCGGCAACGGCCTTCGGCGGACGGCCAGGACCACCTGGGCGCCACGTTCCACGAGTCCTACGACGACGACGGCGACCGTTCTTTGGCTTCGTCGTCGGCATCGAAATGCTACCGAGCAACGACTGGATGGCGGAGCGGACTTCCTGCTGAACCATGTCCCGAACCACCGTCACCAGGCTCTTCTGTCTCGGCATCGAGTCCTCCTTGCCGGCGCGAGATACACGAAAGGGCGATCACCAGCAAAGTCCGGGGCTCAGTGACCGGAGTGGTAGAGGAGGACGTACACGAGGACGCCGCTGACCGAGACGTAGAGCCAGATGGGCAGCGTCACCCGCGCCAGCCGCCGGTGACGGTCGAAGCGCCCGCACCAGGCGCAGTGGATAGTCGTCAGCGCCAGCGGCACCACGAGCGCCGCCAGCACGATATGCGGAACGAGGAGCCCGAAGTAGACGCGGCGCAGCCACGCCGCACCGTGGAAGGGGACCGAGCCCACGCGGGCGTGGTGGATCAGGTAGGTAATGAGGAAGAGGGAGGAGGCGGCGAAGGCCGCGATCATGTACGCTCGGTGAGCGGCGATGCGGCGGCGGCGAATGAGAACGTATCCGGTGGCGAGGAGAACTGTCGCTGTGCCGTTCAGCGAGGCGTTGATCTCGGGAAGCCAGGACGACCCGCCCGCGTGCCCGCCGTGCGGCCCGTAGATGACGATGGCAACGCCGCCGATGACGATGGCCGTGAGCGCGCCGGTGACCCAGGCGGCGAGCCGCTCGGTCGCGACTGCCGCTTCGGCCGTGCTGGGCGCGAGAGGGGTGGTTTCCATCACACGCGACGCGAATCTTGGCCTGACGCGGGCGCGGTGTCCACGGGTCAGCCAGCGGGGAGGGCGCGGCGGTCGAGTTGACGACCCGTCCGCCACCGCCCAAGCTGATCGGAAGGTACGGCGAGGATGCAACCCGAAACGGCGAGGTGGTTGAACGAGAGCCGGGGCAGCGTCGGTGCTGCCCACAGCCGGTTCAACGACATCTCCTCGATGGATGTCACCGGCGCGGGCGCCCTGTTCATGTCGGCCGAGTACGCGGTGAAGGCCGTGATCGTTGAGCACTACGGTTTCCTACCCCCGTCCTTTGAGACCCACAGGATCGTCAACCTCTCGCATCGGATCGGGTTGTGGTCCCAGTTCCCACCCGACCTGCGGGCGTACCTGGCCGACGTTGCGCCCCTCGACCCCAGCGTCCGCTACCCCCGCGAGGCCGCATACGAGACCCTGGTCTCGTCGTCGTCGAACGCGGAGTGGCAGCAGCGCCTGACCACCGCGCCACGGTTCATCCAGTACATCGAGCGCGACGTGATCGGGAACCCAGCCGCCTTCGGCAAGCTAACCTTCTGACAGAGCCTGATCCTTGGTGGTTCTTTGATCGTGGCGAGCGGGGTAGTGATCCAGTTCGGAGCGGAATAGGAGGTTCACATGGCGCAGTTTATCAAGGTCGCGAGCACCGCCGACCTCGCTCCAGGCGCGGCGAAGTGCGTCGAGGTGGCGGGGAAGAAGATCGCTCTCTTCAACCTGGAGGGGAGCTTCTACGCCATCGACGACACCTGTCCCCACCGTGGCGGCCCACTCTCCGAGGGCGAGGTGTCGGGCGAGGAGGTCACGTGCCCGTGGCATGGGGCTATCTACAACATCAAGACCGGCGCAGTGCTTGGTCCGCCCGCCCCACGCGGGGTCGCGAGCTACCCGGTCCGCGTGCAGGGATCGGACGTAGAGGTCGAGGTGTAGGTCACAGCGTAGGGACCGGATCGTGCCCCGCGCTTGGTGAGCGCGATGGCGCAGAAGGGATCGCAGTTTCGAGCCGAAGCCAATCCCGCGCTCCGCACGGTGTGCGCCCACTGCGGCAAGAGCATACCGACCGAAGTGGGCCATCCCCATCCGCTCGATGCGGAAGATCGTGGGGTCTGGAGGGAGACGTGGGGCCTCGTCGGCATAGAGAACGGGAGGCCGAAAGTCTTCCCGACGTGTCATGAGTGTTACCGGGCTGACTGGCGACCGCCGGGCTTTGTCCACTGATCCGCGCCATGAGCCGGTCGGTGGCCGCCGGCCCCGCCCCGCCGCCAGGCAGGTCGTCGTCGCGGTCGGCGGGGACGGATCATCAAGTCCGCGTTCGCAGATGCCGTCCGTTCCCGCCCACCACTGACGGTTGGCGGCGCGGGGCGCTTCGGCTATTCCGGCAGCATGCCGAAGGACGAGTTGGAGATCGTGAAGCAGGCGCGCGCCGCAGCCGAGCGGGCGACGAAGCTCATCCCCCGCGAGGCATGGGACGCCGCCCGACGTGCTGGTGAGATGAGCGACCGCGTTCGTCTTGTCCCGCAACAGGTGATCGGGCGGATCATGGAGCAAGTCCAGCACGCGAACGAGCGCATGAACGAGATGGTGCGGTCGCTGATGCGCCCGGTCATCGAAGTCGTGGATGTCTTTCGGTCGCCGGAGGTGCGGGACCTCATCAAGCGTGCCCAGGAGGCGTTCGCTCGCCTGCCGGCGGTGATGCGCAACACCCTGCACACGCTAGGTATCAACGGCTGGTATCCCGACGACGAGATGGACATGGCCCAACTCGTGGACTACGCGAGCGGTCTTGACGGGGGCGAGAAGGAGGAGACGAACAAGACGCTCTGTCAGCACTTCGATGCCCGGAGCGAAGTCATCATCAACGATCTGGTCGCCATGGCGCCGACGCGGGAGCGGTTCCTTCGGAGTGCGCTGGCGGCGCACCGCCGGCAGGAGTACGAGCTTTCCATCCCCGTGTTCGTATCCCAGGCAGACGGGCTGTGGCAGGAGTTCACGAAGGCGGACAAGGAGACGAGGCTCTACTCGCGCACGAAGGGCCAGCCACGCACGGCGAAGTGGGTGAAGTCCGTAAAGCGCGACGATCTGGATGAGGCGCTGCTCTATCCGCTCGTCGCCCCGCTACCGATCTCGGCGCAGGATGGTGAGGTCGTCCCCAAGGGCGCTCTCGTGAGGCACCGGGTCCTGCACGGTACGGACCCTGACTATCCAACGCGGCTCAATAGCTGCCGAGCGCTCTCCCATCTCGGGTATGTTGGGTCCGTGATCCGCGAGCGCACGCCGAGCAAGTCGAAGCCGACGCCGTAGCGTAGGCCGGGCATCGAGGGCGAGCGTCCGCCGTGATCCGCCGTCGCTGTCATCGTCCCTCGCTACGGGGTTCTGGCTCGTTCCGGTTGCGGTGCCGGTTCGCTCATCAAGACCCGTCGAAAACGGTCCAAGAGCAGCGAAGAGCGTGTCGCCAGGAAGTATTCGAAATTCCTGGAAAACTCTAGAAAACCCAAGAGCCACCCATCGGAGTCGAACCGACGACCTACTGATTACGAATCAGTTGCTCTACCAACTGAGCTAGGGTGGCTTACCGATCGTCTCGGATTTAATCGGCTTTGGCGGGCAGGGTCAACCACGAGCCGTGCACCGGTTGGCGCAGTGCCGCTGCGAGCTCGTCGCTCCCACTACATCACCCCCTGCACCTCCTCCCTCCTCGTCACCGCGCTCGGCGCCCGCGCCGCCACCAGCAGCAACACGCCTCCGGCCAGCTCCAGTACCGCATTGCCCCAGCCGACGAGGCCCGGGGCGCCGTCGATGGTGATGCTGAACAGCCGGCCGGCGCACACGCCGAGCCATACCAGACCGAGGAGCGTGAGGCGGCTGCGGTGCTGGGCGGGATCGAAAGCGGCGAGTAGGGTGAACACGCCGAGGACGAGGGGCATGCCGCCGTAGATGGCGCGCATCTCGCCCATGACGGTGGCGCGAGCGGCGGGCGTCGTCTCGAGGCCCACCAAGCCCATGACGAGACCCGGCTTGAGCAGCCCAACCAGCCCGAAGCCGATGGTTATCAGGCCGACGACCGCCGTTATCATCGCGGGGCTCATCACTGTCCGCTCCTCTCCCGGGCGCGCATGGCGTACACGCGGGTCAGGCCTACATCTATAGTGACGACGCGCCGGGGCTTGCCGCTCTGGCCGGCGCGGGCTTCTCGCAGGCTGCCGGGGACCTCGCGGCCACGGCCGTAAAGGATCGCGGCGGCGCCGTTCGCACCCCATCCCGTGAAGGCGACGCGCGGATTGCGGGCGAGATCCGCGCGCCGGACGGCGTCGTCGTACACGACCACTCGTAGCGTCGTTCCCGAGATTTCGGTGTGCACCGGCGCGATGTGCGGCTGGCCGGCGGGACCGACCGTTGCCATGGCGACGAGCCTCGCGCTGCGCCAGAACTCGATGACCTCGGCGGCGGTCATCTGCCGCGGCGCGTAGGCGAGCGAGTCGGCGACCGACGGTGTCGCGGTACGAATGCTGCGGTCGATCAGCGCTTGGAGGGCGGCGAGCTCCTCGGCGGTCGGCGCCGGGTGGCTGGGGATCTCGTGCGCTGGGGCTCCGGCACCGGAGGTATTCGTGGCCATCGGTTCTAGTTCTCCGGCTCTCAGCTTGCGGACGATCTCACGGCTTCCGGCAGAGAACGAAGAAGTTTCCCCGCTCCGTGCCGTTGCGGTGCGCGGAGCCGATGAAGACGTCGCGCGAGACGCGGCGCATGTAGTCGACCATGTCGCCGTAGACCAGGCGTGGGATGCCGCGATCGTTGCCCTGGATCGACGGCCAGCCGTCGGGATGCTCCGCGGGCACCTCGCGGTAGTCGATGCCGGCGCCGCGCGCGTCATCGTGCACAACGAAGTAGCCGGGGCCCGTCAACCAGGCGAGCGTCTGATGGTTGTAGCCCCACAGCTCGGCGGTGCCGGCGGCGCCCGGCGGGCGGCAGAAACGCTTCTGGAAACGGGTGAAGGCCGGCAGCGAGTTCTTCCCTTCGTAGATGACTTCCTGGAGCGGCGGCGTGTCGGCGGGCACGAGATCGGCGAGCGTGACACGGGGCGCGTTCTTGACCGCCTCGTAGAGACGCCGCTGCAGCCCGGGGCCGCCGAGGGCCGAGATCGCTTCCACCTGCTCGGCGTGCGTCAGGCCGTCGAGAAAGGCGGCGATGGCGCGCGGGTTGGGCGGCTCCGCGCGGACGAGCGCGACGAGGCGCATGCCGACCGGGGTGTCGTCGGGTTTCGGGCCCGGCGCCGATCGTGGACCCTGCGCGGATGGCGTCTGCACCGGCGATGCCTGGCCCACGGTCTGTCTCGGCAGCGCCTCCGCCTCGATCTGCTCCGGTATTCGCTTCGAGGTGCCGTCTGCGAGCTGCGACATGGCCTTGCCGCTCCTCTCGTTCGCGAACGTTCCGAACCGTTACGCGCGCATAGTACTCAGGGCTTACCCGGGGAGCAAGGCGCTGGTTGCGCGCCAGCCTCACCTTTTCGTAGACTCCGCTTTCACCCGTCGCTCGGACGGCGGCTCGCGTGCAGCCCGGAAAAACCCAGGCACACGCCTTCATCGATGGCCTCGGAGTCCACGGACGGATCTCTCGTCACCGTTTCGCGGGGGCTGCTCGCGCGTGCCCGGTTGCGCACGCTGCGCGCCGTCGTCGCCGCGATCCGGCCGCGCGGACACGGCTTCGACCAGCCGATCGACGATGACGTCGTGGCCGAGGTGGCGGAATCGATCCGGCACTTGCCTATGGGGCTGCGCGTATGGTTCGAGACCGGCCTCGCCCTCGTCGAGTATGGCACGCCGCTCTACGCGCGCCGCATGCGCCGGTTCAGCAGCCTGACGCCCGCGGAGGGCCTCGCGCTGCTCTCGCGCTGGGAGCACGGGCGCGGCCTTCGCAACGCGCTCGTGCGCGGGCTCCGCTTCCTCATCTTCTTCTCCTTCTACCAGCACCACCGCGTGCTGGAGGCGCTGCAGATCGACTGGCCGGGGCGGGCGGCGACGCTCATTCGCCTGCGTGCCGAGCTGATGCATCGCGAAGCCGAGTCGGATCCTGCATCCCATGCCCACTGAGCACGAGCCCGCATCCATCTCCATCGCCGGTAACGGCAACACGCCACCCGGCGATGCGGCCGATCCCGTGCCACCCGAGTACGGCATCGCCTACCCGAACGTCACCGACGGCACGACGCTCACGCGTGATCAGGTGTTCGTTGCCGACGCCATCGTCGTCGGCACGGGCGCGGGTGGGGCGACGGCGGCGGCGCGGCTGCGGGATGCCGGCCTCGACGTGCTCATGCTCGAGGAGGGAAAGCTCCACCGCACGGAGACTTTCACCACCGATCCAGGGACGATGATCCGGCGGCTCTACCGCGACGCCGGCACGACCATGATCCTCGGGCGGCCACCGATCCTCTTCGCCGAGGGCAAGTGCGTCGGCGGCTCCACGGTCATCAACGGCGGCATGAGCTGGCGCACGCCGGAGCGCATCCTGCTCCACTGGGAGCGGGTGCTCGGCCTCGAGGGCCTGGGGCCGAAGGGGATGGAGCCGTACTTCGACGAGGCCGAGCGCATCCTCCACGTCGAGCCGAACCATGAGGACACCTTCGGCCGCAACAGCCACCTCTTCCTCGAGGGCGCACGCCGCCTCGGCTGGCCCGTCGAGCACAACCCGCGCAACATGAAGCGCTGCGTCGGGCTCAACAACTGTGCGCTCGGCTGTCCCACCGGCGCGAAGCAGGCGATGCACGTGACCGAGATCCCGCGCGCGCTCGCCCACGGCGCGAGCCTCATCACCAACGCGCGCGTCGATCGGGTGCTCTTCCTCGGCACGCGCGCGGTCGGCGTGCGCGGCCGGCTGCTCGGCGAGGACGGCCGGCCGCGCTGCCTTTTTCAGGCCCACGCGCCGCTCGTCGTGCTCGCCGCCGGCGCACGGCACACGCCGGGTATCCTCAAGCGCAGCTGGCTGCGTGGGCGAATGATCGGGCGCGGCTTGCACACGCACCCGAACGCCAAAGTCATCGGCATCTTCGAGCAGCGCATCGATCCCTGGGTGGGCGCGCATCAGGTCTTCCACGTCCACCGCTTCCTCGAGGAAGGCGTGCTCATCGGCTACGCCGCCGTGCCGCCCGGGATCCTGGCCATGGGGCTCCCGGGGCTCGGCGAGGAGCACGCCGCGCTCATGAGCAAGTACAATCACATGCTGAGCGCGGCGACGCTGGTCGAGGACCAGAGCGAGGGCCGGGTGGTCCTGGGGATCGACCGCCAGCCGTACATGCTCTTCAATCTGGGGCTTCGCGACGTCGAGACCGTGCACCGCGGCGTGGCCCTCACGGCCGAGCTGCTCTTCGCCGCCGGCGCGAAGCAGGTGCTGCTGCCGTTCGCCGATCTGCAGTCGATCGACACGATCGACGACATCCGTCGCATCTACGAGCGGCCGCCGGTGGCGGCGACGATCGAGCTCATGACCGTCCACATCATGAGCTCGACCCGCATGGCGGTGGACCCGCGCATGGGGGCGACGAACGCCTCGGGTGGTGTCCACGGTATCGACGGCCTCGTCATCGCCGACGCCGGGGCGCTCCCGTCGTCCATCGGCGTGAACCCCCAGGAGACGATCATGGCGCTCGCGCTGCGCAACACCGATCGGTGGATCGACATGATGGGGGAGCGGAGGCGGCGGGGAGCGGCGGTTGCCATCGGCGCGGGGCAGCCGTGACGGTGACGGGTTCGCGGGTTCAATAGTCGGACGGGTTCTCCTGGCTTCGTCGCTCGGCTTCATCTATTCAAGACCACCGATGCCCCTCTTCAACCGCCCCGACGCCGCGCCCATCGCGGGCCTGCACCCCGTGCGCCGCATCGTGCCGTTCCTCATGCCGACGGCGAACAGCGCCTACGTGCTCTTCGAGCAGGTCATCGACGCGGCGCCGGCGAAGCGGTTCGTCGCGGCGGAGAACGCCAAGCGGCCGCCGGGGCGGCCGATCACGATCTTCCACCTCGTGCTCCGAGCTATCGGGAACGCCATGACCAGCTACCCGCGGCTCAATCGCGTGGTCGCCGGCAGCCGGCTCTACCAGCGCCTCGGCGTCTGGCTCTCGTTCAGCGCCAAGACGAGCCTCGATCTCAACGCGCCGATCTTCACCAAGAAGCTCCTCTTCGATGCGGCCGAGCCGCTCGGCGCCATGGTGGATCGGATCCACGCGGCGCTCGGGGAGGGGCGCTCGGGGCGGGAATCGCACACCGACAAGGAGATCAAGCTCTTTCTGCGCCTGCCAGCGCCGCTGCTGCGCCTGGGCGTGCGCGCCGTCCGCTGGCTCGACGCCCACAACCTGCTGCCGGCGAGCTTCATCGAGAACGATCCGCTCTTTGCGTCAGTCTTCGTCGCCAACCTCGGCAGCGTCGGCCTCGACGCCGGGTTCCACCATCTCTACGAGTACGGCACGATTCCCATCTTCGTCGTCCTCGGCGGGCTGCACCGCGCGCCGGTCGTCCTCGACGACGGCTCGGTCGTGAGCCGTGAGGTCTTCAAGCTCCGCTACACCTACGACGAGCGCATCGAGGACGGCTTCTACGCCGCCCGCGCCCTCGACCAGATCAAGGCCGAGCTCGAGAACCCGGAGAGCGTCGGAAAACGGTTGCCCTGATTCCGCGGGCGGGTTGTGGCCTCGGGCCTGCGCGTTTTGAAGCCGTCGGCGAAGGGAGCTAGGGTAGCGTGAGCAGATCATTGCTTCCCTCTTTTCTCGCGGAGCCGCGCCACAAATGCCCGACCGTGGGCGATGAGCCACTACCTGCGACTTCTCGTGGGTCGCGAGCTCGGCGTCGCCGTGAGCGGGTCCTCGGGCCAGTCGTGTTTCGGGTAGCGGCCGCGGAGCTGCTTGCGGACCTCGGCGTACGTCGTGCGCCAGAAGCTCTCGAGATCGGTGGTGATCTGCACCGGCCGCTGGTTCGGCGCCAGGATCTCGACCGCGAGCGCGACCCGGCCGCCGGCGAGACGCGGCGTGCGGGTGAGCCCGAAGAGCTCCTGGATGCGCGCGGCGACGGCGGGTGCCTTGCCGGGCGCGTAGACGATCGGCGCGCGGCGGCCGCCGGGGAGGGCCAGATGCGACGGCGCGTCGCGCTCGAGGCTCGCGCGCTGTACGGAGGAGAGCACCTGACGGAGCGTTGGGCCGAGATCGGCGGCGCGCAGCTCGGCGAAGCTGGTGCGGCCGGTGCAGAGCGCCGTCACGGTATCGCGAAGCAGCGCGTGCACGTCTGCGGGAAACCCGAGATCCGGCGCCTGCTCCGCCAGGAACCGGATCCGGGCAAGGAAGCTTTCCTCGGCGGTGCCGATGGTGACGGCGCGGGGGAGATTCTCGAGTGCGGCCGCCGCCAGCACCGCCGCCGCGCGCTCGGCGTCGACGGCGAGGCTCACCCGCTCGCCGAGGACGAGGTCGCGAAACAGCTCACGCGTGCGGCCGACGACGCGCTCGCGGTCTGGATCGAAGACCATCTCCGTCTCCTCGCGCAGCGCGCGGGGGAAGAGCTCCACGAGCCACTCGCAGCGCACCTCGCTGGCGATGCGCACGCGGGCGTCCGCGGCGCCGGCGGCCGGCCGCGACTCGAGATCGATGGCGACGAACAGCTCGGCGTCGCGAACCACGCTCGCCTCGTCGAGCGCGACGCCGCGGCCGCCCACCATCACCCCGCGCGGCGATCCCGGGGTCCGGCGCCGGCAGACGCGATCCGGAAACCCGGCGAGGATGCAACGCAGGACGGCATCGTGACCATCGGCTCCGGGTGATGCTTCGTCGCCGCCGGCACTGCTTGCCCTGGGATGTGATGCCTTCCCGAGCGCGCGCGCCAGCTGGCTTCGAGCCTGCGTGATCGCTCGAACCGCGCCCGGATCCAGGCCGGCGCCGCGCAGGCCATCATGGTCGAGGCGGCGGCGCGTGGCGTCCTCGAAGAGATCACGCCGTAGCAGGAGATCCGAGGGTCTGCTCGGCCAGCGGGCGCCGCGGCGCGGGCCGATGTCCCGCGCCTCGAGGCAGATGTCGCGCTCGCTCGCGAGCGCGCCGAGGAGCGCGCCGTCCTCCGCGCAGCCCTGGCGCTGGGCCTCGACGAGCAGCCGGGCGATGCGCGGCGGGACCGGAAGGGCGAGCATCGTCCTGCCGACGTCGGTGAGCGCTCCGTCACGCTCCCGGACGGCGCCGAGATCGACGAGCAAGCGCTCGGCGCTCGCGAGCGCCGCCGCCGGCGGCGGATCGAGCCACGGCAGCGCGCGCGCGTCCTCGAGTCCCCAGCCGCGCAGCTCGAGGGCGAGGGCGCCGAGATCGAGGCGCAGGATCTCCGGCGTCTCGTGCGCGCGCCGCCCGGCGTGCTCGGCCTCGCCCCAGAGACGGATGCACCGGCCCGGCGCGGTGCGTCCCGCCCGCCCGGCCCGCTGATCTGCCGACGCCTTGCTGATCGCCGCGACCGCGAGCGTGTTGATGCCGTGGCGCGCGTCGAGACGGGCGACGCGCGCGAGACCCGAGTCGATGACGGTGGTCACGCCTTCGACGGTGAGCGCCGTCTCGGCGACGTTGGTCGCCAGCACGATGCGCCGCCGGGGGCCGCGCTGGAGCGCGCGACGCTGCATGTCGAGCGGCAGCGATCCGTGCAGCGGCAGGACATCGATGCCCCCGGCCGTGGCGAGTGGCGCGATCGCCTCGGCTGCGCGGCGGATCTCAGCGGCGCCCGGCAGAAAGACCAAGATGTCGCCGAGTGGCTCGCCCGGAGCCGATCCGTCGAGCGCCCGTCGCACGGCCGCCGCCACCCGCGGCGCGAGCTGTGCATGCCGGCCCGGGCCGCTCCGCGCGTCACGATCAGGCGCCGGCATGAACTCGATCGTCACCGGATGCGCCCGGCCCTCGGACGTGAGCACCGGGCAGCCGCCGAGCGCCGCCGCGACCTTCTCGGTGTCGAAGGTGGCGGACATGACCACCAGCTTGAGATCCGGCCGCACGGTCCGCTGCAGCTCGCGGACGACGGCAAGCGCGACGTCCCCTTGGAGATGGCGCTCGTGGAACTCGTCGAGGACGACGATGCCCGTCGTCTCGAGCAGCGGATCACGGCAGAGCTGGCGCGTGAACGCGCCCTCGGTCACGAACCACAGCCGCGTCTGCTCGTCGCCGCGGCGCTCGAACCGGACGCGATAGCCGACCTCGTGCCCGAGCGCCTGGCCGCGTTCGGCGGCCACGAACTCCGCCGCGACCCGGGCGGCGATCCGGCGCGGTTCGAGGACGACGATGCTCTTCGCGCCCGCGAGCCCCCCGTCGAGGAGCGCGGCCGGAAGCCGTGTCGTTTTGCCGGCGCCCGGCTCGGCGCGCACGACGGCGCAGGCTCCCTCGCGCAGCGAGGCGACCACGGCGGGGAGCAAGGGATCAATCGGCAGGCCCTGCACGATCCCCGCATGTGCCGGGCGGCAGCCGGCGAGTCAAACTCTTCCGTGGACGCGTAGTGTGGCGACGCCTGGATCGTTGCCCCGGCGCCGCGGCCCGACGTACAAGCGTGGGCACGACCGAGCTGGAGCAACGGCAGCACCTCTTCGTCGCAGCGAGTCTGACGAGGTCCGAAAGGAGACCCCACGATGGCAGGTCCCATGGTCACCACCGACCCGCTCCACGCGCGGCCGGCCTTCTTCGGCGAGCCGGGCGAGGTCGCGCCGGACGTGTTCATGCATCCGGTGTTCGTCAACACCTACGCCGTGCGTACGCCCGCCGGGCTCCTGTTGCTCGATCCGGGCCTGCCGCAGAACGCGGCCGCCGCGCACCAGGCGGTGCGCCAGTGGAGCGATGCGCCGCTGCACACCGCCGTCTACACGCACGGCCACGCCGACCATGCCTTCGGGCTGCGGCCGTATCTCGATGCGGGCGAGCGCCCGCACATCATCGCGCAGGAGAACTGCCTGGCGCGCTTTCGGCGCTACCGCGAGCTCTACGGCTGGAACGCCGCAATCAACCAGCGGCAGTTCAGCCTGCCGATGCCGGTATTCGTGCAGCGCTTCGACTGGCCCACCCTCACCGTGCACGATCGGCTCGTCCAGCGACTCGGCGAGCGCGAGGTCCAGTACCAGGCGGCCAAGGGCGAGACCGACGACCACCTCTGGGTGTGGCTGCCGGCCGAGCGCTATCTCTTCACCGGGGATCTCATCATCTGGCAGGCGCCGAACTGCGGCAACCCACAGAAGGTCCAGCGCTATCCCGTGGAATGGGCGGTGGCGCTCGAAACCATGGCGGCGCTCGACGCCGAATGGCTATTTCCCGGGCACGGACTCGCGATTGCAGGCCGGGACGCCGTCCGGACCGTGCTCACGGAAACGGCGCGCTACCTGCGCGTCCTGATCGATCAGGTGCGCGAGCGCATGAACGCCGGCGAGGCGCCGGAGGCGATCGTGCACGCCGTCGAGCCGGATCCGGAGCTGGCCCGCCGCCCGTTTCTGCGCGCGACCTACGACCATCCGAAGTTCATCGTGCGCAACCTGCTGCGATTGTGGGGCGGCTGGTGGAACGGCAACGCCGCCGAGCTGCTGCCCGCGACCTCGGAGGCACAGGCGCGCGAGATTGTGGCGCTTGCCGGTGGTGTCGGGCGGGTCGTCGAGCGGGGACGACGTTTGCTGTCGGACGGTGACGCCGTTCTGGCGTCGCACGTGGCCGAGTGGGCCACTCGAGCAGAACCGGGTGAGCGTGCCGCGCAGGAGCTCAAGCGCGACGTGTACGCGCGCCGCCTTGCCGACGAGCGCTCGCTCATGGGCCAAGGCATCTTTCGTGCGGCGATGCACGATGCGCAGCGCGCCCTCGGCGAGGAGCCGAGCCTGCAGGGTGCCGGCGGTCTCGATCGCATGCAGCTCTGAGCTCGGAAGCCGTCGGCAGAGATCCGCTCCAGGATTCCGACACTTCCCGTCCGGCACCAGAATCGTGTCGTCGCTCTGCACACTCCTCGCTCGACGCTCCCTTCTGTCGGAACGAAAGCGATTCCCACGGTTGGACACGAGAACGACAACGACGATTCCGCATCACGGCCCTGCGATTCCTGCGTCCCGCGTTCGCGCTGTGAATAAAGCAAGGGCTGCTCCGGCTGCGCGAAGGCGCGCGGGCAATCAAAAACTGGAAGCACAAAATAAAATCTAGAAGCGCGACCGCGAAAATGTGCGGCGCCCTCCGTAACCAACGCGAGCGCGCCGTGTTCCGAGAGCTGATCGAGGTGCGAGACGGACGATGACGGGCCATGGCGCGTGAATGCGTGTGCGCGTGTCGCCAAACATCGTCACGATGACAACCGCTGGTGGGATGCGTGCACTGTCACGACGACAAACAACGCGACCGGCCTCACCCGTGCTGTGCGTCCGAAGAAAGAAAACGCACGCGCGAGCACGATGGATCTTTTCTGCGGTGGCGATTTCGTGGTAACTGACTCGTCAATGCATTACACGTCAATGTGTGAAAGGGACCCGACGCGCCGAAGGCGTCGCGAGAGTGATCGTGCAGCTCTGGTGTGAAGAGGCGGACGGGCGGTGGGGACGCCGTGCCGTCGCCGCCACTGTGCAGATCGGCTCGGGAGATGACGGTCGCATCGTCGTCGGCGAGTGGGTGCCGCATCCGGCCGTGACCATCGTGCCGTATGCAGAGTACGCGAAGGTGCGCGCAGTGCTCGTCTCCTCGGCGGGCACCGGCGCCCGCGTCACCGTGAACGGATATCCGCCTCTCGGGCTCACGCTGCTCGAGGATCGTGACGAGATCGTGATCCGGCGCGAGCGGACCGGCGACTTTGCGCGCTTCGTCTTCGGCGAGCTGGAGGCGGCGCACGTGGTGCGCTTCGCGGAAGCGCCGGCGGCGTGCGGGGACGACCGCTGCGCGCGCTGCCGCAAGCGGCTGCAGTCGGGCGATGCGGCGGTACGGTGCCCCGTCTGCGGGCGCTGGTACCACGAGGGGCCGCTCGCATCGGGCGCGCGTCGCGAGTGCTTCTCCTACGATCCGCTTTGCGGTGGCTGCCTGACGGCTCGCGCGGCGATGAGCTGGTCACCGGGTGGAGACGAGGAACGCGAGGCCGAGGAGCCGGCGTCGACGGAGGCGGCGGCATGACGCCGGCCGGGTCGATGCACGCGATCTCGTCCCGCTGCGAAGCCGATGCGCGCCTCGCCGGGAGTCCCGGCCTCGATGCCGAGGCGCTGGCGGTCCTGCGCGGCTCAGCGGTAGCCGTCATCGGACTCGGCGCGCTCGGCGGTCCGCTCGCCATGCACCTGGCGTTGCTCGGCGTGGCGCTGATCCTCGTCGATCCGGATGTCGTGGCCCTGGCCAACCTCGGCAATCAGCTCTGGCCGGCGGCGAGCGTTGGCGAAACGAAGAGTACGGCGCGCGCCAAACAGCTCGCCGCCCTCAATCCGCAATGTCCGATCGTGCCGGTCGCGGCCCGCATCGAGGACCTGGGGCTGGCGGCGCTCGCCGGGGTGAGGCTGCTGCTCACCGGCCTCGACGGACGAGCCGCGCGTCTCCGGGTTGCCGAGCTGAGCCTCCGCCTCGGCATCCCCTGGATTGATGCGGCGGTGGACGGCTCGGGGCGGGCGCTGCGTGGCACCGTCACGGTGTTCGACCCGCGAGCGCCGGAGGCCGCCTGCTACGGGTGCCGTCTCGACGCCGGCGATCTCGGCCTCATCGCGAGGGAAGGCCGCGGACCCGGCTGCCCGAGCTGGCGGCGCGAGCTGCGCCCGCTCATGCCGTCCACGCTCCAAGCGTCGGCGTTCGGCGGGGTGGTGGCCGGCCATCAGGCCATCGTGGCGAGCCGGATGCTGCTCGGGCGCGCCCGGAATCTCGTCGGCAAGCAGCTGATCATCGAGTGCGACGGCACGCCCCGGGTGCGCATGCTCGGCCTGACGCCGAATCCTCGCTGTCTGCTCGGTCACCACCGGCTCGAGCCGCTGCGTGTGATTGCCGGGGAGCGGATCGGCGATCTGCTCGCGGCGGCCGCCGCAGACCTGGCGACGCCGGCCGAGAGCCTCGCCCTCCACGGCCGCATGCTGGCGGTGGGGCTCATCTGCCCGCGCTGCGCGGCGCGCCGCGACGTGCTGCGGGTCGCCGAGGCGGTGAGCGATGCGGAGGCCACGTGCGCGTGCGGCGTCGAGATGGTGCCGGCTGCGCTCGCGAGCGAGCTGGCCGCGGAACAGGCCCGGGCGTGGGCGGACCGGACCTGGACGGATCTCGGGCTTCCCGCAGCCGACGTCGTGACGGCGCGCGCGGGTGCTCACGAGGCGCACTACGTGGTCAACGTGCCGACCGAAGGATCGCACGGCAGGATCAGGAGGCCGGAATGATCAGTGCAACGGCAGCGGCGGATCCGATCCGCCTCGACTACCTCGATACGACGATGGGAGAGGCGAGAGCGGTCAACGAGGAAAGCGACGTCGTGCGCCTGCGGCCGCGCCCCGGCAGCGGCTCACCGCCGGCGATCTACGACGGTCTCCTCGACGGCGTCGAGCACTTCGAGCCCGTGGCCGACGGCAGTGCGGTCGTCAGTGCGGCGGTCGTCCATTTCAGCATCTCGTTCCCGACGAACTACCTGCGTTCCGGGGACCCGCGGCTCCAGTTCGAGGTGGCGAAGGTGCTGACGCCGATTCTCCATCCGAATGTCTCCGGCGGCATCGTCTGCCTGGGCCCGCACTTCATGCCGGGGACCGGGCTGCGGGCGCTGGTGGAACACCTCTACGGTATCGTGTCGGGCCACGTGTTCGCGACCCACCACGCCTTCGACGTGGCGGCACAGCAGTACTTCCTATCAAACCTCGACGCCGTGAAGGCGCTGCGCGCCAAGCCGCTCTGGCGCCGGCAGCTCGCGCGTCAGATCCGCACGCACGGTCCGGCATGACTGCGCATGAGGCGATGGCCGAAGGCAGGTCCGATGACGAGGCAGGCCCGATGAACGGTGGGAGCCATGCCGAGGTCGGCGGCGAGGAGCCGCGCATCCGCTGGGACGGCATCGTGGGCGAAGGTGTCCTGCCGTTACCCTCCATCGACGCCAGCCTTCGCAACCTGTCGCGACAGGGTGCGCTGATGGCGCCGGCGAAGCTCGGTCTCTCGGCGGCCGGCACGGCCGTCCTCCTCGCCGAGGTGCCGGTGTCGGACGATCGCGAGCGGGGCGCCGAGGCGATCCGCCGGGCTCTCGCGGTCGCGACGCTGTGGGCGCGCGGTGATGGCACGTCGGCGCAGCGCGGGCTCGGCGCCGAACCTCGCGGGGCGGCGACGACGAGCGAGGAGGCCGACGAGGAGACCGACGAGGAGACCGACGAGGAGAAGTCGCGCTGGATCGAGGATGCGCTCGGCACGCTCGAGTTGGCGTGGGAGCGGGACGATCGAGGCGTCCATCGTGTCGTCGCAACGCCGGTCGCAGCAGCGGTCCGGATCGCGCCGGTGGCGCACGGCCGCGGCGTGCGGGTGTGGAACGAGGGGCGGCCGCTGCGCGCCAAGGCGCCGAGCGTGGAGTCGGCAGTCCGGCTGTTCGCGCTCGAGGTCAACGCGCGGTTTCGCCTGGCGCGCCTGAGCGTCGCGGGCCCAAGTGACGATAGTGACGATAGTGACGATAGTGACGATGTGGCGTCCGCTGTCGTGTCCGTGGCGTGGGACACGGTGGTGCTGACGGACGTTGGCGGCGTGCGGTGGCTGGCCCGGGCGATCGAGGCGCTCGCGCTGGCGGATGCGGAGACGCGGCGGGCGCTGCGCGCGCTCACCGACGCGACGGTCGCCGAAGCCTACATCGCCGCGCGGGATCCGCGGCGCCGCCCGGACGGCAAGGTGTTGGGTAGCGAGCCGAGCGAACGGCGCAGCGGGGGGTCGGCGGAAGGGGGGGTAAGGGATGCGTCGTAGCAGGGAGGTATCGAGTTGGAACGACGCCCGCCGGCATGGGGCCGGACGAGGCAGCGACAAGGGCAGACAAGGAGGACAGGCATGAACGGAGCAACGGCAGAGCAGGTTCCACAGCTGGTCAACGTCACGATTCACGACTGGGAGCGCACGCGACGCGTGGAGATGGAGGGCGTACCGCGCAACGTCACGTTCGCCGAGCTCGTCGACGAGGCGCGCCGCCAGATGGGCCTCAGCATCGACACCGAGTACCAAGCGGTGCGGGGGGGAATGAAGCTCAACCACATGCAGACCCTGGAGGAGGCGGGGATCGACGGCGACACCGACCTCGAGATCCATCCCGAGGTCAGCGCTGGCTGAGGTGGTGGAGATGAGCGGCCTGTTCGCATTCAGCGTAGGAGTGCACCGTCGAGGTGCACTCCTACGGGCCGCACCCGCGAGCACTGCCGCCTGTCTAGAGGACGCACTCTGGCACGGCGTGCTCAGCGGGGAGCTGCGCAACGGGGACCTGCCCGAGATGGCGGTCGAGCCGGTGTGGGCGGAGGGCGGACCACCGAGCGTGGCCGGCGTGCGCGTCGTGCGTTCGGGCGGCGCGAGCCGCGAGTACGGTCTGCACGTCTTCGAGGATCGGGCGCACGGCCTCATCCGCGACTTGCTCAAGGCGCAGGTGTTGCGTGCGGACGACGTGGTCGAATGGGCGGTCGCGGGGATGATCGAACCGGCACTGCCGGCGCCCCGCTTTCGGGCGCGGGCGAGTCGCGCGCCGTTTCCGCTCCGGCCCGGCCGGCTCGACGACGTGCGCTCGGGGACGTTCGCCGTCGCCATCGAGCGGGACGTGCTCGCCGCCATCCGCGATCGCGTGCTCGGCGCGGCGCCGGTGGAGTGCGCGGGAGTTCTCGCCGGCACTCTCGTGCACGACCGGGGGCGGGGCGCGGCCCGGCTCGAGATCACGGGGCAGGTGGCCGTCGATGCCGGGGAGCGAGGCGCCTCGATGACGCACTTCGCCTTCGGCGCCAACTCGTTCGCCGCCGCGCGCCGCACGATCGCGGAGATGGGCGAGGGGACGGTGGCCGCCGGCTGGTGGCACTCGCACCCCCCGTGCGCCGATTGCCCGCGCAACCCGTCGTGTCGGGCCGAGACGATCTTCTTCAGTGCCGACGATGCACAGGTGCACGCGGCGGCGTTTCCGGCCGCCTATGCCGTGGCGCTGGTGGCGGGGAAGCTGCGCGGCCGGCCGGCGACCGATCCCGGCATTGCCCTCTACGCCTGGAGCGGCGCGGCGGTCGAGGAGGTGCCGCTGCGCCGGCTGGCGAGTGGTGCGGGCGCTTGTGCCGTGGCCGGGTACGTCTGCCGCGAGGAGACGGCGGCGCGGCGCACGGGTGACGCCGCCGGCACGGCCGCCGCCAGCCGCGGGGTCGTGCGCACCGCCGTACGGGTCGTGCGCGGCGAGGGGCAAGCAGACGAGGCGCGCGAGGAGATCGCGGAGCCAGGAGGGCCGTGATGATGCGGGTCGAGGCGCTGCAGCAGCTGATGGCCGGAGTCGAGATGAATGTCGAGCAAGAGTTCGCGATGGCGCAGGAGTTCCTGCGGGTGAACCCGCGAGCGGCACTCCAGCTCTGCCAATTGCTGGTCAATCAAAAGGGACAGATCCGCGCTGCCCTCGGCAAGGCCGAGACCGCGCGCGCCGAGGCGCAGGCGGCCCTCGAGCGGCTCCAGCAACCGCCCTGGGTGCTCGGCTACGTGCTGCGCGTGTTCCCCGAGGGACGAGTGGAGGTGATCTCCGGCGCGCAGCGGCTCATCGTCGCCGTGCCGGCGGAGCTCGGCGCCGACACGCTCGAGCCGGGAACGGAGGTGTGCCTCAATCGCGAGCTCACCGTCGTCGTCGGACGGAGCGACGAGCCGCGGCAGTGCGGCGCCGTCGCCACGGTGAGCGAGGCGCTCGGCGCGACGGTCGTGCTGCGCGGCGTCGGCGACGAGGAAACCGTTGGCACGTGCGTCCCGGCGCTGGCGCAGACGCTTCGCCCCGGGGACCGTGTCGTCTGCAACCGCGAGATGGGCGTCGTGCTGGGCCGGCTTCCGCAGCGCGAGGCGCGCCGCTACCTGCTCGACACGGCGCCCGCCATGGGCTTCGCGGACATCGGCGGGCTCGACGACATCATCGCCGAGATTTGCGCGCTGCTCGATCTGCACCTGCGGCGCGCGGAGGTGGAGCAGGCCTACGCGCTGCGGCTGCCGAAGGGGCTCATCCTCCTCGGCCCGCCGGGCTGCGGTAAGACCCTGATCGCGGGAGCGATCGCCCGCTACATCGCCGACGTGCGCGCCGACACGCGCTTCCTGAACGTGCCTCCGGGCGCCCTGCGCGGCATCTACTACGGGCAGACCGAGCAGCGCATCCGCGAGCTGTTCGAGGTGGCCGGAAAGGCGCCGGGCCTGGTGGTGATGTTCTTCGACGAGCTCGACACCTACGGTGCGCGCGGCACCGGGATCGGTCAGGACATCGACGGGCGCGTTCTCGGGACGCTGCTCACCAGTATCAACGGTCTCGACGCGCCGCCGAACGTGCTCATCGTTGCCGCCACCAACCGCCTCGATCTCTGTGACGAAGCGCTCGTGCGCAGCGAGCGGCTCGGCGACCGCGTGTTCCGCATCCCGCGTCCGGGTCGCGAGGGAGCCCGGCAGATCCTGTCGAAGTACCTGCGGCCGTCGCTGCCGTATCGTGACCTCGAGGTCGCCGATCCGGCTGCCCCGGCCACCCGTGCGGCGGCCATCGTCGACGGCGCCGTGAGCCACCTCTACGCCGAGCGAGCCGGCGCGGCAACGCTCGCGAAGGTCACCTTCGCCAACGGGCAACAGCGGGACATCGCGGCGCGCGAGGTAGTGACCGGCGCGCTCCTGTCCTCGGCCGTCGAGCGCGCCAAGCACGCCGCGGCTGCCCGGCACGCCGGGCCCGGTGACGGGCTCATGCTCGAGGACGTGCTCGAGGCGATCGACGACGCGCTCGAATCGGAGAAGGAAAAGCTCCGTGGCCCGCTCGCCGCGCGCCGGCTGCTCGACATTCCCGACGTCGAGTCGATCGTCCGCGTCGAAGTGACGCCGCGCCGCCGCCGCCGGCACCGGTACCTGCGGGCGGCGTGACGGAAGCGGGATGCGGCAGCACGAGACGGTAACGGTGTTACCCACATCACGGTGATCAGGATCACCGGCAATGGAGGCGGATCATGGAACGGGCATTGCGACGGCGAGTGGAAGAGCGGCCGGCTGCGGAGCAGCTGCCACCTCTGCATGCGGAGGCGCCGGCGGCCGGAGGCGAGTCTCCCGATCAGCCGGATGCGGTCACCGTGCACTGGGGGGCGTTCGTCGACACGATGGCGGTCGGCGGCATGACGGTGGCGGACGTGCGGCGCCTGCTGCACCGCCCGCACAACATCCCACCGCACGCGGACGCTTTCGTCAACGGTCACGAGGTCGATGGCACGCACCGGCTCGCCCCTGGCGACACGCTCGAGTTCAGCCGCGAGGCGGGCGAGAAGGGCGCGGCCAATGAATGCCGGTGAGCTCGCGATCGTCGGCGACCGCGTGATCCTCCGCGACCGCGGCGGGGTCGTGCTCGACGCGCCGCTGGCGCGGGTGCTGGAGGAGATGCGCCGGGCAGGGGACCGTCAGCCGAGCTGCCTGGTCCTGCCCGGGGGCGCGCGGCGGTGGCTCGAGCGGCGCGACCTCACCGCGGTCGCCATCGAGCTGCCGCCACAGGCGCGCATGGTCCGGTGGCTGGCCGACGGCTCGCGCCTGCGCTACGGACAGCGGGCCGCCTACGAGCGGTATTTCCTCTCCTTCCCCTACGTCGAGCTGCTCCTCGTATTCCGGGGCGGCACGCTCACCGGCTACCAGCAGCTCTACTACCGTACGGCGTCGATCGAGCAGGGCGAGGACCTGCTGCTGCCGAACCTCTACAACGTCGCCGAGGGATACGGGCAGCTGTGCTGGCTCTGCCTGGTCAACATGCGCGACGTGACCCGACTCTCCTGGCCGGCGAAGATCAACGCCGTGGTCGAGCACGTCTTCGGCGCGGCCTTCAACCAGAGCAGCGAGGTTCACGAGGGGAACTCCTACTGGGGCGCCATGCGCGACCTCGATCCGCGACTCGCGAGCCCCGAAGCGTGGCAGAAGGCGACGCGGGAGAATCCGCGTTTCGCGCTCGACGTGGCCTGGCGTCCGGCGAACACCACGGTGACCGCGGAGTTGCTCGCGATGCTCGACCACATCGAGGCGCCCGTGCGGGTGGAGACGGCCGCCGATCTCAGCAACATCCTCACGCGCGCCGCCGGGCGAGGGGGACGCACGTGAAGTTCCCGATCGTGCTCAAGACCGGGGCGACGGCGCCGGCCCCCGGACAGCTCTACTACGAGGTCGCCGAGAACGGCGTGTTCCAGGTCCGGGACACGCCCCTCTATCGCGCCGTGACCCGTGTCGACGGGCCCATTCCCGGGTTGCTTCCTGGCGCCGAGGAACTGCGCATCAAGTTTCCCCGCCTGCCGCGCGCCGTGACCGGGGATGTGCTCGCCTTCTTCGACGAGGTGTATCGCTTCTGGGAAGGGGAGGCCGTCGTGACCCTCTTCTACCGTGCCGATCGGCGCGAGTACCGCGTCGTCGCGCCGCCGCAGAGCATCCCGGGGCGGTGGCGGCACGACGGCCGGTGGCGCGCCGACTACACCGTGCGTTACGAGAGCACGCCGCGCCCGGAGGGCTTCGTCCGCTTCGGCACCATCCACAGTCACGCCGATCTGGCCGCCTACTCGAGTGGGCTCGACTGCGATGACGAGCGCTACGAGGATGGGCTCCACATCGTGTTCGGGGACTTCCATCGGCGCCCGATCTCGGTGGCCGCGGCGTTCGTGGCCGGCGGCGTGCGCTTTCGCGTGGCACCCGACGAGCTCCTCGACGACTGGCGGGTGCCGGCTCGGCCCGCACGCTCGGACTGGATCGGGCAGGTGCGCCGCGAGGACCAATCCGTGCGCGACATCGAGGTGGCGGCGGCGGACGTCGCGGGTCCTGCGCCCGGGAACAACGGCAGAGGGCAGCCATGAAGACGCCGAAGCCGACTCGCACCGCCACGCCAGCGCAACGCTACGTCGTCATCGGGCTCGGCGGCGTCGGCGGGCTCGTGCTGCGCTTGCTGGTGCAGTTCCTGCATTCCGAGGGCCGGCGGGCGACCGTCGTCGCAGTGGACGGCGACCGCTTCGAGGAGCGCAACCGCGCCCGCATGCTCTTCGGACACGCCGGGCCCAAGGCGGTCGTGCTGGCCGGGGAGATCGCCGAGCTGTACGGCGACCGGGTGACGATCGTGCCGGTGCCGCGCTACGTGACGCCACGCAACGTGGGCGCGCTCATCGACGAGGGCGACGTCGTCTTCTGTCAGCCCGACAATCACGCCACCCGGCGGGTCGTCGAACAGCGGTGCATGCGGCTGCGCTCGGTCACGCTCTTCTCGGGCGGCAACGACGGGGTGGAGAACGGCAAGACCGGGACCTACGGCAATGTGCAGGTCTACCGCCGGAAGGCCGGCCGGAACCTCAGTAATCCCCTGAGCCGCTTCCATCCGGAGATCGCGCATCCGGCTGACCGACTGCCGACGGCACAGGGCTGCTTGGCGGCGCTCGCCAGCGCGCCACAGCTGCTCTTCACCAACGCCACGGTGGCGGCGGCGATGCTGGGGGCCTTCTACGCCTGGCGCGCCGGGCGCCTCGATTTCGAGGAAGTGTACTTCGACATTCTCACCGGCCGCATGGTCCCCGCGCGCCGTGCCGTCGTGCGGTCCAGGCGGACGGCGCGTCGCGTCGCGTAGGCATTCCCAGCCGCGCAGCGGTCGCGCCTCGCGCGTCGAGCGGAGCTCCAGGCTATGAATCGTGGATGCAATCTACGTGACAACCATGTCAGAGAGCGATCTGGGAAACAGACGAGCCCCTGGTCGAACGCAAAATGCTTTGCATGAGGACCGTCCCATTCGTATAGTGCAGGGGAGCGTTCCTCTCGATTGCGGAGAGGTGGGGTTGGCAGCGGGGGGCGGCGCCCGCGGAGAGGTGGCGCCGTTCGGGAGGAGACGATGTACGGACAACGCGTCCCGGGCCGGAGCGGGACCGATCCCTTCTACCTGATCGTCAAGGGCAGGATGGTGCCCGGCGGCTCGAGCGCGTTTCGCGAGCTCGAGCGGATCCGGAAGGAAGCGGACTTTCGCGAGATCGACGACTTCATCCGGTACGACGACGCGGGCCGGCTGCTGCCACCGAACCGCCAGATCCGGGTCTGCGGCGGGTCGCGCTGGATCAGCGTGCACGCCCAGTTCATGGCCCTGCGGCACCTCGGCTACGACGCCGTCGTGGACGAGCCGGCCTCGTACGCCCTCGACTACGACGGCGCGTAGAAGGGCGCTCCCCCTGCCGCCTCGACCAGTCCGGAGCGGGCAAGGCGTCCCTACATGCGGCGGTTTGTCGTTGAGCGTCGCTGAGATACTCGCCGCTAATTCAGCTACTTAATAGCCCTCGATATTGCACGAACGCGCGGTTGCGTGCTGCGGCTTCATCCAGGTACAGATCCGCTAGTAGGGAAGCAGCTGACTCCCTAGCCCCGCTACTTGACACACTTGATCTCCTAGACCAAATTAGTCCAGCATTGCCAGTTCCAGCGAGGATCACGATTGTGTCCCAGGCGGCGCAGAACCGCGAAGTCATCAGCCTCCATCTCGATGACCTGGACGAGCAGATCATCCTGCCCGAACAGCTGCATCTCGGACTCGCCGGCGTGGCGGCCGTCGAGGGCGAGCGCCGGCTGATCCTCGCCGTCTTCGAGGACGCCCTGCAGGCGTTTCGCAAGTACGCCGGCGCGTCCGATGCCCGCGGGCAAATGCTCTTCGGTGAGGCGGAGGAGTGGTTCTTGGCCGGGGATGCCGGCGCGGTGCTGTCGTTCGAGTACGTGAGCGAGGCCCTTGGTCTCGATGCGGAGCTGGTGCGCGCGCAGCTCCGCCGCTGGCGGGAGCGCTCCCGGCACCGCCGCGCCCGTTCCGGATTGGCGGCCGTACCGTCGCGCCCGCAGGGTGGCGCTCCGCCGCGTCTCAAGAAGGCGTCGGGGGAGTGAGCGGCATCCGCGGCAGGAGCGAGGACGATGGCCAAGCGCATGATGGTGGATTTTCAGCGCCAGGGGTTCCCCCAGTTCATTCCCGAGGAAGAGGACGGCATGGCGAAGCCCTGCGCCGTCGGCATCGAGTGGGTGAATCCCGACACGCTACGCACGATCGACAAGCTCGGGATCAAACGCACCGGTCCCCGCGGCGAGCCGCTCGCGGCGGCGAAGCGCCAGGGTACCGGCGGGCGGCACGAATAGGCACGAGCGGGACGAACGACCACGGGAGGAGGCCACGATGGAGCGAGTCGAGATCAGCCGCGACTGCGACGCGATCGCCATTCCGGCGGGCTACACGGTTCGCCTGACGAAGGGGATGACGGCGTTCATCACCCAGGCGCTGGGGGGCTCCTACACGCTCCAGGTTCCCGAAATGGGCGGCCTGTTCCGGGTCGCGGGCACTGATGCCGATGCGATCGGCAAGACGCCGGGCGAGACGCCGGCCGGAGAGGCGGGGGCGCCCCAGAGTCTCGAGGACGAAGTCTGGGCGCAGCTGCGGACGTGCTACGACCCCGAGATCCCGGTCAACATCGTCGATCTCGGCCTGATCTACGACATGCGCGTGGAGGCCCTGCCCGAGGGTGGCAAGCGGGTGGACGTGAAGATGACCCTCACGGCCCCGGGATGCGGGATGGGGACGGTGATCGCCGCCGAGGCGCGGCAGAAGATCGCCGGCTTGCCGGATGTGGAGGAGGCGAATGTGGAGGTGGTATGGGATCCGCCCTGGAACCCGCAGATGATCTCTCCGGAGGGAAAGGAACGCCTCGGGATGATGTAGCCCGACGGCCAACGATCGACGGACGAGAGGAGATGCAGATGGCGAGAGACGTGCAGGCGGAGATCAAGGACGAGATCAGCCGGAACAAGATTCTGATCTACATGAAGGGGACGCGCATGTTTCCCCAGTGCGGCTTCTCCGCGGCGACGGTGAAGGTCTTCGAGCGGCTGGGGGTGCCCTTCGAGACGGTGGACATCCTGGCCGATCCCGAGAAGCGCCAAGGGATCAAGGACTTCACCAACTGGCCGACCATTCCGCAGGTCTACGTCGACGGCAAGTTCATCGGCGGCTGCGACATCGTGTGCGAGATGTACGAGCGGGGGGAGCTCCACGGCGTGGTGAACGCCGCGCTCGGCACGCGCGCGGCGTCCTCATGACCGAATGATCACGATCAGCGACACGGCAGCCGAGCGCCTGAAGGACGTGCTCGTGCAGCAGGGCAAACCGGAGGACGGGCTGCGCGTCAAGGTGATCGGCGGTGGCTGCTCGGGGCTCCAGTACCGCCTCGACCTCGACGCGCCCAAGCCCGGGGACAAGGTATTCGAGCGGGACGGCGCCAAGGTGATCATCGACCGCAAGAGCTTTCTCTACGTCACGGGCTCGCAGCTCATCTACAAGGACGGGCTCATGGACACGGGCTTTCAGCTCGACAACCCGAACGTCAAGCGGACCTGTGGCTGCGGCGCGTCCTTCTCGGTGTGATCGGCGGAAGCGGGCAAGCGCATGGCGGCCTTCCAGATCAGTCGCAAGGTGGACTACGCGCTGCGCGCGCTCATCTACCTGGCGCGGCACGGCGGCGAGCCGGCGTGCACCCTCGGGACCATCGCGGCGGACATCGACGTCTCGCGGCAGTTTCTGGCGAAGATCGTCGAGGAGCTCGCGCACCGCGGCCTGGTGCGTTCCCGGCGCGGCGCCCGGGGTGGCTACGTGCTCGGGCGCGCGGCGGCCGACATCACGTTCAACGACGTCATCGAGGCGGTCGAGGGTCCCATCGCGCTCAACATCTGCCTCGACGGCCAGGGTGACTGCACGCTGCTCGGCGCCTGCGGCATGCAGCCGGTGTGGCAGGAGGCGCAACGCCGCCTGGTGGACGTCTTCGCCCAGACGACGCTGGCGGACGTCGGGACGCCGTGCCCGGGCGGCTGCGCCCCCGGCGGCGTTCGGCCGGAGGCGCGGGCGGTCATCGGCATCGGCAGTGCGCCCGCGGCGGGGAGCAGGGCACGTGAGGCGTTCCCGGGCGTGGAGCACGCCCCGGGCGCGCCAGACGTGCAGGGCGATCGAGGAGGATCGTGATGGCGAGTGGCCCGAACGCAGCCTTCGAGGATCTCGCGACCCGCGAATACAAGTACGGCTTCTCCACGGACGTTGAAGTGGACGCCGTGCCCCCGGGGCTCGACGAGGACGTCGTCGCCACGATCTCGGCCAAGAAGCACGAGCCGGAGTGGCTGCGGGACTGGCGTCTGCGGGCGTACCGCCACTGGCGCAAGATGACCGAGCCGACGTGGCAGAACGTGTCCTATGCGCCGATCGACTACGACGGCATCGTCTACTACTCCGCGCCGCGCAAGCGCGGCGACGGCCCGAAGAGTCTCGACGAGGTGGACCCGGAGGTGCGCCGGACGTTCGAAAAACTCGGGATCTCGCTCGAGGAGCAAAAGCGCCTCAGCGGGGTCGCGGTGGACGCCGTCTTCGACAGCGTCTCGGTCGCCACGACCTTCAAGGACAAGCTCGCCGAGCGCGGGATCATCTTCTGCGCCTTCTCCGAAGCGGTGCAGACGCATCCCGACCTCGTGCGCAAGTATCTCGGCAGCGTCGTGCCCTACACCGACAACTTCTTCGCCACCCTCAACTCCGCCGTCTTCAGCGACGGCTCGTTCTGCTACATCCCGCCCGGCGTGCGCTGTCCGATGGAGCTGTCCACGTACTTCCGCATCAACGCCGCCAACACGGGGCAGTTCGAGCGGACGCTCATCATCGCCGAGCCCGGCAGCTACGTGAGCTATCTCGAGGGCTGCACTGCCCCGATGCGAGACGAGAATCAGCTGCACGCCGCGGTCGTCGAGCTCGTCGCGCTCGAGGGCGCGGAGATCAAGTACTCGACCGTGCAGAACTGGTATCCCGGGGACAAGGACGGCAAGGGCGGCATCTACAACTTCGTGACCAAGCGCGGGAAGTGTGCGGGCCGGCGCGCCAAGATCTCGTGGACGCAGGTCGAGACGGGCTCGGCGATCACGTGGAAGTACCCGAGCGTGATTCTGCAGGGAGACGACTCGGTCGGGGAGTTCTACTCCGTGGCGCTCACCAACAATCGCCAGCAGGCCGACACCGGCACCAAGATGATCCACATCGGCCGCAACACGCGGAGCACCATTCTGTCCAAGGGGATCTCGGCCGGCCACGGCCAGAACACGTACCGCGGCCTGGTGAAGATCCAGAAGAGCGCCCGCGGCGCGCGCAACTACACGCAGTGCGATTCGCTGCTCATCGGCGACAAGTGTGGCGCCCACACCTTCCCGTACATCGAAGTGAAGAACTCGACGGCGCGGATGGAGCACGAGGCCTCCACCTCGAAGATCGGCGAGGACCAGCTCTTCTACTGCCGCCAGCGGGGCATCTCGACGGAGGATGCGGTGACGATGATCGTGAACGGGTTCTGCAAGCAGGTGTTCCGCGAGCTGCCCATGGAGTTCGCCGTCGAGGCGCAGAAGCTCCTCGGCGTGAGCCTCGAGGGGGCGGTGGGCTGATGGGCGCTACGGACGGCCGGCAGCCGCTGCTCGAGATCATCGGCCTGCGCGTGAGTGTCGAGGGCGCGGAGATCCTGCGCGGCATCGATCTCACCGTGTATCCCGGCGAAGTGCACGCGATCATGGGCCCCAACGGCTCGGGCAAGAGCACGCTCGCGCACGTACTGGCGGGACGGGAGGCTTTCACGGTGACCGGCGGGAGCGTCCGCTACGCGGGCCGTGACCTCCTCGCCATGTCGCCGGAAGAGCGTGCCTGCGAGGGCGTCTTTCTCGCCTTCCAGTACCCGGTCGAGATCCCCGGCGTGGCGAACAAGTACTTTCTCCGCACCGCGATCAACGCGGTGCGCAAGCATCGCGGCCTCGCGGAGATCGACGTCATGGATTTCCTGCGCCTGGCGCGGGAGAAGGCCAAGCAGCTCGATCTCGATCAGGCGCTGCTCGACCGCGCCATCAACGAGGGCTTCTCGGGCGGCGAGAAGAAGCGCAACGAGATCCTGCAGATGACGCTCCTCGAGCCCCGGCTCGCCGTGCTCGACGAGACCGACTCCGGGCTCGACATCGATGCGCTCCGTATCGTCGCCGGCGGTGTCAATGCGCTGCGCGGGCCCGAGCGCGCCATCGTGCTCGTCACCCACTACCAGCGGCTGCTCGACTACATCGTGCCCGATCAGGTCCACGTGCTCTCCGACGGCCGGATCGTGCGCTCGGGCGATCGCGCGCTCGCCCTCGAGCTCGAGGAGCGGGGCTACGGCTGGCTCGACGCGGCGGCGGGCGTCCGGGCGAGCGGGTGACGTCGATCGATGGGTCCCATCGAGCGCTACGGCGCGCTGTTCGAGGCGGCAGAAGGGCGGCGCCGCGGGCGCGACGAGCCGGTCTGGCTCGGCGAGACGCGGCGCGCCGGTTTCGAGCGCTTCGCCGCCCTGGGTTTCCCGGCGCCGCGGCTCGAGGACTGGCGATTCACCAACGTCGCGCCGATTGCCGAGGCGAGCTTCGCGGGGCCGGTCAACGGCACGCGGAGCTTCGCGGCGCGCACGGCGCTCGCGCGGGCGGTTGCGATCGAGCCGTCGCCGAATCATCTCATCTTCGTCAATGGCCGGTACGCGCCGGAGCTCTCGCGCCTCGAGCGGCTGCCGCCGGGCGCCGTCGTCGGCAGCCTCGGGGCCGCGGTGCGTGACGGCGGCGGCATCCTCGAGGCCCATCTCACGCGCCAGGCGTCGTACCAGGACCAGGCGTTCGTCGCGCTCAACACCGCGTTTCTCGACGACGGGGTGCTCATCCACATTCCGGACGGTGCCGTCGTCGAGGAGCCGATTCTCGTCGTGTTCGTCTCGCTGTCCGAGGGCGCGCCGTCGGTGGCGCATCCCCGGGTCCTCATCGTGGCCGGACGACGCAGCCGCATGGCGGTAGTCGAGAGCTACATCGCGGCGGAGGGCGCTGCGGCGTACTTCACCAACGCGGTGACCGAGGTGGTGCTGGGGGATGAGGCAACCGTCGAGCACTGCAAGCTCCAGTGGGAGAGCCTCGACGCCTTTCACGTCGCCACGCTGGTGGCGAAGCAGGGGCGCGGCAGCCGGCTCGCGTGCCACTCCGTGTCCGTAGGCGGAGCCCTCGTGCGCAACGACGCGGTCGCTCACCTCGACGGGGAAGGGGCCGATTGCCTGCTGAACGGGCTCTATCTTGCCGGCGGCGCGCAGCACGTGGACAACCACACGGTCATCGACCATGTCGGCGCGCACTCGACGAGCCTCGAGACGTACAAGGGCGTGCTCGGCGGCACGGCCCATGGCGTCTTCAGCGGTCGTATCGTCGTCCGCCGCGAGGCGCAGCAGATCGTGGCGCGGCAGACGAACAAGAACCTGCTGCTGTCCGAAGATGCGGTGGTGAACACCAAGCCACAGCTCGAGATCAACGCCAACGACGTCAAGTGCTACCACGGCGCGACGGTGGGCATGCTCGACGACGATGCGCTCTTCTATCTGCGTTCCCGCGGGCTCGATCGCCAGGCGGCCCGGGCCATGCTGATCCAGGGATTCATGAGCGACGTGGTGGCGGGTATCGGCATCGGGCCGGTGCGCGAGCGCCTCGAGGCGGCCGTGGCCGGGTGGCTGCCGGCACGGGGGGACGGATGACCGTGGCAGTGGATGTGGCGTCCCGCGCCGCCGGGCGCGCAGCACCGCCGTTCGACATCGAGGCCGTCCGCGGCGATTTTCCGATCCTGCGCCAGCGCGTGCATGGCCGGCCGCTCGTCTACCTCGACAGTGCGGCGACGACGCAGAAGCCCCGGGTAGTGCTCGAGGCGCTGCGCCGCTTCTACGAGACCGACTGCGCCAACGTTCATCGGGCGGTGCATCAGCTGGCCGAGCGGGCGACCGGGGCGTACGCGGAGGCGCGCCGCACGGTTCAGGGATTCCTCAACGCCGCCGATGAGGGCGAGATCGTGTTCGTCCGCGGCACGACGGAGGGCATCAACCTCGTGGCACAGACCTTCGGGCGCCTGCGCGTCGGCGCCGGCGACGAGGTCGTGCTCACCACCATGGAGCATCACTCGAACATCGTGCCCTGGCAGATACTCTGCGCGGAGCGTGGGGCGCGACTGCGTGTGGCGCCCGTGAGCGACGACGGTGCGCTTCCCCTCGACGCGCTCGAAGCGCTTCTCGGCCCGCGCACCCGGCTGGTGGCCGTGGTCCACGTCTCCAACGCGCTCGGCACGGTGAACCCGATCGGCCGCATCATCGAGATGGCCCACGCGCACGGCGCCGCGGTGCTCGTGGACGGCGCGCAGGCGGTGCAGCACTTCGCCGTCGACGTACAGGCGCTCGACTGTGACTTCTACGTCTTCTCGGGTCACAAGCTCTACGCGCCGATGGGGATCGGGGTGCTCTACGGCAAGGCGCGGTGGCTCGAGGAGATGCCGCCCTACCACGGGGGCGGCGACATGATCAGCCGGGTCACGTTCGAGAAGACGACCTACAAGCGGCCGCCGTCGAAGTTCGAGGCGGGCACGCCGAACGTGGCGGGTGCCGTGGGGCTCGCGGCGGCGCTCGGCTACGTGACCGGCCTCGGCCTCTCTCGGATCGCGGCGCACGAAGCGGATCTCCTCGCCTACGGGACCGAGGCGCTAACGGCCGTGCCGGGCCTGCGGCTCATCGGCACCGCGCCCGAGAAGGCGGCGGTCCTCTCCTTCGTCCTCGACGGGATCCATCCGCACGACATCGGCACGGTCCTCGATCGCGAAGGCGTCGCCATCCGCGCCGGGCACCACTGTACGCAGCCGCTCATGGAGTACTTCGGCGTGACCGGCACGGCGCGGGCGTCGCTCGGGCTCTACAACACCACGGCGGACATCGACGCGCTCGTCGGTGGTCTCGCGCGCGCGCGGGAGCTGCTCGGCTGATGTCGGATCTGCGCGAGCTGTACCAGGAGGTCATCCTCGACCACGGCAAGCGCCCGCGGAACTTCCGCGCCCTCGAGGGAGCGGATCGGACCGCCGAGGGATACAATCCGCTCTGCGGCGACAAGGTGAGGGTGTATGCCAAGGTGGCGGGCGATGTCATCGAGGACCTGGCGTTCCAAGGCGCCGGCTGCGCCATCTCGACCGCGTCGGCGTCGATGATGACCTCCGCGCTCAAAGGCAAGACGGTCGCCGAGGCGGAGCGGCTCTTCGGGCGCTTCCATCGCCTGATCACCGGCCGCGCCTCGGGCGCCACGGGCGCAACGGAAGCTCGTCCGGCCGCCGCCGCCGATGATGATCTCGGCGATCTCGTGGTGCTGGCAGGGGTGCGCGAGTTCCCCATGCGGGTCAAGTGCGCGAGCCTCGCCTGGCACACGCTGCGGGCCGCGCTCCACAGCGACGGCGCGACGGTCTCCACCGAGGAGTGAGCCCGGCGGTGGGGCTGGATGCTGCATGAGCGCCCGCCACAGCAACCACCTTCACGCCGAGACGAGCCCGTATCTCCTTCAGCACGCCCACAACCCCGTCGACTGGTACCCCTGGGGGCCGGAGGCGCTCCGCCGCGCCAGGGACGAGGACCGGCCCATCCTGCTCAGCATCGGCTACGCCGCCTGCCACTGGTGTCACGTCATGGAGCGCGAGTCTTTCGAGGACGAGAGCATCGCCGCGCTGATGAACGAGCATTTCGTGTGCATCAAGGTCGATCGCGAGGAGCGTCCCGACCTCGACGACGTGTACATGGCGGCCACGCTCGCGCTGAACAACGGCCAGGGCGGCTGGCCCATGACGGTGTTCCTGACGCCGGAGCAGCGGCCCTTCTTTGCCGGCACGTACTTCCCGCCCGAGGACCGCTACGGGCGGGTGGGGTTCCCACGGTTGCTGCGACTCATCGCCGAGCGCTGGCGCACCGACCGGGCGGCAATCGAGGGACAGGCCGGGCGTCTCTCCGACCTGCTGCGCACGCATGCCACGAGCACGGACCCGCTGGCGGTGGCGGTGGCGGAGATCGAGACCGCGGCGCAGCTCTATGCCCGGCAGTTCGACGCGACGTACGGCGGCTTCGGCCCGGCGCCGAAGTTCCCGCCGAGCATGGGGCTCGGGCTGCTCCTGCGCCACCACCGCCGCGCCGGAGATGCCCACGCGCTCGCCATGGTGCGGACGACGCTCGACGCGATGGCGCGTGGCGGCATCCACGACCACGTGGGCGGCGGATTCGCCCGCTACGCCACCGACGAGCGCTGGCTCGTGCCGCACTTCGAGAAGATGCTCTACGACAATGCGCTCCTCGCGCGCATCTATCTCGAAGCCTACCAGGTGACCGGGACCGAGGCGTACGCGCGCGTCGCCGCCTCGACGCTCGATTTCGTCCTCGGCGACATGACGGGGCCGCATGGTGGCTTCTACTCCTCGCTCGACGCCGACTCGGAGGGCGAGGAGGGGAAGTTCTACGTCTGGACGCCGGAGGAGATCGAGGCGACTCTCGGCGCCGAGGGGGCGCGGCGGTTCTGCGCCTACTATGACATCGAGCGGGGCGGAAACTGGGAAGGAAAGAGCATTCCCAACACGCCGTGCCCGCTCGAGACGGTGGCGAAGACGCTCGGTATCGCCGCCGCCGACCTCGTCCGCTCCCTGGAGGCCGACCGAGCGCGCGTCCGCGAGGCCCGGCGCCGTCGCGTGCCGCCGGGGCTCGACGACAAGGTGCTCACCGCGTGGAACGGCCTCATGATCGGCGCCATGGCCGAGGGTCACCGCGTGCTCGGAGAGCAGCGCTATCTCGCTGCCGCCGAGCGCGCGGCCGCGTTCGTCCTGGCGACGCTCGTTGCCGGCGACGGGCGTCTGCTGCGGACCTATCGCGACGGCAAGGCGCACCTCGATGCCTACCTCGAAGACTACGCCTATCTCGCCGACGGCCTCGTCGATCTCTACGAAGCCGGTGGCGACCCGCGCCGTCTCGCCGATGCGCGGGCGCTGTGTGAGCGGTTGCGCGCCGATTTCGGTGACGACACCGGCGGCGGCTTCTACAGCACCGCGCGCGGACACGAGGCGCTTCTCTTCCGCCATCGCGATGGCAAGGACGGTGCGACTCCGAGTGCGAACGCGGTCGCGGCCCGCGCCCTGGCGCGGCTGTCGTATCATTTGGATCGCCCGGACCTCCGCCAGGCGGCGCGCGACGCCGTCGCGGCGTACGGCGGCGCGATCGCGCAGTATCCGATCCTGTATGCATCGGCCCTGGGAGTGGTGGATCTGCTCGCCGAAGGACCGGTCGAGCTCGCGCTCGTGGGCGCGCGCGGCGACGCGCGCCACGAAGCGCTCATGCGGGTGATCGGCCGCCATTACCTCCCGAACCGCATCGTCGGCTCCCGCGATCCCGGCGCACCGCCACCCGCGGGAGACGGCGTGCGCGAGCTGCCGCTGCTTGCCGGCAAGGGGCTCGTCGGCGGCGAGGCCGCGCTCTACGTGTGCCGGAACTTCGCGTGCCAGGCGCCGGTGAGCGACCCGGCCGAGGCGGAGCGGCTGCTTGCAGACGAGGACCGGCGGCAGCGGGATCCAGAGCAGAACGGGCACGCGCGGCCGGAAGGCATCGCGGCCGGGGCGGCGACCCTGGTGGGGACGCTCGTCGCCGGCGGCGCGTCGCCGCAGGCAACGGCCGCGTACGCGCGCCGGTTCGCGGCAGACGCGGCGTCCGGCGGGCCACCGGCGTCGCCGGGCGCTGCGAGCTTCGCCCCTGCCGGTGGCTTCGTGGCCGAGGCCGCATCGGGATTCACCTACGACGCCCTCGGCAGCACGGGCCTCGTGGTGAGCCGTGTCGGCTTCGGTGGCTATCGGGTCGACCACGAGAGCCCGGAGCATCGGGAAGCACTCGAACGCGCCCTCGCGGGCGGCATCAATCTCGTGGATACCTCGACCAACTACACCGACGGTGGCAGCGAGCGCCTGATCGGCTCCGTCCTGGCGAGTCTCCTCCGGGGCGGTCGACTGCGCCGCGAGGAGCTCGTCGTCGTTTCGAAGATCGGCTACGTGCAGGGGTGGAACCTCGCGCTGGCCCAGCAACGGGCGCAGGCCGGGCACCCCTATGCGGAGATGGTGGAGTACATGGACGGGTGCTGGCACTGCATCCATCCGGAGTTCCTGCGCGAGCAGCTCGACCGCTCGCGGGCGCGTCTCGGGCTCGCGACGCTCGACGTCTGCCTGCTGCACAATCCGGAGTATTTCTTTAGCGATGCCAAGCGCCGCGGGCACGCCTCGCTCGCGGCCGTGCGCGAGGAATTCTATCGCCGCGTGGAGGAAGCGTTCCGCTGCTTCGAGAGCCAGGTCCGCGCCGGCACCCTTTCGTGGTACGGGGTGTCCTCGAACAGCCTCGGAGCGCCTGCCACCGATGCCGAGGCCACGTCGCTCACGCGGATGCTCGAGGCAGCCGCGGCCGCCGGCGGTGCTGGACATCATTGCCGCGTGCTCCAGCTTCCGTTGAATCTGTTCGAGGCCGGGGGAGTCCTCGAGCGTAACACCGGCGCCGGGGAACGGGAGACGGTGCTCGAGGTGGCGCGGCGCGAGCGCATCGGGGTTCTGGTGAACCGCCCGCTCAATGCGATCGTCGGCGGTGGCATGATGCGCCTTGCGAACGTGGCGGCGGCGGGTGAGTCCGTCGATGTCGAGGCGCAGCGGCGGCACGTCGCGGGTCTCGAGGAAGAATACCGGCGCGACATCGCGCCGCTGCTGCGCAGCGAGCGCAGCGGCGAGTCGCCCGCGGATCTCTTCCGGTGGGCGGAGCAGCTCGCGGGGATCGGCGCGCGCATTCGCGGCCTCGAGCAATGGGAGCAGGTCGAGGGCCAGGTCGCCGCCCAGGTCCCCCACGTGCTGCGGGCCGTGGACGCTGCGCTCGCGGGCCCGCCCGGTGCCGAGTGGCGGACGTGGCGCGATCGTTACGTGCCGGCGCTCGAGCTGCTCCTCGCCGGCCATCGCCACGCGGCGGTGCGACAGAGCGCGGCGGCCGTGGGCGCCGTCGAGGCGGTCCTCGATCCGCTGCTGCCCGCCGAGCGCCGCGGCGAGCCGCTGGCGCGCAAGGCCCTGTGGGTTCTCGCGAGCACCCCGGGGGTGAGCTGCGTGCTCAACGGCATGCGCCGGGCGGCGTACGTGGACGACGCCCTGGCGGCGATGCGCTGGGCGCCGCTCGATCGGGTCGAGCCGGCCTACGCCGCAATGGGGGCGATGCGGCCTTCTCGGGGAGACGAGCGATGAAGCGAATCTACAGTGCACCGAGCATCGCGATGGTGGGCCATCTGAAGAATGTCCTGGAGATCTACGGCGTCGACGCCGAGGTGCGGAACCAGTACCTCGGTGGCCAGCTTCCGCCGATCGAGTGCTGGCCGGAGCTCTGGGTGGATGACGACCGTGAGGCGGAGGCGTCGAAGATCGTCACCACGGCGCTGGCCGAACAGGAGCGGGACACCGAGCCCTGGACCTGTGCGCATTGCGGCGAGGACGTCGAGGGCAGCTTTGCCGAATGCTGGAACTGTCGCCGCGCCAGGCCGAATGGCCCGCCGGCGGCGTGAGCGTTGACGCCGCAAGGAACGCGGCCCCGATCAGGGCGGCGGTGGTGAGAGATCCGATGGTTCGCATGTGCTACCTCCTCGTTGTGCGAGCGCGATGTGCATCTCGAGGGTCGCCTCGGGGACGAGGCGCTCACTGAGCTCGCGATGTCGTGAGTTACTACGAACGAGGGTGACTAACGGATCTCAGGCAATCCGCTGCCGGATGTCCTCGCCGGCGGCCACGCGCGCCGCGAGGTCGTCGAGCCACTGGTGAAACTTGTCCGCCCCCTGGCGATCGGCCATCGAGCGCGGGATGGCGGGGATCTCGTAGTCCGGCGCCGCCAGCGGTGGATGATCGCTGGCGGGCTTGCGCGCCAGCGCCGCCTCGAGCACCGGCGCGAGCCGTGCCGCCTTCTCGCGCGCGGCGCGCTCGTCACGATCCCGGAACTCGGGCAAGACCTCGCGGGCGAACAGCTCGAGGCTCTCCATCACGTGCTCGTGCCGGTTCTTTCCGGCCTGGCTGCACAGGATCACCTGATCGACGCCGCATTGCTCGTAGCGGCGGAGGTACTCGCGCACCTGCGCGGGAGTGCCTACGGCGCCACGAAGTCCGGTGACGCCCTGATCGACAGCCTTGGCACCGAGCCGGTCCGGGCTCTGCGCGGCGGCGTGGACCGCCTCCGGCGCGTAGCCGGCCTCGGCGCGGCGGTGCTGATACTCGGCCCACACGTCGGTCGCGGCCGGGCGGTGGCGCCCGAAGATGTAGTAGTGCGCGAGCGAGTAGCCGAGGAAGTTGGTTCCCTCGACCCCGCGGGCGATCGCCTGCTGCTCGTCCTGGTGGCACATGAACGTGGTCACGCAGGCGAGGTTCGGATTGACGGCATCGCCGATCGGCACGCTCTCCCGGGCGAGGGTCGTGTAGTAGGTATCGACCCAGTGCCGCGCCTCCTCGGGATCGAAGAAGGCGAACGCCAGGGCGCCGATGCCTTTTTGAGCCGCGAGCTGGATCGTGTCGCGGCGGCTACACGCCACCCAGACGGGAGGATGCGGTTTCTGGCGCGGCTTCGGGACGACGTTGCGGGGCGGCATCGTGAGGAAGCGACCCGCGTGGCCGGTGAAGGGCTCCTCGGTGAGGCAGCGCAGGGCGACCCGCAGGCCCTCCTCCCACATCGCCCGCTTGTCGGCGGGGTCGATCAGGAAGCCGCCCAGCTCGGCCTCCGACGACGACTCCCCGGTGCCGAAGTCGACGCGGCCGTCGGAGAGCAGGTCCAGGGTGGCGATGCGCTCGGCGACGCGCGCGGGATGGTTGAAGGGCGGCGGCGTCTGCACGATCCCGTGCCCGAGCCGGATGCGCTGCGTGCGCTGCGACACCGCGGCGAGGAAGACCTCCGGCGCGCTCGAATGGCTGTACTCCTCGAGGAAGTGATGCTCGACCTCCCAGACGTAGCCGATGCCGAGGCGATCGGCGAGCTCGATCTGCTCGAGCGCCTGCTGGAGCACTCTGTACTCGGACTCCGCCTCCCACGGCCGCGGCAGCTGGTGCTCGTAGAAGATTCCGAACTTCATGTCAGCTCCTTCGACTGCGACGGGATATTCCGCTGGGGGTTGGTATGTATGCCACGAGATATGCGCGTCGCAACGTGCCCGCGCGATCGGTCGTGACCGTCCGCCGGCAATGCGCGGGAGCATGTGCCCGCGTGTGCGAAGGGCCGTGACGGGAGCGCAGCGCCGCATCGACTGGCCGTCGGCCCATCGGAGGCGGCGATGGAGCTGAGCGTGCCGGTGCGCGCGACGGTCGCAGCGCCCGCCGGCAGACGTGCTCCTCAGCGCCGGTGGGCGAGAAAGGCTCGACCCTCGGGCGTGAGACAGACGATGTCCTCGCGCGAGCCGTCGTCACCTTGAAACACCGCTACGAGGCCGCTCATGGTGGCGTCTTCCCAGACGGGGATCCGGGGGCACGAAGTCCGCCAGGCGTCCATCGTCTCGCGGTAGGTGCGCGGGCGCTCGGCCAACCAGGCGAGCAACTGCAGGACCAGTGCGGTCGGCGCGGTGAACTGTGCTTCAGTTGAATTTCCGGAGTCCATGCGGCCGCTCACGTTTACGATATCGCGCACCGGCGCCCCAGGCAACGACCTCTGAATAGCGATCCACGGCGCTTCGCCCGAAGCCGCGATGCGCCGTCAACGCCGTGCGTTGCCAGCTACCCATTCGGAGCGAAGTGCGCCATAGATCATCCGGACGCCGACGGAGGGACCCGACCATGGACATCGGACGAGTGGGGATCTGGACGTTCTGCGAGGAGATGTCGGCGGCCGAGGCCGCTGCCCTCGCGGTTCGCATCGAGCGACTCGGCTACAAGACGCTGTGGATTCCCGAGGCGATCGGCCGCGAGGCCCTCGTCTCCGCCGCCTGGCTCCTCGCCGCGACCGAGCGGCTCAACGTGGCCACGGGAATCGCCAACGTCTACGCGCGCGACCCGGTCACGATGGCGGCCGGCGCCAAGACGCTCGCCGAGCAGTCGGGCGGGCGCTTCCTCCTCGGCGTCGGCGTGTCGCACCGGCCGCTCGTCGAGGGGGTGCGCGGCCACGACTACGGCCGGCCGCTCTCGTACATGCGCACGTACCTCGAACGGATGGAGGTGGCGCCGTACGCCGCCGTGGCACCGGCCGAGCCGCCTCCGGTCGTGATTGGCGCGCTCCATCCGAAGATGCTGGCGCTGGCAGCCGAGAAAACGCGTGGCGCGCATCCCTACCTGGTGCCGCCCGAGCATACCGCCTTCGCCCGCGCGCAGCTCGGGCGCGGCCCGTGGCTCTGCCCGGAGCAGAAGGTGCTGCTCGAGACCGACGCCACCAAGGCGCGCGCCGTCGCCCGGCAGGCGATCGCCATGTACCTCACGCTGCCGAACTACCGCCGCAACCTGGCGCGCTTCGGCTTCACCGACGCGGACTTTGACGGCATGGGGAGCGATCGCCTCGTCGACGCCGTGGTCGCATGGGGCGACGAGAAGGCAATCGCCGCCCGTGTGAAGGCGCACCACGATGCCGGCGCGGACCACGTCTGCGTGCAGCCCCTCCATCCCGAGGGAATCCCGCTGCCGGACTGGCGCATCGTCGAAGCGCTGGCGCCAGGAACACGTTGAGCGTCACACGACGATCCAAAGGGCGATGTCCGCACTAACGGTGTTCAAGGGCGTAGCCCGCCCTAACACCCGATGTTGTTGACGAAACCAAGAGGCGGTTTGCGGCTGCCGAGCGCGCCGCTGGCCGCGAGCGAGGTGGCGGCAGTCGTGCGCGAGGCGGCGGCAACCCGGAGTTGAGCGGAGCCGCGTGGGGTGGGGAGCGGCCTATGGGGAAAGAACGGGGTGCGGCAGAGCGATGCGGGGAGCTGCGACGGGTGGATCGGGGAGGACGCAGCGATCGACGGGGCTCCTGGGGTCGTTGAGCGGCACGTCGAGAGGCCGGGCGAGCACGTCGATGGCGTGCGCTGTCGTTGTCAAGACGGGCAGCGAGCGCACGAGGGCGACACCGCGCGAAGCGCTGGTCGCGCCGTCCGCCATCTCGGCGAGGCAGGGGGTGGCGACGTGCCGCATCGTCACGGTGGTGGACGCTGCACGGGCGGCAGGAGGACGCGCCGGGCGAGAGGCGACGCCGCGCAGCGCGGACACTGCGTGACGTCGACCCCCGTCAGACGGAGGAGCACCGTCGTCCAGGGCGAGGGCGTCGTCGGCGAGGGATCGCCATGCGGTCGATCGCCGAGCAGGTCGCGGGCGACGGGCAGCGTGGTCGACACCTGGCGCGGGGCGAAGAGGCCGCCGTGGCGGATCTTGACGAATCCCCGGGGGAGGACGTGCAGCAGGAGGCGGCGAACGAACTCCTCGGGATCGACCGTCACCGTGCGGCCGTTCGTCGTCCGGAACGTCACCGCTTCGGAGGTGACGGCGCCGAGGCGTTGAGTGGAGAGGCCCACCCGGTGGGGGTAGCGGCCGAGGTACTGGAAGAGGCGCTTCGCGCCTCCGAAGGGGCGCTTCACGTAGACGAGCCACGGGGTCTGGTAGAGTGCGCCGAGGGTGCGGCGGGTGGCGACGGGATCGGAAGACGAAACCTCGCCACGGGCGACGCTGCGCTGGCGGGCGGCGAGCACCGTGCCACGAAACAGGGCTCCCAGGACGCGGACGGGAAAGCGGTGTCGCTGGCGGGCGGGGCGCCAGCGGCGACGGTCGGCCGTGAGCCCGCCCGCCGTGACGATGCCGTGAACGTGGGGGGACACTCGAGCTCTCGCGTCCAGGTATGGAGCACCGTGGTGATGCCGAGCTCGGCCCCGAGTCGTTTCGGATCGCGCCCGAGGGTGAGGAGGGTCTGCGCGGCGGCCCGCATCAGCAGCATCGCCCGGTGCTTCGGCCGACTCACGGCGGCCAGGAGCCGCTCGACCTCGGCGGGGCTCAAGATCTCGGGCAACCGCTCGCCGTCCCGGCGCGGAAACGGAATGCGCCGCA
>Ga0187893_10002344_pt1 | contig 41897 bp, 33 predicted proteins | sample MA1701074metaG_FD_139574 | JGI IMG/M metagenome (GOLD analysis project Ga0187893, IMG submission 139574) | White microbial mat communities from a basaltic lava cave in the Kipuka Kanohina Cave System on the Island of Hawaii, USA - MA170107-4 metaG ...
CCGCCCGCCCCGCCCGGGCCCCCGCCCTCCCGGCCGTAGACCGCCCGGCGCCGCTCGAGGGCCAGCACCGCCACCGAAAGGGCGAAGAGGAAGGCCGACAGCCCGAGCAACCAGGCGGGGGCGCGGACCGACCGGACGCCCTCCCCCCAGATCCCCGTCGCGGCCAGGACCGCGAGGTTGTTCAGGGCGTGCGCGAGCACCCCGGCCCAGACGCTCCCGGTGAGCCAGACCGCCAGGCCGAACCACGCCCCCAGGAGAGCCAGGATGAGGAGCTGGAGCTCCTTCCCATGGAGCGCCGAGAAGAGGAGCGACGCGTAGAGGACCGCCCGCCCCGGCCCGAAGCCCGCCGCGAAGCCGCGGAGGAGCAGGCCCCGGAAGAAGAGCTCCTCGCAGACCGGCGAGGCCACGACGAAGAGGAGGGCGGCGGCGGCCAGCCCCTTCTCCCGGGCCGCCTCCACCGTCCGGCGGATCTCCTCCTCCTGGACCGCGAAACGCTCCCCCATCCCCAGCTCCCTCCCGCCCCACTGGCTCAGCTCCACGAGCTCCCGCACGAGCCAGAGCGACGCGAGCGAGGCCGTCGCCACGCAGGCCAAGGAGAGCAGGCTCATCCGGCGGACCCCGTTCGAGGCCAGCGGCGCCAGGCCGGCCGCCCTCGCGTAGAGGACCGGGATCGCCAGGAAGGAGATCTGGAGGGCGGCCCGGACCCCCTCCTCGGGCATCCGGCCCGACAGCAGGCCCAGGCCCGCGTACGCCGCCAGGCCCAGCGCGAGCACCCGGGCGCCGTCCAGCGCGTCGGGCTCGCGCATCTATTTGGGCGCGGGCTTCTTGAGCTCCTCGATCAGGAGCCGGAGCTGGGCCAGCCGGTCGCTCATCAGGCGCTCCTCGAACTCGAGGGACTTCAGGACGTTCGCGTTCGCGACCGTCACGCGGTCGGAGAGCTCCTTCCGGAGCTCCTGGAGCTCCTTGACGAGCTTCCCCATCTCGTCGAGCTGCTTCTCCACCTTGATCTGGAGCTGCTGGACGGTGGCGTACTTGAGCTCCGTCCCCGAAAGCTCGCTGCGCAGGTTCGCGGCGACCTGGTCGTCGCGCGCGGTAAGCTTCTGCTCCAGGGTCTCGAGCTCCTGCCGGGTCACGCCGCCCGCGCACCCCGCCCCGACCGTCGCCGCGAGCAGCACTCCCGCAGTGATCCTCATCGACCCTCCGTGTCCTTCGAATCGAGTCCGCCCCCGGACCCCCGATTGCACCACAAAGACCGCGACGGCACAACCGAATCGGTCATCGCGCCGGCGGGTCCATCGCGCACCGGAAGCCCACCTTCCGCGACCGGTAGGTGGGGAGGTTCCGGTGGCGGAACGTGACGCGGCAGTCCCGCTCCGCGTCGGACTCGAGGAGGAATCCGCCGCGCAGCGCCTTCATCTTCTCGCCGAACTGCCCCGGGTCCGCCGGGCTCCCCGGGTAGGCGCGGAACCCGTCCGCCGTCCACTCGATCACGCCGTTCCCCAGCCCGTCCACCCCGAGGAAGCTCCGTCCTCCCTCCTTCTGGAAGCGGTCCCCCCACGGAAAGAGACGCCCGCCGCGGGGATCGAACGACGCCGCGCGCTCCCACTCGGTCTCGGTCGGAAGACGCCTGCCCTTCCAGACGGCGTAGCTCGCGGCGTCCCACCAGTCGACCCCCACCACCGGCTCCTCTCCCCCCTGCGCCTCGCCGCCGAGCGGCCCGTGCCCCTTGCCCGGCGGCTCCTCCTTCGGACAGCCCGGGTGGTGCCCGGAGGGTCCGAGCGCCTTCAGGAACTCCCCGTACTCCGCCGCCGAAACCTCCCGGTCGTCCAGGTAGAACCCGGCGGTCCGGGTCTCGTGCTCCGGACTCTCCACGTCCCGGCCGCCTCCCATCCGGAACCGCCCGCCCGGGACGTAGACCATCCCCCTAGGGGCCGCCAGCGCGAGCTCCACCTCCCGGAGTTCCGCGGCCGGGAGGTCGTTCGGAGCGGCCCCGTACTTCGGGTCCCGCGCCCGGTCGAAGCAGGCCTTCGCCTCGACCCACGCGGCGCGCCGCACGGCCGCCCGGCCCTCCTCGACCGTCCGCTCGAACTCCTTCCGGAGCTCCACCCCCGCCCGCGCGGCCTCCAGATCGATCTCCTCCTTGGCGCGCCGGCGTTCCGCCTCGATCGCCCCGGCGAAGTTCCGCGGCTCCCGGGCCAGCTCCGAGAGCCGCTCGAACGCGACCCTCCAGTTCCCGGCCAGCCTCGCCTTGACCGCCTCGGAATAGGTCGCGCAGAAGCTCCGGCGCCCTTCCAGTTCCGCCCGGCGGTCCGGCTCGGCGGACTCCAGGGCCCGGCCCCAGTCCGCCGCGGCCTGCGACCAGTCGTTCCCCTCCTGCCGCTCCGCGCTCCTCGACCAGCGCTCGAACGACGCCCGGCGGATCTTCTCCCGGATCGGGGCGTCGTCCACGAAACGCTGCGCCGCCTGGTAGTGCTCCAGGGCCCGGACCTCGTCTTTCTCGACGTCGCCCTTGGCGATGAGCTCGTTGGCCCGAGACTCGTTCAGCTTCGCCTCGACCTCCGGGTCCTCCGCGCCCAGCCGCCGCGCCTCCCCGAGCTTGACCGCCGCGGCCACCCACTCCCGGCGGCCGAAGGCGTCGAGCCCCTCCCGGAGCGGCGCCTTCCAGGCCTCCTCCGGCGCCGGCGGCCGGGCCGGCGGGGGAACGGGCGCGCGGACCACCGGCGGCGGCTCGGGCGGGGGGAGCGGCGTCCCCGAGGCCACGTCGACCACGTAGTATCCCGCCGCCCCCGCCAGGACCACCGCCGCGCCCAGGCTCAGGAGGAGCGCCCAGGGTCGGGACGGGGCCGGCTCCCGAACGGGCGTCCCGCCTCCCGTGGACGTGTCCACGCGCAGCGTCTCGCTGTACAGCGTCGACTTCTCGTCGGGCGTCACGCCCTCGAGAATCGCCTCGACCGCCGCCACGACCGCGTCGGGCGAGGCGTGCCGCGCCTCGGGCGGCTTCGCCATGAGGCGGAGGATGAGCGTCTCCACCTCGGGGGGCAGCGCGGGGTTGACCTGGCTCGGAGGGACGGGCTCCTTGTGGACCTGCTGGAACATCACGGAGGTGGGGCTTTCCCCGACGAAGGGAGGCCGCCCCGTGGCCAGCTCGTAGAGCACGACGCCCAGGGAATAGAGGTCGCTCCGGACGTCGCAGGCGTCGCCCGAGGCCTGCTCCGGGGACATGTACTTCGCCGTGCCCATGATGACCTCGGTCTGGGTGAAGTCCGAGCCCGGGTCCTTCGCCAGGCCGAAATCCATCACCTTGATGCGGTGGTCGGCGGTCCGGAGGATGTTGGAGGGCTTGATGTCCCGGTGGATGATCCGATGCTTCCAGGCCGCCTGGAGGGCGCGGGCGACCTGGAGGGCGACCTGGAGGACCTCGTCCACGCTGAAGGTCCGGCCCTTCCTGACCTGGGAGGCGAAGTCCTCCCCCTCCACGTACTCCATCGCGTAGAAGTGCTGGCCCTCGGCCTCGCCGGCGCCGAAGACCTGGACGACGTGGGGGTCGACGAGCTTGGCCAGGAGCGCGGCCTCCCGGTTGAAGCGCTTGACGAACTCGGGGTTGCTCGTGAGTTCCCGTTTCAGGACCTTGATCGCGGCGGGACGGTCGACCGAAACCTGCCTCCCGCGGTAGACCGCGCCCATGCCGCCCCGGCCCAGCAGACCGTCGAAATCGACCTCGAAATCGCCCCACCGCTTGACGGTCATGCCGCAGGGATTATACCGGCGAAACGGGGGAATGGCCACGGGACCGCCCCGCGCCCAGGGCGAAGAGGATGCCGCCCGGGACGCTCGCCGCGAGCATGCTCAGCTTCACCAGGATCGAGAGCGCGACCGCCTCCTCGCGGGTCATGCCGCCGAAGGTCGCGAAGAGAAGGGCGTACGCCCCTTCCTGGACCCCCCAGCCGCCGACCGAGATGGGCAGCGCGGTCACGATGAAGATGACGGGCTCGAAGACAAAGAACTGCCAGAGGGGGGTCTGGCCGAGGCCGAGCGCCCGCGCCAGGCCCCAGACGATGAGGATCGTCGCACACTGGGAGAGGAGAGAGAGGGCGGCCGAGGCCGCCGTGAGCCGGCGCTTCTCCCGGACGGCGCGGAAGACGCCGTCGAGCTGGACGAGGGTGCCGCGGAAGGGCAGGCGCGCGGCCGCGAGCCGCCGGAGACGCGGGTCGAAATAGGCGAGATACCCCACGACCGAGGCGCCGGCGAGGCCGTAGACCAGGAGCGGGACGCGCGCGTCGCCGAAGCGGCCGGCGAAGGGCGTCAGGCAGGCCGCGCCCAGGAAGACGAGGACGACCAGGCCGATCACGCGGTCGAGCAGCACCGTCCCCACGATCGCGGCCTTCCGCTCCTCCCCGGAGGCCGCGAGCACGGCCTTGGTGAGGTCCCCGCCCACGCCGCCCGGGAGGAGGTTGTTGAAAAAGACCCCGGCGTAGGAGAGCAGGAAGGTCCGGCCGTACGGCACCGCGAAGCCGTGGCCCCGGAGGAGGATCCACCAGCGCAGGGCGAGGATCGCGAACGGGACGAGGAAGGCCGCCGAGAGCGCCAGCCAGGCTCCCTTGTGGACCCGCCCCAGGAGGGAGAGGAACCCCTCGTGACGCTCCACCGATCCGGCGGGAACCCGCATCTCGGCCCCCGCCCGGTCGACCAGGACGAGATCCGTCCCGTCCCGCCGGCTCGAGATGACGTCCGGGCGCTCCCGCCCGTCGATCCGGTAGAGGTCCCGGAACTGGACGAGGCGGAAGACCCAGGCGAGCGCGAGGACGGTGAGCGCGACCTGCGCCAGGTTCCAGGCCCAGCGGCGCGCCCTAGGGGACACCGCGGACCCTCGTCCGGGCGTCCAGGATCCCTTCCGTCTCGGCGGCGTAGGCGTCCAGGACCGCGCGGGCCAGGGGCGCCGGCTCCAGGCCCAGGTCCCGGAGCGCCCGCGTCTCCACCCCCACGTCGGTCGCGCGCTCGACGTTGATCCCGAAGTGGATCTTCGAGGAGACGGGCGTGAGGGTGGCGATCGAGATCGAGAGCTTGCCGGGGCCCAGGAAGAGGTCGTCTCCCTCGCGCCGCACACCCTCCGGAAGCCGCTCGCGGACGAGAGCGGCGAGGAGCCGCTGGCGGAGGACGGCCTTCTCGAGGTCGAGGTCGAAGTGCTCGGCGACGAAGTGGAGCATGAGGGGACTGGCGATGCGGGACCGCAAGCGCAGGTCCTCGAGGTCGGCCATGTGCTCGAAAGGGATCTCGCAGCCGCCGATGAAGGCAACCAGGGAGTCGCCCTGGATGCCGAAGGTCCGGTAGGCCCAGAGGGAGCGGAGCGGGGTCCCGTCGTAGTCGATGCGCCCCTCGGCGAGGTGGGTCTTCATGGGAGGGCCTGCGCCCAGGCTTCCTTCGACCGGTCCACGTCCCGGCGGCCGGTCAGGGCCTGGAGCGTCTCGTGGGCGAGCAGCGCCACGCTGGGCTCCTTCGCTCCCACCGCCTCGACGAGGGGTCCCACGACCTCCGGACGCCGCCCGAATCCCGCCAGGGCCCGGACGGCGCTCCGGGAGACGGACGGGTCGGGGTCCCCGAGGGCGGCGGCCAGGGCGGGGAGCCCCTCCTCGTTTCCCAGCCTGCCCAGCGCGCGGCACGCGGCGGCCCGGACCAGGCCGTGCTCGTGGCGCGTCCTCGGGATGACGTGCTGGAGGAACTCCTTCCGGCCGGCGTCCGCGAGCGCCTCGAGCGCCCCGACCACGACCAGGGCGTGCCGGTCATCGAGGAGGAGGACGATTCGGCGGACCGCCTCCGCGTCCCCTCGGAGGCCGAGCTCCCGGACCCCCAGGTAGCGCTCGTAAGGGGCGGGGCTCTCCGCGTTGGGCTCGGGCCCCCCGCACGAGGCCATCGCCAGGAGCGCCCCCCAGACGATTTGCTTCATGGGACGCGCCATTATACGCAGCGTCACGTTTCAGCGTCGCTGTTTCGTGACGCGTCACGAAACAGCGACGCGATTTCGTGACCTAGCGGCGGTCGGAGAACCAGCGGCGGATGGATTCGGCCAGGGCTTCGGCCAGGCGGCGGCGCTTCGAGCTCTTGGCAAGCTCGCGCTCGGCCGCCGGGTTCGAGACGAATTCCAGCTCGACCAGGACCGCGGGACACGTCGTGCCCTTGAGCACCCGCAGATTGTGCTGGTCCTTGATACCCCGGTCCTCGCTCGCCCAGACCGCCCCCAGCTCCGAGAGCACCAGGCGCGCGAGCCGCCGGCTTTCGTCGTCCCGCTCGCCCCGGATGTTCCGGGGCACCCAGACTTCGTAGCCGCGCGGAGCGGGATTGTCCACGTAGTTCGTGTGGACCGAGATGAAGAGATCCGGCTTGTGGCGGTTCACAAAGGAGACGCGGGCGTTCAGGTCGTCGTCCACGTCCGCATGGAAGTGGCGGTCGTCGGTGCGCGTCAGGAGCACCTTCGCCCCCCACCCCTCGAGGACCGACCGGAGCTCGAGGGAGACGTGCAGGTTGATGTCCTTCTCCAGGAGCCCCGTCCGCCCCTTCCCGCCCGTGTGCATCCCCCCGTGCCCCGGGTCGAGGGCGATCGTGAATCCCGCCAGGAGCCGCGACCGCGCAGGCGGGGCCGGAGCCGGCGCGACGACCGGCCCTGCCGGAACGGCGGGCTTCGGGCTCCGCAGCGGCGCCCGGTCGAGGAGGTGCCGCGCCAGCTCGGGCGGCAGCTTGACCCGGCCGGCCTCGACCGCCACGGGCGCCGAGAGGCGGATCGGGACGTCGTCCACGAGGGCGAAGGCCAGTCCGGGCGAGAAGACGATCGACGCGCTCCCGGCCCGCACCACATGGCGACCGGTCCCCGCGTCGCAGGTCCAGGCGATTTCCCGGCGGGCGGCCAGCTCCTCGAGGTCGGAGCCCCCGCCCGCGGCCAGGAAGCACAGCGCGAGACGAATCACGTCCCCCTCTCTCTCCTTCTCGGGGCCGGCGGCTTACTTCAACGCCTCTTCCTTCGACGCGGCGCGGATCGAGAACGCGTCCTTGGGCCCCCCCAGGCGCAGCAGCGACCGGTCGGACGCCGCATAGGTGTAGGTCAGGTACTTCAGCCGGTCCAAACGGGACTGGACGAGGATCACCTCGCGGGGCTTCCCGTCGACCTCCAGCCGCTCCGGCGAGCCGACCTCGATCTGCTCGACGTTCGGCTCGTCCGCGTAGGGCGAGAGCGTCCGGAGGAGGAGGCTCCCCTTCCCGGCGCCCGCCAGGCAACCCCGGAGGAGGTCGGCGACATCGACGAAAAGAACTCCCTCCTCCACCCCGAAGGACCTCTCCTCCTTGGTCCCGTTCAGGTCCCGGGAGACCTTGACCTGCCCGCCCTGGAGGACGGCCGACGCGCGGAACTGCCAGCGCTCCTTCTCGTTCGCCTTGGTCTGCTCCGTGTCGATCTTCTGGACGCGGCCGTCCGGGGAGAAGGAGCCGCGGACGTGGGTGACGTCCTTGCGACCCTGGCCGTAGTCGCTCGCCACGTCGACCTCGAAGGTGTACATCCCCTCGGACTCGCCGAGCTTGATCCGCTGGTGGCCGGTCTTGGCGTTGCCGAGGTAGATGGCGTGCCAACGCTCGCCCAGGAGGGCCGGGTCGATCTTGAGGGCCTTGAGGACCGCGAGGCCGGCCGAGCGGGCCGCCTGCTCCTCCGCCGAGAGCGGCGTCGGCGCGATCGCGAAGGTCTCCATCGAGGCCTCGGCCAGGGGCCGGTATTTCGCGGCGCCGCTTTCCTGGATCAGCGCGTCCAGCATGTAATACTCGAGGTTCGTGCGGTGGATCGCGACCTTGAGGTAGAGCATGCCCTCGTGCGTGAAGACGATCCGGTGGGCCGCCCGGCCGCCCACCGTCACGGCCTTCTCCTCCGCCACCTTCGCGCCCTTGTAGCGCTCCGCCAGGTGCGCGCGGGCCTGAGTCTCGAAATTCTTGAGGGGCGTGGGGTTGCCGCTCACCAGGTGGGTGACCAGGAGCTCGGCGACGGCCTTCCCCTCCTCGCTCGCGACCCACTTGACGACCGTAGGCTTCACCCCCGGCTTCCGGACCCAACCCTGGGGGGGGCGGATCGTGAACTCATGGTCCTGGCTCGACGCGGGCGGCCCGAGATCCTGCGAGAGGACGAGAAGGGTGATCCCCCAAGCTCTCCACATACTCCCTAAGTATGGTCCACGCCCCGGGGCTTGTCAAGCCGATCCCGTTTACATTTCGTAACTTACAAAATGCCAGTAATCCAGCCAGGCTGGTTTCCTGCTATCGGGCCACCATCTCCTGGGGAGGGGAGATGACCCGCCGGTCGGGGGTGTAGTACTCGTACGCGACCGAGCGCGCCACCGAGACCGTTACGGGATAACGCGGCCGGAGCTCGTAGCTGAACGCGGCGTCCTTCCCCGGCAGGTAGAACGTGATCGTCCGACCGGACTGGGCGACCTTGTCCACCGTCCCCTTCCGGACGAGGGCGTCGAGCGCGCTCGAGTCCACCGTGAAGCCCGGCGGCACTGCCACCTCGGCGATCACCATGAACGCGTCCGCCTGCACCTTCACGGTGCAGGTCACGCTCTCCCCCATCTTCACCTCGTTCCGGTCGTACGTCACCGAGAGGTTGAGACCCTCCACCCCCCGAATCAGGTCGTCCGTCCCCCAGGGGAGGTAGTACCGGCCCGCCACCTGGGCGTTCACCTTCGCCGCGGACTCGATCGTCACCTCCACCGTCCCCTTCCCCGCGTGCGGGGAGAGGTCGAACGACTGCGCCTTGTCCGAGACCTCGAACGCGTCCGGGATCTCCTTCCCGTTCACGAAGAGGCGGGGCGCGACGTTCGACTTCTCCCGCGCCCCCGTCGCCTCGAGGGCCTGGAGGGCGAGCACCGTCGCCTGGGTCGATCCCCACGCCCCGTGCGCGGCGCGTTGCCGGATCAGCCAGGCCGCGCCCTGGTCGGCGAGCTGCGCATCGTGCTTCGCGAGCGCGATCACCGCGAGCGCCGTCGTCTCCACGTCCCCCGCCGCCAGCCGCGCCTGCGTCCAAGTCTTCTGCCGGGTGGACCAGAACCCGTCCTTCGCCGACTGCGCGAGGCGGTCGAGGTTCGGTCTCCAGGGGAAGGCGTTCGCGACCATGGCCAGCGTGTACGGGTCCGAGTCGCGGACCCCCTTCAGGAACTGCTCGGCGAGGCCGAGCGCCTTCGTGTCCTCCTTCCCCGCCCGCCGGAGCGCCCAGGCCACGTAGCCCGTGAGCGCCGGCGACGTCCACTGCCCGTCGGGCGACTGGATCCGCTCGAGGGCTGCAACCGACCGCTCCATCGCGCCCCGGTCGAACTCGTGGACCTTCGCAAGCGCCGCGAGGTACATGAGGCCGTAGGCGGTCGTCCCCGGCTCCGCGCCCCGCCCGCCGTACCAGCCGAAGCCGCCGCCCGGCGACTCGAAGGACAGGATCCGCTGGAGGCCCTGGCCGTGCGCGCGCCGGAGCTCCTCCTCCTTCTCGCGGGTCAACTGACCCGTCTCCCTCAGGTAGGCGTGGATCGCGACGTTGGGCCACGCCACCGAGATCGTCTGCTCGAATCAGCCGTAGGGCATCCGGACCATGCCCTCGAGGCCCGTCACGAGGTCGCCCCCGCCCGGCGTGATCCGGGCGAAGAGCGCCGTCGCGCCCTCGATCGCGTTCTCGGGGATCGTCACCTTGAACGTGTGCCGTCCCATCACGCGCTCGCTCGCCGAGATCGGGATCTCCCGCCCCTTCTCCATGACTTCGACGGAGCGCCGGATCGCGTCCCGGAGCCGCCCCTCGGCGTGGACCGTGAGCGTCTTCCGCCCGAAGCCCGTCACCTTCATCCCGAAGTAGACGACCCCGACCTCCTCCGCCTTGAGCGCGACCTTCTTCTCCGCCTCGTCGAGGAGCTCGAACCACGGCTCCCTCTCGACGCGCACCGCGACCGTCTGCGGCTCCTTCAGGTAGTTGTAGACCGCCACCGGCACGTGGACCCGGTCGCCCTTCGTGAGCGCGACCGGGAAGTCGATGTCCACGAAGAAGTCCTGGAAGACGCGGAGATCCGCCTTCCCGAACCCGAGCGCGCCCTTCCTCGAGACCGCGCTCGCGAGCATGCGCCAGCTCGTGATCGAGTCGGCCGCCGGAAGCGTCAGCCTCGCCCGCCCGCGCTCGTCGGTGATGAGCTGAGGCGTCCAGAAGAGCGTCTCCGGGAAATACTCGCGCACGCGGACGGGCTCCGCCGCCCCGGCCGGGGGCTCGCCCTTGGACGGCTCGGGCCGCCGCGCCGTTCGGGCCTCCTCGGCCTCCGGCGCCGGGGCCGGAAAGGGGCTCTGAACTCGGGGAGCCGCTGCTGGAGCAGGGAGGGCGACTCCTGCAGAGAACTCCTCTCTGAATACAGCGGAATCGGGCCCGTACTTCCTACCCACGGCACCTACGAGGAGCAGGAAGGCGATGAGCACCATCACCCCTCCCAGGAGCAGCCCCGCGACGAAGCCGTGCTTGGCCGCCGCCTTGAAGAGGACCGCCACGAACCAGCCGCCGAGCGCAAGCGCGAGGAGGACCGCCGCCGCCTTCGCCAGGACGATCATCGTCTCGTTGTAGCGGTCGATCATCCGCTCGACCTTCGCGGCGCGCTCGCGCCAGGCGTTCTCGGCGAGCACCGCGAGGCGGTCGGTGCGGCCGTTCGCCGAGACGAAGCGCTGGGCGTGCTCGGCCGGGCCGCGGTAGATCTCCTCCGCCTCGGCCTTGAGGAAGCCGCGCGTGTCGATCAGCTCCGGCGCGAGCGCGAACCAGGCCTGCTCGCTCGCGATCTTGCTCTCGACGAGCGCGAAGAGCGCTTCGTCCACGACCGAGATCCCGAGCGCCGCCTGGACGGGCTTCCCGTCCTTGTCCACGACCTCGAACTCGACGGGCATCTCCTCGCCCGGCCGGAATGTCTCCTTCGCGACCTTGGGGCGGATCGAGAGCCCCTCGGGCAGGTTGACGTAGGCCACGCGGCTCACCGGCCGCGGCGACGAGCGCCGGTACGCCACCACCTGGATGGTCCCGAAAAGATCGGGCGGGAGGTCGAAGGCGACCTCGCCCTTCTCGACGACCTTCGCGAGGAGGAGCTGGCCGCCTTTCACGAAGTCCACGTAGACCGGCTCGCCCCTCCCGCCGATCACCCGGACGGTCATCGTCTCGCCGCCCCTGTAGGAGGCCTTGTCGAGACGGATCGCGAAGTCGCTCGACCGGTCGGCCGCGACGACCTTCATCGTCCGCGTCTCGTTCCCCGCGGCGTCCCGGGCACGGTCGAGCTCGATCCGGTAGGGGGGCTTCGCCGTCACCTGCGCCACGCCGAGCTCGTCCGTCTGGAGCTGCTGCCGGGTCCCGTTGACAAAGATCGCCACGTCGGCCTTCGCGGGCCGGCCGTCGGCCGTAGCCACGAGGATGAAGTAGGTGTTCTCGGCGCCGCGCACGATCTGGCCGCCCTCCGGGTAGAGCGTCACCTGGAGCGCCTCGGCGGCGACGACCACGCCCGTCGACTTCGTCTCGCGGTGGTCGGCGGTGTCGGTGACCGTGACGTCGACCTTCCCCAGGCCCTCGCCCGGCGCCGGGGCCTGGAACTCCCAGGTCCCGTCCTCCCGGAGCTCGCCGCTCACGGTCTCGCCGCCCACGTCGGCCTTCACGCGGCCGCGGACGGGCTTTCCGAAGAAGTACTTCGCCCGCACGGTGCCGCGGAGCACCTCGCGCGGCCGATAGCTCGGCTTCTCGAGGTCGACCTCGACCTTGAACTTGGGGAGGGCGTACTTGGCGACCTCGACCGTCCGCTCCTGGCGGAGGCCGGAGGCCGAGACGACCGCCTTGTAGGTCCCGAGGTTGATCTCGTCGGCGAGCTCAAGCTCCGCCGACCCGATCCCGTACTCGGAGAGGCCGACGGTCTTCGAGAGGACGCGGTTGCCCTTCGAGTCCAGGACCTGGAACTCGGCCGCCGCGCCGCCCCGGGGCTTGAGCGTGAAGGCGTCGAGCGCGAGCGCGCGGAGGTGGATGGTCTGTCCCGGCTGGTACATCGGCTTGTCGGTCGTGAGGAGGAGCTTCGTCTCGCGACGCACGCCGACCGTGCGGACGAGCGCGTCCCGCCCGATCGGGGTCTCGACCTCGACCCGGAGCGGGTAGCTCCCGTCCCTGAGGTCGGGCACCCGGAAGGAGCCCTCGAGCGTCCCGGCGGGGCCGGTGCTGAACTTGCCCACTTCCTTCCCGTCGAGCAGCACGCGCACCGCGGCCCCGGCGACGGGACTGCCGGCCGAGGCGTTCGTGACGAAGAGCCGGAGCGCGGCCATGGAGTCGGCGTGGAACTGCTCGCCCCCGTGGAGGACGACCTGGAGCGGCGGAGCTTCCATCGAGTTGACGTAGACGGACGTGCCACCCAGGATCGCCAGGATCGCCGCCGCCGCGATGCCGATGCGGAGCGGCCACGGCGAGCGGGCCGGCCGGGCGGCCGAGACCACGCGGCGGGCGAAGCCGGCGGAAGGGCCGACCTTGGCGAGCGCGCCCCGGATCTCGTCGTCCACGGCGCGGGTCTCCGCCAGGCGGGCCCCGCAGGACTCGCAGGCGCGGGCGTGTTCGCGGACGGCCTCCGCCTCCGCGGGGGGCAGTTCCCCGTCCACGTACCAGGACAGCTTCGAACGGACCTCTTCGCACGTCATGGCCGGACCTCCGAGCGCAGCTTCTCGCGGACCATCTCGCGGACGCGGTGGAGCTTCTCGCCCACGGCGGAAGGGGTCCCCCCCACCTGCCGGGCGATCTCCGCGTAGCTCAGGCCCCGCACGTAGCGGAGGAGCATGATCTCGCGGTAGTCGTCGCGGAGCCCCTGGATCGCCTGCATCACCCGCATCGCGCGGTCCTCCGTCCCTTCCCCGCCCCCCTCCTCGGGGGCCGGACGGTCCTCGGGCAGGGGCCGGACTTCCTCGCGCTTCCGACGCCGGAGCCAGTCGATCGCCGTGAACCGCGCGATCGAGTAGAGCCAGGTCTTCAGCTGCGGGGGGTTGCGGAGGCCGTCCATCGAGCGGTAGGCCTTGAGGAAGGCCTCCTGCGCCACGTCCTCCGCCGCCGTCCGGTCCTTGCAGTGCGAGAGCGCCACGGCATAGACCATCTGCTGGTGGTCGCGGACCAGCCGCTCGAACACCCTCGCGTCCATGCTCCCTACCCGGGTTTCTGCAACTTGGTCGGAGGCGACGTCGTTGTATTAGACGAAATGAGAACTGTAGCGGCGATTCTTATGGCTTTCCTCGCGCAAGACAAGGGCGACAAGGCTCCCGACTTCGCCCTGAAGAACCAGGACGGGAAGGAGATCAAGCTCTCCGACTACGCCGGGAAGAGCAACGTCCTTCTGTCGTTCTATCCCAAGGACGACACCGGCGGCTGAACGCGCCAGGCCATCTCGTTGCGTGACAACATCCAGGCCTTCAAGGACAAGAACGTCGTCATCTTCGGCATCTCCGGCGACACGCAGGAGAGCCACAAGAAGTGGTGCGAGAAGATCACGCTCAACTACGACCTGCTCGTGGACGACAAGAAAGCCGCCCGCACCGCCTACGGGTTCGAGGGGAATGCCCGGGCCTTCTTCCTGATCGACAAGAAGGGCGTCATCGTCTACGCCAACCGCAAGTACGACATCAAGCCGGAATCTTTCAAGTCCCTCACCGACGCCGTAGCCGCCCTCGAAAAGTAGCCGTCACAAAACAGCGTCACGAAACAGCGACGCTGATTCGCGACGCGTCACATTTCAGCGTCGCTGAAATAACACGCTTCGGGAGGCGAATACACGCTCGGAACCCATAATGGGTTGAACTCGCCCGTCCCCCGGCCTATACTCGGCGGGACGGGGCGAGCGCGCACGGGGTAGGTTGGCGCTCCTTGGGAGCGGGAGTGGGGCATGGTGTCCGAACGCGACCAGGCGCTGGGCCGGCGCGCCCTCGACCAGAAACTCCTGACCCGGCACCAGCTCCTCGAGTGCCTCTACGTCCTCGAGTCGACCTCGGCTCCCCTCGAGCAGGTCCTGGTCGAGCGCGGCTTCCTGACCCGCGCCGAGGTCCGGGAACTCCTGGGCGGCGAGGGCGCCCCCGCCCTCTTCGCCGAGATCCTCCGGGAGCGCGGTCTCGTCACTCCGGAACAGGTGGAGGACGCCCTCCGCGCGAAGCTCGAGCTGGCCTCCCGGAACGTGCACCGCTACCTGGGCGAGATCCTGGTCGAACGCCGGGTGATCTCCCCCGACCAGGTCTCCCAGGCCCTCGCCGCGCAGGGGAAGCGCCACCTCGAGTGCGCCTCCTGCGGCTACCGCTTCAACGCCCCGCACTCCACGGGGTACCGCTGTCCCGAGTGCGGCCGGGAAATCGCCTCCCGGGTCCGCGAGGAGAAGCCCGACCCCTGCACCGCGCTCTCCGAGATCGGCCGGGGGCCCGCCGGGACGGTCTACCGCGCCCGCCACGCCGGGCGCGACGAGGAGGTCGCGCTCAAGGTCCTCCCCCTCGAGTGGCCGATCCTCGCCCGCGCGCGCCGCGCCCTGGGCCTCGAGCATCCCAACATCGCCCGCGTCCACGAGGTCGAGCTCCGGGGCGACGCGCTTCACGTGGTCTCCGAGTTCGTGGAGTCCCTCTCGCTCCACGAGCACGTGACGGGCCGCCTGCGGCTCGCCCCCGCCGAGGCGGCGGGCTTCCTCAAGCAGGTCGCCGCCGGCCTGGGCGCCGCCCACGCCCGGGGGGTCGTCCACGGCAACCTGAAGCCCCAGAACGTCCTCATCACCGAGATGCGGGAGGTGAAGCTGACGGACTTCTGCCTTCCGCGCGTCGAGGGGCCGGAGTTCGCCCCGTACCTCGCCCCCGAGTTCGGCCGGACCGGCGCCACGCCGAAGACCGACCTCTACGCCTGCGGCGCGCTCTGGCACTTCATGCTGACGGGCGGGGCCCGTCTCGGATGCGGCCTCCCCTCGCGCCGCTTCCCGGGGATCCCCTCCCTGGCCGACGCCGTCTACGCCCGGCTCACCGCGGCCGAGCCTTCCTTCCGCTACCGGGACCCCGCTGCGCTCATGAAGGACCTCGACCGTCTCGAGGACGCCCTCCCCCCGCCCGAAGAGGACGCCGCCGCGCCCGAGTCCCCGCTTCCCGGTTCCTCGCCGCCCGCCCCCCGCCGCCGGCGCCGCGCGATCCGCCTGCGGCGACGCTGAGCTCGCGCCGCAGATCCTCCTTGCAAACCCCGCCCTCGATCGCTCTCATAGGGGCGTGATGCACCGCAAGATCCGGCTGGACTGCGGCGGCAAGACCGCCCGGCAGGTCCTGGAGGGCCTCCGGCGGGAGATCTCGGCCCCGAAGAACGGACGCCGCGTCGTCCTGCTCGTGGACAACCTCCAGAAGATCGAGGGCTCCATGGGCCGCCTCCTCCGGGAGATCCTCGCCTTCTTCAACGAGCGGGCGATCAAGGCGTCGATCATCGATCCCACGGGCTGCGCGGGGACGGTCTACCGGGCTCTGGGCGGGAGCGTCCACGTCGAGGTCTGCCGGAGCGAGGAGGACGTCGGCCGCCCCCTCGAGATCCTCGTGGTCGAGGACACCCCCGACAGCCTGGACTTCGTCCGGACCCTGCTCGAGGCCGCAGGCCACAAGGTCACCGCCGCCGCCACCGGCCGCGAGGCGCTCAAGGCGGCCGAGGGGAAGCGCTTCGACCTGGTCCTCCTCGACCTCGTCCTCCCCGACATCGACGGCGTCTCCGTGGCCCGCTCGCTCGCGGGAAAGCAGGCCCGCCTGGTCGCGATGTCCGCCTTCCTCGACCGCTGGGACGCCTCCGACTACCGCCGCGCCGGCTTCCACCGGACGCTGCGGAAGCCCTTCGCGACGGCGGATCTCCTGGACGCCCTCAAGGGCTGATCCGGCGCAGCACCGCGAAGTGGTGCCCCGAGGCCAGCCTGGAGAGCGGGATCGTCCGGACCAGCTCCCACCCGGCCGGTCGCGCGATCCCGCGGAGCTCGTCCGCGGTCATCGTGACCTTGGGCTTCTTCCGGTCGAAGGGCCGGCGGAGCCTCCGGAGAATGTTCTTGAGCGACCAGGTGTGGAAGAACGTCATCACGATCCACGACCGGCTGACCCGGCAGAGCTCGAGGATGTAGCGCCGGCGGACTTCGGGATCCGGGAGGTGGTGGAAGAGCCGAGCCGAAAAGACGAAGTCGACGGCCCCGTCCTTGAGCGGGAGGTGCGTGGCCGAGGACTGCGCGAGCCCCGGGTCGGCCTCCCGCATCGCCTCGCGCGCGAAACGGAGCATCTCGAGCGAGATGTCCATCCCGAAGTGCCGATGCGCGCATCCCCGGTAGGCGGGATAGAGCCGCCCGACCCCGCTCGGGAGGTCGAGCATGCTCCCCTGGGACCCCACGATCTTCAGGCAGCGCCGGATGACGCGGAACTCCATCCGCGTCGCCCAGCGCTTGGCCCACGTGCGCGTGTAGAGCGTGTTGTAGGAGGCGGCGCCCTCGCGGCTTTTGTAGCGCTCGACCCGGCCCGCGGCGGGGTCCTGCATGGGCCGAGATCATACCCGAGCTAGCGCCCCCGGTACAGGCGGAAGTCGTCGGGCTCGCGGCCGCGCCCTTCCGACGGCGGCCGCGGGCGGGACGGCCGCGGGCGCAGGGCCTCGACCTCCTCGGCGACAGCGCGGACCATCAGGTCGTCCAGGTTGTTCTCGCGATAGCCGCCCACGTGGTGGCGGGTCGTCCCGCCGTAGCTGATGAACATGAACTTCCCGAGAGTGAATTGCGCGAGCTGGCGCCAGATGAACTCGCCCTTGTCGTCCAGGCCGCTCGCCGCGAGCGCGTGGATCTTGATTCCCCCCTCGAGGGCGCGCCGCATCGCCCTCGAGTAGTCCGCTCCGCCCGGCCGGTCGGTGTGGGGCGGGGCGTCGCCGACCAGGAAGAGGATCCGGATCGCCTCCCCCGCGCTCCACGAGAGCTCGCCCGTCGAGGCCTCGAGCGCCTCGCTCACCGACTCCTCGTAGTCGCCCCCCGCCGCCGCCTTCACCCGCGAGAGGGCGGACTGGAACCGGTCCAGGTCCGCCGTGAAGTCCACGCAGCGCGTCACGTACTCGTCCCCTCGGTCCCGATACAGGACCATCCCGAGGCGGAGCCTCGGCCGCGGCTGGAGGCCGTCGATCCGGTCCGCCACGTCCCGCAGGGTGCGCTTCAGGCGATCGATCTCGTCGGCCATGCTCCCCGTCGTGTCCAGGCAGAAGGCGACGTCCAGGTCCACCCGATCCCGGTCCGGAGTCTCGACGTCGACCTCGATCTCCACGTCCTCCCCGCGCCGGAAGGAGACGCGGCGACCCGCGATCCGGGCCTCCAGGCGCCGCACCCCTTCGTCGACCCCCACGGCCCGCGGCGGGAACATGAGCCGCCCCGCGGCCGTCGTCACGCCGCGGTAGATCTCCTCCCCTTCGGCCAGGATCCGGACGCCCTCCAGGGCCACGGGCCGGCCTCGCCCGTCGGTGAACGTCAGGACCTGGCGGTCGGTCACGTCGATCTTCCGGACGTTCCGGTCGGGGTAGGCCTTGAAGTAGCGGAGGTAGTCGTCGAAGGAGCGGTTGTCGTCGACTTCTCCGGCCCGGAGGCGACCCGGGGCGGGACTCTCCTCCGCGAGGCGGTAGGCGCCGCCGGGCATCGAGCAGCCGGCCAGGAGCAGGAAGGGCAGAGCGCGCTTCATGGAGTCCTCCCCGGGGACATCCCCGTCTCTGGGGACGAAGCGTCTGCGCCGGCGGATTGTTCGGTATAATTCACGGCGCCTCCGCGTCACCGTCTAATAGGAAGCGATGAAGGCCCTCCTGCCCGCCCTGCTCCTCCTCCTCCCGGGCGATCTCCAGGAGGATCCCCCCCGGAAGCCCGTCTCGGCGCCCGGCTTTCTGGCGAACTTCCAGCACGCCCTGGGGCAGCCCTTTCCGGGCCCCTGGCAGGCCTACGTCCTCGACCTCGACAACAGCCTGGGCCGCGACGTGGAGGTCCGGATCCGGGTGGAGGAGGAGCTCAGCCGGACGGCGGTGACCCGGACGGAGACGGTCCCCCACCAGTCCAAGCGACGGGTCTTCTTCTATCTCCCCTCCGGCATCGCGGGGGCCTACGCCGGGGCGATGCAGCCGAAGTTCAAGGTCGCGGAAAGCTCCGGCCGGGCTCTGGCGTCCGGCATGCTCCCCCCGGCCGGCCGCGGCTGGGGCGAGGCCCCGTTCGTGGTGGGGCTCGTCTCGGGGGGCGAGGCCGCGAGCGACCGGGTCTTCGGATTCCCCTCGCAGTCGGGCGGCCGCCAGGTGGAGGTGGGCCGATTCACGCCCTCCACGTTCCCCGACCGCTGGATCGGCCTGTCGGCGCTCGACACGCTGATCCTCCACGACCCCCCGTTCGACCAGTTCACGCCCGACCAGGGGCGGGCGCTGCTGGACTGGGTCCGGATGGGAGGAGTCGCGATCCTCTCGCCCGGGAAGAACCGGGGCGTCTACACCCACGACCTCGTGAAGAGCCTCGCGACGATCCGGGTGGGCGAGCCCGAGGTGACCTCGGCCCTGCCGCGCCTCAACGCCCTCTACGGCGGCTTCGGGGGGACGGGCGGGCGCGACTTCGTCTTCCACCGGATCGAGAACGGCCGGGAGAAGTTCTTCCCCGAGGCCCACCGGGAGGTGCTGGACTTCCCGGTCGGCTTCGGGACCCTGGTGGCGCTCCGCTTCAACGTGCGCGAGCGCCCGTTCGAATCGTGGCGGGGCCTGGAGGGCTTCTGGGGCGGGATTCTCGACCGGGTGCCCCGGCGGCACCAGAAGGAAGGCGAGCCCCTCGCCCCCGCGTCGGGCCTCGCCGAGCGGCAGCAGATGTTCCAGGCGATGGCGAGATTCGTCAACCCCTACCCGTCCTTCATGCTCCTGATCGGGGTCACGGTGCTCTTCATCGCCGCCGTCGGCCCCGCGAACTACCTCCTCCTCCGCCGGCTCCGCATGACGCTCCTGGTCGTGGTCAGCGTGCCCGCGATCTCGCTCGCTTTCCTCGGGCTCATCCTCGGGCTGGGCTACGTCCTCAAGGGGACCTCCACGGTGGTGCACTCCGTCCGGATCCTTCACGGCCGGGAGGGGGTCGACGTCGCCCGCGAGACCCACCTCTTCTCGGTCTTCTCGCCCTCCACGCGGACCTACGACGTCGCCTTCGGCTCCGGAACGTACGGGCTTCCCGGCGACCGGCTCGGCGTCGACGAGGAGAGATCGTTCAACCCGTTCCACGGGCGGGAGGGGGAGCCCCTGGAGTGCTCGCAGGACGCCGCGGGCCTCGTCTTCCGCGGCCTCGGCGTGGGCCAGTGGCGGAGCCGCCACGTCGAGGCCCGGGCGCTCGTGGACCTGGGCGGCGCGGTGACGTTCGAGGGCGACGGCACGGTCCTCCGGGTCGCCAACGGCACGAAGCGGCGCATCGTGCGGGGGATCCACCTCAAGGTCGGGCGCGGAGGGTCGGCGATCCCCTTCGGGGAGCTCCCCCCGGGCGGCTCGATCGAGGTCCAGCCCGTCCCCGCGCCGTACGACCCCCTGCGGGACCTGGGATACGCGCCCGACTCGCTCGCCGCCCGGCTCCTGCAGGAGCACTTCCTCCGGCTGCCGCACCTCTACCGGTCGGAGCGCCTGAACCGCCAGAAGGAGTTCCTGATCTGCGTGCTCGAGGGGGAGGATCCGCCGCCCGTGACCGTCGACGCGCGGCTCTCCTCGGCGAGCCGCTCGCTCACGCTCCTCCACCTCGCGGAGGACCGGCCGTGATCGAGGTCCGGGATCTCGCCAAGAACTACGAGGGCTCCTGGGCCGTCCGAGGGATCAGCTTCGAGGTCGGAGCCGGGGACATCTTCGGCTTCATCGGCCCCAACGGCGCCGGGAAGACGACGTCGATCCGGATCATGAGCACCCTTCTGGACCCCACGTCCGGCACGATCCGGGTGGACGGGAAGTGCGTCGTCGAGCACGCCCACGAGGTCCGCCGGCGCATCGGCTACATGCCGGACAACTTCGGGGTCTACGACCGGATCACGGTGTGGGAGTACCTCGACTTCTTCGCGGCCTCGTACGGCCTCGGCCGGCGCGAGCGCCTCTCCGCGATCGAGGGGATCATGCAGCTCACGGACCTGACGGGGCTGCGGGACCGGCTCACGGGCGAGCTCTCCAAGGGGATGCGCCAGCGGCTCTGCCTGGCCAAGACCCTCGTCCACAACCCGAAGGTGCTGATCCTGGACGAGCCGGCGAACGGCCTGGACCCCCGGGCGCGGATCGAGTTCCGGGCCCTCCTCAAGGAGCTCCGGAACCTGGGGAAGACGATCTTCATCTCCTCGCACATCCTGGCGGAGCTCTCGGACGTCTGCACGGCGCTCGCGATCCTCGAGAAGGGCCGGGTGGTCGCCTCGGGCCCGGTCGAGGAGATCAAGCGGGCGCTCCAGCCGGGGCTCGCGTTCCGCCTCGAGGTGCTGGGCGAGGCCGAGGCCTGCCGCGGGGCGCTCGAGGGACTGGAGGGCGTGGGCGCCGTCAAGGCGGATCGGAGCGCCCTCGTCTTCCAGTTCTCAGGGGAGCGGGAGCGGGTGCCCGACCTCGTGCGGGCCCTGGTCGCCAAGGGCGTGCCGATCACGGGCCTCCAGGAGCTGAAGACGGACCTGGAGGGCCTCTTCATGCAGCTCACGCGGGGGGACGTCCAGTGAGCGCCGGCGCCGAGGCCGTCCGCGAGCCCTTCCACGCCCGGCTGGCCGGGTGGCTCGAGCGCGCCTTCAACCCCATCATGGTGAAGGAGCTGCGGGCCAGCATGCGCGGCGCGCGCTTCTTCGTGGTGCACCTCACGATCCTCTCGTTCTTCGCGGGGGCCCTGCTCCTCACGCTCGGCCTGGCGATGTCCACCCAGACCCGGCACGGCGCGGGGGCCGATCCGGCGCGCGTGGGGCAGACGGTCTACATGATCACCCAGCTCGTCCACCTCGCGGTGGTCTTCCTCGTCGTCCCGGGCCTCGCCGCCACCTCGATCACCGGCGAGCGGGAAAGCCTCACGTTCGACCTCCTCCTCTCCACCTCGATGACGGCCCGGCAGGTCGTCTGGGGCAAGTTCACCGCGGCGATGGCCCAGACGGTCACGATCTTCGTCTCGATGGTGCCGCTCGTGGCCCTCTGTTTCCTCTTCGGCGGGATCACCGTCTACCAGATCGTGGCGAACTACGTGTTCCTCTTCGCGCTCTCCGCGGCGATGGTCGCCTTCGCGCTCTCGATCTCCGCGAACTCGCGCGCGACCCAGCGGGCGGTCGGCAGCGTCTACGGGATCGCCCTCCTGGTCGGCTTCTTCGTGGCGCTCGCGGTCGTGGGCGTGGCCGAGCGGGAGCCGATCCTGACGGGGATGGCCGAGGCCTACGGCTTCCTCCCGGCCGAGTCGAGCCCGCGGGGCCGGGAGATCACGCTCTTCCAGCGGGTCATGTACGTCCACCTCATGCCGGGCTTCGCCTGGACGGCCCTCTTCTCGGTCTTCCTGATCAACGCGGTCAACCGCCTCAAGCCGATCTTCGCCAACCGTTCGACCAACCTCCGGATCTACTACGCGGCGGTCCTCCTGGCCGGAGGGGCCCTGGTGGCGGCGACCTTCTACCACGAGATGCCGCCGGACACGAACACGAGCGACCGGTCGGCGGCGCTCATGGGCTTCGCGATCGGGCTGCTGGCGGCCTCCCTCGCGAGCGCCCTCTTCGCGTGCGAGGACCCGGTCCAGGTCGGTCCCTTCGGGATCCGGACGGAAGTCCCGGCCGGGGAGCGGGGGCTGCCGGGCTTCCTCCGTCCCGGATCGGAGACGGGCGCGGTCTACGTCCTCGTCGTCAACGTCGGCTTCCTCGCCCTCGCCTTCGTCGCGTTCATCCCCTTCTCCGCAGGGTTCGGGCGGGGGGCCTGGACGGGGCTGCCCGACGTCTATCCGGTCGCGCTCGCCTTCGTCTGCGCGGCGCTCTGGGTCTGGTTCGTGGCCGGCTTCGCGCGCTTCCTCGCGACGACCTTTTGGGGCCGCCCCGTCCTCCTCCGGGCGGTCCTCGTCATCGTCTGCCTCGCCCTCGCCGTCCTCCCGATCGTCCACTGGGCGATCTCGACGGAGATCGACCGCGGGGAGGACATCGACCCGGAAGGGCGATCCGGGCCGGCGACGCTCGCGCTCAGCCCGGCGGCGGCGGTCGTCTCGGTGCTCGACCTGGCGACCTACCGCCGGAGCTTCCCCTTGCTGGCGGGCGGGCTCCCGATTCCCGCCCTCTTCGCCGTCTTCGCGCTCATCGCGGGCGCCCTCTTCTTCGGGCTCGCCGGCCGAGCCCAGAGCCGGCTCCGCGCGGAGCTCGTCCGGGAGGCGAAGGAGTCTCGGCGAGGGGAGAACCGGGAAGACTGAATCCTGAATCCGGAATCCAGGCGCTCCCCCTCCCCGCGGGGCTCTATCCGCGGATCCGCTCCAGCACCGCGCGGATCCAGGCGGAGCTCTTCAAGGGACGGGGGCCGTCCCGGGGAAGGTCGATGAACGCCGGCGGAGGAGCCCCCGGCGCGGGCTCATCGAAGCCGGAAGGCGGGTCCTCCTCGTATCGCGCGATGAGGTACCGGAGGACCTTCGCGCGCACCTGCCAGAACCATTCCGACCGCGGGTCCAGCTCGGCCCGCTCGAGGGCCTCCCCGAGCCGCCGTTGCCAGCCCTCGAGGAGCGGGTGGTTGAGCGTCATCCCTCGCTCTCAACGTCGGCCCAACAAGGGGCCGACGAGCGTCCTTCTCCCCTTCCCGGCGCACCGCGTGCACGGCACGCGCGAGTACCCCCAGGCCCCCCGTCCCTCGGCCACGACCACGACGGGCCGCGTGCCTTCTTCGTGCAGTACCCAGCCGTGACCGGCGCAGCCAGGACATCGCGGGAGCGGGGCGAAGATCATGCAGGCGGCGAGAGCGCCCACGACGAGGACCCCGACGCCCACGGAGAGGCCGGTTGAGGACTCAGGCCGTTCATGCATCGAGTGACTTACCAAAGGGGTTTGGACGCGAATGCATGTCCGGAACCGGACTTGAGGTACTTCTCGAACGCGACGGCCCTTTCGTCATCCTCAAATCGAATCGCTACCACGACCCTCCAGGGCGCGTACTTGGCCGTGGACACCACCGCTCCCCGATTGTGCTCCGGCAGCCTCCGGTCCAGGTCTTCCGTAAGACCCCCGTGTTTCCGGCCGGGGTATCGGACGCTCTAAAGAAGATAGACCTGCCGCACCTGGCCCTCCTCCGCTCGGCCGCTCCCACGGCCGAGTTGCGGAGGGCAGCATCCTTCGCGCCTCTCTCAGGTCGGCTCCACACCGCCTTGAGGAGGTGCGTGTTGGCAAGCCATCCGGAGCTCCCCGCCGGAGGCGAGGAACGAAGGATGGTGGACCCGGGCGGAATCGAACCGCCGTCCCGGACTGACTCAACGACCGCTGTCCTACGCGCGTAGTCGACCTTTTATCTCGGCCTTCGGACTCCGATCGACGGGATTCCGTCGGCCCTCCCGGCGTTGAACCGTTCACCTTCACGACCCGCCGGTCTTTCGTGTCGGCATATCCCACCCGTTTACGTCCTCCTGAACCCCCCGCCGAAGCGCCGAAGCGCGAAGGCGGGTCGTGGGAAGAGCTCAGGCGACGTGGCTAGCGGTTAAGCAGCCAGAGCGTATGCCGGTTCGGCATTTGTAGTGTGGTGCTCGATGTTTTACGTGGCCAACGAGCGTCCACGGCGCGCTGCAAGCCGCCTCGACAACCCGGTCGAAACCTGTTCGGGCCCACGTTGTGAAAGACCGTCCGAAGGAAGACGCCGCGAGCCCCCCGGCGTTACCGCTTCATCATGCGGCGCCGGAGGTCGCGCGCGGCCTCGCGGTTCTTGATCGCCTCGCGCTTGTCGTACTTCTTCTTCCCGCGCGCCAGCCCGATCTCGAGCTTGGCGAGGCCGTTCTTAAGGTACAACGCGAGGGGCACCAGGGTCAATCCCTTCTCCCGCGTCTTGGCGATCAGCCGCCGGATCTCGCGCTTGTGGAGGAGGAGCTTGCGGGACTGCCGGGGCTCGTGGTTGTGGTAGGGCCCCGCCTGGGGGTAGAGGGAGATGTCCATCCCCACCACCCAGACCTCGCCCTGGCGGATCTTCGCGTAGGCCTCGTGGATCGAGACCTTCCCGTTCCGGATCGACTTCACCTCGGAGCCCTGGAGCACGATCCCGCACTCCAGCTTCTCCACGATCTCGTAGTTGAAGAAGGCCTTTTTGTTCCGCTGGACGATCTTGACGGCGTTCTCCTCGGCCATGCGGGCGCGATTATACCCTGCCGGGGATCGCCCGGGTCAACGGGGGCGGGCGCCCAGGGCCTCGGCGAGGGCCTTCAGAAACTCGGGCGAGACGTGGCCGTCGGGCCCGCGGAAGTGGTGGTCGAGGCCGTCGAGCAGGCGGACGCGGGCGTCGGGGCGGGCGGCCTGGAGGAGCTCCGCGTGGGCAAGCGGGTCGCGCGTCCCCTGGAGGATCGCCACGGGCGCCCGGACCTTCCGGAGCGCCGCCGCAGGATCCAGCCGGAACCGGTCGCGCATCCAGGAGACGTCCGTCTTCCGCTCGTCGATCACCAGGCTGTCCCCGCTGGAGCGGCGGATGGCCTCGAAGGTCCGGCGCTCCTTGTCGAGCATCGCGGCCGCCGCCGCGTCCGAGGTCCCCCGAGCCCGGAGCTCCCGCCGGGCGGCCTCGAGGAGGATCTCGTCGAGGGTCTTCCCGGGCGCCGCCAGGAGGGCGACGGTCCGGATCGAGGGATCCTCCGCCGCCGCGAGCGAGGCCACCAGGCCCCCCTCGTCGTGCCCGGCGATCGAGACGCCCTCCGCGTCGTCCCGGGCCCGGAGGAAGGCCGCGGCGGCCCGCGCGTCGGAGACGAGGTCCGCCAGGGTCGTCCGTCCCGAGGTCCGGTCGTCGAGCCGGAGGACGAGGAAGCCCTCGGCGCTGAGGGCGTCGGCGATCTGCCGGAGGAAATCCGGAGGCCCCTCGTCCCCGGGCAGGCCGGGGGACTCCCTCCCGCGCACGGCGTTCCCGTTCCGGTCCTGGACCCCGGCGCCGCCCAGGAGGAGCACGGCGGGGAGCCCCTTCCCGTCCTTCGGCTTCGTGACCGCCCCCGAGAGCGCCGTCGGCCCGTTCGGGATGGAGACCTCCTCTTCCGCGACGTCGGCCCCCTTCCGGTGAGGGGCCGGAGCCCATCCCTCGTAGCCCTCGAGCTCGGCCAGCGTCTCCTTGAGGGCGTTCCACGCGCGGAGGATCCGCCCTTTCCCGTCCGCGTGGACGGTGATCGCCATCGGCCCGAGCGTGAGCGCGAGCTCTCGGACGCGGACCTCGCCGGTCGGCCCGCGGAGCGTCAGCTCCCCGCGATCCTCGACGACCAGCTCCTGGTCCGTGCGCGGTCCGGGGCGGAACACGAGGACCCTCTTCCGGCCGTCCAGGCGGCGGACGAGAGGAAGGAGTTGGGAGATGGCGTTATGGTCGAGCAGGAACGGGGCGGCGGTCCGGACGGGCCGCCTTCCTTCGGAGACCGCCATGCCCTTCTGCCACTCCACCTTGAGCAGGTCCTCCTGCTTGCCGGCCCTGTGGAAGCCCGCGTAGCGGAGGGGGGCGAAGGAGCGGTCCATGGTGAGGACGGCGTCGGTCTGGAATTCGCGCGACTCCCCGAGGACCTCGACCGACCACCGGGCCTTCGAGAACAGGACGGCGGTGCCCTCCTCGAACGTCTCGAGGCGGTACTCCTCCGACCCCGCCTCCTTCCCGAAGCAGCTGATCCGGTAGCGGCCGCGCTCCTCCGCGGCCTCCTGGGCGCCGCAGAGGGCCGACAGGGCGAAAAAGAGTGCCATGCATCCCTATCATCGGCAGGATCGGCGGCGGACTTGAGCCCTCGCGATCGTCGGCGGGAGCGGGCGTGATACAATCCGCGGCCGATGGCCGAGCTGATCTTCATCGACGGGCCCAGCATGGGCCGTTCCGTGCCGCTCGCGGGGACCGTCACGATCGGGAAGGGCCCGGGGAACGCGATCGTGGTCTCCGGGGCCGGGGTCCTGGAGCGCCACGCGGTCCTCCGGCCCGCCGGGGACGGCTTCGTCCTGGACGCCCTCGACCCGGCCGCGGAGGTCGCCGTGAACGGCCGCCCGCCCGACGCCCGCGCCCTCCGGCACGGGGACGTCCTCTCGGTGGGCGACGCCGCCTTCCTCTTCAGCGACGAGCCCGGCCGGCCCGCGACCCCGCCCCCGTTCCTCGACCCCGCGCCCTCGCGGATCCTCTCCCGCTCGGGGTTCTTCGCCGACCCGGACGCCACGGTGACCGCCCTCCGGGCGGGGCCGCGCGAGCAGCTCGAGACCCTCTACCGGGTGGGCCAGACCCTGCACTCGACCCTCAAGCTCTCGGACCTGGTGAACCAGCTCCTCTTCCACCTGGCCACGGTGTTCTCGCCCGACCGGACCTTCATCCTGCTCGCGGACGAGCACGGCCGCCTCCAGGTGCGGGGGGAGAGGGCTTCGGGGCGGGCCCGCTCGGCGTCCTCCGCCCGGGCCGCGCGCCAGGTCCTGGACGAGGCGGTCGCCCAGAGGACGGCGGTCCGGAGCGAGTCGGGGCACTCGGAGTCCGTGCTCTGCGCGCCGCTCGTCAAGGCCGACCGGATCCTGGGGGCCCTCCAGGTCGACCGCCTGGCCCCGCGGCCGGCCTACACGGAAGACGAGCTCAAGCTCCTCAACGCGATCGCCGGGCAGGCGGCCCTGGCGGTGGACAACGTCCGGAGCCACGAGCGCGAGCAGGCGTTCAGCCGGCACCTGATCCGTCTGGGGGAGAGCGCCCGGATCCTCGCGGCGTCGCTCTCGGAGGACTACGTGCTCCGGGAGACGGTGGCGCAGGCCTGCCTCATCTTCGAGTGCTCCAAGGCCTCCGTCCTCCTCCACGACCCCTCCTCCGACCGCCTCGTCGTCGCCGCCTCGAATTGCATCGACCGCGCCCGCTGGCCCGAGGTCCGGATCCGGCCGGGCGAGGGATACGCGGGGCGGGTCTTCCGGGACGGCCGCGCCGCGGCGGCCCGGGACGCCCCCCTGCCCGACGCCGGCCGCGAGTACGACACGCCCTCGTTCGCCCTGGCGCCCATCGTCTCGCGGGTCGCGGAACTCGAGGCGGAGCCCCGTCCGATCGGGGTCCTCTCGGTGACGGACCGGCCCGGGGGAGCGCCCTTCACGGAGCGCGACGCGGAGCTGCTGGCGATCTTCGCGGCGCAGGTGGGGAGCGCCCTCCACAACGCGCGGCTCTACGGCGCGGCGACCACCGACCCCCTCACCCGGCTCTTCAACCGGCTGTACTTCGACGTCCGTCTCTCCGGGGAGGCGCGCGCCGGCGCCCTCCCGGGCGCCCCGCCGCTCTCGCTCCTCATGATGGACCTCGACCGCTTCAAGGACAAGAACGACGCCTACGGCCACCCCGCGGGCGACCGGATCCTGGCCGAGGCGGCGGAGGTCGCGCGCCGCCTCGTCGGCGCCTCGGGATTCGCGGCCCGTTACGGGGGCGAGGAGTTCGCCGCGCTCCTCCCGGGGGTCCCCCTCGAGCGCGCGATCGAGCTGGCCCGGGGGATCCGGCTCGAGATCGAGGAGCACGTCTTCAACGCGCCCGAGCAGCCCCTCCGCTGCACCGTCTCCATCGGGGCGGCCGCGCTCCGGGAGGGCGAGTCGGCCGACGCCTTCCTCCGGCGGGCCGACGCCGCCCTCTACGCGGCCAAGCGCGCGGGACGCAACCGCGTCGAGTCCGCCCCCTGAGGCGGGCGCGCTCTTTTCGTGGCGCTCCGACCGGATTCTGGTAAGGTCGGGGCCATGACGATCCAGGTCAGCCCCAAGGCCCGGCGCGCGTCCGAGATCCTGCTCTCGATCAAGGCGATCGGATGCGCCCTGGAGAAGCCCTTCAAGCTCACGTCGGGCTGGGCGAGCCCCGTCTACGTCGACTGCCGGAAGCTCATCTCCTTCGTCGCCGAGCGGCGCGAGATCCTCGGGCTCATGGCCGAGCAGGTCCGCTCCGCGGCGTTCGACGTCGTGGCCGGCGGCGAGACGGCGGGGATCTCCTACGGCGCGTGGGTCGCCGAGCTCCTCGGGCTCCCCTTCGTCTACGTCCGGAAGAAACCCAAGGAGGTCGGCAAGACCCAGCAGATCGAGGGGGAGCTCAAGCCCGGCGCGCGCGTGCTCCTCGTGGAGGACCTCGCCACCGACGGGGCGAGCAAGGTGAACTTCCTCGGCGCCCTCCGCGCCGCGGGCGCGTCCTGCGAGCACTCGGTCGTCGTCTTCTACTACGGCATCTTCCCCAAGGCCCCCGAGATCATCCGCGGGGCCGGGATCACGCTCCACGCGATGACGACCTGGCGCCACGTCATCGACGCCGCGGAGGCGACGGGCTACTTCAAGGCCGACCAGGTGAAGGGCATCCGGGACTTCCTGGAGAACCCCGAGGCCTGGTCGAAGGCTCACGGCGGCGCATAGCCCGATCAGCGCCTCCCGGTCTTCCGCTTGCCCCGAAGCTCCAGGCGGATGGGGACCTCGTGGAAGGGCAGGAACTCCCGGAGCTTCCCCTCGAGGTACCGGACGTAGTCCGGCGCGAAGGACCGCGCGTCGTTCACGAACACGACGAAGCGCGGCGGCCGGACGCCCTTCTGGGTCAGGTAGTAGACCTTGGCCGAGCGCGGCCCGCGCCCCGACGGGGAGCGCATCCGGACCGCGGCGTCGAGCGCCCGGTTGAGCTCGGGCGTCGGGACGCGCACGCCGGCCTGGGCGTACAGCTCCACGCAGACCTCGACCACGTCCCAGACCCGTTCCCCCCTCCCCGCCGAGATCATGGAGACCGGGGCGTAGAGGAGCACCGGCATGGCCTTCGTCACGTACTTCAGGAACTCTTCGGGCGCGTGCCCGGGCGGGACGAGGTCGTACTTGTTCAGGACCACGGCGACGGGCTTCTTCTCCCTCTCGAGGAGGCCCCCGATCCGCTTGTCCACTTCCGTGATCTTCTCCATGACGTCGAGCATGAAGACCACGACGTCCGCCCGCTCGACCGCCTCCTCGGTCCGCACGCGGCTGAAGAGCTCGACCGCGTCCTCCACCTTCTGCTTCTTCCGGAGGCCGGCGGTGTCGACCAGGACGTAGCGGCGGCCGTCGCGCTCGACGACCACGTCCACCGCGTCCCGGGTGGTCCCGGGGACTTCGCTCACGATGACCCGTTCCTCGCCCGCGAGCGCGTTGACGAACGTGGACTTCCCCACGTTCCGCTTCCCGATGACCGCGATCCGGAGGCCCCGGTCGGGCAGCGGCGCGGGCGGGAGCGCGGCGGCCAGCCGGTCCAGGAGCTCGCCCACGTTCCGGCGATGCGTCGCCGCGACGGGAAGGGCCTCCCCGAAGCCCAGGGCAAAGAAATCGCCGAGCCCCTTCTCGAGCTCGGGGTTGTCGGCCTTGTTGGCGACGAGGAGGACCTTCTTCCCCCGGAAGCGGCGCGCGACCTCGCGGTCGAAGGGCGTGAGTCCCGCCTGGGCGTCGACCAGGAAGACCAGGAGCTCCGCGTCCGCCACCGCGTTCTCGATCTGCCGCTCGACCTCCTCGTGGAACGGGTCGCCGGGCCGGAGGCCGATCCCGCCCGTGTCCACCAGCTCGAACGCCGTCCCGCGGTGCGCGACGATCGCGCTCACCCGGTCGCGCGTGACCCCGGGCGTGGGGTCCACGATGGCCAGGCGGCGGCCCGCCAGGGCGTTCAGGAGCGAGGACTTGCCGGTGTTCTGGCGGCCTACGATCGCGACGACGGGGAGGCGTTCCATGAGGGGTGGGATTCTACTCCGCCCGCCCCCGTTCTGCTAGGATCGGCTTCCGGTGGAAGAGCCCGGCCCGTCCGCCCCGGCCCCGGCACGGAAGAAACTCGCCCTCCATTGGCAGATCCTGATCGGCCTCGCGGCGGGCGCCCTCGCCGGCCTCGTGGCGAACGCCTCCTGCCGGACGGCGGAGGAGGCGAAGGCGCTCGAGGGATTCAGCCGGGACTGGATCCGGCCGGTCGGCGACATCTTCCTGCGGCTCGTCTTCATGGTCGTCATCCCCCTCATCTTCTCGGCCCTCATCCTCGGCATCGCCGGCCTGGGCGACGTCCGGAAGCTCGGCCGGATGGGGCTCCGGACCCTCCTCCTCACGGTCCTCCTGAGCGGGATCTCGGTCGTCCTGGGGCTCACCCTGGCCAACGTGGTCCGCCCCGGCGACGGCCTCCCCGAGAAACGCCGGGCCGACCTCCAGCGCCTGGGACGGCCCCAGAAGGGGACCGAGGTCCACGTGCAGCGGGCCAGGGAGTCGAAGCCGGCGCTTCACGTCATCCGCGACTTCTTCCCCGAGAACCCCCTCCAGGACATGGCCCACGCCTTCGACAAGACCTACTCCGGCGGCGGGATGCTGGCCGCCATGATCTTCGCGCTCCTTTTCGGCGTCGCCGTGACCCTGGTCCCGGCGCGCGCCGGGCCGCTCCTCGGCGTCCTCGAAGGGATCTTCGACGTCTCGATGGTCATCATCGGGTGGGCCATGCGGATCGCGCCGCTCGGGGTCGCGGCGCTCATCTTCTCCCTCACCGCGGCGCTCGGGCTCGACATCCTGAAGGCGCTCGCGGGCTACGTCGTGACCGTGATCCTCGGCCTCGCGATCCACCTCTTCGTCGTCTACTCCGGAGTCCTCGTCCTCCTGGCCCGGAAAAGCCCGAAGGCCTTCTTCGCGCAGACCAGCGAGGCCATGCTGACGGCGTTCGGCACGTCCTCGTCGAACGCCACGCTCCCCACCTCCCTCCGGGTCGCGGACGGGAAGCTCGGCCTCCGGCCGGCCGTCTCCCGCTTCGTCCTCACGGTCGGAGCCACGGGGAACCAGAACGGCACCGCCCTCTACGAGGGGATCACCGTCCTCTTCATCGCCCAGGTCTTCGGAAGGGATCTCACGCTCGGGAACCAGCTCACCGTCCTCCTGATGGCCATCCTCGCCGGGATCGGGACCGCGGGGGTCCCGGGCGGCTCCCTCCCGCTCGTGGGCGCGGTGCTCCTGAGCGTCGGGATCGAGCCGGAGGGCATCGGGATCATCCTGGGCGTGGACCGCCTGCTGGACATGTGCCGGACGGTCGTGAACGTCACCGGCGACCTGGCGCTCGCGACCGTCGTGGACCACGCGGAACCCCGCGTCACCCCCGACACGACGTGTTAACCCTAACACGACGTATGGGTGTTAACGCGTTAACCCTAACACGACGTTTGGGGGTTAACGCGTGAAGGTGATGGAGAGGTCGTCGAGGCGGCAACGGCTGTCGGAGAAGAAGAGGAGGTGGCCGGAGGAGTAGGCCTCGTCCTCGCCTTCCCAAGCGAGGGCCCCGTCCACCGAGAGACGGACGGCCTTCCCCAGCCGCTCCACCCGCAGCTCGTAGGTCTTCCCCTTGGCGGGCCGGAACGGGGCCCGGGCCTCGCCCACGAGACGCGACGTCCAGTTCTCCCAGTGCTGGGCCAGCACCCAGCGCTCCTTGTCGACGCTCACCGGGTACTTGATCACGCAGGTCCGCGGCATTCCGAAGCGGTCCTCCGCCGTGTTGTCCTTGTCGCCGTCCTGGCGGCCCACCCAGTCGAAGCCGAGGACGACCGCGTAGTGGCGCGACGAGCCCGGGTTCTCGTAGAGGTCGAGGACGAGGTTCTGCGCGTCCTCGATCAGCGTGAGGCGGTACACGACCTGAACGTCTCCCTTCACGGGCGTCCTCCAGCGGAGGACCGACGGCTCCGAGCTCGACTCCAGGGCGCCCCGCTCGTGCCGCCAGCGGCCCTTGAACTTCCGGGCGCCCTCCTCCGTCACGAACTCGAAGGCGTCGAGCTGCTCGCGGCCCTCGAAGTCGTAGGAGACCGTCACGGCGCCGTCGGCGCCCACGACGGCCTTCCCCTTGTGCAGGGCCGAGAGCTGCCGCTCGCGCTCGCTGCCCTCCGCCACCTCGGCCAGCATGCGCTCGATCTCGGGACGCTTCTCCTTCACGAAGGGGTGGTCCCGGTGCTCGAGGAGCTCGCCGATCAGCTTCCTGGCTGCGTCCAGCTGCCGGCGGCGGAAGCAGTCCTCCGCCGCGCCGAACTTCGCCTCAAGCGCGATCGCCAGGTCGCGCTCGAGGGCAGCCACGAGGCCGGCCAGATAGACATCCACCCCCCTGGCCCCCGCCACCTTCGCCTTCGAGAGATGCTCGTAGGCCTTCCGTGGAGAACTCCCCGCGCAGTAGTAGAAGAAGAAGCCGATCCGGGCGTGGAGCGCCGCCGCGGGCGTCCCCGAGCGGAGCGCCAGGTACTCGAGGTCCTCCTGCGCGAGCGGGTTGAGCGCCCCGTCCACGATCCGCTGGTTCTCGATCACGAAGACGGTCTTCCCCTCCTTCCGCTCGAAGTACCCCTTCCCGAGGCTCGGCAGGTCGAGCCTCGCCTTCTTCGCGACCGCCTCCTGGTAGCCCGCCTGGGCGTCCCGCAGGAAGAGCTCGACCAGCGCCGCGTTCCGGAGGTCGAGGAGGGCCGCCTCGCCCGTCGTGAGCCGGTCCGGCGTGGACGCCTCGGGCACGGCCGCCTCGCAACGGGCGACGACGTCCTCCGGTTTCCAGTCCTCGACCTCCTTCCGCAGGCGCTCGTAGTCCAGTTCCCGGACGCGGGCGAATGGACGCAGGTTCTCGGGCCAGTCCCTGAAGAGAAAGCGTGCCACCTCGACGGCGGCCGCACGAGGGGCCGGCGGGCGACGGACCAAGGCCTCCTTCATCCTTCCGTCGACCTCGAAGTAGGCGTCGGCGAGCTCCCTCCTCGCCCTTTCCCCCCGGAGACGCTTCTCCCCCGCGAGGCGCGCGCGGAGCGCTTCGAGCTCCGGCAGGCTCTCCGCCGGCGCGGACGCCTCGAGCGCCGTCGCACGGGCGACCGCCTCCTCGAGCTTCCCCTCCGCCGCGAGCCGCTCGGCTTCCGCCTTCCCCGCCACGTACGCCTCCCGGACCTGGCGCCGGAGCTCGGCGACCTTCTCGAGGACCGTCTTCCCCGAGTCCGAGATCCGGAGGTATCGGTCGGGGAAGGCCTCGTAGAGCCCGAGGAGCTCGACGAGCCGCCCCTGCCCCCGCAGCTCCTCCTCCCGCGCGCGGATCGCCGCGAGGCCCGGCGCCGCCAGCGCCTCCGCCTTCGCGCGGTACTCCTGGAGCCGGCGCTGCGCCTCGAGCTCCCACTTGCGGCCCCGGTGGCGCTGCTGGTACTCCGCATAGCGACGGAGGACTTCTTCCCCGTTCGAGAAGTCGCCCGAGGTGCGCTCGAACTGGACGATCCGTTCCAGCTCCTCGCGGGGCGCCCGTTCGGGGTCCTCGGCGGGCGCCTCGGGCGCCCTCGCGACGGGGGCCTGGGGCCCGGGCGCGGGCCGGCGGAGGACCACCCAGCCCGCGCCTCCTCCCAGCGCCGCGAGGGCCGCAAGAACGAGGAGCGGGGCCGGCGAGCGACGGCGCTCGAGGCGGCGCGAGGGCCGGGGGAGCGCGGGCCGCGGCGCCGCGCCGGGCGCCGCCACGCCCGCCGCCCGGAGCTGCGCCTCCCGGACGTAGCCCTTCTCGAGGAGGACCTGCGCGAGGGGCTTGGGGACGAGGCCCATCCGCCGCATCTGGTCCTGGAGGGACAGCGCCTCCCGGACCTGGTCGAGCGTGCAGAGCCCCTGTTCGACCAGCTTCTGGCCCAGCTCCCAGTCGGAGGACGCCATCCGCTACTTCGCTTTCAGCCGGAAGTACCGGTTCTTCTTCCCGACCTTCATCACCATGCCGTCCCTCACCCGGAGGACGGCCCTGACGTCGGTGATCTTCTGCCCGTCCACCTCGACCCCTCCCTGCTCGATGAGGCGCCGGGCCTCGCTCTTGGAGGGCGGGATCCTCGTCAGGAGGAGGACCTCGACGAGCGGCCCGTCCGCCGGAGCCTCCAGATCCGCGACCTGGTTCCCCATCTGGCCCTTGGAGACCACGCGGTCCCACTCGGCGGCCGCCTCGTCCGCCCGCCCCGGGTGGTACCCGTTGACGATTTCCCGCGCGAGCCGGTCCTTGGCGGACTTCGGGTGGACTTTCGAGCAGAGCCGGTCCACTTCGTCCAAGGGGAGCCCCGTCAGGAGCGTGAACCACTCCTTCATCAGCCCGTCCGGGACCTTCATCACGCCGGCGTACATCTCGTACGCCTCCGCCGCGACCCCGATGTGATTCCCCAGGGATTTCGACATCTTGTCGCGGCCGTCGAGGCCCGTCAGGATGGGCGTGGTGAGGGCGACCTGCGGCTCCTGGCCGGAGTCGCGCATGAGGTCGCGCCCGACCATGAGGTTGAAGAGCTGGTCGGTCCCGCCCAGTTCCACGTCCGCCCTCACCACGACCGAATCGTACGCCTGCATCACCAGGTAGAGGAGCTCGTGGAGGCCGACCGGGACGCCCTCCTTCAGGCGCTTGGAGAAGTCGTCGCGCTCGAGGAAGCGGGCGACGGTCGTCTTCGCGGCGAGCTTGATCAGCTCGTAGAAGGGCAGCGGCTTGAGCCAGGCGCTGTTCCGGACGACCTCGAGGCGCTCCGGGCTCAGGACCCGCCCCACCTGCTCGATGTAGGTCCGGGCGTTGACCTCGACCTCGGCGGGACTGAGCTGGGGCCGGGTCTTCTTCTTCCCGCTCGGGTCGCCCACGAGGGCGGTGAAGTCGCCGATGATGAGGACGGCGACGTGGCCGTGGTCCTGGAACAGGCGGAGCTTCCGGAGGACGACGGTGTGGCCGAGGTGGATGTCGGGCGAGCTGGGGTCCACCCCGAGCTTCACGCGGAGCGGAGCTCCCCGCTCCAGCTTCCGGAGGAGCTCCTCCTCCGAATGGACGTTGACGGTCCCCCGGAGAAGATCCTTCAACTGCTCGCGCGGCGGCCTCATTTCGTCGGCTTCTTCTCCCGGTTCCGCTGCCAGTCGGCCCAGGCACGGGCGTCGGTCCCGAACTTCTGCCCCGTGAGCGAGGCCAGGAGGTTCGCCGCGGCGATCCGGCCCTTCTCGGACTCCGCCCGAGCCAGCCACCGGATGAGGAGATCGGCCCCGGCGTCCTTCTGGTCCTCCGGCAGAAGCTGGGTGGCGACGAAGACGTCGTGGACGGTGCCCCGCTCCATGGCCGCGGCCAGGGCCTCCAGGGGATTCTCCAGGTTCTTCGAGTACTGCGGGGGGACCAGCTTCACCCGCCCGGGTTCGAACTGGAGCCGGCGGGTGACGGTCTTCCCCTCGGTCTCGATCTTCGCCGGCTGGGTCCAGGCGTTCACGACGACCTCGCGGACGTGGAGGCGGTCGTCCAGCTCGTCCGCCACCTCGAGCCGGAAGCGCCGCTCCCACTGGGCGCCCGAGGCGAGGGGGATCTCGCCGTCGATCCCCAGCTCCTGGTGCTTGAAGAAGGAGCGCGAGTGCCCCTCCCAGTCGGTCGAGCGGACCTCGATCTCGACCACGACCACGCCCTTCGCCGGGCCGCCGCCCCCCGGCTTCTCGTACTCGATCTGGAGGGCGCTCCGGAAGAGGTTGCGGAGCCGGAGCGTGAGATCGACCGGCTCGGCCGCGGCGTAGCAGATCTTCTCCTGGAAGATCTTCGCCTCGACGAGCGTCGTCTGCGTGATCATGGTGTCGCAGTAGCGCTTGAGGCGGCGGACGGCGTCGGAGGCGGTCGAACGCGGTTCCAGGACGAGGAGCGCGGAGGAAAGGTCCAGGCCCTTCTGGTAGTTCTTCGCCTGCGCGTAGGCCAGGGCCTCCCGGTAGCGAGCCTGCACGTACTTGTCGGCGATCCCCTTGTCCAGCTTGGCGAGCTCCTTCAGGGCCGGGTCCGCGGCGTCCGCCCGGATCGCCTTCTCGTCCACCCAGCCCTCCCCCCTCCCGCGGTCGAGGTCCCGGAGCATCCGAGCCAGGAAGAGGGCCCCCTTCTCCTCGAGCTTCCGCTCGACCGCCGGCAGCGCGGACTTCCCGAACGCCGGCAGGTCCTTCTCGCCCATCGCGCGGACCTCCGGGTCCGGGTCCGCCAGCCACTCGACGAGACGCGCGATCCGTTCCTCGCGCTTCGCCCGGTCCTCCGGCGGCTCCTGGAGGAGAAGCGCCCCGAAGGCGATCGCCCACCACCTCATGGCCTGCTCCTTATGCCTCTCTGCGTCCTCATTCCACCGTGACGGACTTCGCCAGGTTGCGCGGCCGGTCCACGTCCCGCCCGAGCGCGACGGCCGCGTGGTACGCGAGGAGCTGGAGCGGGACCACGGCCAGCACCGGCGAGAACATCTCCTCGCAGGCCGGGATCTCGAAGACCTCGTCGGAGGCCGCCCGGACGAGCCGGTCCCCCGCCGTGGCGACCGAGACCACCCGTCCGCCGCGCGCCCGGACCTCCTGGATGTTGGAGAGCATCTTCTCCGCGACCCGCCCGGCCGGCGCGACGGCCACGCACGTCATCCGGGAATCCACGAGCGCCAGCGGGCCGTGCTTCATCTCCCCGGCCCCGTAGCCCTCGGCGTGCAGGTACGAGATCTCCTTCATCTTGAGCGCGCCCTCGTAGGCCGTGGCGAGGTTGTAGCGGCGGCCGATATACATGAAGTCGGTCCCGCGGGCCGATTTCCTCGCGACCTTCGCGACCGCCGTCCCGTCCGAGAGCACGCGCTCCAGCTGCCCGGGCAGCCGGCGGGCCGCCTTGAGCAGCTCCCGGAAGCGCTCCCGCGGAAGCGCCCCCCGCCGGCGCCCCAGGTGGAGCGCCAGGAGGAGGAGGCAGACGAGCTGCGAGGTGTAGGTCTTCGTCGCGGCCACCCCCACCTCGAGACCGGCGCGCATGAACAGGACGTCGTCCGCCTCCCGGGAAAGGGTGCCGCCCTTCTGGTTCGTGACCGCGAGCGTTCGGGCCCCCGCCTCCCGCGCCTGCCGGAGCGCGGCCAGGGTGTCGGCCGTCTCCCCGGACTGGGAGACGGCCACGAGGAGGGTGCCCCGGCCCATCGGGGCGTCGCCGTAGCGAAGCTCGCTCGCCAGGGCCGCCTCCGCCGGGACCCGCGCCAGCTCCTCGAGGGCCGTCTTCCCCGCCAGCGCGGCGTGCCAGGCCGTCCCGCAGGCCGCCAGGACCACCCGATCGACCCGCGCGGGGAGACGGACGTCGTCGAGCGCGCCCTCCCGCCCGGCGAGCTCGGCCGCTACGGTCTGCGGCTGCTCGGCGATCTCCTTCAGCATGAAGTGGGCGTAGCCGCCCTTCCGCGCCCGGTCCTGCCTCCAGGAGACCACGGTCGGGCGGCGGCGGACGCGGTTGTAGCGCCGGTCAAAAACCGCGACGCCCTCCGGGTCGATCTTGGCGACCTCGCCCTCCTCGAGGGGCAGGACCCGGCGCGTGTGGGGGAGGAGCGCGGCGACGTCGCTGGCCAGGAGATTCTCCCCCTCGCCCAGCCCGAGGACGAGGGGGCAGTTCACCCGCGCGGCGATCAGGAGGTCCGGGTAGTCGGCGTTGATCACGGCGAGGGCGAAGCTCCCGCGCACGCGCTCGAGGGCGAGGGTGACCGCTCGGAGCGGGTGGCCGCCCAGCTTCCGGGCGAACGCCTCGATCAGGTGGGCGAGGACCTCGGTGTCGGTCTCCGAGGCGAAGCGGTGGCCGCGGAGCCCGAAGCGCAGCTCGGCGTCGTTCTCGACGATGCCGTTGTGGACGACCGCGATCCTCCGGTCGCAGGAGAGGTGGGGGTGGGCGTTCCGCTCGCTGACGCCCCCGTGGGTGGCCCAGCGGGTGTGGCCCAGGCCGATCGTGCCCCCGAGGTCCCCGCCGCGGATCCGGGCCTCCAAGGCCGAGAGCTTCCCGGGCGCCTTCGCCACCTCGAGGCCCCGCCCGTTCAGGAGGACGACGCCCGAGGAATCGTAGCCCCGGTACTCCAGCCTGCGGAGGCCGTCCATCAGGATGCCCAAGGCGGGCCGCGCTCCCACGTAGCCGACGATGCCGCACATGACCGGAAGGCGATTCTAGCATGCCCGCCGGGCCGCGACCAGACCCGGCCGGGCAGGATCCGAGAGCCCATCCGACAGGATTGTCGCCCCACCCCCCCGGATTCGCGGGACGGGGGGCCCCCGCGCTGGCACGCGGCTTGCTGCTTCGGGGGCATGCAGGTGACATCGGGGCTCCGGAACCATGCGAGCACCGTCCTGGCCGCGCCGGCCTCCGACCGTCCGCTCAACCTCGGCGAATGGTGCGTCCGGACCGGGGCGGCGACCGCCGATCAGGTCCGGGAGTGCCTCGAGCTCCAGAAGTCCTGCCACGAGAAGGGGGCTTCCGCCCCGCGTCTCGGCGAGCTCATGGTCGCCCGGGGCTACCTCAGCCCCGGCCAGGTGGCCGACGCGCTGGCAAGCCAGGGCCGGGAGATCCGGTCCTGCGCAGGTTGCGGGGTCCGGGTCAACGTGGTCCTCCGGCCCGACGCCATCGGGTACGAGTGCGCCCGCTGCCGGGGAACCCTCCACGAGCCGAGCGACCCGGCGCGGCTGTCGGTCGCCGACGAGTCGGTCGTCGTGCGGAGCCTCGATCCCCTGCCCCCCGAGGTGGGCGAGGCCGCCCGCGACCCGCGGAACCTCCTCGGCAAGTACGTCCTCCTCGGCGAGCTCGGCCGCGGGGGGATCGGTCAGGTCTACCTCGCCTGGGACACGTTCCTCCGCCAGCGGGTGGCGCTCAAGCGGATGCGCCCCGACATGCCCTCGGAAGTGGGGGGAGACGAGCCGGAGAAGGCCGAGACGCTGGCCCGGGAAGCGCGGACCGCGATCCGCCTCCGGCACCCGGCCATCGTCTCGGTCTTCGACGTCGGCCTGCTCGGGGGAGAGCCCTACATCAGCATGGAGTACGTGGAAGGCGCCTCGTTGGACGACGAGCTCCGGCGCGCTCGGTCGGAGGGACGCCTCTCCCCGTTCCACGACGATCCCGCCCGCGCCCTGCGCCTCCTGGCCGAGGTCGCCCGCGCGCTCCACTACGCCCACACCAGTCCCGCCGGGGTCGTCCATTGCGACCTCAAGCCCGGAAACGTCATGGTGGACCCGCAGGGGCGCCCGCACCTCCTGGACTTCGGGCTGGCCCGTCGCCTGGGCCCCTCCCGCGTCCGGGAGCGCCGGGTGAGCGGGACCCCGAACTACATGTCCCCGGAGCAGGCGGAGGGCCGGACCTGGGAGATCGACGCGCGCACGGACGTGTACGGCCTGGGCGCGCTGCTCTACGAGCTGCTCGGAGGGCGGCCGCCCTTCACGGGCGACCCGCTGGAAATCCTGCAGCGCGTGACGTCGGAGGCGCCGATCCGCCCCTCCCTCCTCGCGGCCCGCGCCGGGGCCGGCGGGCTGCGCGTCCGCCCGATCCCCCGCTTCGTGGAGGAGCTCTGCCTGCGCTGCCTCGAGAAGAATCCCGGCCGCCGTCCCCAGACGATGCTCGAGGTGGCCGACGTCCTGGAGCGTGCCGCGGGGGCGGAGGCGGCCGCCGCCCGGACCCCGACCCTGGCCCCGCGGCGCGGCCGTCCGAGACTCCTCCCCGCGGCGGCGGCATCGCTCCTGTTCGCGACCGCGCTCGCCCTGGGCGCCGCGATCCCGCGAGGGACCGCAACGGCCCCGCCCTCCCCGGCCGACCCCGCGGCGGCGGAGCTCGGGGCGTTCCGGCCGGAGGCCGTCCTGCGCCGGAGCGCCGATCCCGGCCTGCGGGAGGAGGCGGCGCGGGTGGAGTCCATCCGCGCCCGCATCCTCGACCGCATGTCAGGCACGGGCCTGGCCTTCGAGGAACTGCGGCTGCGGGAGCGGACCCTCCGGGACGCGCGGATCACCGGGGGGGACTCCCGGTCCCTCTCGGTACGGGCCTCCGGGGTCGAGCTGCGGGTCGCCTGGTCGGATCTCGAGCCCAGCCAGCTGCTCTCGATCGCCCGCGAATCGGGGATGGAAGGGGACGCGGACGGTCTCCTCGCCCTGGCGATCTTCAGCCTGAGGTCGGGCCGCCGGATGGACGCGAAGGAGTATTTCGAAGCCTTGAGGCGGGGGCCCCACGCCCCGCTGGCGGAACGCTACCTCGCGTCCCGTTGACCCCTCCTCCCCCGTGGTGATAGGCTCGGGCCGCGATGAGCGTCGTGGGCCGCCTCGCGCCCAGCCCCACCGGTTCCCTCCACGTGGGCAACGTCCGGACCTTTCTCTGGGCCTGGCTCTCGGCCCGCTCGCGGGGCGGGCGCGTCCTCCTCCGGGTGGAGGACCTCGACCAGCCGCGGGTCAAGCCGGGAGTCGTGGACGCGATGGTCGACGACCTCCGCTGGCTCGGCTTCGACTGGGACGGACCGGTCGAGGTCCAGAGCCGCCGCCGGGACCGCTACCGGGCCGCCTTCGAGCGGATGGCGGGAAAGGTCTTCCCCTGCCGCTGCACCCGCGCCGACCTGGAGTCGGCGCAGAGCGCCCCGCACGAGGGCGATGCGGAGCCGCGCTATCCCGGGACCTGCCGCCCGCGGTCCGACGGGGGTCTCTGCTGGCGTCTCCGGGTCGAGCCCGGGCCCGTGATGTTCACCGACCGCCTCTTCGGCGCGCGCTCGGTGGACGTGGGCGGAACGGTGGGGGACTTCGTGGTCGCCAAGACCCCCGAGCAGCCCGCCTACCAGCTGGCCGTGGTGGCGGACGACCTGGACCAGGGCGTGACCGAGGTGGTGCGGGGGGACGACCTGATCCCGTCCACCGCGCGGCAGATCCTGGTCCACCGGGCGCTCGGGGAGCGTCCCCCGGACTACGGCCACGTCCCGCTCGTGGTGGGCCCGGACGGGAAGCGCCTGGCGAAGCGTCACGGGGACGCGCGGGTCGCGAGCCTCCGCGCGCGGGGCGTGAGGGCGGAGCGGATCATCGGGACGCTCGCGGCGTGGTCGGGCCTGGGGGAGGGCGACGCGACGCCCGCGTGCCTCGTTCCCGGGTGGTCCTGGGACCGGGTGAGCCGGGAGCGGGTGGTGATGACGCCCGAGCGGCTGGAGGAGTTCGGGACCTGAGCGGAATGCCTACTTCTTCCGCTTGTACTCCAGGGAGCCCGTCTCGAGTTCCTTCCCGTCGGGCCCGTTCATGAAGAAGCGGAGGACCCGGCTGTCCTTGTCCTTGATCTCGTGGACGAGCTTCATCTTCATCGCGGCGCCCGTCTGCGGGTCGGCCCCCTCCATCCATTCCGTGAAGACCTTACCCTTCTCGTCGGCCGTCCCCTCGACGAGGTAGAGGCCGGTGGCCATGGAGTCGATCCAGGACCCGGTGAACTTCTTCTTGTGCGTGTCGTAGCCCATCGTCCCGTGGCCCACGAACCGGCTCCCCATCATGTCGCCTTCCACGTCGAAGACCAGGAAGAGGCCGCCCGCGATGATCCGCGACGTCTCCTTGCCCTTGGAGACCACGGGCTCCTGGCCCGGCGCCATGATGAACCGGGAGGTGTACTCCCATTCCCCTTCGAACTGCCGGAGAAGCTCGTGCTCCTTCCCGGGCTTGGGGGGCGCGTAGTCCTGGAGCGCCGCCGCCGGGGCGGCTGACAGCAGGGCGGCGGAGAGGACGGCGATCGAGCGCTTCATCGGATCCTCCTTCCAGTCTCGGGCCGGGCCTCGTCCGGGCTAAGTGCTCCCGGTCGCAAGTCCGTAACGTCAGTCGAGCAGTGGGAAGTTGGAAGTTCGAACTTAGAAGCCCCTTCTGACTTCCCACATCCAACTTCGAACTTCTCCCATGCGATACGAATTCCTGAAATGGGCCACTTAGTGCCATCGCTCCTAAGATAACTCGGGCGCGATCTTTGAAAAACAGGCCGTAAACACCCCGTAGAGTGCCATAATTCCTCTTGCAGGCATCGCGGCCCCGGAGGGTCCGAGAGGCCTGAGGAGAGG
>Ga0187893_10002345_pt1 | contig 41873 bp, 35 predicted proteins | sample MA1701074metaG_FD_139574 | JGI IMG/M metagenome (GOLD analysis project Ga0187893, IMG submission 139574) | White microbial mat communities from a basaltic lava cave in the Kipuka Kanohina Cave System on the Island of Hawaii, USA - MA170107-4 metaG ...
CGCGTACCGTCATGCGTTCTGGGACAGCGGCACCATGCTCGCGAACCTCTTCGACATGGCGGAGGCCATCGGGCTCCCCATGCATCTCTTGCTCGGCTTCGCCGACGGGGACGTCCATCGCTTGCTGGACGTCGACCCCGAGAAGGAGTCCGCGGTCGCGCTTGTCGCGCTCGCGGGCGACGAGCCGAAGCCGGTAACGTACTCGCTTCCGGCGCTCGCGCCGTTGGGCTTCGAGACCACGCCCCTGTCGGCGGCGGAAGTCGATTACCCGGAGATTCGGGAGATGCAGAAGGCGAGCTCTCTCGCAAGCGGGGACGAGGCGAGAGAGTGGAGGGAGAGCGGTCCGATCGAGGCGACGCGCCATCGGAGCGCCGAGGCGACGCTCCGGCATCTCGACGCGCCCGTTTTGCAGCCGATGGAGCTTTCCAGGCTCGAGCGCGTCATCCGCAAACGGGGCTCATCGCGCGCCTTTCAGCGCGGGACCGCAATCGACGAGGGCACCCTCGCCCGCGTTCTCTCGCGCGCGACGCGCGGAGTGAGCGCGGACGCGCTCCCGGCGGATACGACGCTTTGCGATCCCTACCTGATCGTGAACGAGGTGCGCGGTCTCTCTTCGGGGACGTACGCATTCCATCCCCGGGCCCGAGGCCTCGAGATTCTGCGGGAAGGGAGCTTTCGATCGAACGCGCGGTTCCTCGACCTGGAGCAGGACCTTGCGGGCGACGCCGCGGCGAACCTGTACTTGCTGGTAGACCTCGAGCCGCTCCTCGCGCGCTATGGAAACCGAGGCTATCGCGTGGCGCAGCTCGAAGGCGGGCTCATCGGCGGCAGGGTCTATCTCGCCTGCTATGCCCTTGGTCTCGGGGCGACGGGCCTCACCTTCTTCGACGACGCGGTCACGGAGTTCTTCTCTCCCCACGCTGCCGGCAAGAGCGTGATGTTCCTCGTGGCCTTCGGAGCTCCCTTCACTTTGCCGAAGGTTTCTTGAGCTCGACGTCCGTCGCGACACGGTAACGCTGGTAGTCGTGATAGTCGACTGCAATCTGCTGCCGGTAGCTCTTCAAGAAGTAGAGGCGCGCGTTGAGAGAGACGTCGATTTCGTCCAGAAGCCACACGCCCTCGCCGTCGAACCACCCTTCGGCGGAGGCCGCCGAACCCTCCGAGACCCGCCCGAAGATCCCGCCGAGGAATTTCAAGCTCTTCACGAAGCGGATCTCGAGCTTCGCGAGCTGGTCGCGGCGCGGATCGATCCATACCTTGCCCTCCATGCGCGCCAGGACCTTGGTCGCGCGGGAGTGCCCCTCGTAGCCCGGCTTGGGAGAGAACCGGAACACCCGGAGAGGCACGTCCTGGACGGTCTGGTCCTCGAGCGGCTCGAAATCGAACACCTCGATGGCCTCCCGAAGCCTCTCCTGGAAACGCTTCACGCGCCGCTCGAGCTTCTCCCTCGTTCGCCGGTCGCGTTCTTCCGGCGGCCGATCGAGCTGCTCCTTCACGTACTTCTGGAACTTCCGTTCTTCTCTCGCTTCCTCCTCGGCGGATAGCGGCTTTCCGTCCTTTTCCGCGAGCCGCCGGTATTCGCCGTCGGGGCTCGGTGTCACGAGAGCGACCTCGCTCTTCACTTTCTTGACGCGGCCGGTTTCGTCGACGTCGCGCGTCACCGTCGTCTCGTGAAACGCGTACTGCCGCGTGAGCTCCTGCTGCCGCTCCTGCGCTTCGATGACGCGCTCGAGAAGAGTTCTCGCGTCCTCGCGCCCGGGAGAAACCGTGAGCGAGATCACCAATGCGAGCGAATGCCCCATTTCTTGCATACTAGCATTCTGGGCTGCCGTGGGATCCGCCCCATGGGGGCCCCCCCATGGCGTTTGTCCGGTGCAAGTTTTCCTGCTATCATTTTCCCACATACAAGTCAGGTTTTAGCGAATGGAGCGCCGGACCCCCCAAACGGCCCGCGCGCGCCTCTGGTATTTCTAGGAGGTGGCGGTGTTGAGGCACCAGGAGCTCGAGAGGCTAACGCCTGCGTCCATGCCCAATATGGACTCGTCGGACCACGAGCGGGAGCGTGACCGGATCTTCCGGTTCTTCCGGCTCAACCTCGAACCGCGGGAGGTGGAGTACCACTGGCAGCGCCTGCTCCTGCACCAGTCGAGGTTTCCCGCGCCCGAGGGACGGAAGATCGACCTTCGCACCGCGGCCTTCGACTACTTCCTGAACGAGACGGATCTCCTGGCGGAGCCGATGGTCATGGAGCGGGCGGAGCTCCGGCAGACGGAGCTCATGGCGTACTTCGACTACCTGACCGGGCTCCGGAACTACGCCTACTTCGAGAACGAGATCAAGACCGAGGTCGCCCGGGCCAAGCGGTACGAAACGTCCCTTTGCCTGCTCCTCTGCGACCTCGACGGCTTCAAGCACGTCAACGACAGCCTGGGCCACCGCACGGGGAACGACGTCCTCCGGGAGGTCGGACAGATCCTCCAGAAGCGGCTTCGGTCGACGGACCTCATCGCGCGCTTCGGCGGCGACGAGTTCGCCGTGCTCCTCCACCGCACCGACCCCGAGAACGGGCTTCGCGTCGCGGACAACCTCTGCGCCAGCATCGACGCGCAGTTTCGTATCGGGCCCTTCGGCGAGCTGTCCCGGCGCCTCACGGCGAGCTTCGGCCTCAGCGCCCTTCCGAACCAGGCGGACGACGAGGTGCAGCTCTTCGAGCTTGCGGACCGCGCGCTCTACGAGGCCAAGCGCGCTGGCGGAAACCGCGTGGTGTTCGCTTCCTGAACCGGCGGATACTCCGGGCGTAAAAACCGGCCGCGCACGTCACGGGAAAGCGAAAGAAGTCCCCATCCCGCCCAGAACAGGATCAGGGCTAGAGCGCACGCGCGCAAGAGCGCGCCCTTTTCCCACATCGCTCCCAGCACCGCCCCGAGGGCGAGCGCCATGACGGGAAGGACGACGAGGTCGTCCTTCGAGAACTGAAAGATGTGTGTCGAGCCGAGCCCGGCGCGAAGGAAGTTCATTCCCAGATACGTAGCCGCAGCCGCGAGGGTCAGGGGATAAGCGAGCCCGGACATGCCCGCTCCGCGACGCCAGAGAAGGCGCAGGAGAAGGACGACGCCCGCGCAAGCGAAGGGCCATCCGTAGAAAAGGCGCAGGCGATAGAACGCCATCGAAAGCGCGGCCACGGGTGTGAGAGTCGGCTCGAGGAGCGCTCCCAGGCCCGCGCCGCTTCCAGGCACCGTTTCGCCACCCGCCCCCAGGAGCTCGGGAACGTACTGCAGGTAGAAGATCCACGCGGCCGCGAGAGCCCCGGCGAGAGGCCAGCCCGCGAGGGCGGCGAGGGTCGGAACGCGCGGACGCGCTTCTCGAGACCGCAGGAGAGCGAGGCACAGAAACGGAACGAAAAGGCCGAGCGTGAGGACGCTTCCCGCGTACGAGAGGATGGAGATCGCGACCAGGAGGCCCAGTCCCGCTCCGTACCGAGGGCGTTCGAGACGGTCAAAGAACCAGACGAGGTAGAGTGCCACGAGCATGTCCCAGAAGTGCCCGTAGAGGGAGGCGTAGGAGGCGACGGCGAGACGAAAGGCGAGAACGCGGGCGGTCCCGTGCAGTAGAACCGCGAGGAGCGAGGTGCGCGCTCCAAGGCCGAGCTTCCCTCCGAGAGCGAACAGCACCAGCGCTTCGACCGCCAGCAGGGCGGTCGGGACGAGCTTCATCCAGTCCTCGACGGGAAGTCTGAAGAGGCTCAGCGGGTAGATCGTGAGATAGAGGAGCGGCGGGTAGGGGAACGCGAGGGAGCGGCCGGACACGTACTGGAGCCCCAGGAGGTGCCGATGCTGGTTCTCGATGTAGTTCGAGACGAAGCCGGAGAAACCCTCCGTCCACAGGAGCGAGACGAACTTGGAATGCGTCCTGACGTCGGGGTAGTAGAAGTCCGGATGGAACAGGGCAAAAAGACGCACCGTCATCCCCGCGCAGACGATGAGAACGGTCCATCGCGCGAGCGGCTCCGCGAAGAACGAGCCCGCAACTCTTCGTCTCCACGAGTAGAAGAGCGCGAAAAGCAGGATCGCGAACTGCGCTCTCGGGCTCAACGTCATCGCGGCGTGAAGGGGCCAGAGCTTGTGCGCGAGTGCGATGCCGACGAGTGCGGCCGCCATCGCGGCTCCTGACAGGAGCGCGACTTGTTTCCCGTGGCCGAGGGCCCGGGGGAGAACGTAGAACAGCGCGACCCACGAGAGGAGCCAGAGAAAAGCGGGAGCGGTCGGGACGATCGGGAAGAAACCGCCTGAAGAGCGGACCGACATCCAGTCGAGAGCGAGCCCGAGGGGCCGGGGATCCTCGGAGGACGTTACCAGCCCGAGCTCGAACGTCCGGCCTTCCGGACTCGGGCCTCGAAACGTGCGCACGGCGAAGTCCTGCTGCGGGGCGGTGAAGGTCTCGACGGGCTCTCCGTCGAGGAAGAGGCGGATCTCCGCCTGCTTCTCGATGTGGCGCTTGAAGCGGAGAGTCACCTCGTAGGGAGCGCGCAGGTGGAAGGGAAGCCGAACGCGCGCGCGGTCCTTCGTCCAGTGGATGAGCGTGGGCTCGTCGATCTCGAAATCCTCGCGGAAGCCGGAGACGTAGCGGCCGTCGTTCGGCCCGAAGTCGAGGAAGATCCCGCCTCCCGCTTGAAAGGCCAGCAGCAGCGCGCCCGCGGAGAGGAAGAGGAGGAGCCCGAAGGCCTTCATGAGCCGGAGGAATCGGAGGGGGTCACGAGCCGCGCCATGTAGTAGTCGCAGACCCCGCTTCGAAACACTCTCTCCTCCGCGATTCGAAAGTGAGGGGAGAGGAGCCGCCGGTATTCCTCCGCGGGACGGATATAGTGCCCGTTCTCGATCCAGTGCAGAAGATGTCCGACCAGGTTGAGGTGGGACTCGGTGGGGATGTCCTCGATGACGAGGACGGCGCCCCCCGCGCGGACCACGCGGCGGATGCTTCTCGCGACCTCGGTCAGATCGGAGTCGTCGAGATGATGGAGGACGCCATAGACGAGGGCCTCGTCGAAGCGGCCGTCCTCGAAAGAAAGCCGGCGGGCGTCCTGGGCGAAGAACTCGCCGCGGAAATGCTTCTTCGCGTACTCGATGTACCGGGGGTTGATGTCGATCCCCGTGTAGCTCTGCTCCGAGAACAGATCGGAGAACGCTCCCGGGCCGCAGGCCACGTCGAGGACGCGGACGTTCGCGTCGAAGGCGAGGTGCTCCCGGATCGTTTTCCGAATGACGGTGAAATCCGCTTCAAAAAGCCCGCGGCAGAAGAGGAAGAAACCCGGATAGTTGGAGAGTTTTTCGATGAGGGCGTGCAGCATCGATCTTCGCGCGCCATACTATCTCAGTTCTACAATACGTACGGGAGTGTTTATGAGCGAGCGTTTCCGATGCATGATTCTGGTGGCCCTCGCGGCCGGGGTCGGCGGCTGCGAGGTGGTGGCGGAGCCCCCGGCGTCAACGGTGCTCGAGGCCCCCGCAGCCGAGTCAATCGCCCCCGCTGCTGTTCCGGCCGCGCCTCTCCCGGAAGCCGCGCCCGCGCCCGCGCCGCAGGCGAACATTCTCGAGGAGCAGGTGATGCGGGTCTTCGAGAACTCCGGGCCGGGCGTGGTGAACATCACGAGCCGCAGCATCTCCTTTGATTTCTTCCTGCGCGCCATGCCGCAGGAGGGCTCGGGCTCGGGGTTCGTGTACGACAACCGCGGGCACATCGTCACGAACTTCCACGTGATCGAGGGCGCGGCGGAGCTCCACGTGACGTTCTTCGACGAGACGCGGGTGCCCGCGGAAGTGGTCGGCGTCGATCCATCGAACGACCTCGCGGTCATCAAAGTCGATGTTGCGCCTGAGCTCTTGCGGGTGATCCCCCTCGGCGACTCCGACCATCTGAAGGTCGGCAGGTTCGTAGTCGCCATCGGAAACCCCTTCGGGCTTCAGCAGACGCTCACGACCGGTGTCGTGAGCTCTCTCGGGCGGGTCATCGAGGGGCCCGATGGAAGATTCATCGGCGAGATCATTCAGACCGACGCCGCCGTCAACCCAGGCAACTCCGGAGGGCCCCTCCTCGACCTCGACGGCAGAGTCGTCGGGGTGAACTCCGCGATCATCAGCCCGAGCGGCGCCTCCGCCGGCATCGGCTTTGCGATTCCCGTCGGAACGTTGAAGCGCGTGGTGCCCGAGCTCATCGCCCGGGGACGCTACGCCCATCCCTGGCTGGGAGTGGAGCTCTTCAACGTCAGCGGGAACCTCGCAGCGCTGCTGAATCGCGCCGGAGTTCGGACTCCGGGAGGCGGTGGGGTCATGGTCGCAGGTCTTTCGACGCGCGGTCCCGCCGCCAGAGGCGGTATTCGAGGGCCTTCGGAAGTCGGTCTCCTGGGAAACCTCCGCGTTCCCATCGGGGCCGACTACATTCTCGCGCTCGACGGCGAGCCCGTCACGACGGATCGTGACATCACGGTCCTTCTCGAGACCAAGCACCGCGTGGGCGATCGCGTGAAGGCCACCATCTGGCGCGACGGACAGGTCCTCGACGTCGAGATCGTCCTCGGCGAACGCCCGAGCTAGCGCGCTCGCTTCGCCCGCACGATTCCGCCGGCGAGGAGGGCCACCTCGTAGAAGTACCGGGCGCCGATGGGAAGGATGTCCTCGTCGAACTCGAACCGGCTCGAGTGGGCGGGAAACCCGTCTTGTCCCGGCGCGCGGGCGCCGAGGCGGACGTAGCACCCCGGGATCTTCTCCATGTAGAAGGCGAAATCCTCTCCTCCCATGTTGGGAGTATGGAGGGGAACGGCGTTCGCTTCCCCGACGACGGCGACGGCGGCCTTCCGCGCGATCTCCGCCATGTGCCTGGGGTTCACCACCGGAGGGGTGCCTTCCTCGAGAGTCATCGTCAGACGGGCGTTGTGAAGGGCCCCGATCGAATCGCAGATTCGGGAGAGCGAGGAAACGATGCGGTCGCGAACGGCCTTCTCCTGCGCGCGGATGGTTCCTTCGAGGGTCGCGCGCCCCGCGAGGACGTTCGAAGCGGTGCCGGCATCGAAGCGACCAACGGTCACGACCGAGGGGTGCGCGGGGTTGATCTCGCGGGAAACGATGGTCTGGATCGCCATGACCAGGAGGCTTCCCACGACCACGGCATCGACGCCCTCGTGGGGCCGGGCGGCGTGGCCGCCCTTTCCCTGGATCTCGACGCGGAAGCTGTCGGTCGAGGCGTTGACGGCGCCGGCGTGGGCCACGATCTGCCCCGTCGGATAGTGACGGTCCACATGGCCGCCGAAGATCATCTCGACCCCGTCGAGGGCGCCTCCTTCGATCATCGCGAGCGCCCCCGATCCGCGCTCCTCCGCCGGCTGGAACAGGAGCCGCACCGGGGCTGGCAGGGTCCCGTCCTTCGCGAGCAGCTCCGCCGCCCCCAGGACCATCGCCGTGTGGCCGTCGTGTCCGCAGGCGTGCATCACCCCGTCGTGGACCGAGGCGTACTCGAGCCCCGTCTCCTCCTGAATGGGAAGGGCATCCGTATCGGCGCGGAGGGCGACAAGGGGAGATTCGAGGTCGCCTCCCTGAGCGGGGATCTCGGCGACGACGCCTGTCCCGGCCACACGGCGGTGGGCGATGCCGAGCCCGTCGAGAGCTTTTTCGATCCGCTCGGCCGTGCGCCGCTCCTGAAACGAGAGCTCGGGATGCTGGTGGAGATCGCGCCTGATCGCCACCAGGCGCTCCAAAAAGTCTCTCTCCATGTTCGCTCTCAACTCTGCGCCCACCTCCTCACATCGACTCCTTCACGTAGGACGCGAGCCGGGCCTCGATCGTTCCACAGGGAACGAAGAACGGCTTGTCGGTGACCTCGAGAAAGATCGTTTGCTCCGAAATTGTGTAGCTCCCGCGGAAGGCTCCGACGGGAGTCGAAAGGGAGAACGCTCCTTCGCTCGCCGAGCCCGTAATCTCGCCGCCTGCCTCACCTATGTGGGAGCGGATCCGCTCGACGAGGGACTCTCCCGTGCCCCGGAACTCGAATTGAAATCTGCAGGTGGACATGGCGGATCCTAGAACCCCGCCGGGTACCCGTCTTTACGGGATTCCGATGCACCGTAGTAAACGCCGGTCGCCGTGTCAATGCCGATCGCCTGATAGCCTCCGAAAGCGCCCGGGGCCTGTGTCAGCGGGTGTCCGAGGCGGAGCAGGCCCTGGATCGTCTCCTCGGGAAATCCGCTCTCCAGGTGGACCTCGCCTCCATCGCGCATGCGCCCTCCCGTGGGATCGGATGAGCCCGAGTGAAGGATGCGCGGTGCGTCTCCCGCCTCCTGAAAGTTCATGTCGAAATCGACGACGTTCATGACGATCTGCGCGTGCATCCGGGGCTGGGTATCGCCGCCCATGACGCCGAAGCTCAGGAGAGGCTTTCCCTCACGCGTGAGAAACGCCGCCGAAGCTGGGGATCTTGCCGATCCCGAGCTCGCGAAACCGGGAGAGCGTCAGGCCGAGGGGAGAGCGGCCGCTCGCGTTGAGGCCATGGAGCTTTCTCGACGCGGCGTCCCAGACGATGGCGAAGAGATCGCCGCCGACCGCCACAACCCGTGGGCTCCACGAGGCCCAGGACGGCGTTCGCGGCGATGGCGGCGTCGACGGCGGTTCCATCCTTCCGGAGGATATCGATCGCGGCCTCGGTTGCGAGGGGGTGGCTCGTCGCCGCCATGCCGTTCCGCGCGAGAACTTCGGAGCGGGTTGCGAAGGTTCGGCCCGTGATCCGGTCGGGCAAGTCAGCGTTTCTTTCGAGGCTTGTCCGCCGAGCCGAGAAGCTCCGCGATGTCGGTCGCGGGGAGCGTGCGGGAGCCGACCTCGCTCAGGACGTCCTCTTTGCCGAGCTGCATCAGGCGGACCTGCCGCTTTTCGAGGAGCTCGATCATGCGCCGCACTCGCTTCTTCAAGCGCTCCAGCTCGCGCTCGATGTCTTTGAGCTCGTCCAGCATGGCCCGATATCTTTCATCTTACTCGCCGATTCCCGCCGAGGCCACCACCAGAAGGAGAGCCTTCTGGATCCCCAGGTGCCCGTCGACGTTCGCCCACCACTCGTGGAGCGAATGAGCCCCGTCCCCTTCGCCGCCCCGGCCGATGGTGGTCGCGGGAATCCCACGGGAGATGGGCACGTTCGCGTCCGTCGAGCCGGTCTCGAGCTGCGGCTCGACTCCGAAGTAGCGGGTCGCCGCGAGCGCGCGCTGGATGAGCGGGCTCGACGGGTCGACCGTCCCCGAGGGTCGGTCTCCGAGGAGCTCCACTTCGACCGTGAGTGGATCGCCGCGCCGCCTCCGTTCGTTCTGCTCCGTCAGCGCTCTTTCGGCGGCCCGCTTCATGATCTCGTCGATCTTCCGGAGCTGGACCGGGTCCTCGGAGCGCATGTCGACCTCGGCCCAGTTCTCGAACGGAATGGCGTTCACCGACGTCCCGCCTCCGATACGCCCGATGTTGTAGGACGTCCGCGGGCCCGTAATCACGAACTCTCCCGCCTCCTCGTCGAAGTGGTAGATGAAGCGCGAGAGCGCGTGCGCGGGGTTCCCGAGCCCGAACGCGCCCCAGGAGTGGCCCCCCGGCCCTTTGAACGTGATCTTGTACCGATAGGACCCGATGCCCTGGTTGAGCACGCGGTCGGTGCTCCCGCCGTCGACCCCGATGAACTGATCGATCGCAGGGCCCCCCTCACGGAAGAGATGCTTGACCCCCCGGAGATCGCCCAGGCCCTCCTCTCCCACCGACGCCACGAACAGAACGTCCCCTCGGGTCTTGATGCCGGAGCGGAGCATCGCCCGGACCACGCTGAGCATCAGGGCGAGCCCCCGCGTGTCGTCGCCGATACCGGGCGCGAGAAGCCGGTTCCCCTCGCGGCGAACTTTGACGTCCGTGCCCTCGGGGAACACGGTGTCGAGGTGGGCGACCATCGCGACCGTTTCGTCACCGCTCGTTCCGCGAAGCCGGGCGATGACGTTTCCGACCCCATCGACCTCGACCGCCGGCATTCCCGCCTCGCGGAGCATCTCGGCGTAGCGGGCCGCGCGCACATTCTCTTTGAAGGGAGGGGCTTCGATCTCCGTGAGCTCGATGAGGTCTTTCTCGGTCTGCGGCTCGAGCTCCACGATGACCTGGAAGGCTTTCTGAATCTCCGGGCGCGATGCGAGCTCCCGCATCTCGCGGTCGTAGTCCGGCGCCCGGGCAGTCGCGATCCCGGCGCAGAGCGCGAGCCCGGGCACGATCGAGAGTTTCACCATGGTCCTCATCATAGGGGCAGAAGTCCGCGTTCGCGAAGCGCCCTCTGGAGGAGGGGCTCGATCTGGGCGCGGATGGCCTCGTTCGCGTACCCGGCCCAGGAAACGTTCGTCTCCAGGTCGAGGGGGGAGGAGAGCCTTCGCCCGCGCTCGTCGGTCACGATGACTCCCATCTCTCGCGCGATGAGCTCCGTCGAGAGGTCGTAGGGATGGGCACAGATGCCGAGGCGAAGGCCTCCCTCGGCGGCCCGGGACTCGAGGAGAGGCCTCAGATCCGCGACGAACCGGTCGTGGCCGGAAAGGAGCTCGTAGAGCTGCCCGCCGCTCGAGATGTACTGATCCTCGAAGCATTGGGCCTTGCCTTCGCGGGGAGGGCCGAGCGCCCCGCGGACGATCTCCTCGTCGATGGCCGCGAGCTCTTCCCTCACCCCGGGGAAGAAGCGCGAGATGCTCACGAAACCGTGCTCGATGCTCTTCGCGCGCGAGGGCGCGAGCGCGAGGGGCCGGCTTTCCCCCGTGAGCCGGTCGTGCCGTTCGGCGCGCGCTCCCTCTCCCGCGATCGCCCAGAGCGTGTCGGAAAGGTGCTGCTTGACGAGCGGGATCTCGGTCTGGACCGCGAGCTCCACGTCGAGGAGCGTCGTCCGGGGACCGCGGTTCCCGGCAACCCCAGTGAGAATCCAGGCGCTTCGCTTCTGGTACATCAGCCCCCGGGTCCCGTCGATGGGGTCCATCAGGATGCGGAACGCGGCATCCTCCTCGGACGCCTGGTCAGGAATGACCGTGCATCCCTCATTTCCGAGACCTTCGGCGATGAGAACGACGGGCTCCTCGAGGCGGAGACCGCGGAAGAATTTGAGGATCTCGGACTCGCTCACCTGGTCGACCGCGTAGAGCGTGTCACCGCCTTCGTCCCGCGCCACCTTCGACATCTCCACGAGCGCCGAACGCTCGCAAGCCGCGACGACGGAGTCCCGGATGCGCGCGTGGAGATGGCGAATCGGCTCGAGAAGATGGGTTACGTCCATGAGACAGGCGACGAGCTTAGATCGCCCGTGCGTCGAAGGACAAATTTTCGATCGCTGTGCTATCCTCCCGGCTGGCGGGCTTCACAGATGAATGAAATCACGCTAGCGGTGCGAAAGCTCGCGCGGCGGCCGGCCTTCTCCCTCACCACGCTCCTTTGCCTTGCCCTTGGGATCGGCGCCACCACTGCCATCGGCAGCGTGATCAAGACGCTTTTTCTGGAGTCTGCCGCCGTCGAGGATCTCGACGGGCTCGCGTTCTTCATGGCCATGCGCGAGGGAGTCGAGCCCTTCGGGGTGTCGCCCCTCGAAATCGAAGCTTTCCGCGACAGCAGCCGCTCGTTCCGGAGACTGGGCATTGCGCGAACGATGGACGGGAACTCCGTGAATCTCACGGGCGGCGAGCGAGCGGAGCGGGTTCGCGCGGCGCAGGCGTCGGCCGCATACTTCGAGACGCTCGGGGTAGCGCCTCTCCTCGGAAGGCTCTTCGTGGCGGAAGAGGAGCGCTTCGGGGGGCCGCGGGCCCTCCTCATGAGTCACGCGCTGTGGACCCGAAGGTTCGAGGCCTCGCCGGCGGTGGTGGGACGGGTCCTCCGTGTGAACGGCGAGATCCGCACCGTGGTCGGCATCCTTCCCGAGCGGGTCGATCTGCCGTCGAAGACCGAGCTCTGGCTTCCGCTCGATCTCGATTTCGAGAGGCTCCCTCTCGATGAGCGCGCGAACCACTCCTACATGCTCGTGGGCCGGCTCGAGGACGGCGTCGGCCTCGATCGCGCGGAAACCGAGCTCGTCGCCATCGCTCGCGACGTCGCAGCGGAGTATCCGCAGACCAACGCCGGCTGGAGCGTCGCCCTCATTCCGTTTCGCGATCTGCTCCTCGGCGACGTCCAGGGAGGCATGCGGACCCTCATCTACGCCCTCGCGGGAGCGGTGTCGCTCCTTCTCGTGATCGCGTGTGTCAACGGCGCGCACCTTTTCCTCGCGCGATGCCTGGAGCAGGAGCGGGAGATCGCTCTTTCGGCGGCGCTGGGCGCGAGCCGGATCGACATCTTCCGCCAGCTCTTCCTGGAGGGCCTGCTTCTCGCGGTCGGAGCCGGCGTTCTCGGCTCGGCCGCGGCCCTCGCGATCGTGCCCGCGTTTCTGGCCTCGAGCTCGATCCACGAGGGGGCGTACACCAACTTCTTCCGTTCCATCGAAATCGACGGCGGGGTCCTCCTTCTCGCCCTGGGTGCGAGCCTCGTGACGGCCGTCCTCTTCGGGACGATTCCGCTCGTCGCGATCCTGGGGCGGGACCCCGGCCACACTCTCCGAAGCGGCGGCCGCGGCGGCTCCGGCCGCTCGCAAGCGAGGCTCTCGCGACTTCTCGTCGTGGGGGAAGTGGCGGTCTCGGCGATGCTTCTGGTCGGGGCCGGCCTTCTCGTTCGTAGCCTGGCCGAGCTCATGAAGCTGGATCTGGGGTTCCGGCCGGAGTCGATGGTGAGCGCGGAGCTCACGCTGCCTGCGAGCGAGTTCCCCGGACAGGCCGAACGAGTCGCGTTCTCGCGGAGGATCCTGGAACGAGCGCGCGCGATTCCAAGCGTCGTCGCCGCCGGCACCACCACGGACGTGCCGCTGAGGCTCGGGACGTGGGACAGCCGCTACGTCATCGAAGGGACGCCGCCTCCCTCGCCCGGCGAGGTGCCCTGGGCCGCGTACCGCGCGGTGAGCCCGGGTTACCTCGAGACTCTGGGGGTGAGCCTCGTCCGGGGCCGGACGTTTCAGGATGCGGATCGCGAAGGAGCTCCGAAGGTCGCGGTGGTGAGCGCGGAGCTCGCGCGGCGTGCCCTGGGCGACGCCGATCCTCTCGGAAGGCGGATCGGCCATCCCGATGAGATCGGGACGGAGTCGGGGTGGTCGACGATCGTGGGCGTGGTGGAGGACGTCAAGGAAGATCGATACAACTTCCGGATCGATCGGCCCGTCTGGTACGTTCCCTACGAGCAGGTGAAGGAGTCAGGCATTCTCCTGAACCTGGTGCTCCGCACGCGCGCTGGCAGCGCCGCGGTCGGCCCCGAGATCCGCAGCGCGGTGAAAGAGCTCTACCCCGAAGTCGTTCCCGGAGAGCTCTTCGAGCTCGAGCCACATGTGAGCTCGGTCGTGGGAGCGGAGCGAACGGGCGCAGGGGTCGCCCTCCTCCTCGCGGTCCTGGGGACGATTCTCGCGTCGCTCGGCCTGTACGGGGTCATGGCCTACGGAGTGCGACAGAGATTCCGGGAGCTCGGTTTGCGGATGGCGGTGGGCGCGAGCCCGAAAGAGCTCTCCCGTCTCGTTCTCGGGGACGGGCTCCGGTGGGTCGGTCTCGGTCTCGCTGCGGGGCTCGTCGGCGCGTTCCTGCTCGCGCGATTGTTCTCGAGTCTTCTGTTCGAGACCCGCCCCTGGGATCCGTTGACCTACGCTTCCGTTGGGGGCCTGTTCCTCGTGGTCACGCTCGCCGCTTGTTATTTCCCCGCCCGCCGCGCCGCGGCCACGAACCCCGTGGACGCACTTCGCATGGAGTGAGGTGCTCCCGCAGACAGGCCCTCTTCGTCGTGAACCTGGAGCCGAGGCGGATCCGGGGCGTCGTTTCCGAGGCGATGCTCTTCGACATCGGGTACGAGGATGGGATCGTTCCGAGGCTTGCCGTCCCCGAAAACCCCGTACCGAACGGCACGCGGGTGGGTTGAACCACCTCAGGGCCCGGAGGAGAAACCCCTCAGATGTCGCAGCACTGGCAGAGGTCTTTGCGGCAATGCCTCTTGCACTCGTGCGACTCGTTTCCCTTGCACTCCGTCACCTCGTAGCAGCGGCAGCCGACGGCGTTCTCGGGTTTTTCTTCCATCGGCTCGGGCACGCAGGAGCCCTGCTCTCCCGCGGCCTGAGCCGCGTGCGGAACAAAGATCGCGCCGCGGTGGATGGCGGAGCCGAGACTCTCTGCGGGCTCAACGAGATACGCGGCGCCGTCCTCGGCAATCATGGCAACGGGCCGCGCGCGATCCTGGGGTTCCAGCGTGACGGAGCCCACGGGACCGAGGCCCGCGAGCAAGGCAGCGATGGCGGTGAGTCGTAGCTTCATGACGCACCCTCCTCTTCCTCGTGCATGAGGACAGTGCGCCGGGGGGGAAAGAATGTTTGATTAGAAGAGCAAGAATTGTGCCATCGTTGCGTGGCTACTGCTTCTTCGGCCTCGCGGTCGCGCCCTCCCCGCCGCCTCGGGAATAGCCCTGCTGGGAGACGCTTCCGCCCGAGGATCCCGGCGAGCCGCTGTCTGAGCGGCCGCCGGAGTCGCTGCCGCCGGACTCTCCCCGGCGGTGCGCGCGGCGCTCGCCGGAGTCGACAGGTTCGACGCGAGTGACTCGGGTGTACCCACGCCCCTCGACCGCGCGGCCCACGGGGACATCCTTTTCGGGAATCTCTCCGTAGATCGGGCGCCAGGGCGCGTACCAGTAGTAGTAGCCGAAGGGTGCCGCGTAGTACGGATACGCGAGCGCGGAGTCGAAGAACGGATCGTAACCGGAATAGCCCCAGCCGGCCCCGCCGGAAACGCCTCCCCCCCTCTCCACCTCGAACTCGTCGGGGAAGGAGAGCGCCACCATGAGGTCGATGACGCGCGGCGGAACGGAAGCATCCGAGAGGCGCAACAGGCTCTCGCCATCGAGGGCGAAACGGCCTCCGCGCTCGACGAGGAGGGCTTCCACGACTTCGGGCGCCACGCGCGACGAGGCTTCGATGACGTCCTCGAGGGTCAGCTTCGAAGTCGCTTTCAAACGCGCCACAGCGGATTCTTGAATCTGCTCTTCCGTGAGCGAGGGAATCCGGAGCTTGCTCACTTCCGCGCTCGCGGCTCGAAAACGGCGAACGAGCACGGCGCGTCCATCGCCCGTCCCCATCGACTGGATCTCGACCCAGCTGGAGCCGTCGAGCAGCAGGCTGACTCCGCTGACCGAGCGCCTGCGGTTCTCCTCGCACGTGAGCTCGGAGCGGGTGAAGAGGATCGAAGCGTCTTGCGACCAGTCGACCTCCTGCCACCCGTGGCATCTTCCCCGAACGACGTCGTGCCTTTGCCCGTCGGCGGAGAGGCTGTCCTCGAGGAACGCTTCCTCACCGGAGTAGGTCGTCAACCGAACGCCGTTCCCCTCGGGAGCGAGACAGACGAGGCCCATGGGACGGTCCTCCTCGGGCCCGCCTTCCTCGAGATCGGACAGCACGGGGCGCCGAATCTCGTCCTCGACCAGGCTCCAGCAGCCGAGAAACGGAGTCCACCGGGCATCCGTGCTCGCCGTCGAGAGCACCACCGCAAGAAACACCGAGGAAGACATCATAACGACCTCCTAGAATGTGAATCCGATTCCGGCCCCGATTCGCGCACCCGACAGGTCGATGGGCTCGAAGCTCACGAAATCGCCGCCGAGATCCGCTTCGCTCCAAAGATAGCGCGCGTCGACCGTCAGAAACCACCGCGGGGTCAGGCCCACCTCGACGCCGCCGAACGCCTGGGCGGCGAAGCCGAAGCCCGAGGAGTTGAAGGCGGAGGTGAAGATGGTGAGGTCGACGAAGTCGACGAAGTCTCCGACCTGCTCGAGCTCGTACCAGACGAAACCGCCTCCTCCCCCGACGTAGGCCCTGACCTTCTCGGGAACGTACGCGTAGCGGCTGACCTCGCGGCCCCTCGGGGTCAGGTAGGCCTTGACGTTCAGGGTCACGGGCACGATCGTGAGATGGGTGTCCTGGACGATGGGGAGGTCGTTCTCGTCGACGAAATCCCGGTACTCCGAGCTCACGCCCGCCCGGCTGATCTCGAAGCCAGCGACGAGATCGAGGCGGCTCGCGAGCGCGAACCCTGCGTCCACGCCGAAGGCGAACGAATCGAAGTCGCCGTCTTCTATCGTGAGCTGCTCCCGGAAGAACTCATAGATGTCGCTGGACTCCGCCGCCATCTGCCACGCACCGCGGAATCCCAGAGACCCGCGCGGCCTTCCGAAGAGAAAGTCGGGCTCCTGGGCCGAGGCGGCTCCGGAAACGAGCGGGAGCGCCATCGCCAGGAAGGCCAGCGCGCGTCTTTTCACACACGCATTGTCCGCCGAAACGCATGGGTCCGCCAACGCTCAGGTCGCCGCGCGCTGGGCGGCGCCCGGGAGAAGGTTCTCGATCGCGTCGGGCTTCCCGACGAAGAACCCCTGGGCGAAGTCGACTCCCGAATCCCGCACGACCTTGAGGATCTCCGCGCTCGAGACGAACTCGGCGACCGTCCGCTTCTTGAGCGCCTTCGCCACCTCGACCATCGCGCGCACCAGGTGCTGGTCCACCTTGTTGCTCGGGAGGTCGCGGATGAAGCTCCCGTCGATCTTCAGATAGTCGACGGGGAGGTGCTTCAACTGGTTCATGGAGTTCGAGCCCACGCCGAAGTCGTCGAGCGCGAGCCGGCAGCCGATTTGCTTGAGCGCGATGGCGAAGATCTTGGAGCGCTCGGCGTCGGTGATCGCCGTGGTCTCGGTGATCTCGAACGTCAACTGGCCCGGCTCCACGCCGCCCTCGGCGAGCTCCTTTTCGATGAGTGTCGTGAGCTCCAGATCGCCGACGGATTTGCCCGAGAGGTTCACGGAGAGGCGGACGTAGTTTCCCAGAGCGCGCTGCTGAGTGATGAGCTGGATCGCTTGACGGACCACCCAGCGATCGATGGAGCGGATGAGGCCGAAGCGCTCCGCAGTGTAGAGGAACGAGGCGGGCGGGATGAGCTGGTTCTGGTCGTCGAGCATCCGGATCAGGAGCTCGTACTGCACCACTTCGTTCGTCCGGAGGTCGAGAATGGGCTGGGCGTGGAGCACGAAGCGGCCCCGCGCGAGCGCTTCCCGGATGAGCTTCTCGCCGGAGAGGCGCGAGTCCACCCGCGCCTGCCATTTGTCGTCGGGCTTGAAGACGACGAACTGGTCCCGCCCCTGCCGCTTGGCGCGGTCGAGCGCCTGGTCGGCGCGCGCGAGGATCTCTTCCGCGCTTCCCCCCTGATCGGGGAAGAAGGAGATGCCCGCGCTCGCGGTCACCCCGATGGGCTGCTCGCCCACGTGGACGAAGTGATTGCGGACCGCCTTGAGAAGCCGCTCGACGACGAAGTCCACCCGGCTCGGCTGGGTTTCCGTGACGAGAACGGCGAACTCGTCGCCGTCGAGGCGGGCGAGCAGGTCGTTCGCGCGGACGGTCTGGCGAAGGACGTGGGCGAGGCTCGTGAGCAGCCGGTCGCCGTTGCGGTGCCCCTGGGTGTCGTTGACGTACTTGAAGTCGTCGAGGTCGACGAGCACGACCGCCCCCGTCACTCCCGAACGGTGCGAGCGGGCGATCTCGCGCCCGAGCTCCTCGACGAAGCGCTTGCGGGTGTAGAGCGAGGTCAGGGGATCGTGGTCCGCGAGAAACGTAAGGTGATCGTCGAAGCGCTTGCGCTCCGTCTGGTCGCGGGCGATGAACGACAGGAGCTCCACCTCGCCCTCGTCCGAACGGTGGGCGACGGCGGTGATGGCGATGGGAATCTCGATCTCGTCGCTGGTGAGGAGCGCCGATTCGCCCTGCCATTGGCCCTCCTCGATGGCGGAGGGGATGGCGGTCTGGAAGATCTGCTGCTGCGCCCATTCCGGGAGGAAATCGTGGAGCTTCAACCCGAAGCGGCGCGGCTCCTGGATTCCGAGGAGCGCTCTGCCCGCGGGGTTGATGTATCGAATCTCGCCGTCGCGGGTCGCGGTGACCACGGGATCGAGGGTGGCGTCGAGGATGGAGTCGAGGCGCGCCCGGGTGCTTGCCGTCTTCTTGATCCGGGTCACGTCGCGGACGACGGCCAGGATCTCGTTCTGGCTCGCTCGCGCGAAGCGGGCCTGATAGCTTCGCGTCTCCCCCTGGAGCTCGAGCTGGAAGTCGAACTGCTGGGGCTCGTCGCTTACGAAGACGCTCGCGAGAGCTTCGATCGCTCGGCTCGCGATGCTCTCAGGGAGGATCTCGCCGAGCTTCGTTCCGGCCGATGGGGAGACCTCGTTCGAGAAAAGAGGCACATCGCGCGGAGGCTGGTAGGCGAGGATCAGACCGTCGCGATCGATGCGAAACACCGCGTCGCTGATCGCGCCGTTCAGGGCCGCGATCTTGCCGTCGTTCTCTTCGCGAAGCAATTCGGACGTGTTGCGCTCGCCCGCGAGAAGCGCCACTTCCCGAGCGAGCGCTCCCACCTCGTCGCGGCGCTGAATCGGAAGGTCGCGAGGAAGCGGTCCGCTCCGGCCGCGGAGCGCGGCCACCACTTTCGTCATGTGGTCGAGCGGCGCGACAACGTGTCTTCGGACGGCGGTGGTCGCGAGCACGACCGAGCCCAGGGCGGCTCCCACCGACGAGAGCACCTGTCCCCAAAGGGGGAGGCTTTCGGCGATGAGGCACGCTCCGAGGAGGAGCGCGACCGACGCTGCCGCCCACGGCGCGAGGTGCCGGATCAGGGCTTTTGACATGAAGTGTTCGAATGGGCAGGCGTCGAGGGGATGCCCGCTTGGTGAGGGACCTTGCAACGATCAGGCCAGGTGGCGATCGAGCACCGGGAGAGGAACCCTTTTTGCCCCAATGGGTTGGCTTTCGCGATTCATTGGCGTCGAAAGGAGCCGCCGGACTTTCCCCACGGCTTTTTCGGGGCATGTCGCAAATTGAAACAGAGACGGAAGCTCCACCAAACACGCGCGGAATATAATGGACACCGTAAGCCCTTGACGGTCTTCTGGCGCTACTGGCTCCTGCAGGTTCCCGGATGGGGCGTTGTCGGAGTCGCGCTCCTTCTCGCACACCGGTACTTCGGGGTCTCCCTTCTCTGGGCGGCCGTCATCTTCTTCGTCTGGTTCTTGAAGGACTGGGCGATCTACCCGATTCTGAAGAATCACTACCAGTTCCGCACCGAGTCTCCTTCGGACCGCATCGTCGGACGGTGGGCGACCGCTCGAGAGCCGCTTCGCCCCGCGGGATACGTCGATCTCGGGGGCGAGCTGTGGCAGGCCGAGGTCGTGAAGGGCGGAGACCCCGTCGATGCGGGAGAGGAAGTGACGGTCGAGGCCGTCGAGGGCCTCACGCTCAGGGTGCGACGGAAACCCTCGGCCCGCCGAGCCTCTGGATGAGCTCGTCGATGATGGTCTCCGCGTTCTCGATCGCGATCGGCGTCGCTCCGGCTCCTCGATGGCCCCCGCCCCCGTACTTCGCGAGAAGACCTCCCACGTGCACGGGGCAGGTTCGGTTGAAGATGTTGTGACCGACGGTCGCGACCAGGAACTCGCGATTCGGGCCCCACGCGATTCGGAGCCAGACGTTCGCTTCCGGATAGTGGGTGTAGACGAGGAACCGGTTTCCCGCCGGGAGCGGGCCCGCGTCGCGCAGGTCGGTCACCAGAACCGGTCCTGCCAGACGGGAGTGCTTTCGCGTCGCCGCGAGATAGGGTTCGCGTCCCTCGTCCATCCGTCGCTTCCTCTCCTGGAGCTCGGCAAGCGCGAGGACGTCTTCGATGGTTCCATCCCGCAGCACCTCGAAGAGCATCATGAAGTAGTCCTGGAAGGGGCCGAGCCCCGTCCGAGGATCGAGAGTGAATCCGAGGAGGATGTAATCCCTGGGATCGAGCACGTCCGTCATCGTGAGTCCGGCACCATCGTAGCGATCGGTCTCGCGCACGAGTTCTTCGTAGGCGTTGAAGCCGGGATTGTCCCAGAGGTAGTAATCGTAGATGAGCCGGGCGGTCGACGCCGCGAGCCCATACCGGCCTTCGAAGCTCGAGGGCGGGCGCTCGTAGGTGCGGGTGTGGGAGTGGTGATCGAACCACTTGGCGCAGTTCCGGTGATAGGGGACGTTTGCCAGGATGTCCGTCGGCTCCACCCGGAATTTGTCGTCCGTGATGTCCTGAGGATGGATGAGCTCGATCTTGTCGATGGGCTCCGCTTGATCGAGGAGCACCGCGCAGGTGAGTCCGTCGAGATTTCCCCGGGTGACGAGTCGCATGAAAACAAGGGTAACAACTGGATTCGGAGACGACAAGGGTTTACGCTCGGGCCTCGTGATTCATGCCAGCCGTCGCTACAACCCGCTTCTGGATGAGTGGGTTCTGTGCTCTCCCGGCCGGCTGAAGCGGCCCTGGCTCGGCGAGCGTGAGATGGTCCCCGTCGAGGCGCCTCGGCCTTTCGACCCGACCTGTTCCCTGTGCCCTGGGAACGCGCGCGCCGAGGGAGCGAGAAACCCGGACTACCGCGGCGTCTATCTCTTCGACAACGACTATCCCGCGTTGACGGGAAACTCCCGCGCGGTCGACCGGGCGGCGCATCCGCTTCTCGTCGAGGAAGGGGAGTCTGGACGGTGTCGGGTGATCTCCTTCTCGGAGAGGCACGACCTGCACCTGGGGGCGCTCGCCCTCGAGCAAGTCGAGGCGATCGTGGATGCCTGGGCCTACGAGTCCGAGCGGCTCGCCGCGAATGCGAAGGTCGCTTACGTCCAGATCTTCGAGAATCGCGGAGCGCTCATGGGCGCAAGCAATCCCCATCCTCACGGCCAGATCTGGGCCGTCGAGCACGTGCCTACGATTCCGCGGAGAAAAGCGGAGCGCCTCCGCGCGTATCAGGAGACGAACGGCCGCGATCTTCTGGGCGACTACCTCGAAGAAGAGCTCCGCCACCGGGAGCGCATCATCGAGGAGACCGAGACCTTCGTGCAGCTGGTCCCGTTCTGGGCCGTCTGGCCTTTCGAGACCATGCTCATCCCGAAACGCCTCGTCGGATCCCTTGCCGAGCTGACGTCCGAGGAGCGCTCGGATCTCGCGCGGCTCCTCGGGCGATTGGTGAGGCGATACGACCAGTTGTTCGAGACCGAGTTTCCGTATTCCATGGGCTGGTACGAGAGACCACAAGGTGGTGGGGGAGACCATCGCGGCTTCCGTCTCCATTCGGTGTACCTGCCGCCGCTCCTGCGCTCCCAGTCGGTGCGGAAATTCCTCGTGGGCTACGAGCTCACCGCCGAGCCCCAGCGCGACTTCACGGCGGAGGAGGCCGCGGAGCGCCTCAGAGCGATCGCGCCCCGATGAGAGGAGACGTCGTCCAGGAGTTCCGCGCGCGATTCCGGCGCGAGCCGAGGCTCGCCGTCGCCCCCGGGCGGGTCAACCTCATCGGCGAGCACACGGACTACAGCGACGGCTATGTGTTTCCCGTCGCCATCGATCGCTTCGCGAAAGTTGCTTTCGCTCCGAACCGCGATCGCACGCTCCGGGGATACTCGCTTGCCGCAGACGAAGAGAGGTCGATGAGCCTCGACGCTCTCTCGCCGTCGCGCTCCTGGTTCGACTACGCCGCGGGAGTGGTCCGTGCCCATCGCGAGCACGGCCTCGAGGTCTGGGGAATGGACTTCGTCGTCGGGGGAGACGTGCCCATCGGAGCCGGTCTTTCGTCCTCGGCGGCGTTCGAGATTGCGATCGCCCGGGCCCTCTTCGATCTCGCTTCCACTCCCTGGGATCCCCCGCTCGCGGCCCGGCTCGCCCAGCGTGCGGAGAACGAGTTCGTCGGCGTTCCCTGCGGGATCATGGACCAGATGGCGTCCGCGCTCTCCGAGCCCGGCTGTGCCATGCTTCTCGACTGCCGGAGTCTTCGGTTCGAGGCGGTCCCCATTCCCGACTCGCTCCTGGTCGTGGTGATGGACACCGGCACCAGGCGGACTCTCGCGTCGAGCGCGTACGAAGAGCGGCGGAGAAACTGCGAGGAGGCGGCTTCGCTCCTCGGCGTGCGCGCTCTTCGAGACGCCGCGCGGGAGAGGGTCGAGGAGCTCACGGGCACCGTGCAGAGACGCGCTCTCCACGTAGTGGAGGAGAACAGGAGAACGCTCGAGATGGCGTCGGCCCTCCGGCGGAGCGACGAGCCCCGAATCGGCGCCCTCATGCGGCAGTCCCACGAGAGCCTGCGGGATCTCTTCGAGGTCTCGAGCCCGGCGCTCGACACGATGGTCGAGATCGCCTCTCGTCACCTGGCCGTGGTCGGGGCGCGGATGACGGGCGGTGGCTTTGGAGGGTCCGCCGTCGCCCTCGTCCGCTCTTCCGGGGTGGAGGATTTCGTGCGCGACGTGGAGAGCTCGTACCGGAGAGCGACCGGACACGCCGGAACGCTCTACCTTTGTCGGGCCGTCTCGGGGGCGTGGCTCCGAGCGGCTATCGTTTCCGGGAGCTGAGCTCCGTGAGGACGGAAACGAGCGAGCAGACCAGAACCGTACCGGCCACTCTCTCCCAGTGCTCCGAGGAGTCGATCCACTCTTCGTCCTCCGCGAAATCCTCCCAACAACTCACTTCGTCGCGCACCCGCGTCTGCCGGTAGAGCGTCGCCGCACTCTTCGGCGGTGGAAGCGGGTGAAGCCGCGCGAACTTCTCGAATTCCGCGGAAGATTGTTCAGGAGCTCCCGCATCTCGGGCATGGGCTCACTCTCCTGCGCCCGCAGATCGGCCGGGCACAGCGCTGTCCACGCGAGAACGAGGAAAAAGGACCCAACCGCAAGCAGGACTCGCTTCGAGCTCACCTTTGTCTCCTCCCGATTTCCAGAGGGAGCAAGCGACATGCCAAGGGGAAGCGCGCGTCTTCCGTGGGGTTTCGAGAGAATCGAGACAGAGTTGCTCCCTCCGGGATAGAGAAGCTATCGAGATGGATAGACCTCGCGACCGCCCGCTTCAGAACGCGAGTCGGCCGGTCAGGATCTCGTAGAACATCCGGAAGTCGCCCATCAGGCTGTAGAGCGGGTAGCGGAACGTGGCGGGCCGGTTCTTCTCGAAGAAGAAGTGCCCCGTCCAGGCGAAGGCGTAGCCGATGACCGGAAGGAGCCACAGGAGCGACCAGGACTCCGTTCCCACGATGGCGAGGAGAGTCAACAGGACGAGGAACGTTCCCGCGAAATGAAGCCGGCGGCACGTGGGGTTCCGGTGCTCGGTGAGATAAAAAGGATAGAAGGTCGCGAAGCTCGGGTAGCGTTCGGTCTCAGAGGCCATCTCATTCCTCCCTTTCGATCGCGAAAACCCAGAGGACTCCCCCCTGGGGTACGAACGTGGACGTCCCCCGCACTCCATCGAGATGAGTCTGAACTTTGTGGGCGTCGACGCCCCATCCGGACTGCACGGCGACGTACTGTACTCCATCGAGTGAGTACGACGTGGGAACCCCGGTAATGCCGGAGTTGGTGCGCTCCCGCCAGAGAATTTCGCCGGTCTCGGCGTCGAACGCGCGGAAGTACCGGTCGTTCGTTCCCCCCATGAAGACGAGGCCTCCCGCCGTCGCCAGCACCGGTCCCCAGTTCGGCCCATCGAAGGTCTGGGACCAGACTTTCTTCCCGCGTGCGACGTCCCACGCCTGGATCTCGCCCACGTGGGTGGCGCCCTCGCGCAAGGACACCCCGCGATAGCGCCTCGTCGCATCGCCGGTGAAGCGCCGCCCGGCGACGTAGGTCGCTTCAACGCCCTTCATCGCCATGCACAGGTTGTCGTTCGCGGGGACGTAGAGAAGCTTCGTCTTCGGGCTGTACGCCGCGGGGGGCCAGTTCTTGCCTCCCCAGATCGAGGGACAGAAGGAAGCTTCTTTCTCGATTCCAGGTTTGCGCGCGGGATTGTACTCCGGCCGGCCGGTCCTTCGATCGATCTTCGTGAACACGTTCTGGTGAACGAACGGCCAGGCGTCGACGAACTCGATCGTGGACGCGCTTCTCTCGAGGAGCCACAAATAGCCGTTGCGGCCGGGATGGACGAGGGCTCTGAAGGTTCTCCCGTTTCGTTCCACGTCGAAGAGAAGCGGGGCCGCCACCTCATCCCAGTCCCAGGAATCGTTCCAGTGATACTGGTGGTGGGCGGCGAGGGCGCCGGTCTCGGCATCGAGGGCGATGACGGAGTTCGCGTAGAGGTTGTCGCCGGGCCGCGCGTCTCCCGTCCACGGGGCGGCGTTGCCCGTGCCCCAGTACGTGAGCCCGAGCGCGGGGTCGTAGCTTCCCGTGATCCAGACGGGGGCGCCGCCCGTGCGCCAAGACTCGGAGCTCCACGTCTCGTGTCCGGGCTCACCCGGTCCGGGAACGGTGAAGGTCTTCCACTTCGTCTCCCCCGTGGCGGCGTCGAGAGCCTCGACGAAGCCGCGCACGCCGAGCTCGCCCCCCGAGACTCCGACCATGACCTTTCCCTTGGCGACGAGGGGAGCGAGAGTCATGTAATAGCCGAGCCTGTAGTCCTCGACCGGCTTCTCCCACAAGACGTCTCCCGTTCTCGCGTCGAGGGCGATGACGAACGCGTCGAGGGTCGCGAGGTAGACCTTGTCGAGGTAGAGGGCGACGCCGCGATTCGCGGGATGGAGACCCTTGAGATCGTCCGGGAGGTCGCGCTGGTATCGCCAGAGGAGGTCCCCCCTGCGCGCGTCGAGAGCGAGGAGTTGATGCCACGGGGTCGTCACGAACATGACGCCGTCGTTCACGAGGGGAGGGGACTGATGGCCCTCGCCGACGCCCGTCGAGAACGTCCAGGCGGGCTCGAGCCGTGTGACGTTCCCGCGGTCGATTTGGTCGAGCGGACTGTAGCCCCAGCTCGCGTAGTTCCCCCGGTACATGAGCCAGTTCTCCGGCTCGGGAGTGAGAAGCCTCTCGTCCGTCACCGGCCGCGGTGACAGAAGCTGCGCGAGAAGGAGGGCCTTCAACATGGCTTATTCGCCGCTCGCGAGTTGTCTTTCGAGGCGGTCGACGAGCTCGGTCTGGGCGGAATTCAGCTTCCTGCGCGCGAGCTCGGGAGGAAAGAACTCGGCCCGATCGATCTCCGGAAACCGTTCCCGTCTCCCGGAGCGGGGAGGCCACTCCATCTCGAAGGTGTTGCTCTTCACCTGGGTTGGATCGAGGTCGCCCTCGACCGCCCAGGCGAGGACACGCTTTCCGCCTTTCTGCCGGATCTCGCCGAGGGGAACGATCTCGCCTTCGGGCAGCGGGAGGCCCGTCTCCTCGAAGAACTCCCGCCGCGCGGCGGCGAGGGGCTCGGCGCCTTCCTCCACTTCTCCTTTGGGAATACTCCAGGCGCCCTCGTCCTTGTTCCGGAAGAACGGACCTCCCGGGTGCACGAGCAGGAGCTCGAGACCCTGACTCCGGCGGAACATGAGCAAGCCTGCGGAAAACTTCGTCATTGGAAACCGTGCTGCCGCTGGTGGTACTCCGAGTCGTAGCGCTGCGTGGATTTGAACCTCTCGAGGACACCGGCGCCCGCGAGCGGCTCGACTTTCGCGAGGAGTGCGGACCGCTCTTCCGTCGTGAGCGGCGAGAAAGTCTTGGTGAAGGCGACGTTCTGCTGCGCCTCGTCCAACGTCTTCATTCCCGAAAGGCACACGGGGACGTTCAGGCTCATCGAGTAGCGGAGGCACTCGTGAGGAGTCACGCCGGCTTTCTGCGGAATCAAGCCGCCGCCCTGGGTCTTCATCGCGATGACCGCGATCTTCCGCTCGAGCGCGAGGGGCATGACCTCGTCGATGGTGGTGCGGACGATGCGAATGCCCTCGGACTCCTCCGGCACGCCGATGTGGAAGCCGCCCACTCCGAGAATCGAGACCTTCGCGCCGGTCCTTCCGAAAGCGCGATAGGGGATCCCGTTCCGCCGCTCGACGGTCAGCGGGGTGGCGAAGATGTCTGCTTCCGCGGCTTTTGCCTCGAGCCGGGCGGGCAGGAGGAAGCCGAGGGCTCCGGCACCCTTCAGAAAGCTTCGGCGAGAAAGGGTCATGAAGGCGCCTCCTCGGAAGGTGCGGGGGATTGTATATGAAGCGGGGTTAACCCGAGAAAGCTCTCGAGCTCCCCTGCCGTGGGCTGGGCTATCGTGCCTCCAAGGCCGCGGGTGGAAAGGCTTCCGGCGGCGACCCCGTACCGCAGGCATTCCCCGATCGGATGTTTTCGAAGCCAGGCGTGGAGGAATCCCGCGTCGAAGGAGTCGCCGGCGCCCGTGGTATCGACAACCTCGACGGCGGGTGCCGGTACGGTCAGGATCGCGCCGCCTTCGAGGGTCGCGGCGCCCGCGGCTCCGAGCTTCGCCACGACGCGGACTCGTTCGAAGCTCCGGAGCGCCGCGTCCAGGTTGTCTCGTCCGCTGATGGCGCGGATTTCTTCCTCGTTGGGGAAGAAGAGGTCCGCCCCTTCGAGGGCTTCCTGAAGGCCCGAGTCCCACTCTCCCTTCGGGTCGTGGCCGCAGTCGAGAGACGTCGTGAGCCCGCGGCGCCGAGCCCTGCGGAAGAGTCCCGGGAGCCCGGAGCGGAGGCGCGTCTGGAGGAAGAAGCCGGCGACGTGCAGATGGGATGCTCCGTCGAAGGCCGCATCGGGAACGTCCTCTGCCGCGAGCTCGGCGATGGCGCCGAGGCAGGTGACGAGGGCTCGATCCCTCCCCGAGGAGATCGAGACGGTGATGCCCGTTGAGGCCGCCTTGTCGACGAGGACGTGCTCGAGATCGATTCCCGAGCGCGACATGTCGTCCAAGCAGAAGCGCCCGAAGAGATCGTCGCCCACCTTTCCCGCGAAGACCACGCGGTTTCCGAGGCGGGCGAGGCCGGAAGCGCAGATCGCGGAGGCGCTTCCGAGAACGAGCTGGGATTCGGAGACCAGCACTTCCTTCCCGAGGGCCGGAAAGGGAGACACTCCCCGAAAGACGAGATCGGCGTTGATCTCACCGGCGACCAGGATGGTGGGCGAGATCAATGGATGTCGAACCTGCGGACCACGCGGGAGATGACGCCTTCGGCCGACGGAGTGTCGGGACGGACTCCGAGGGAGAGCGAACGGAAGAGTCCGAGGAGCTGCCCGACGACCACGTCGAGCACCGCCGCGTCGTCGTCGGGGACGCTCCAGTCGATGTCGCCTCCCGGTCCGGCCAGGAGCAGGCGAGGGCGGACGTTCTTGTCGGAAAGCTCCTTCAACAAGTCTCGCTCGTAAGAGCGGTGAGGCTCTTCCGCCGAGAGGAAGCCCACCAGGAGGGAGGTCTCCTTCAGAGCGCACATGGGACCGTGCCTCAATCCCAAGAAAGACTCGGCGAAGGTGGGTACCTGTCCATCGGTCATCTCGAGCATCTTGAGGGCCGCCTCGCGAGCGGCCCCGTATCGGGCGCCGGCTCCAAGAAAAACCGCGTTTTGGAACGCGCTCACACCCGCCTCGGAGATCGCCTCGATGTCGCGCTCGAAAATCGCCTCCGCGCGGCGCGCGAGCGCGTCGACGTCTCCGGGCGAGCCCCCGAGGGTTCGCCCCGCGAGCCACAGGTTCGTGAAGCTCGAGGTCATGACAAGGGAGCGATCGTTCGTGCGATCGGAAAGAACGATCGTCGAAACGTTGTCTCGCTCCCGGTAGCGCTTGGCGAGCGCCCCCTCCCGGTTGCAGGTGACGATCACCTGCCGGAAGGAGGGCGCGCGCTCGACGAAGAGGTCGACGACCCCCGAGCTCTCCGGGCTGTCGCCGGACCGCGCGAACGACACCAGCGTCCCGGGACCGCCGTCGAACAGGTAACTCGAGCTGTCGGTCAAGAGGGCGCCGGCGGGAACCGCGCGCACCGGCCGGCCGAGCGACTTCGCGAGGACCGGCTCGAGCGATTCGCCGATGTAGTGCGAGCTCCCCGAGCCTGTAAGGAGAATCGGACCTTCGGTGGAAGCGAGCGAGACACCGCATCCGCGCACGAGAGCGGCCGTCTCGACCCAGGTCGCGGGCTGCTGCAGGATCTCGCGAAGCGTGTCGTCGTATCCGAGCTCCCGCCGCGCTCTCTCGGGTCGATCGCGAAGCTCCGAAAGGGACTTCACCGGCCGCTTTGGATCAGCCAGAGCGCCTCCTGCGGCCCCGCGAAGTAGCGGACCGCTCCCTTTTCGTCGACCCAGGCGTCCTCCTCGCGGAGCATGGAGATGCGCTGGCCCCCCCACTCCGGGAGATCGAGAGACGTCGAGTACTCGATGGACCAGATCTCCCTTTGCCGCACCGGCTCCCGGGGGTGCTGGCCGTAGCGCTCGGGCCAGTCGAAGCTCCCCCATGCGCCTGCGTCGTGCACCCAGTTTCCCTGAGCGTGAGGGTAGACCGAGTTGAGGATTCCCTCACCGATGGCCCGCTCTTCCGACCTTTCCTTCATGACGGATCCCAGGACTCCGGGCTCGAGCTCCTCGAGGATGATCTCGCCGAGACGCTGGGACTGGGCGAAGGCCTGAAGGAGTCCTTCGGGGGCTTCCGTCTCGCCCGGGCGCAGCACGTAGGCCATCTTCTGCTGATCGGTGACGAGGCCCATGAGGCGCACTCCGAAGTCCACGTGCAGGAGATCCCCCGGCTGGATGACCGGGTCGAGATGGTCCTCGATCCTCGCCTCGACTCCCCGGCGCTGGATGTCGAGCCCCGGAGGGAAATTGAACTCGAGGTCCTGGCTCTTCCACTCGTCGACGATCCACCAGTAGACGTCCATGAGCGTCGTCTTTCCCGGGGTCACGACCTCGTTCGAGAACGCGCGCCTCAGGATGTGATAGGTGATGAAGCTCGCCTCGCGCTCGATCGCGAGCTCGTCGTCGGTGCGGTAGCTGATGTAGTCGATGGCCATCGGCTCCGAGGACACGATCCTCTGCGCGTACTGGGGAGAAATCGCCTCCACCAGGTAGCTCTCGAGCGAGGAGGTGAGTCCATCGGCCATGGAGATGGTCCGAGAGCGATTCACGGCGATCTTCTTCGGGTCCCGCTCGCGCACGAAGGGGCCGAGCTGGTGCGCGAGCCCCTCCTCACCATAGGAGATGATGTTGGCGTAGAACCGCTTCAGGTGATCGCTCAAATGGGTCCCCATCACGGTGGTCTCGAGGCCGTTCGCCCCCCCGTCATAAAAGATGTACGCGTTGCGGTGGCCGTACCAGCCCGAGACCCCATAAGCGCCGAAGAGGTCCAGGATCGGATCGGGGTGGTTCTCCCGGCTCATGACGATCCACATGTCGACCCCATGCTTGCGCATCGTCGGGAGGAGGTGCCGCTCCATCTTCTTCGCTTTCCCGTCCCACTCCCGCTCGTGCCTCGCCCTCGCGCGGCTCCACTCCGCCGCAGATTGAGAGAGGGGCAACGACGCGAGCGAGAGAGCCAACAACACGCGGCGCATGAGTTTTCCTCCAGGCGAGGGCATGATAGCGAAAAATTTCGGCGCCGAGGGAGGAAACGCGGCCCCGATGTCGTCTTTCATAGGTATGGGGAACGACCAGCATTTCACCCCCGCCCGGCTGCTCGATCAGATGGAGCGGAGCCCGGATGCGGTGGTTTCGCACGCCGAGGTCTGCGAGGCCTGCCGGTACGTGCTCGCTCTCGTTCGCCGCGCCTCGGGAGAGCCGTCGCCGGAGCAGTCCGAGGTCGTGGTGGATCTGCTGCGGAAGTGGAGCCGGCCTGTCAGTCGGACGTGAGTGCGTGGGCGGGGTAGTGCTCCCGTCGGCACTCCTCGCAGAGGGAGTGGCTGAAGAGGGCCTCGCTGTTGCGCTCGATGTAGGTCTCGAGCCTGTGCCAGGTGTCGGAGTCGTCGCGGATCTTCTTGCAGAACATGCAGATGGGAAGAAGCCCCTGGAGCTGCTTCACGTGCGACAGAGCCTCCGAGAGCTCGGACACTTTGGCCGCCAGGGCTTCCTCGAGGCGCAGGATCCGCTCTCCGCTCTTGATGCGGCACCGCAGCTCCTTCTGATCGTACGGTTTCGTGAGGTAGTCGTCCGCTCCCGCCTCGAGCCCGCGGATGATGTCCTCGGTTCGGGTCTTGGTGGTCAATGGAAGCAAATACACATAGGAGGAGCGCGGCTCGCGGCGGAGCTGCCGGCAGATCTCGATGCCGTCCATGCCCGGCATCATCCAATCCAGTAAGGCGAGACGGGGCGCATCGCTCTGATGAAGCCGATCCCAGGCTTCATCGCCGGTCGTCGCGCAGACCACCTGGTAGCCCTCGCGCGCGAGGCTCACTTCGAGAAGCCTCCGCGAGGTGGCGTCGTCTTCGGCGACGAGGATGCGCATCGCCTTGGTATCGGCGCGAACCCGCGGATCTTTAATCCGCTTTTGTTATACTCCGTTTTTCCAGGAGTTCGCGTGCCCACCGCGTCATTTCACTCACTCGGCTGCCGGCTGAACCAGACGGAAGCGGCACTCTGGGCGGGTGCCTTCCGGCAGAAGGGCTACTCCATCGTGGAGTGGGGCGAGCCGTCGGATCTGGTGGTCATCAATACGTGTTCGGTGACCGAGAGGGGAGAGGCGAGCTGCCGCAACGCCATCCGCCAGGCGCTGCGGCGGCGCTCCGAAGCGTTCGTCGTCGTGACCGGTTGCTACGCCCAGGTCGGTCTCGAAGCCCTCCGCGCGATCGACGGCGTCGACATGATCGTCGGGACCGAGTACAAGGACAAGTTCCCCACCTTCATCGATGCGCCGCGAAAGCTCCCTGATCCCGTGGTGCTCCACTCGAGCCTCATCGACGACTCCGATTTCGAGATCGCGGCAACCGGCTACTACCACACGACGCGCGCGAGCTTGAAAGTCCAGGACGGCTGCGACTTCTTCTGCTCGTTCTGCATCATCCCCTTCACCCGGGGGCGGGAGCGAAGCCGCAAGCTCTTCGACCTCCTCAGGGAGGCGAGAGAGCTCGCGGAGCAGGGCTACCAGGAGCTCGTGCTCACCGGGGTCAACATCGGCCGCTACGAGCACGAGGGCACCACCTTCGACGGCATGGTGGAAAAACTCGAAGAGATCCAGAGGCTCCGACGCATCCGCATCACCTCGATCGAGCCCACGACCATCGAGAGCTCCCTCGTGTCACGCATGGCCCGTTCCGAGAAGCTCTGCCACTACCTGCACGTTCCCATCCAGAGCGGAGACGAGAGTGTCCTCGATCGGATGAGCCGCCGCTACACGCCCGAGGGCTTTCGCGCCTTCGTCGAGGACGTTCTCGATCGCGTGCCCGACGTCGGCCTCGGGACGGACGTCATCGTCGGATTTCCCGGGGAGACGGACGAGTCGTTCGGAAGGACGTACCAGTTCCTCGAGAGCATCCCCTTCGCCTACTTCCACGTCTTCAGCTACTCGAAGCGATATGGCACGAGGGCGGCGAAGCTCGGAGGCCACGGCGCGACGGAGGCCATCAAAGAGCGAAGCGAGAGCCTGCGGGAACTGTCCGCCGCGAAGCGGCGTCGGTTCGCCGAGAGGTTCGTCGGGAGCGAGGTCGAGGTGCTGTTCGAGCAGAAGGACGAAGCCGGGCTCTGGACGGGCCTGACGGGAAACTACCTGCGGGTGGGGGTCGCCTCGGCCGAGCCCCTGCGAAACCAGGTTCGCCGCGTGAAGCTCGTCGAAGCGGGAAACGATCTCGCCCTGGGAGTGCTACCTCGGCGCGAATAGCCGGTCCATCACCGTTTCCGGCTTCGGCATCGGTAGCTCGTCGGCGTAGCGGACCGCTTCGTCGACGATGACCGCGCACTCGACGTCGACGGCTTCGATCTTGGTGGGGTCGACGCCGCCTTTCCCCTTCAAGTAATCGAGGTACAGCTTCAGGGGATCCCGCGCCTCCCAATATCTCCGGCACTCATCGGCCACGTAAGCGGCGTCGTCATGCTCCCCATGGCCGCGCACGCGGAAGGTGAGGAACTCGATGAGGGCGGGACCCTTCCCGCTCCGCGCGTGGTCGAGCGCTTTTTTCGCGGTGCGGATGACGCTGAAGAGGTCGTTCCCGAAGGCGACGTCGCTGTAGACGTGGAACGCGGGGGCGCGGTCGGAGACCTTGGCTACCGGCATCTGCCGGTCGATGGGAGTCGAGTACGCGAACTGGTTGTTCTCGACCACCACCACGAGCGGGAGCTTGTGGATGGAGGCGAGGTTCAGCCCCTCGTAGAAATCGCCGGGGCTCGTGGCGCCGTCGCCCGTGAAGGCGACGTACACGTTCGGCTGCCGCTTCATCTTGAACGCGAGCGCGAAGCCGGCACCCGAGGGAATCCAAGAAGCCATGGAGCCGTTGTGAAACGGTGCGATGCCGTAGCTCGGGAGGTCGGCGAGGAACAGTCCCAGGTCCCGCCCGTGAGAGGGCGGGATGTCCTTTCCGAACCACCGCGCGAGAACGTGCTTGGGCTCGACCCCGCGGTAAAACCACGAGGAGAGGTTCCGTGAAACGGTGTTGAAGATGTCGTTTCTGTCCATGAGACTCGCGACACCCGTCGCGATCGCCTCCTGCCCCGTGCCGAGGTAGACGGCGCCGATGATCTTGCCCTGCCGGTAGAGGGCGGCGAGCCGGGTCTCGAACGTGCGCGCGAGCCGCATCGCGCGGTACATGCGGAGGAGATCGTCCTCGGTGAGGGAGAGACCGGCCGGATCGATCGCGGTCCCGTCGAGCTCGGGCGGAAGCGGCTTGAACGGATATTTCACGGCTCTATCCGGAATCGCAATCGCATCCGGTATTCGTTCCCCCCGAGTCGAAAAACGACGACATGCGAGGACGCCGAGACCACTTCGCCGGCCTCGACGGCAATGCTCCCGGGAACGAAGCCCTCGGTCGCCGAGAAGTCGAGCTTCCAGAGAACGCCCTCGAGGCTCGTGCCCGAAACGAACCCCGCGAGCACGTTCGGCCCCGGTGAAGGTGTCATCCGGAGGCGGGTCGGTCCGGGGCGGTGAACGCCGGAGGTCGCGAGGCCATTGATCTCCATCGAGGTCTGAACCGGCCCACCCGCCTGAACGTCGCTCAGGAACGATGTCTCGAGAGCGCGCGACTTCAGCGTCACCCGAGTGCTCACGCTGCGGCTGTCGTTTCCGGGATTCGGATCGGAGGTCCCGCCGAAAATCGTCGCCGTGACCGAGTACGTGTCCCTCGAGGGGAACCGCACGGTGATGGCCTTCGAGCCCGTCCCGCCCGAGGCGAGCGAGCCGAGGGAGCAGCTCACGGTGAGCGAGCCCGCTCCGCTCGAAGTCCCGCAGCCCGGCGTCGAGATCGGGACAGGGGCTCCGCCGGCTCCCGCGGCGTTGAACGAGATCACGAGCGATACCGATGGATCGAGATCCGGTCCCGCGCTGCGGTAGGAAACAGTGTAGTTCACGTTCGCGTTTACGTTCGGGCTCGGGTTGCTCAAGCCCGTCACCTGGAGGTCCGCGCTCCCTGGGACCGTCGTCGTCGGGCCGGGCCCCGGGGACGGACCGCCGGGACCACCCGCTGTCTCCTGAACACGGACATCTTTCGAGATCGTCGCCCTCCTCCCGCCCGCGTCCGCCACCGTGAGCTCCGCGGGAAAGACGCCGGCGCTCTGGTACTGCCGCGTTACCACTCGGCCCTCGCGTCCGTCGCGGCCATCGTTGAAGTCCCACACGTAGGTCACGATCTGATCCCGCGGCTGGCTGCAGCTCGCATCGAAGCGCACCGTTTCCCCTACGGGAATCGTGGGCGGATGGGGAGATGTGTCGAAGCACGCCACGAGCGAAGCGCCACTCGGAGCCGTTGTCGTCGGTGCTGCGGACGTCGTGACCGCGATACTGGTGGTGATGCCGCCGGCCGCGGGGACGGTGGTCGTCCCCGAATCGCCTCCGCCTACCAAGATCCCGACTCCGGCGGCGGCTCCGGCGGCGGCTCCGATCCCGATGAGAGCACCGCTGCTCCCGCCCGCCGCTCTCCCCGCCGCGGTGATGGTGCCCACGATGCCCTCGGTCAGGAATCCGGGCGGGAACGTCGATCCTGCGGCGGTCGCGCCCACGGTGATGCTGGCGGGTCCGTCCACGTACGCGGGCTGTGGCTCGTCTTCTCGGCAATCGGCCGCGTCCTGAACCACCCTCGGCCGGAACTCCTCCGTCCGGAACGAATTGAAGGCACTATCGACGGCTTCGAGGTAGTAGACGACTGCGGCGACGTCGCGGGTGGGGCGGGGAAGAATCGCCTGGTGACGATCCCCATTCCGCGCAGCCTCGACGTAGAAGAAGGCGGGATATATCTCCGCCCGGAAATAGACCTTGACCGTGACCAGGTCGTCCTGTGGCTCGACCAGGGCGTCGACGACGGCGTGCTGGCCGGCGACGATGCATCCCAACCCTTCGTGCAGGATGCGGGGCGCGATCTGGGCTGACGCAGGGGAAACGAGGAGCATCCATCCCGCGATCGAGACCGGGGCGAGCATCGGGGAATCCTCCTGTCGGCGCGGGACGAGAACCGTCCGAGAGCCCGGAGATTATAGATGATCTACCGAATCAGGAACACCCGCTCGTCGCGCCGCAGTTCAGGCACTTGTAGCAGCTTCCGTTGCGAACCATGATCGACCCGCAGGTCGAGCAGGGGGGAGCGTCCTCGTACATCCGCGGAACCGAGGCCGGCCCGGCCGTCCGAGGCGCTGGCGGCGGTTCGGGCGCCTTGACGGCACCGCTCGCCGGTTCGGAAGAGACCTCCGAGGCCTCTCCCAGCACTCCGGCAAGCGCCAGTTTCTCCGGAGGGAGGAACTTGAGAGCCAGCCACCGGAAAATGTAGTCAGTGATCGACTTCGCGTAGGGAATCTGCTCGTTCCCGGTGAAGCCCGAAGGCTCGAATCGAGTGTGGGCGAACTTGTCGGCCAGGACCTCGAGCGGGACTCCGTACTGCAGGGCGTAGGAAATCGCCCGGGCGAAGGCGTCCATGAGTCCGGAAACAGTCGAGCCCTCCTTGGACATGTTGATGAAGATCTCTCCCGGGGCGCCGTCGTCGTACATCCCGACGGTGATGTAGCCTTCGTGGCCGGCGATGTTGAACTTGTGCGTGATCGCCTTTCGCTCCACGGGGAGCTTCCTCTGCACCGGATGGCTCGCGGCCGCCTTGGCTTCCTCGCCCGTCCGCCCGGAGCTGGTGTTGAGCGGCTGGGTCCGCTTCGACCCGTCGCGGTAGATGGCGATGGCCTTGAGGCCGAGCTTCCAGGCCTCGGTGTAGGTCTGCATGATCTCCTCGACGGTTGCCTCCTTGGGCATGTTGACCGTCTTCGAGATCGCTCCCGAGAGAAAAGGCTGTACCGCGGCCATCATCTTCACGTGGCCCTTGTAGTGGATGGAGCGGGAGCCTCCCGGCGCCTGGACCGCGCAGTCGAACACGGGGAGGTGCTCCTCCCGGAGGTAGGGCGCGCCCTCGATGTGGCCCTTCTCGTGAACGTGCTCGACGATGGCGGAGACCTCGTGCGCGGGATAACCGAGCCGCTCGAGCGCGTGTGGCACCGTCTGGTTCACGATCTTCATCAAGCCGCCGCCCACGAGCTTCTTGTACTTCACGAGCGCGAGATCGGGCTCGACCCCGGTGGTGTCGCAGTCCATCATGAGGCCGATGGTCCCCGTGGGCGCGAGAACGGAGGCCTGCCCGTTCCGGTATCCGTGGATCTTTCCGAGCTCGACCGTCTCCCGCCACACCTCCCGGGCCATCTGGCAGAGGCCAGGCTGGACCCGGGACGGGTCGATCTGGTCGACGGCATCGGCGTGCATCTCCATGACCTCGAGCATGGGCGTCCGGTTCATCGCGAATCCCTCGAACGGTCCGAGGTGGGAGGCGACCCTCGCGGACTGCTGGTAAGCCTCGCCGGTCATGATCGCGGTGATGGCGGCGGCGGTGTCCCGCCCCCGGTCGCTGTCGTAGGGAATGCCCTGGTACATCAGGAGGGCGCCCAGATTTGCGTATCCGATTCCGAGGGGCCGATAGGCCTCGGAGTTCCGGGCGATCTTCTCCGTGGGATAGCTGGAGTTGCCCACGATGATCTCCATCGCGGTAATCACCACGTCGACCGCCTTCCGGAAGGCGCGCGCGTCGAACTGCCCTTCGGCGGTGAGGAACTTCATCAGGTTGAAGGACGCGAGATTGCAGGCGGAGTCGTCGAGGTACATGTACTCCGAGCAGGGATTCGAAGCATTGATGCGCGCCGTCGACTTGGAGGTGTGCCAGCGGTTGACGGTGGTGTCGAACTGCATTCCGGGATCGCCGCAGACGTGGGTCGACTCCGCAATCTTGCGCAGGATGTCGCGAGCCCGGTACGTGCCGAGGGGCTTCCCGCCCACGACGGAGGGGGTCACCCACTCCCGGTCCTCTTCCACCGCCTTCATGAACTCATCGGTCACCCGCACGCTGTGATTCGCGTTCTGGTAGAAGATGGAGGCGTAAGCCTCGCCGTTGAACGAGCCGTCGTATCCGGCGTCGATGAGAGTCCACGCCTTCTGTTCCTCGATCCGCTTGCAGTCGACGAACTCGATGATGTCGGGATGGTCGACGTTGAGGATGACCATCTTCGCGGCCCGCCGGGTCTTCCCCCCGCTCCGGATGACGCCGGCGAAGGCGTCGTAGCCCTTCATGAACGACACCGGGCCGCTCGCGATGCCGCCGCTCGAAAGCCGCTCCTTGGAGCTGCGGATGGTGGAGAGATTCGAGCCCGTGCCCGAGCCCCACTTGAAGAGCATCCCCTCGGTCTTCGCGAGGTTGAGGATGGACTCCATCGTGTCCTCGACGGAGTTGATGAAGCACGCGGAGCACTGCGGCTTCTTCTCGATGCCGCAGTTGAACCAGACGGGCGAGTTGAACGAGGCGTACTGGTTCAGGAGCAGGAACGTGAGCTCGTCCCGGAAGGTGATCGCGTCCTCGGTCGAGGCGAAGTACTTCCCGTCGACGCCCCAGCGGGTCATGGTGTCGACCACGCGGGAGACGAGCTGCCGCGCGCTTCGCTCCCGCTCGGAGTCTTTCGAAGGCTCGAGCGAGCCGTGGAAGTACTTGGAAGCGACGATGTTGGTCGCCATCTGCGACCAGCTCTTCGGAACTTCGACCCCCCGCTGCTCGAAGATCTTCTCGCCGTCTTCGTCCGTGATCAGAGCGTCCCGGAGGTCCCACTCGATGGCATCGTACGGGGACACGCCGCGCCGGGTGAAATGGCGCTCGAAGGTCAGGCCTAACTGGCCTTGGGCCGTGTCGCTGTTCGAAGAAGCCTCCTGGTCAACCAACGTAATGTCCTTCTTCGTCGTGGCCATGTTCTCGCCTCCGCTGCCTCAAAAAAAGAGAAAAATCCTCCGGGAAAACGCGAACACAAAGCTCTTCACCGTCAACTCAAGGCCGACGATGTCGATTGAGACCGTTGTTCCCGATGACTGCCTTGGATTTCGATATATAAGCGGAGTGCGAATCAGGTGTCAAGGGAAAAATACCAGATTTTGCGTTGAGGGAGGTCTCCGCCCACTAAATCTTGGGGTGTCCCCACGGAACGTGCTGAACGTGCGGGATTTAGGCGAACGGACGGAGGCGGGGCGCGCGGTCGATAAGGAGCAGTTCTCGATTTTCAGATCGTATCGAAGGGCCGATCGGGACGCTTCGAGAATTGGGAATTTACGACCAACTCCTCAAGTGCCGCTTGAGGCCTGGGACTCTCATCCGAAGATCTTCTTGAATACGTCGCGAAGCGGGTCTTTGGCGTTTCTTCCACTGCTGATGTGCTTTTTCGCGTCCTCGTGGTGGGGATTGATGCGGAGGGCGGTGCGGAACTCGTGCTGCGCCCGCGAGTGCATCCCGAAGGATTTGTAGTACAGCCCGAGGGAGAAGTGGAGGTCGGCGTCCTGGGGCGCGAGCCTCAAGGCCTCGATGAAATGCCGCTCGGCGTCCTTCCGCATGACGGGGTGCCGCGCCATCGCGCGGGCGAGCATGGCGTGATGCTGGGCGGAGTCGGGCTCGAGCTCGACGAGCTCGTAGAGAAGGGAGACCGCGTGCTCCCAGTCCCGAACCTGGAAGTGCAGCTTCACGTCGCGGAGGAGCTGGCGAACCCGCTCGACGCGAGCGGCGCCGTAGAGCGCGGGCGCCGCTCTCTCCGGCTTCGCGGCCGGCGCTTCGGCGCGCTCGAGGCTCTCCTCGCGAGCGGGCTCTTCGACAGCGGGCTCGTCCTCGGCCGCGAGGGCGTCCGACTCCATCATGTCCTCCATGCCGATCTCGTCGAAGAGCTCCTCGTTCAGCGGCGGAAGCGCTTGCTCGACGACGGCCTCGAACATCGGAGGATGGTCCTCGACGACGGCGGTCACTTCCGCTGCCTCTTCGGGGCCGCTCTTGAGCCGCTCGTAGGCGCGACGCAGCCGCTCCTGGATCACGTCTATCTTCGCGACGAGCGTGCGCTCGTTCGCGACCATCGCCCGCTTCTCGTCCCACTCCGAGCGGCGCTTCTCGAAGGCTTCATCCAGATCGGTCTCCGCTCCGGCTCCGGCCACCGCGAGGAGCTCCGGCTCGGGAGTGCGATCGAGCTTGTCGAACTCCATGAGGATTTCCTGCCGCGCGTTGGTCGCCCGGATCTTCGCGAACTTGCGCTGGATCTCCGAGAGCACGAAGACGCCCGTCTCCTCCTGCACCTTCAGCGGAGGCTTGGTGGTTTCGCCCGCGGCCTCGAGAAGGCCCGCCGCCCAGAGCCCGTAGCTCGCGCGGAGCGCGAGGCCGCGGTCGGCCTCCGCGTCCTGGAGCAGCGAAGCGAGCGCGGTCGGAGCACGCGCCTTCTTGAGGAGCTCCTGCTCCACGGCCTTCAGCTTCCGCGGCTCGACGGTGAACGGAGGGCGCTCGGCGACCCGGACCGACGTATTGAGCGGCGGAAGGCCGGCGAGGATGAGCTTGCCGTCGGACATGAAGCGCACGCCCTCGAGGAGGATTCGGTAGATCGAGAGGCTCACCATCAGATCGACGGGGATGTTCGTGCCGCGCTCGTCGAAGCTGTAGACCCCGTCCTTGCCCTTGAACAGGGAGAGCACGATGCGGTTCACCTGCTGGGCAACCTCGCGCCCCAGATCTTCTTCGGAGAGGACGCCCACCTGGACGAGGGCCTCACCGAACTTCCTCTTGCTCCCCTTCATGATCATCGAGGCGAGAGCGAACTCGTGGCGGGAGATGCGACCAGCGTCGATCATGCTCTCGCCGAGCCGGTCGCGCTTCAGGTTGCTCGCCGCGAACACCACGAAACCGTGGTCGAAGTAGACAGTCTTGATTGCCGAGCCGACGTGAACCTGAAGGTCTCCGCTCAGCTCCTCGGAGGCGACACGGCGGAAGACCTCGGCGAGGGGGACGTTCCCGAGCGACCCGAACCATCCGACGTGGGGGCGGGCCCCGGGCTCCGGTTTCGAAGTCGCCATGCTCATGCTGGGGTCGTTTGGAGAGGTAATTGTCCCCGATCTCGGGACAATCTACAAGGCGGAGTCGACAGTCGAGGGTCGAAAGTTCGACTGTTGACCTTCCACTGTCGACGGCTCTAGCGCGAGCGAGGCCGTGCGCTCTTGCCTGGAGGAGTCCCTCGGCCTTCCGAGCGACTCGATCTCTGCGGCGCACCGCGGTCTCCGCCACGGACGGAGCTCGAGGGGCCCGGCGAGCTGCGCTCGCGAAACGAGCGGCCACTGCCTCCCGTTTCGGAACGCTCGACTCGGCCTCTCGATTCCGATCTCGTTTCCCGCATCCGGGTCCCGGTGCTCGGCGAGCGGAAGACCTCGACGTCGCCCCCTCTGCGCGATCGCGTCGACTTAGATCGCGTTTCCGCGGGCGGCGGAGGAGGCGCGATCGGATCACGTTCCCGCCCGACTCGCTCTCGCGTTTCCGGACGTCGCTCGGGAATTCTGACCTCCGGGCGAGCGGTCTCCTCCGAGCTCTCACCTCGCCACGAGCGCCCGAGCTCTCGAGGCTCGCGCGTCGTCGTCTCTCGAGTCCGGGGCTCACGGGGAATCTCCCGCGCGCGGCGTACGAACTCCTCCGTGCTCGTCGGTGGCGGGGAGTGACCAGGGGCTCTTTCCCGGAATCCGCGAAGCACCTCTTCCGTACTCCTCGGCCCGTTGGCTCCGCGGCGAAGGGCGCGGTTGACGGAGACGGCGTTCGCGACGGCGGCGCTCCCGCGCGGGTTGAGGTTGCGATCGAGCGCGGAAACCTCGTCGACAAACTGCGCGGCCCCGACGCTCGCCCGCACCGCGTTCGGCTCGAGCCTCCGGTAGCCCGCGCGCGTCACGACCCCTCTCTCGAAGTCATCACGGCTACAGACGTTCCACCCTCCCCGATGATCGTCCCAACCTCGCGAGTAGTAGCCGCCCCATCGGGGGTAGCCGCCGTAGTATGTGTTGAACGCGAACACCGGCCCGCCGTAGTATCCGAGCGGGCTCCACCCCACCCAGGCCGGACCGATCGCGAAGGACACCCACGCCGGTCCCCAGGTCGCTCCCGGAATCCAGTACCACCCGCGGTGGCCGTATCCCCACCGGCCGTAGTGATAGGGTGCCCAGCCCCAGGGCTCACTCGAGATCCAGGTGTGCCCGTACGGCATGTAGCGCCAGTAGCCATAGGTGTATGGCGACCAGCCGACCTCGACCCGTGGATACCAGACGTACCCGTAGTCGGGCTCGTGATGCCAGTCCCCGTGATGCGAGAGGTCGTAGGCATGGCTCTGCACCGCGTCGGGGAGACTTCGGACCACGATGTCCTGAGTTCGGGATCGGGACAGGACGCGGCTCTCGCTCCAGCGATCGAAATCGTCGAGATGAGCGGTGTTGAATTGCACCGGGATCGAGGGCGGATTCGAAGGTGTCGAGAAGCTCGTCTCGCCGCTCTGGACGAGGACCGTTCCGAGTGAGCTCGCGAGCTCCGCGGATCCTCGCTCCACGGAGACGGTGACCGCATCGCTTTCACCGATGTCGATGCGGTAAGCGCCTTCGCGCGTCGGACGAATGCTCCCGGCCGGGGAGTCGACGCGGAGTCCTCCCGGCGACTCCGGGAGCCTCAGGATCGCGCTCCCGCTCCAGAGCCGGAGAATCGTTTCCGAATCGCGAGCCACGAAATCGAGCTTCGCGCCTTCCGAGAGATGAACGACGACCCCCGAGCCAAATCGGATCTCGGCCCGCGATCCTGCGCGGGTCCAGATGCGATCTCCGGGAAGGATGGGAACGTTGAGGGAGCCGGATTCCGGCTCCGGTTCGGAAGCACGCTGCAGGCTGACCTCGCCCTCGACGTGGCTCAGGTACGCGTCGCGATACGCTTGTTCCTGAGCGAAGAGCGGTGTCGCCAGGAGGAAGGTCGAAAGCGCCAGTCCACGTTGCATAAATCCCCCCCCAGCGGCGGCGTACGCTTGCATGGTACTGCTGGTTGCCCCCGGTTGCAAATCGAATCTTATCATGGACTTTCAAAAACTTGACATATTTACGCTCACATCATATCCTTGAGGCTGACTAGACTTCTATCAGGGTGCTATCAAGGAGTTTGCGGAGGACCGAATCGCAATGAGCAAGATCATCGGGATCGACCTGGGAACGACCAATTCCGTCGTCGCGGTCATGGAAGGTGGGACCCCTACGGTCATTACCAACCCGGAGGGCGGCCGCACGACTCCGTCCGTCGTCGCCTTTGCCAAGGGGAACGAGCGGCTCGTGGGCCAGGTGGCGAAGCGCCAGGCCATCACCAACCCCGAGAACACCGTCTTTTCGATCAAGCGCTTCATGGGGCGCCGCTTCGACGAAGTCAGTGAAGAAATGAAGATGGTGCCTTACCGCGTGGTGAAGGCGGAAAACGGCGACGCCCGCGTCGACATCAAGGGCAAGAAGTCCTCGCCCCCGGAGATCTCGGCGATGATTCTCCAGAAGCTGAAGCAGGCCGCGGA
>Ga0187893_10002346_pt1 | contig 41864 bp, 33 predicted proteins | sample MA1701074metaG_FD_139574 | JGI IMG/M metagenome (GOLD analysis project Ga0187893, IMG submission 139574) | White microbial mat communities from a basaltic lava cave in the Kipuka Kanohina Cave System on the Island of Hawaii, USA - MA170107-4 metaG ...
CCCGACTCATCACTGCCCCTACCAAGCAGTTCTTCCGTGGGTTCAGGCACTTACCCCCACAAGGCTACAGCGAGCGGTCGAAGGCCCGACGCTCTTTACCCACACTGAAGCCGGAAGAACCCAAAAAACAATCGCCCGACAGCACGTTCTTCTTGAGCGTCCCGACCACGATCGCCGACAGCCCGTCGTAGCCGTTGCGCAGGTCCACCGGCTCCGGGTACGCCCACACCGCGAGACTCCGCGTGCTCCCGATCACCCGAGGTGCCGCAACAACCGCACCGCCCCCTCCAGGTCGAGCCCGGTCACGCGGTGGCCCTGGGCCGTGTGCACGATGATCCCGCTGGCGGCGTTCCCCTCGGTGCGCACCCGCACCGGCACGAATGCGCCGCGCCGGGACTCCGGCGCGGCAGCCCAGCGCCGTACCGACTCCTCCGACACGCCGGTCTCGCGGGCGATGTCACTGAGCCGGACGCCCGCGGATCGCCGCTGACGCGCGTAGGCGGCGATCTCCCGCCGCAGCGTCTCCGGCAGCCGCCCCCCGCGCTTGCGCGGCCCGAGTCCGCTCAACTGCTTTCGGATTGCTGCTCCGTCCATCCGCGCACTCCTCCTGCTGTGTGCACGGACGACCTCGCATGGCGTCGTCCGCAGTGCCAGACGGGCGAGGGCGAGCATTTACAAAGGAGCGAGGTTTCGTTGTCGGCGAGAGCACGTTCGGGTTCAAGTCGGTGCCGGTAGGCGAGATGCGGATGGACAAGAAGGGGCGACCGCGCCCCGACGGCTACCGGATGGAGATCGAACCGCGCGAGGCCGCTGTCGTTCTCCGAATCTTCCAGTCGTACGGCGAAGGGTTGTCGCTCACGCGGATCGTTCGGATGCTCAACGAGGAGAGTGTCCCTGGAAGGATCCGTTCGAGTAGAGGGTGGTCGCCGGCAACCGTCAACCGCATCCTGGACCGGGAGAAATACATCGGCCGCTGGGCCTGGAACCGAACGGAGAGCCGGCGTGATCCGCGCACGGGTCGACGGCGGAGGTTCACGAAGGCGGAATCCGATTGGATCGTTCAGCAGGACGAGTCGCTCCGGATCGTCCCCCAAGAACTCTGGGAGCGGGTCCGGGCCCGAAGGGAGGCGGTTCGGAGGATCTGGCCCGGGGGGAAGGGTGTCCGCGGGTTCTCCAAGAACCAGCGCGGGCGACAAGAGCAGTTTCCGACTCACCTTCTATCGGGCTCCATGGTGTGCGGCGCCTGCGGGGCTGCCATTGCCGAGGTGAGTGGGAAAGGGGGTGGCTACTACGGGTGCCTCGGGGCGGTCAAAGGTGCCTGCCAGAACAGGATGCTCGTCCGCCGGAAGCTCGCCGAGAACATCCTTGTGAACGCGCTCAAGGAACAGCTTTCGCAGACGGAACACGTCCGCTACCTGCTAAAGCGCGTCGAGGCAGAGGTTGCGAGGCTCTACGCGCATGTACCGGAGATGATCCGCCTCAAGGAGACCGAGGTCAGCGCCGAGGAGCGCCGGCTCGCGAACTTCCTCGACTTCGTCGGCGAGGGCCGGGGAAGCCAGGCGCTCGCGAAGGCGCTCGTCGAGACCGAGCGGAGGGTCGAGGCACTCCGTGAAGAGCTGGAAGGACTACGCCGCAGCAGCGAAAAAGTCTTCGAGGCTCCGCCTGTCGAGTGGATCGAGGAGCGCCTCGCGAGGTCCTCGAAAAGCGAACCGAGCGTTCCGCTCTCCTCTTACGTCGGCTCCTCGGCCGCATCCGGCTGGAGCCTACCCAAGGGAGACATCGGGCAGCCCTACTACCTGGCGAAGACCGCGATCGACACCCTAGCAGTCCTCGAACCGCCGCCCGACCTGTGTGGAGGTTCGGATGGCGGTTCGAGTTCTTTGCGTTGGTGGAGGCGGGGGGAATTGAACCCCCGTCCGAAGGCAGTCCACGGAGGGGTCTACGTGCGTACCAGGTGATTTGATCTCGCCCCGCGGCCTCCCCCCTGGAGGATGCCGTGTGGCCAGCCGGCGATTATCTCGGCTCCCGATTCGCCGGCGTCACCGGGAGCCCAGCCCGAAGTGCGTCGCCTTAGCCGGCCCTACGGGCGCAGGCCGGTAAGACGCTGGCTGCGATTAGGCAGCCAGGGAGTATTCGAAATTGTCTGCGTTTAAAAGCAGCCGGCCTGTTTTACGGGGTGGACCGGACCCCGGCACGCGCCCTACGCTTCCCAACCTCCGTCGAACCCAAATCGCCCCCTCGGCCAAGTACAAGTATAGGATCGCCGCCGCATAGCGGCAACTACGCTTACCGGGGCGCGATCCCTCAATTCATAGCCCATGGGGCTCGCCGTCCTGCCGCCCGGCGTCCCCTGTGGGCCCCGCCAGGGCTCCCCGTCCCGCCACGGTGAGCCAGCCACCCTCACAAGAAGGATTGACATATTCCGGACCCCTGCCTTAGCCTGATTCGAGCATGCTGTCGCGGCTGGCACCGAGGCCGTCCCGGCCTCACCGCCTCCGGGGGCGTTTCCCGGCCCCGAGGTGGGGGCTCGTCCTCGGATGCCTGGCGGCCCTCCCCGCCTTCGCTTCCCCCGCGCGCGCGGCGGCCACGCCGGGCTATCTCGAGTTCATCGGCGCCACGGCGCGCCCGGCGAGCGCCGAGGTGACGATCGCGCTCTCCAAGCCGGCCCCCTACATCGTCAAGACGCTGCCTGCCGACGCGGCGAATCCGTACCGGGTCTACATCGACTTCGAGGAGACGAAGCTCGGTCCCGGCGCGTTCCGCGAGCGCCCGCTCACGAGCGGGCCGGTGCTCCGTATCCGCACCGGGCAGTTCACCCCGACGCAGGCGCGCGTCGTCATCGACCTCAAGGAACAGTTGGCGCACGCCGTCACGGTCCAGCACAAGCCCTTCCGCATCGTGCTGAAGATCGGCGACAGCGGCACGGCAAAGGCGCGCCGCGAGCGCCGGACTTTCGCCGCGGCGCCACCGCCCGCGGTGCGCCAGAGCCCATGGCCGCCCGCGAAAGAAGCCGCACCGCAACCACCGCCCCGCCCGCAGGAATTCGCCGCGGCCGCGCCGGGAGCGGCGAATCGGAAGAGCGAGCCAGCGCTCCCGACGCCGTCGTCGTCACCGCCGCCGCAGGTGGGCGCGGCGCCACCCGCGGGGCGACCGGCACCAGCCCCCGAGCCAACGCCTGCGCCGTCGATCGTGCACCCCGTGCCACCGGTGGCCGTCGTGCCCGCGCCGCCCCCGGCGGAATCCCGACCGGCCGCACCGCCGGCGCAGCCCTCCGTCAAGGACACGCCCAAGCCCGGCGCCATCGCGGCGGGCCCGCCCTTCCCGGAGCCGCTGCGCGTGGTGATCGATCCGGGACACGGTGGGCGCGATCCCGGCGCGCAGAGCGTGGATGGCGCGTGGGAGAAGGACATCGTCCTCGGGCTGAGCCAGTTCTTGGCCGACCGCGTGCGCAGCCGCCTCGGGCTCGTCGTCGAGCTCACCCGCAGCGGTGACGAGACCGTGCCGATCCACGTGCGCGCGGCGCAGGCAACGGGCGCGAAGCTCCTGGTCTCCGTCCACGCGAACGCCCACCCCAAGCCCTGGGTGCAGGGGGTGCAGACGTTCTACATGAACGGGGGTGGCCGCGGCGATGAATCGCGCCGGCTCGCCCAGCTCGTGCATCGGCGCGTCCTCAGCGCGATAGGCCTCGAGTACGGGCCGGTCGGTGACGGCGGCGTGCGCGAGCGCGAGCTCGGGCTCCTGCGCATGAGCGCCGCGCCGAGCCTGCTGATCGAAGCTGCCTACCTGAGCAACGCCGCCGACCGCCGCCGGCTCGACGATCCGATGTACCGCATGGCGGTCACGGACGGCATCATCGACGGCATCGCGGACTTTCTGACCGGACTGCCGGCACCCCGCCGACACATCGCGCGGATCCAGGCGCCGCCGCAACGACTCCTGCTCCTGCCGTCGCTCCGCTCCGCGTCCTGACGACGCGCGCCCCTCGACTCGCGCGCTCGCGGGCTGCTGAAGGCTGCTGAAAAACTTCGCCTACCGCGGCGAGCGATCGCTGCGCGACACTAGCGGTGAATCACACGGCCGCCGACGTCGAGCGCGGCCTCGCGCACCGCCTCGGGCAGCGTCGGGTGGGCATGGGAGGTGCGGGCCAGGTCCTCGGCGCTGGCGCCGAACTCGATCGCCAGCGCCGCCTCGGCGATCATGTCCGATGCGCGCGGGCCGAGGATGTGCACGCCGAGGATCCGATCGGAGTGTGCGTCGGCGAGGATCTTCACCAGGCCGTCGCGCTCCTCCATGCAGCGCGCGCGGCCGTTCGCCATGAACGGAAACGTGCCGATCCGCGTCTCGATGCCGGCGGCGCGGCAGTCCTCCTCGGACTTGCCGACCACGGCGAGCTCGGGCCAGGTGTAGACGACGCTCGGGATGGCGTCGTAGTTGACGTGCCCGGCCTGCCCCGCGAGACGCTCGACACAGGCGATCCCTTCTTCTTCCGCTTTGTGCGCCAGCATCGGCCCGCGAATGACATCGCCGATGGCGTAGATCCCGTCCACGGAGGTCTTGAAGGCCTCGTCCACGACCACCCGCCCCTGCTCGTCCACCGTAACCCCGACGTCACCGAGCCCGAGATTCTCGGTATGCGGCCGCCGCCCGATCGCCACCAGCACCTTGTCGGCGGTGATGGCGCTCGTCCCGCCACCCTCGGCGGCAACCGTGACCTCGATCCGCCCGCTCGCATCGACCCGCGCCGCGCCGGCCTTCGATCTCAGGTGGAACTTCAGGCCCTGTCGCTCGAGCGTCTTCTGCAGCGCCCGGCCCATCTCGGCGTCCATCATCGGCACGATGCGGTCGAGGAACTCCACCACCTCGACCTCGGCGCCGAGCCGGGCCCAGACCGAGCCGAGCTCGAGCCCCACCGCGCCCGCGCCCACCACCACGAGGCGCTGCGGGACCCGGTCGAAGGCGAGCGCTTCGGTCGAGCTCACGACGTGCGTGCCATCGAACGGCAGGCCGCGCAGCGGTGCGGGCTCGGAGCCCGTGGCGATCAGGATGTGCGTGGCGCGCACGGTGCCCGCGTCGGCGCCCGCGATCCGGACCGCGCTGGGCGCGGCGAGCCGCCCCTCGCCGGCGACGTGCGTCACGCCGTGCTTCTTGAACAGCGCCGCCACGCCACCCGTGAGCCCCTTTACCACCTTGTCCTTGCGCCGCAGCATCGCGCCGAGATCGAGCTCCACGCTCCCGACCTTGACGCCGTGGATGCCAAGGTGGCCGCGTGCCTGGGCGTAGAGCTCGCTCGAGTCGAGCAGCGCCTTCGACGGAATGCAGCCGATACGCAGACACGTGCCACCGAGCGCGCTCGCCTTCTCGACGCAGGCGACGCGCATGCCGAGCTGCGCCGCGCGGATGGCGGCGACGTAGCCTCCGGGGCCGGCGCCGATGACGACGAGATCGAACTGCCTTTCCGCTTCCGGCATGCCGCTGCGTCAGGTGCGTTCGCAGTGCGTTCGACGGTCCGCCTACAGCTCGAGCAGCAGGCGTGCGGGGTCCTCGAGCCGCTCCTTCACCCGCACGAGGAACGTGACCGCCTGCTCGCCGTCCACGAGCCGGTGGTCGTAGGAGAGCGCCACGTACATCATCGGCCGGATGACGACCTGGCCGGCAAAGGCGACCGGCCGCTCCTCGATCTTGTGCATGCCGAGAATGCCCGATTGCGGCGGATTCAAGATCGGGGTCGACAGCAACGACCCGTAGACGCCCCCGTTCGAGATCGTGAACGTGCCGCCGGCGAGATGATCGGGCATGAGCTTGCCCGCGCGCGCCAGCTCCGCGAGCTCGGCGATGCCGCGCTCGAGCTGGGCGAGGGTCATGCCGTCGGCGTTGCGCACCACCGGGACGACGAGGCCGCGCTCCGTACCGACGGCGATACCGAGGTGCACATGCTTGAAGTAGACGATCTCGTCGCCGTCGATCTGCGCATTGACGACGGGGACGTCGCGCAGCGCCTGGACGGCCGCCCGGCCGAACAGCGACATGAAGCCGAGCCCGACGCCGTGCACTTCCTGGAAGCGCACCTTGTAGCGGCGGCGCAGATCCATCACCGCCGTCATGTCGATCTCGTTGAAGGTGGTGAGGATCGCCGCGGTGCGCTGCGCTTCGACCAGCCGCTCGGCGATGCGCCGGCGCAGCAGCGTCATGCGCACGCGCTCGACGCCGTCCGCCGTCGCCGCACTCGGAGCGGGTGGCGCCGGACGATCGACGGTCTTGACCCGGTCCGTGGGCACCGGCGCCGCGCTCCCGGCGTCCGGACGCCCGAGCGCCTCCAGGTAGCGGAGCACGTCGCTCTTGGTGAGCCGCCCGCCCTTGCCGCTCGGCGGAATCTGCCGCGGATCGAGCTGTCGCTCCGCCACCAGTCGCCGCACCGCCGGGCTGAGCGCCAAGTCCTCGCGCGCCGGATGCGCCGGCGTGCGCTCGCGCGAATCGCCACCGGATGGGCGCGCGTGCTGCTCGTGCTGGTCCCGGGCACTGGCACCCGTCGCCGCGGTGGGCGTTACCGCGGCCGCTGCGCCGCGCGTGCTACTCGTCGCGGCAGTGCCGGCGGCGGTGGGCCGCGCACCCGCCATCGTCGTGGCGGACGGCGCTGGCCCGTCCTTCGGGGTCGCCGCCGCGTCGCTGGCCGGTGCGCCGGCCCGCGTCTGCGCCTCGATGATGCGCGCGACCACCGTGCCTACCGATACTTCCGCGCCTTGGGGTTGGACGACCTCCAGCCGCCCGGCCGCCGGGGACGGGATCTCGACCGCAGCCTTGTCCGTCTCGAGCTCGAGCAGCGTCTCGTCGACGGCGACCAGATCACCGTCGTTCTTGAGCCAGGCGACGATCACGCCCTGGCTCACCGATTCGCCGAGCGGCGGAATCCGGACCTCGACCATGCCTCCGCTCAGCCCGCCGCCCGCTCGGCGCCCTCGCGCGGCCGCTCCTCGCGCTGCACGGGCCGCGGTCGCTTGAGCGCCTGATCCACCAGCGCCCGCTCCTCCGCCTGGTGCACCTTGTAGTTGCCGGTGGCCGGGCTCGCACCCTCGTCGCGGCCCACGTAGCGCAGCGGCAGCACGCCGAGCATCCGCTCGAGGTGCGGGCGCACGAACGACCAGGCGCCCTGATTCTCGGGCTCCTCCTGCACCCAGCGGACGTCGTCGACGTTGGGATAGCGCGCGACGATCGTCGCCAGCTCGGAGGTGGGAAAGGGATAGAGCTGCTCCAGGCGCACGATCGCCACGTCGTCGATGACGCGCTCCTCGCGTCCCCGGTCGAGGGTGTAGAAGACCTTGCCCGAGCACAGCAGCAACGTGCGGATCTGTCGTGGCGGCAGCTCGGCGCCGTCGTCGAGGACGAGCTGGAAGCTCTCGTCGGTGAACTCGCCGAGCGCCGACACGCAGGCCGGATGGCGCAGCAGGCTCTTCGGGCTCATCACCACCAGGGGCTTGCGGAACGCGCGGTGCATCTGGCGGCGCAGCACGTGGAAGAACTGCGCCGGCGTCGTGCAATTGACGACTTGCATGTTGCCCTCGGCGCAGAGCTGGAGGAAGCGCTCGAGCCGCGCGCTCGAGTGCTCGGGTCCCTGCCCTTCGTAGCCGTGCGGCAGAAGCAGCACGAGGCCGCTCAAGCGCTGCCACTTCGATTCCGCGCTGGCGATGAACTGATCGATGATCACCTGCGCGCCGTTGGAAAAGTCGCCGAACTGCGCCTCCCACACCACCAGCCGCCGGGGGTCGGCGCTCGACATGCCGTACTCGAAACCGAGAACGCCGGCCTCGGAGAGGTTGGAGTTGACGACCTCGATGGCAGCCTGCTCCGGGCTCACGTGGTTGAGGGGTACGTACTTCTCACCGGTCTCGAAGTCGTGGAGCACGGCGTGGCGATGGCTGAACGTTCCCCGCGCCGTGTCCTGGCCGCAGAGCCGCACCGGGATGCCCTCGAGTAGCAGGGTGCCATAGGCCAGCGCCTCGGCGCAGCCCCAGTCGATTCCCTGGCCGTTCGCCACCATCTCCTGGCGGCGCTCGAGGAGCTTCTGCACTTGTTTATGGGGCGTGAAGCCCTCGGGCAGGTGGGCGAGCCCGCGGGCCACGGCCTGGAGCCGCCCTGCCTCGACGCGCGTATCGGCGCTCCAGTCCTTCCCGGCCCAGGTGAGGCCCGTCCACAGGCCGCGCAGGGCGAAGACCTGCTGGCGCGGGAGGAAATCGCGGGCGTAGCTGAGCGCGTCCTCGAAGAGCGAGCGCACCTCCTCGCGCATCGCCGCGATGCGCGCCTCGTCGACGACGCCGTCGCGCGCGAGGCGCTCGCCGTAGAGCTGCGCCACGGTCGGATGGTCGCGAATCTCCCGATACATCACCGGCTGCGTGAACGTCGGATCGTCGAGCTCGTTGTGACCGTGGCGGCGGTAGCCGACGAGATCGATGAAGCAATCGACACGGAAGCGCTGGCGGAAGGCCACCGCGAGCCGCGCTGCCTGCACCGCCGCCTCGGGATCGTCGGCGTTCACGTGAAACACCGGCGCCTGGATCACGGTGGCGAGATCCGACGCATAGCGGGTGAAGCTGTAGTCCTCGGGCGAAGTGGTAAACCCAATTTGATTATTGACGATGATGTGAATCGTGCCGCCGGTGGCAAAAGCTTCGAGCTCGGAGAAGGCGAGCGTCTCGAACACGATCCCCTGCCCGGTGAACGCGGCGTCGCCGTGCATCAGGATCGGCATCACCCGGCGCCGCTCCTGGTCGCCCAGGTAGCTCTGCTTGGCGCGAACGATACCCTGCACCACGGGATCGATCGCCTCCAGGTGGCTCGCGTTGGAGCTCATCGACAGGTGGATCCGCCGCCCTGCCCGCGTCGTCTGGTCGTGCGAGTAGCCGAGGTGGTACTTGACGTCGCCGTCACCCTGAATGCCCGCCGGGAGCAAGGCACCCTCGAACTCGGCGAAGATCATCTCGACGGGCTTGCGGAGCACGTGGGCGAGCACGTTGAGCCGCCCCCGATGGGGCATCCCCATCACGGTCTCCTCGACCCCCTGGTTCGCCGCCTGCTCGATCAGCGTATCGAGCAACGGCACGAGCACGTCGGCGCCCTCGAGGGAGAAGCGCTTGTGCCCAACGTACTTCGTGTGCAGGAACTGCTCGAAGCTCTCGACGGCGATCAGCCGCTGGAGGATGCCGATCCGATCCTCGGGCGCGAGCTCCGGACGATTGCGCCCAGGCTCCATGAATTCCTGCAGGAAGTCGCGTTGCGCCTTGTCGCGAATGTCGAGGTACTCGACGCCGAGCGTGCCGCAGTACGTCTCGCGCAGCGCGGCGAGGAGCTCGCGCAGCGGCGCCGTCGTGAGCCCGCGGAACGAGCCGCACGGAAACACCCGATCGAGGTCGGCGTCGGAGAAGTCGAATTCCTCGAGCCGCAGCAAGGGATGTGACCGCGGGCTGTGCCCGAGAGGATCGAGATCGGCGATGAGGTGCCCAAGCTCGCGGAAGGAGTGCACGAGATCGAAGACGCCGACGACGGGCTCGGCGCTTCCGTCGGCACTCCCGGCACTCCCGCCGGCCACGGCGCCGAGGTCGTAGCCGGCGAACACCAGCGCCCAGCGCTCGTCCACCGAGTCGGGATCGCGCTGCCACTGGCGATAGAGCGAATCGACGTACTCGGGATTCGCCCGCGCGAGGAAGTCGAGTCTCACGGCCACAGCCGGTTCAATGTATCCTGTCCGCCCCGGCATTTCGACCCGGCGGCCCGCCCGGCCGGACCCGCTGCATCGACGCAGAATGTGTAGAGCGCGCCGCCACTTACCGCGCCGTGCTCGCTTCCCGTGCCGGCGGCCTCACCCATCCAGGAGCAGCAACAACAGCGGCTGCTCGATCGCTTCGGCGATCCAGCGCAGGAAGCGTGCGGCGTCGGCCCCGTCGATGAGGCGGTGATCGTAGGAGACGGACAGCGGGAGCAACAGGCGCGGAACGAAGGCGCCGTCGACATGAACCGCCGTCTGGCTCGCCCGCCCGAGCCCCAGCACCGCCACCTCGGGCCAGTTGACGATCGGCGAGAAGTGGGTCGTGCCGAGGCCGCCGAGGTTGGTGACCGTGAAGCACGCTCCGCTCAGCTCCTCGCGGCCGAGCTTGCGCGCGCGCGCCTTCTCCGACAGCTCGGCGAGGTCCCGCGCGATCTGGACCAGGCTCTTGCGATCGGCGTCCCGCACCACGGGCGCGAGCAGCCCGTGCGGCGTATCGACGGCGACGGCGACGTGGACGTACTTCTTGTAGATGATCTCCTCGTTATCGGCGTCGACGCTGGCGTTGAACTTCGGAAAGGCGCGCAGCGCCGCCGCGGCCACCTTGAGGGCGACGGCGGTGACGGTGAGCTTGGTACCCGCGCGCTCGCCGAGCGTCCGCCGCCACCCCTCGAGGTCGGTGATGTCGGCGCGGTCGAACTGCGTGACGTGCGGGATGATCGTCCACGACCGCCCCATCCCCGCGGCGATGCTCCGGCGCACCCCGCTCATGGCCTCGCGCTCGATGGCGCCCCACTGCGTGAAGTCTGGCAGCGGCGCCGTGGGTGTCGCCCGCGTCCGCCGCCGTTCGCCGGCGCGCGCGATCAGCTCGCGCGCGTGGCGCTTCACGTCCTCGACGGAGACGTGGTCGCCGGGCCCGGTGCCCTGCACGTCCTCGATGTCGAGGCCGAGCTCCCGCGCCAAGCGGCGGACCGAGGGAGCGGCCGCAGCCGCGGATGCGCCGGGCCGCTGCTCCGCCCCGCTGTCCGCCGGTGCCCTCGCTTGTTCTTCGCGCGCTCCGGCACCGTCGGTCTCGGCGTCAGTCTCGGTCTCGGTCTCGAGAGACCGCCGGGCCGGCGCCGCCGCGGGCGCGCCTGCGGCGGCGCGGGCAGACCCGCCGGAACCCCGCGTGCTCGCGGGCGCCTCGCGCCTACCGCGCGCTGCCCTTCCGTCGTCCGCGTCACCGCCGTCGCTCGCCTCGTCGCCGCCCGCGTCGGCCCGCTCGCCGTCCACCTCGAGAGTGAGGATCGTCTGGCCCACCGTCACTTCCTCGCCCGCCTTGACCCGCACCTCCTTCACCACTCCGCCAAAGGGCGCGGGAACCTCGACCGTGGCCTTGTCGGTCTCCACCTCGAGGAGCGACTGCTCGGCAGCAACCGTGTCGCCAACGGCGACGAGCACGTTGAGCACGTCGGCGCTCTCGACGTTCTCGCCGAGCACGGGAACCTTCACCTCCTTCAGCATGCGACTCCGTCCTTCACTGTGGCGAGCGGCGATCCACTGGTCTTGGCCACCCGCGTGCCCCGCGCATCCCTCGTACCGTCGTCCCTCCGCCTGGCCCGCTGCGCCGACCTCCCTGGGTATCACGCGTACATGGGATCGACCTTCTCCGGATCGATTCCGAGACGGCGCATCCCCGCGACCACCTGCTCCACCGGGATCCGACCGGCCCGCGCGAGGGCGCCGAGGCAGCCACGACCACGTGGCGACTGTCCACCTCGAAGTGCCCGCGGAGCGCGACGCGGCTGTCGCTGCGCCCGAAGCCATCGGTCCCGAGCGCGACGAGGTCGCCGGGAACCCAGCGGCTGATGGAGTACGGCAGCGCGCGGGTGTAGTCCGACACCGCCACCACCGGATCGCCGCCATCGCCGAGGCACTGCCGCACGTACGGGAGGCGCGGCGCATTCGCCGGGTGCAGGCGGTTCCAGCGGTCCGCCTCGAGCGCGTCGCGGAACAGCTCGCCGTAGCTCGTGATGCTCCAGACCTCGGCGCCGACGCCGTATTCGGTTTCGAGCAGCTCACGGGCGCGCTCCACTTCATTGACGAGGGCCCCGCTGCCGAGGAGACGCACCCGGGGCCGCGACGCGGCACCGTCTCCAGCCGGCGTCAGCCGATACATGCCCTTCAGGATTCCCTCCGCCGAGCCGGCCGGCATCGCCGGCATGGGATAGAACTCGTTCGCCAGCGTCAGGTAGTAGATCGCGTCCCGCCCGTCGACGTACATGCGCCGGATGCCAGCCTCGACGATCACCGCGATCTCGTACGCAAACGCCGGGTCGTAGGCCACCACGGTCGGGTGCGGGTACGCCAGGAGGTGGCTGTGGCCGTCCTGGTGCTGCAGGCCTCGCCCGCGAGCGTCGTCCGCCCCGCCGTGCCGCCGATGAGAAAGCCGCGGCAGCGCATATCGCCCGCCGCCCAGATGAGATCGCCGATGCGCTGGAAGCCGAACATCGAATAGAAGAAGAAGAAGGGGATCATGTTGATCCCGTGGGTGGCGTACGCGGTCCCGGCGGCCATGAACGAGCACATCGCCCCGGCCTCCGTGATGCCTTCTTCCAGGATCTGCCCGTCTTTCGTCTCGCGGTAATAGAGGAGCGTCTCGCGATCGACGGGCTCGTAGAGCTGGCCGACGTGCGAGTAGATCCCGACCTGCCGGAAGAGCGCGTCCATCCCGAACGTGCGCGCCTCGTCAGGCACGATGGGCACGATGTGCGGTCCGAGCCGCTTGTCGCGCAGGAGCTTCGACAGCAGGCGCACGGCGATCATGGTGGTCGCCACGGGCCGCCCGTTCGAACCCTCGCGGAATTCGGCGAACGGCTCCGCCGGCACATCCGCGAGCGCCGGTGCCGTGACGCGGCGCTCGGGCAGGTAGCCGCCGAGCGCGGCGCGCCGCTCGTACAGATAGGCGAGCTCGCGGCTGTCCTCCGCCGGCCGATAGAACGGCGCCTCGCCCACGTCGTCGTCGGAGATCGGGATGCTGAAGCGGGAGCGGAACTCGCGCAGCTCCTCCTCGTTGAGCTGCTTCTGCTGGTGGGTGACGTTGCGCCCTTCGCCCGCCTCGCCGAGGCCGTAGCCCTTGATCGTCTTCGCCAGGATCACCGTCGGCGCGCCCTGGTGCGCCACGGCCGCCGCGTAGGCGGCGTAGACCTTCTCGGGATCGTGTCCCCCGCGCCGCAGCCTGCGGATCTCGTCGTCGGTGAGATCCTCGACCAGCGCCAGCAGGCGCGGGTCGGTGCCGAAGAAGTCGCGCCGGGTCTCGGCGCCCGACTGCACACTGTAGCGCTGATAGTCGCCGTCGACGGCACGCTCCATCCGCTCGATCAGCACGCCGTCGACGTCGCGCTCGAGCAGCGGGTCCCAGTCGTCGCCCCAGATGACCTTGATGACGTTCCAGCCGGCGCCGCGGAAGACCGCCTCGAGCTCCTGGATGATCTTGCCGTTGCCGCGCACGGGTCCGTCGAGGCGCTGCAGGTTGCAGTTGACGACGAAGATCAGATTGTCGAGCTCCTCGCGCGCGGCGAGACTGATCGCGCCGAGCGACTCCGGCTCGTCGAGCTCGCCGTCGCCGAGGAACGCCCACACCCGCCTCGTGGCGTCCTTGAGCCCGCGGTCCTCGAGAAAGCGATTGAAGCGCGCCTGGTAGATGGCCATGATCGGGCTCAAGCCCATGGACACGGTGGGGAATGCCCAGAACTGCGGCATCAGCCACGGGTGCGGATAGCTCGACAGCCCGCCCCCCGGCGCCAGCTCGCGCCGGAAGTTCGCGAGCTGCGCCTCTGTCAGCCTCCCTTCGAGAAACGCGCGGGCGTAGATGCCGGGCGTCGCGTGCCCCTGGAAATAGATCTGGTCTCCGCCACCCTCGGCGTCGTTGCCGCGGAAGAAGTGATTGAAGCCGACCTCGAAGAGCGTGGCCGCCGAGGCAAAGGTGGAGATGTGACCGCCGATGCCCTCCTCGGCACGATTGGCGCGCACGACCATCGCCATCGCGTTCCAGCGCACCAGGCTGCGAATACGCCGTTCGACGTCGCGGTCACCCGGGTAGAGGGGCTGGCGGGATCGCGGGATCGTGTTGACGTAGGGCGTATTCGCCGCGTACGGCACCGTGATGCCGAACTCGGCGGCACGGCGCTGGAGCCGGCGGAGCAGGCGCTGCGTGCGTGCCGGACCGCCGCTCTGGATCACCTGATCCAGGGACTCCAGCCACTCGCGGGTCTCCAGCCGCTCGACCTCGGCGGCGGCCCGCTCCCTCGGCTTGCGCTCCGACATCCTCCGGCGACGGCGCGGTGCTCGGCGCGGCGCGCCTAACACCCCGTCGGCTCCCAGAATAGCCGCCGCGTTCGGACACGCCAAGCGCGCGGGCGCGCGACCTGGAATGGGAGACAGGGCCGGGTGGGAACCGAGGGGCGCCGGTACGTTCAGCGTTCGCGCGCCCGACGGTCGGACAGGGCGCGCGCCATCTCGCGCTTGACGTCTTTCTCCCGGATCGCGGCGCGCTTGTCGTACTGGCGCTTGCCGCGGGCGAGGGCGAGCTCGACCTTCGCATACGGACCCTTGAAGTACAGGCGTAACGGCACGAGCGTGAGGCCGCGCTCCTTCACCTTGCCGATCAGGCGGGCAAGCTCGCGGCGGTGGAGCAGGAGCTTGCGCGCGCGGGTGGGCTCGTGACCGGTGTGAACCGCCGGGCCGTAGGGGCTGATGTGGGTGCCGACGAGAAACGCCTCGCCGCGCGTGATGCGGGCGTGGCTGTCCTTCAGATTGGCGCGGCCGGCGCGCAGCGATTTCACCTCGCTCCCGGTGAGGACGAGGCCCGCCTCGTACGTCTCCTCGATAAGATAGTCATGCCGCGCCTTGCGATTGACGCAGACGTTGGTCTCCTGCCCTTTCGCCTCTGCCATCTAGGCTGGGCTCACGCCACGGCGCGGGCGGGCCCGGCGATCTCGGTGCGCACGCTCTTCACCCGGTTGTCCTCGTCGAGGAAGATCACCTTCGGCTCGTGCCGCCGTGCCGCCGCCTCGCCGATCCAGGTGAAGGCGGCGATGATGATCCGGTCCCCAGGATGAACCTTGTGCGCGGCCGCGCCGTTGACGCACACGACGCGGCTGCCGCGCGGCCCGGCGACGGCGTAGGTCTCGAGCCGCTCGCCGTTGGTGACGTTCCAGATCGCGACCGCCTCGTGCGGCAGCAGATCGATCATGTCCATCAGGTTCTGATCGATGGTCACGCTGCCCTCGTAGTCCACGTCGGCATGGGTCACGCGCGCGCGATGGATCTTCGCCCGCAGCATTTTGCGTCTCATGCGCTGGTTCCTCCCGTGGTCACATCGGTGTGCGATCGGCCGTCATTCCGAGCCGAGAGAGCACTCCCTTCACCGGCCCTGCCGCCGCCAGTCGTCGCGGCGCCACGCGCCTCGCCCGTGCCGTTCTCCGCCCGCGCCGCCGCCGCCCGCGCTTCGATGGCGCAGTTGTCGATCAGCCGCACGCCGCCCACCCACACGGCGACGGCGAGCCGGGCGCGCCCGGTGAGGGTCGCGATCTCCTCGAGCGTCTCGGGGTCGCGCAGCTCGGCGTACTCGAGGCGCGCCAGCGGCTCGGCGGCGATCTCGCGGCTCGCCGCATCGAGAATCCGCGTCGCCACGCGCTCGCCGACGGCAACGGCATCGACGGCGGCCCGCAGCGCCCGGGGCACGCAACGCGCCGCGGCGCGTCCGCTCGCGTCGAGGCGGCGGTTGCGCGAGCTCAGCGCCAGGCCATCGCGCTCGCGCACCGTGGGCATGCCGACGATCTCGATGCCGAAGGCGAGATCCTCCACCATGCGACGGATGGTGACGAGTTGCTGGTAGTCCTTCTCGCCGAACACGGCGACGTGCGGGCGGACGACGTGGAAGAGCTTGGTCACCACCGTCGTCACGCCGCGGAAGTGGCCCGGCCGGCGGCCGCCACACAACGGCGCCGTCACCCGCTCGACCTCGACCCGACTCTGGAATCCGGGCGGATACATGGCGCCCGCATCGGGCACGAACAGCACCGCCACGCCGGCCCGTTCCAGCAGCGCCGCATCGGCGGCGAGATCGCACGGGTACGCCTCGAAATCGTCCCGCCGCTCGAACTGCATCGCGTTGACGAAGATCGAGACGACGACGCGGTCGGCCAGCTCCGCCGCCTTGGCGACCAGCGCGAGGTGGCCGTCGTGAAGCACCCCCATCGTCGGGACGAACGCGATGCGCCGCCCGGCGGCGCGGCTCTCCTCCGCCCATCGCTGCATGGCGTGCACGTCGGTGATGCGTTCCATGGACAGGGCTCGCCTCCTCGCCAGCTCAGCCACGGGCGCCGCTGCGGGCCGGCTCGGCCACCGGCACCAGCGAGTGGTAGCACTCGTCGTCGCTCGGGAACCGTCCGGCCCCCACCTCGGCGACGTAGCCGCGGGCGGCGCGCAGCACCTCGGTACGCAGATCGGCGAAGCGGCGGGCGAACTTCGGCGTGCGCTCCGACAGCCCGAGCAGATCGTGCAGCACCAGCACCTGCCCGTCGCAGCCCGGGCCGGCGCCGATGCCGATGGTCGGAATCGCGAGCATGGCGGTGATCTCCTCGGCCAGGTCGCGGGGAATACCCTCGAGCACCAGCGCGAAGGCGCCGGCCGCCTCGACGGCACGGGCGTCGTCGAGGATGCGCTCGCGGTCCCCCGCCCGCTGGCCGTGGGTCCGCCCCTGGACCTTGTAGCCCCCCATCCGGTGGACGGATTGGGGCGTGAGGCCGATGTGTCCCATGACCGGGATGTCCACGGTCGCGATCGCCTCGATCGTCCGCGCCATGGCGACGCCACCTTCGAGCTTGACGGCCTCCGCGCCGCCCTCCTTGAGGAACCGCCCGGCGCTGGCGACCGCCTGCGCGGGGCTCACCTGATACGAGAGGAACGGCAGGTCGCCGACGACCAGCGCGCGCCGACGGCCGCGGGCCACGCAGCGCGTGTGGTAGATCATCTCATCGAGGGTGACGGGAATGGTCGACTCGAGCCCCTGCACCACCATGCCGAGGGAATCGCCGACCAGCAGGATATCCACGCCGGCGGCGTCGAGGATGGCGGCGAACGTCGCGTCGTAGGCGGTGAGCATGGTGATGCGCCCGCCTTGCCCCTTCACGCGCAGGATGTCGGGAACCGTGACCTTGGGCCGCGCGTCCGCAGGCGGGCGCGGCGAGCCCTTGCGGGCTGATCGGGGTGCAGGAGCGGCTGTGATGCGCGCCATAAAAAAAGCCTCCCGGACCACTGCCGGAAGGCTTTCGCCGTTTCCCGCGAGGCATGCGGCCCGGGTCCGGCTTTTACCCGGCCCGGCCGTCCACTCGTTTATCCAAACCGGCCAAACCGGTTATCCGCTGACCGGCTACCCGGTCATCGGGCTAACCGCATCGACCTCGGGACTCGAGGTCGGCCGGCGGTGGACGCTCCATCCGACTCCGCACTCCGTGTCCGCTCAACGTTCGCGGCACTCGCGGAGTCCTCGCCGCTACTCTGGCGGGCGCTGAAGCTTTCCGTCTCGGTCCGTACTGTCCGCCCGCCGCGCGCCTCGCGGCGTCGCCTGCGGGTCGGGGTCACGTGGATCCAAGCGGTATGTAGTGCTGCACCCCCTGGCGCATCGCCCGAATCTCGCTGATCAGGTCGGTGTAGTCACCGCCCCGCTCGACGAAGTCGATCTCCGAGCAGTTGACCACGAGAAGCGGGCTCTCGTTATAGTAATGGAAATAGTGCCGAAACGCCTCCGCGATTCGCTCGATGTAAGTGGCGCTCAGCCCCTTCTCATAGTCCCGACCGCGCTTCCGGATCCGCTCCAGGAGCACCTCGGGCCTAGCTTCTAAATAAACCACCAGATCGGGTCGTGGCAAGCCAGCGTCGAGCATCCGGTACATCTGCTGGTATAGTTGCAGTTCGTCAGGTCCGAGGGTGACCTGGGCGAAGATGGCGTCCTTGGCAAAGAGGTAGTCCGCGACCGTGGACTGGCGGAAGAGATCCAGCTGGGCCAGCTCCTGCTGCTGGCGGTAGCGGCTGAGCAGGAAGAAAACCTGCGTCGAAAACGCGTATTTAGCCGGATCCTGGTAGAATCGTTTGAGAAACGGGTTGTCGTCGACCTGCTCGAGGACCGCACGCCCCTGCAGCTCGGCCACCAGTGCACGGGCCAGGCTCGTCTTGCCGACCCCGACCGGTCCCTCGACGACGATGTAGCGTGGCTCGTTTCCGCCTCCCATCCCCCGCTCCTCACCCGCCGGCGCAACGACAGACCACGAGAGTCAAAAGCGTGACGGCGCGCCCTTGCGGCGGCCGGTTCGCCTGCGGGGTATACGTCGGCGGCACCGGCCTTGTCCATGACAGGACACGGGCGCGCGCGGGGCCTGCCACGAGCCCGTCGAGACGGCCCACTACGCGGCTGGCCGGCGCAGGCCGTCTGGTCGCCGCGGCGCCCGGCCGCGTGGTATCGTGAATCCTTCGTGCCGTGGCGCTGCTGCGGTTGCGAATCCGGGATTGCGCACACGACCGCGCAGGCGCCTGCGGCGCCAGGTGGAGGGGTGGGGGGGGGGACGGAGGTGGAGACCATGGATCCAGGGGCGCTGCTGATGGTCGGCATTCCCGGCCTGACGCTCGATCGGGCGACGCGGCGCCGGCTGGCGCGAATACGTCCCGGGGGGATCATTCTCTTCCGCCGCAATGTCCGCTCCCTCGCCCAGCTCCGCCGCCTCTGCGCCGACCTGCACCGCACCGACCCGCGCCTCCTGATCGGCATCGACCACGAAGGTGGTCGCGTCAACCGGCTCCCGCCGCCCTTCACCGCCTTTCCGCCGGCAGCGACGGTGGCCGCCGCGGGCTCGCCGCGCGTGGCCTTCGCCGTCGGGCGTGCCATGGGTCGGGAGCTCGCGAGTGTCGGCATCGACATCGACTTCGCGCCGGTGCTCGACGTCCTCACCCATCCACGCAACCGGGTGATCGGCGACCGCGCCTTCGGCTGCACGCCGGCACAGGTCGCGACGCTCGGCCTCGCCCTCGCGCGCGGGCTCCGCGCCGGCGGCGTCGTGCCTTGCGGGAAGCATTTTCCCGGACACGGCGCGAGCCGGGGCGATTCCCACGTCGTGCTGCCGCGCGTGCGGCGCAGCCGCCGTGATCTCGCGCGCATCGATCTCGCGCCGTTTCGGCGCGCCGTCGCCGCGCGCATCCCGTGCCTCATGACGGCCCACGTCCTCTACCCGGCACTCGACCGCGCGAGCCCGGCGTCGCTGTCCGCGCCCATCGTCAGCGGAATCCTGCGGCGTGGGCTCGGGTTCCGCGGCGTCGTCGTGAGCGACGATCTCGAGATGGGCGCCGTCGCTCATCGACTCGCTCCGGAGGAAGCCGCCGTCCGCGCGGTCGCGGCAGGCACCGACATGCTGCTCGTCTGCGCCAACCTCGGCGTCGCCGAGCGGGCGCGCGCCGGTCTCGTCGCCGCGCTTGCCGACGGGCGGATTCCCTTCGAGCGCGCGCGCGAGGCCGCGGCCCGCATCGCCAGGCTCCGCGCGCCGGGCACCCGACGACGCGCACCCATTGCCCGCTGGCCGGCGCCGGCACACGCCGAGCTCGCCCGCCGCTTGAGCTGACCCTCGCCCGCTCGAGACCCGCGCGGTCGTGAGCGGCGCGGAGCATCGGCCGCCGCGCGTCACGCCGGCGCGCCGCCGGCGCCGTCACGCAGCCAGCCGCCCTCGCCGGTTGGCACGCATACGGTTTCCGCCCACCGATCGCAACGGCCCGCCTCCCGCCTGGAGAGCGGCCCCGCAGCCTGTCAACGGGCCCTGGGAAATGTCCCAGTGCCGTCTCGCGGATCCCCTAGCTTACGAGGGCCCCCCTGACGGTCTACAAACAGACGATACCTGTATTCGGCGATACCCGTATCCAAGGAGACAGCTATGCTGAGCGGATTCGTGCGCCAGTGTCTGGGGCGTGAGTCCCATCAGGTACGCCATTCGGCCGCAAGGGTGCTGGCGATCGTGGCCACGCTGTACGCCACCCTCGCCTTCGGCCAGGGTCCCGTGTGCGACGGCGTCTTTCTCGCCGACGGCTCGTGCGCGGAGGACGAGCCGCCGTTCTTTCCGGAAGAGGCGAACCACGGCGCCTTCGAAGGCGGCGCCACCGGGACACCGGCGGATCAAGGCACCGACTTCAACGACGCCAATCTCCGCGATCCCCTTCTCGACCCGAAATTCGATACCCCGACGGGCGGTCTCCCGAGCCCACTCGCCGGCGTCCAGCCGTTCGCCCAGAGAATGCTGCTCTTCGAAGAGTTCGGAACCCAGCCGCTGCCGGGGACGACATCTCCGGGAAATCCGTTTCCGCCACCGGTGGACGCCCAGCATGGACCCACCAGCGCCGCCCTCGATGCCTTTCTCGAGCAGGACCCGTATCCCTACCCGACGCGCGAGGCATACACGACGGATCCGAACCCGTGGCAGGCGTATATCGAGACGTTCCTCGGCCGCCTACTCGATACCCCCCCCGCCGAAGGGCGGCCGTCGGGAGAGGGCTGGGCGCATCAGCGCTGGACCGAGTTTTACCCCGAGATCTACACCGTGACCGCGCAGGCGGGCGCGCGCGCGAACACGGGGCTTCGCGACCAGTACCAGAGGCACGAGTACAGCCACGGCGAGTTCGCCCCCGGCGGCCTCTACCACAATACCGTGGGCCCGTCGGCGCAGTTCCCGCAGTTCGAGGGCACGACGGCGGGAATCGAGGTCCGGTTTCACCCGGACCTGCCGATCCAGGATGCCGCCGCGGTCTGGACCTTCGACGGGACGATGCCGCCGAAGCTTCTGATGGTGCGCTACGGCGAGCCCGTGCTGTTTCGCCACTACAACGGGCTGCCGATCGACCCGGCTGAAAACTACGGCTTCGGGCTGCACACGCTCTCGACCCACGAGCACAACGGCCACCAGCCGGCCGAGAGCGACGGCTTCACCAACGCCTTCTTCTTCCCCGGCCAGTACTACGACTACCGCTGGCCGCTGGCGCTCGCCGGCCACGACAGCATCAACACCGGCGCGACCGATCCGCGGGCGGGCGCGCCCGACGGCGCGGGCGGGATCACGCAGATCCCGGGCAACTGGCGCGAGACGATGAGCACGCACTGGTTCCACGACCACATGCTCGATTTCACGGCACAGAATGTCTACAAGGGCAACGCCGCGATGATGAACTACTACAGCGCGGTGGACCGCGGTCGCGAGCCCGCGACCGCGGCGGAAGCGAACGGACAACCGGCGACTCCCGGCTACGGCTGCCACTACGCCAACCCGGCCAACGTCAATCTCTGCCTGCCGAGCGGCTCGGCCCTCGATTGGGGCAACCGCGACTACGACGTCAACCTGCTGCTCGCCGACAAGTCCTGGGATCCGGACGGCCAGCTCTTCTTCAACATCTTCAACCTCGACGGCTTCATCGGCGACCACGTTCTCACGAACTGGCTCTACAAGCCCTACTTCGAGGTGCGCGCGCGCCGGTATCGCTTCCGCATCCTGAACGGCGCCGTGTCGCGCTACTTCCGGCTCGCGCTGGTGACCCAGAGCAACCAGCGGGTGCCGTTCTATCTGATCGCCAACGACGGCAACCTGATGGAGCACGCGGTGTATCTGGCGGACGGGGAGCTACCCGAGCAGGGCATCGCCGAGCGCTACGACATCGTCGTCGATTTCGCGCAGTTCGCGCCCGGCACCAAGCTCTACATGGTCAACCTGCTCGAGCACCGGGATGGCCGGCGCCCGAAGGAGGACATTCCCCTCGAGGACGTGCTCTCCGGCGAGTACCGGGCCGTGTTCGTCGGCAATCGCTGGGAGGACGCCGACCCCGCCGTCGGGAAGTTCCTCGAGTTCCGGGTGGTGGCCTACGCCGGGGTCGACCGTAGCATGAACCCGGCCGACTACGTGCCGGGCCAGAAGACGATGATCCCGCTGCCCGAGATCACGCAGGCCGAGCTCGACAACGCGATTCACCGCACCTTCGAGTTCGGACGCTCGAGCGGCACCGACGAGAAACCGTGGACGATCAAGACGGATGGGGGACGAGGGCTCGGCATGGATCCGCGCCGGGTGTCGGCGGCGCCGGAGCGCGGCGGCGGGCTCGAGATCTGGCACGTCGTGAATGGCGGCAACGGCTGGAGCCATCCGATCCACATCCACTTCGAAGAGGGCCAGATACTCCGGCGCGACGGCCTGCCGCCGCCGGCCTGGGAGCGGTGGGCCCGCAAGGACGTGTTTCGCATCGGCCGCCATCCCCACAGCGGCGACAGCGTCGACGTGGCGCTCCGGTTCCGGGAGTTCGTCGGCAGCTACATGGAGCACTGCCACAACACGCAGCACGAGGACCACGCGATGCTGCTGCGCTGGGACATCGAGAATCCGGGCCAAGTCGTGATCATGCCGACGCCGATGCCGACCTGGGATGGGGTCACGTATGCGGACTCCCGCGGCCTGCCGACGTTCCGCACCGGCGATCCCGATCCGGATGATTCCGACCACTGCGGCGACGGCGAGCGCAACCAGCCGGGCGAGCATTGCGACAGCGACGACGACGCGGCATGCCCGGGGCTCTGCCGGAGCGACTGCACCTGCCCCGGCACCGGGATCTGCGGCGACGGCTTCGTCAACCAGAGCTCTGAGGACTGCGACGGCGACGACGATCCGGCGTGCCCCGGCAATTGCGAGCCCGACTGCTCGTGCGGCGGCCCCCTGCCCGTCTGCGGCGACGATTTCGTGAACGAGGGGGACGAGGAGTGTGACGGCGCCGACGACACGGCATGCCCGGGACTCTGTCGGCCCGACTGCACCTGTCCCTCCGGGTCGTCGAGCTCGACGACCACCACCACGAGCACGACCACGACCACCACGCTCCCGCCGGTAGCCACGCTGCTGGCGGACGCGCGCACGGAGGCCAAAGACCGGAGCCGGAACTTCGGCACCAGCAGCACCCTCAGCGCCGACGCCGACTCTGCGAAGCACACGTTCCTCAGGTTCAGCGTCACCGGGCTCAGCGGTCCGCCGGCAAGCGCCATTCTCCAGCTCGGGGCGGCGAGCGGCTCGGATGCGCGCAGCAATACCGGCGGCCGGATCCGGCGCATCGCCGGCTGCTCCTGGAACGAGGCCACCATCACCTTCAACAACCAGCCGAGCCTCACCCCCGTCGGCGCCATCAGCGCGCCGCTCGGGCCCGTCTCGCCCGGTCAGGTCGTGCAGTTCAACGTCACCTCCCTCATCCCCGGGAGCGGGACCGTCTGCTTCGTCATCACCAGCGACTCGGACGACGGCGTCGACTACAACTCGCGCGAGGCGAGCAGCGGCCGGCCGGCGCTGCTGCTGAACGGCGGCAGCCCGGGCAGCACGACGACGCTGCCGCCGTCGACCACGACCACTACGACCACGACCACGGCACCGACGACCACGACGACGGCTACCCCGACCACGACCACCACCACGACGCTCTCCGGGGGCGGCGTGACGGCCCAGATCCTCGCCGACGTCCGCACCGAGGCGGACAACCGGAACACCGCCTTCGGCACCCAGTCCCAGCTCTCCGCCGACGCGGACTCGGCGAAGCACACCTTCTTCCGCGTGAGCGTGAGTGGGCTCTCGGGCCCGCCCTCGAGTGCCATCCTCCGGCTGCGGGTCGCGGACGCTTCACGCGCCGAGAGCAACTCGGGCGGCCGCGTCCGCCGCATCGCGGCGTGCAGCTGGAACGAGTCGTCCGTCACGTTCAGCAATCAGCCGAGCCTGACGCCGGTGGGGGCCGTCGGCCCGGCTATGGGTGCGGTCGCCCGCGGCCAGACGGTGAATTTCACCGTCACGAGCCTCATCCCCGGCAACGGCACCTTCTGCCTGGCACTCACCAGCGATTCCTCCGACGGCGTCGACTACAATTCGCTCGAGGCGTCCTCGGGCCGGCCGCAGCTGATCGTTACGCAGTGAGAGCGTGACGGCGTCACGCCGGGCGGCCTCCACGGAGCTCGTCCCGCGGTCCGCCGCGCGCCCGTAGAGGCGCTTGGCGCGCCCTCGGAGAATCCCTAGCTTTTCGAGGCGGCCCCACTGGGTTTACAGTCGAGATGAGCAGCATGCGTGCGTTCGCTTTGAAGTCCCTGGCCGTTTGTCCCCTGCTCGCCCTGCTCGCCCTCTGCCTTGCCGCGGACGCGCCAGGCTCCGGAAGCCCCGGGGCCTCCGCCCGGCAGCGCGGCGGCGCACGCTGGGGCGCGAGCTACTTTCCCAATATCTCGCTGGTCACGCACGAAGGGAAAACGGTGCGTTTCTTCGACGATCTCGTCAAGGACAAGGTCGTCGCCATCAACTTCATCTTCACGAGCTGCCCGGACTCGTGTCCGCTGGAGACCGCCCGCCTGGCGGAGGTGCAACGGATCCTGGGTGACCGGGTCGGACGCGACGTGTTCTTCTACTCCATCAGCATCGACCCGGCGCATGACACGCGCGAGGTGCTCGAAGCCTATGCGAAGAAGTTCCACGTCGGTCCGGGCTGGCTGTTCCTCACCGGCGACGAGGCCGAGATCACGGAGCTGCGCAAGAAGCTCGGGGTCTTCATGGAAGAGCTCCAGCAGGACGGGTCCACCGACCACAACCTGAGCCTCGTGATCGGCAACCAGGCCACCGGGCGCTGGATGAAGGTCTCGCCCTTCGAGAATCCCTACGTGCTGGCCACGCAGCTCGGCAGCTGGCTGCACAACTGGAAGCAAGCGGATCCGGACCAGAAGAGCTATGCCGACGCGCCGAAGCTGCGCAAGCCATCCCAGGGCGAGACGCTCTTCCGCACGCGGTGCTCCCCGTGTCACACCATCGGGGGCGGAGAGATCGTGGTGGGGGCGAGCAAGCAACCATTGGGACCGGATTTGCTGGGCGTGACCCAGAAGCGCCCCCGGGACTGGCTCGCTCGCTGGCTCGCGGACCCCGAGCGCATGCTGGCCGAGAAGGATCCCATCGTCATGGAACTCCGCACCACCTACAACGGCGTGCTCATGCCGAACATGCGGCTCAACGAGGTCGAGGTCGACGCCCTGATCGAGTATCTCGACACCGAAAGCCGCCGCGTGGCCAGCACCAGGTAGCGCGCCGTGGGCGGCGGGGCCGGCCGCCTTCGAGACGACCGGCCCCTCGAGCCCATTACTTCGTCGGCCGCTCGACGGCGATCGCGACCGCCTCGGTATACGTGACCTCGACCAGATCCTTGACCTTGACCTTCGCGAGCCGCTCAGGATCCGCCACCTTGACCGTCACCACCTTGCCCTGCGGGCCCTTCAGCGTGACGGTCTGCTTCCTGCGGTCGACCTTCTCGACCGTCGCGGTGACGGTGACCTTGTTCCCGACCGCCGCGCCCGGCATCTCACCGGGCGCTGCCCGTACGGCGTCCTCCGCCGCGACGACACCGGGAGTGGCCTCGCCGGGTTTCCGGAGCCGCAACGCGACCGACTCGTAATACGTGGCCACCACCTCGTCGCCCTTGCGGACCTGGGGGAGATTTCGCACCTCCGGGCCGAGCGTGAACGTCTCCTGATTGCCTTCCGGCCCGCGCAGCGTGACGGTGCGCTTCTTCTGGTCGATCGCCACCACGGTCGCACTCACCGTCACCTGGTCGGTGACCTTTAGCCCGTCGTCGGTCCTCTGCACCACGGCCGAATCCGACACCGTCGCCGGAGCTGACGCTTCCTTGCCGCCGCCCGACGTCGAGCATCCTGCCACTGCGGCGCCGATCACGCCCAGCGCCACGGCCACGATTTTGTTCATCTCGCTTCCCTCCTGGTTCCTGTTCCTTCGAGCGGCGCCCGCGGGCACCAGCCACGGCGGCCTTGCCGCCAAACTCCGGCCGTGGCGCTTAGCCGTTAGCTCGCTCGATGTCAAAGTGGGGGGTTGGCAGGGTAACGACGGCGCCCGGGTCCGCACGCCGCCGGACGGCGCTCAGCGCGCGCCGTTGAGCCCGTAGAAGCGCCGGGCGTTGCCGCCCAGGATCTTCGCCTTGGCCTCGGCCGAAAGGTCGGAACGCTCGCGAATCGGCGCCACCGTGTTGGGAAAGTCGCTGTCCCAGTGCGGGTAGTCGCTCGCGTACATGATCCACTCGCCGCCGATCGAGGCACAGGCCATGGCGATGCCCTGCTCCTCGGGCTCGCAGGAGAAGTAGCATTGCCCGCGGGCCACGTACTCGGACGGCGGCCGCTTGCAGCCTGGCACCTGGCTGCCACGCTTCTCGAAGTGCTCGTCCATGCGCTCGACGAAGTACGGCACCCAGCCGACACCAGCCTCGAGGAAGGCGACGCGCAGCCGCGGATGCCGCTCGAGGACGCCGCCGAACACGAGGGCCGTGAGCGCGACCATCTGGTCGAACGGGAAGCTCACGCAGTGCACCTGGACGTAGTTGTCGAAGCGGTCGGCCCCGGGAGTCGGCACGTGCATCCCGGGCGCCCCGTGGACGCTCACCGGAAGTCCCGCGGCGGCGGCGCCGGCGAAGAACGGATCGAGGCTCGGGTGGTCGAGGTTGCGATCTCCGAGGGCCGGCGGGACCGTCACCGCCACCAGCCCCAGGCCCTTGATCTCGGGCAGCATCGCCACGGCGGCATCGACGTCCTGGAGCGGGACCACCCCGACGCCGTGCAATCGTCCGGCAGCGACGGCACAGTAGCGCGACACCCAGCGGTTGTAGCGCCGCGCAAACTCCCGCGCGAAGACTCGATCGCGAAAGCTCGTCGTCGCGATGCCGAGGCTCGGGTAGAGCACCATGGCACCGATGCCCTCGCGGTCGGCATCCGCCAGGACGCCCTGGGGCTCGAAAGGGTTCGACGCTTCCCGGGTGAGGCTGGTCGCCGCATCTACACCGGCGCCGGGACCGGAGGAGTTCGGGTACGGCCGTCCCTCGATCAGCGCGCCGCGCACGCCGTCGCCGGCCGGTGGAAAGCTCAGCTTGTCCGGGAACGCCTCCATGAGCTGGATGATGAACTCGCTGCCCTCGACGACATGCGCATCCCCGTCCACGACCTCGAGGGTCATTGCTTGTCCACCCGCTGCTCGACCTTGCGCGTCGCCTCGGCGTCGCGCTCTTCCTCGCCCGGGTTGCGGCGGCGCGCCTTCGCGCCGACCAGCTTGGCGAGGCTGCTCCCCACGGGCGCATGGGCGATGCCCCGCTCCGTGACGATGGCCGTGATGAGCTCGTTCGGCGTCACGTCGAAGGCCGGGTTGGCCACCCGGACGCCCGAGGGACAGACCTGCCGATCGAAGATGTGCGACACCTCGCGACCGGGCCGCTCCTCGATGGGGATCCGATCACCGCGGGGACACGAGAGATCCACCGAGCTGGTCGGTGCCGCGACGTAGAATGGGATGCCGTGGCGGTGCGCCAGCACCGCCATCATGTAGGTGCCGATCTTGTTCGCCACGTCTCCGTTGGCCGCGGTGCGATCGGTGCCGACGATGACACAGCCGATGTCGCCGCGCTTCATGAAGTAGCCGGCCATGGAATCCGTGATGAGAGTGGCGGGGATCTTCTCCTTCTTGAGCTCCCAAGCCGTGAGGCGGGCGCCCTGGAAGAAGGGCCGCGTCTCGTTGACGTAGACGTGCACCCGCTTCCCGCCAGCCACCGCCGCCCGGATGATGCCGAGCGCCGTGCCATAGCCGGCAGTGGCGAGCGCCCCGGCGTTGCAGTGGGTGAGAATCGCGGTGCCGTCCTCGATGAGCTCGGCACCATGGCTGCCGAGCTGGCGGTTCGCCTGGATGTCCTCCTCGAAGATCGCGAGCGCTTCACGTTCGAGCAACATGCGGATCGTTTCGAGATTCCGATGGCGGTTGCGTGCCACGACCTGGGCCATGCGCTCGATGGCCCAGAAGAGATTCACCGCCGTCGGCCGGGTGGCTGCAAACGTACGGCACAAGCGCTCGAACTCGTGGTGGAAGTCGCCCTCGCGCAGGGTTCGCGCGCCGAGCGCGACCCCCATGGCGGCGGCGACGCCGATGGCCGGCGCGCCGCGGATCACCATCTGCTTGATGGCCTTGGCCACCTCGCGGTGATCGCTGTAGACGCGATAGACCTCGCGGTTCGGCAGCAGGCGCTGGTCGAGCATCACGACCCGCCCGCGCTTCCACTCGATCGTTCGCACCCGCGCTGCCATGGCGATGCTCGCTAGCGGCACGATAGGATAGCGTCCGAGCGACGCGCCGCTTGCAGCAACGGCTGCACGGCTCGAGAGATGCCCGCCACGCAGCCCGTGTTTACGAGGTGAACGCTGCGACGTCGCCTCACGTCTTGCCTCCCTGGCTCACCGTCATCGGCCGCACTGACGGCTTCCCAGACGATACCTAAATAGCCCAACTGCACTATCCTCCGCTAGGCCGCTCGGATGCCGTGCTCAGGCGGCCAGCGGCAGGCGGCGCCCGAGAAAGTGCTCGAGCACCTCGGCCGTCGATCGCCGCGGTTTGAAGCCGAGATCCCGCAGGGCGTGCTGGCCATCGAGTACGAGCGCGTAGCGCAGAAAGGGTGTATGGCCACCCGAAAACGGACAGAGGCCGAACCGGTAGAGCGCATCGAGGGCGCTCGGCGCCGCGCACCCGAGGAGCGGCAGCTCCACGCACCCCGCCAGACGGATGAGCGTGCCGAGCGGCAACGGGCCCGCACCGGCAATGTTGTACGTCGCATTCGGACGGCGGGCGATGGCGAGCCTGCACGCTTCGACGACATCCTCCTCGTGAACGAGTTGCACCAAGGGATCGAATCCCCAGACCGTCGGCACGACGGCGCGGGACAGGTATGCGGCGAACACGCCGTCGTCGCCCGGGCTGAGCGTCAGGCTCGGTCGCAACACGGTCACGGGAACGGGAAGACGGCCGCGCGCCGCCTCGAGCTGACGCTCGGCCTCGACCTTCTCCTCGACAAAGGGATAGCCGGGGCAGCCGCGCAGCGGATCCGCCTCGGACAGGATCGCCGGGCCGTCGGATCGCGCACCGTAGACGAGGCCGGTGGTCACGACCAGCAGCTGCCGCAGTGGACGCCCCGCGCCGGCGGCCTGGGCGACGGCGCTGATGACATGCATCGTGCCCACCGCCTCGAGCTCGTGCGCGAGCGCCGCATCGAGCGGCGGCTGGCGCGTGAAGGCGAGATGGATGAGGACATCGACGCTTTCGCGGTGGAGGATCTCCGCCACGTGACCATCGGCGTTCGCCTCGGCGAGATCGAGACGATAGAAGGCCGCCTTGAGGAGCGGAGCGACCACGTTCGTCCGGTCGATCAGCACCAGCCGCCCCACCCGGCCGTCGTCGTCGAGCCGGCGCAGCAGGCGGCGCGCGAGCGATCCGTGAACACCCGTGATGGCGATGACCCGACCGCCGGCGCCGCGCCGCGTGCGCCGACCTCGTTGCTCTGGGGCTGCCATGTCCTACCCGCTGCGGGCGCGTAGGCTAGCGGCCGACCGGACGCAGTTCAAGAGACCATCACCTTGACACGCAGCGCGGTGCGGCACTACGGTCTCGCGCCGTGAGCCTGGAGCGGCAGACCTACGCCACGGAAGTGGGCGCCGAAGCCGCCGAGTGCTTCGCCGTGATTACGGATTTCGACACGTATCCTGAGTGGTCTGGCGCGGTGCGCCAAACGCACGTGCACGAACGATATCCCGATGGACTTCCCAAGCGGGTCGAGATGGAGCTCGACATCAAGATCCGACGCATCCGCTACACCCTCGAGTACCAGTACACGCCACCGACCCATCTCACATGGCGTCTCGTCGAGGGAGATCTGCGGGCCATCGAGGGCTCGTACGACTTCACCGAGGTGGCGCCGGGACGCACGTCGGTCACCTGCACGCAGGGGGTCGACGTCGGATTCTGGATTCCCGGATTCCTGCGCAGCATCTTCGAGCAACAGGCGCTGCGTGAATCGGTCGAGGAGTTCAAGCAGGCGGTGCAGACGCGTCGGGCTCGGACCTGAGCCGGCTCGACGCCCGCGAGCCGATCAGAGCGTCGGCTCGAGACGGAACGGCAGGCGCCGCTCGTTTCGCCACCGGCGCGCCGTGAGCTCGACCTCGTCCTGCACGCACGTCATCCGATATTCCCAATCGCCGATCATGACGTCGATGCGCAGCAGGAACGCGTCGCGCTCGCAGCGCACGAGGGCCGGCCCCTCCAGGCGCGGCAGCGCCAGATAGCCGAACGTCAGCGGCAGCTCGCCATCCTTGCGCAGCACCAGCAGCGAGCTCGGCTGCGCCTGCCCGAAGGCGGGGGCGTACCAGGCTCGCGGCACGCCATCGTAGCTCCCCGAGGTCAGCTCCACCGAGTCGGTCTCGAAGGGCACCACGCGCATGGTGCCGCCAGGCCAGTGAGCCTGGAAGGCGGTCGTTTCGTTGCACGCCACATCGATGCGGACACTCGGATCGAAGTGGACGAAGCTCTCGACCGCGTGGGCACCGCTTCCCCGCACCTCGTCGCACACGCACCAGAAGCGCCCGGGGAGGAAGAAGATACGCCGCGTGTGCAACAAGCCCGGCGCCAGGCGCGTGAAGCCGTCGTGGGTCGCCTCGAAGTAGACGAGGCCCTCGCGCACGAGCCAGCGCACCGGACCGACTTCGGCGTAGCTCGCGACGTTGAAATCGCCCCACAGCTCCGATTGCTCCGCGCCGTCCACGCAGACCGTGTTGTGCGCCCGGGTGCTGCGAAAGTAGTCGCGCCAGACGCCGGGCTCGTACCCCGTGGTGCCGGAATCCACGATGACGCGCCGCCCGCCCACCGCGAGCTCGTAGCCGAAGATGTTGCAGTGGGTGTGGGCACCGAGCTGCGGCGCCGCGATGCCCTGGGCATCGACCACCATCTCGTCGCCCTCGGGACCCGCCAGCACGTAGTAGCCCGTGCGCCGCAGCGCGCGCGAGGTCCGTGGATCCTCGACCCTGCTGAGGCCCGCATATCGCCGCGCGCCCTCGTCCCCGACGAGCACGTACGGCCAGACTTCGAGCGGCCCCTCCCCGCGCGGCTTGAGTCCCGCTTCCCGGAAATGCGCCGCCGCCACCTGGAGCAGCTCGCGTGGCGGCGCCACCGCCGTCGCCACCGGATCGTGCATCCCGGGCAGCCCGCCGTCGGGCAGCAACAGGCGCTGGAGAAACCCCGCCATGGTGCGGACCTTCTTCTCCACCCACGGCGGCACTTCCTCGCCGGCGGCGTACATGATGCTCAGCGCCTCGAGGTAGTCTCCGAGCACGAGGGCATGGCGCATCGGACTGCGCTCGCAGTGTCCGCCATCCTCCAGGATCTGGTTGCGCAGCTCGGACCACAGGATATCGCGGCCGATGGCACGCCATCGCTGCGCCGCCTCGCCGTCGAAGTACCAGCCCGCGGCGAGCAACGCCCGCCCGTTCGCAATCAGATGATTGTCGGCACGATCGCGCTCGATGTTGCGTTCGAGAAAATGCACCTGCCGGTAGAGCGACCCGCGCAGCCGCACGGCGAACGGTTCGTCGGCCGCGAGCGCCGGCGCCAGCAGCTGCGTCGCATAGATCCAGTTGACGATCCGGCGCGACAGCGCGTAGGGCAGCCATCCCGCGCGCCCGGGGTGATTGTGTGCCATCCAGTCCCGCACGATACCGCGGAACACCGTGTACGGAACGCCGTCGGGCTCGGGCTCCTCGAGGCCCGCGAGGCCGACGTCGAGCAGGTAGTCGCCGCTCTGCAGCGCGCGGCGCCACTCGGCGGGCAGGTGCGAGGCCGCCCAATCGACCCGGTCGGTGAACACGACTTCGCGATCGAGCAGGACGAATCGGCCCCGGGAAAGGTGCTCGGTGCGCGCCCAGGCCGCCTCGAGCCGGGCCCCAAGCTTGACGCGATCCCGCAGACCCGAGACGCCGGGCAGCAGGGGTGGGCGGGCGCGTAAGCGCACGCGGCGCGCCGGCGCGAGAAAGAAGACCGCCTGCAGCGGATGGATCGTCCGCCGCTTGACCGCCGCCGCCGCGCGCGCACGCAGCAGCCGCCGTGGGTAAATGCGAAGCGTCTGGTAGTAGCGCTCGATGCTCTGCGCGATCGGCAGCCGCTCCACCCTTCCGCCCCCCTTCCTCCGTCCCCGCACACCGCCGCTGGCGCGCCGCCAGCGGGCCTGTCGGTGAGCAGTGCCTGCCGTGGTGAGAAGTGCCCGGCGAAGACCCGCAGCACCACGAACCCCGCCACCTATCCAACCGGGTGGCGAGCATTGTAGCTATTCGACCAAACCTGTCAACTTTTAAACCTCGCCGGACTCTGGTACCGGCTACCACACCCCGATGGATACCCGCTCACCCGAGCGCGCGCGTTTCACCCCGAACGAGCGCAGAGTTCTTCTCCTCACCGGGATCGCGCACGCCGCGACACACTATGCCGAGCTCATGTACCCGACGCTCGCCGTCGCCCTGACCGCCGAGACCGGCATCCCGCTCGATCGCGTGTTGCGCTGGAGCTTCGCGGGCTACCTGCTGTTCGGCGTGGGCTCGCTGCCGGCAGGCTATCTCGCCGATCGTTTCGGCGCGCGCCCGCTCCTCATCGCCTCGCTCACCGCCATGGGCCTGGCGTCCATCGCCGCCGGCTTCAGTAGCCCGGGGCTCGGGCTCGCCATCTGTCTCGGCGTGCTCGGCTGCGCGGGGAGCATCTATCACCCGGCCGGCATGGGGCTCATCTCGCACACCATCGCCGCCCGCGGGCGCGCGCTCGGCGTCAATGGCATCTACGGCAGCGCGGGCATTGCGCTGACGCCGCTCGTGACCGCGGCGCTCACCAGTCGCTTCGGCTGGCAGGGAGCGCTACGGTTGAGCGGCGCCGCGCTGCTCGCGGCTGCCGGGGCGCTCGCCAGCCTGCGTATCCAGGAGCCTCGTGGGCAGCGAGGGGATGGCGGCGGGGCGCACAATGGCCCCCTCATCCATAGCCGAGCGGGTTTCGTGCTGCTCTGCACCTGCGCCATGCTCGCCGGCATCAGCTACCGCGGCAACACGCTGGCGCAGCCGCCGTACTTCGCCGAGCATGTCTCGGTAATGGGCTACGGCACCGCCACGTCGCTCGCCCTTCTGCTCGGCATCGTGGGGCAGTACGTCGGCGGCATCGTCGCCGATCGCTACGAGCTCCGGCGGTCGTACTTCCTCTTCCACCTTGCGAGCCTGCCCGCGCTCCTGGCGATGACGATGCTCACCAATCTCCCGCTGATCGGCGCCGCGGGGCTGTTCACCTTCTTCAGCCTCGGCATGCAGCCGATCGAGAACAGCCTCTTCGCGGCGCTCACGCCGCCGCACTGGCGCTCGACCGGCTACGGCATCAAGTTCGTCCTCACCTTCGGCGTGGGCTCCACGGCCGTGTGGCTCGTCAGCGCCATCGAGGACGCCTTCGGGCTGCGCGCCGTGCTCCTGGCGCTGGGGGGAGTGATCGGGCTGCTGCTGACAGCGATCGCCGTGTTCGCCGCCTCCGCCGGCCTGCGCGCCGGCGTGCGCCATCTCCCGGCCACGGCAGGTCCGGGCATCTGACCCGCTCACCACGGTCTAGAATTGGTCCGGGAAATCGCTCCGGTCGGGGCGCGATCCGCCCGCAGGCTGCGCGCCGAGAATGAGGCGGGCTAGGAGAACCGGGCGCGCAGCGCGAGCCAGATTCCGAGGATCACGATAGCGACCAGCAATCCGGCCACCACGCGCGGCGGCGTCCGCCGGGCCCCGCGAGCCCGCGCCACCATGAGATAGACGCCGTTACGCGTGCGCCGGGCCTCCGCCACGACCATGCCGCCGCGCGTGCGGCGGCCGCTCGTCCGCCACGTGCCCCCCTGGCGCCACAGGACGTCGCTCGCACCAGCGTCGCCGAGCGCCAGTGCCCGGCCAGCCGAAAGAAACAGGTCGAACACGAACGCCCATGCCGCGTGGCGCGGCACGGCCGCCTGAGGGCGAACATTGGATGCGACCGTCGAGGTAGCGCGATCCTCTCCGGAACCCCACCGCATACCACACCGCTCCCACGTCCTGCGTCCGCGGCGCTCACAGCCGCGCCGCAGCCCCGGGCCCGCCAACCCGTCCGAGGTCCGGGAGCCAGGATCACGGCGCCACGGCACTCGCGGATGCTACTGGCGTTCTATGAAGTAAAGTCCGAACCTTGTCAAGTCGATGATACGCAAAGCCCCGCAGCAGTACACCTCCGGCGCCTCTCGGCGGTCTTCGTGCTATGGTAGGAAGCGCCCGGCCTTGCCCGGCGCAGCGGGGGATCGGCGGGATATCCGGGATATACGATGGATGCGATCGCGACGGTGGGGCTATGCGCATCGTGTGTTCACGCGCATCGCATCGTCACGAAGAAGGGGGCCTCGTTCTGGCAGTGCCGGCGCGGTCTCACCGATCCCCGATTCCCACGCTACCCGCGGCTGCCGGTCGAGACCTGCCGGGGCTTCGAGCCGATGCCGCCCGATTCAGGTAGGGAGGCTGGCAGCGATGGCGCGCAGGCGTAGGCGCACCAGCGTCGCCACCGAGTCCATCCCGAGCTTCGTCATCAAGCGGGCGCGGTGCACCTCGACCGTGCGCGGGCTCACTCCGAGCTCCGTGGCGGTCTCCTTGTTGCTCTTGCCGGCGACGACCAGATCCATGATCTCGGTTTCGCGCGCCGTCAGCGACGACAGCCGCCCGACGAAGAGCGCGAGCTCCGTTTTCTCCGCCGCTGCGGCCTGATCCCGGGCGAGCCCCTCCCGAACCAGCGCCAGCAGTTGTGCGTCGCTGAACGGCTTCTCGATGAAGTGCAGCGCCCCCGCCTTGCAGGCGCGCACCGCCAGCGGGATGTCGCCGTGGGCGGTGATGAAGACGATTGGAATGGACACCCCGCGCACGGCCAGCTCGCGCTGGAGCGCGAGGCCGCTCATTCCGGGCATCTTCACATCCAGCACGAGGCACCCGCCCCAGGACGTGTTGAACTTGTCGAGGAACTCCTCGGCCGACTCGTAGGTCTCGACCGGCAAGGCGACCGATTCGAGCAGGAAACGCAGCGACTCCCGTATGGCAGGATCGTCATCGACGACGAACACCGTCCCCGTGCTGACCATCATGCGGCCTCCTTTGAGCAGATTCCGGGCAAGGTGAAGCCCACGGTCGTACCGCCCTCGGCGTGCGACGTTGCCCAGATGCGCCCGCCGTGCGCCTCGACGATCGAGCGACTGATCGCGAGCCCCATGCCGAGGCCGTGGGCCTTGGTGGTGACGAACGGGTCGAACATCTCTTGTGCGAGCGTGGGAGAGAGCCCCTTGCCGCCGTCGCGGACCGTCACCTCGACGACGCCGTCGGCCCCCTGGGCGGTGGAGATCACGAGATCATCACCGTTCACGCGATGCTCCGTCATGGCCTCGATGCCGTTGTACACGAGATTGAGGATCACCTGCTCGAGCTGCACCGGATCGGCCTGCACGGACGGACGCGTCGCCGCGAGGGTACGCCGCAGCACGACGCGGCGCGCCTGCGCCTCCCCCTCGGCGAGCCGGGTTGCGTCCTCCACCAGGGCATTGAGATTGACCACCTCGCGGCAGGGCTCCCGCTTGCGCACGAACTCCCGCAGCCGCGCGATCACGGCGCGCGCGTGCATCGCCTGCTCCTTGATCCCCAGCACCGCAGGGAGCACCTCCGCCGTCGTCCCACTCCCACTCTCGAGGGACGTCAGACAGCCCGTGCTGTAGTTGACGATGGCCGTGAGCGGCTGGCTGATGTCGTGGGCGAGCGTCGTCGCCATCTCGTTGACCGTGGTGAGGCGCAGGACGTGCGCCAGCTCCGCCTGCCGGCGCCGCGCCGCTTCCTCGGCATGCTGCCGGGCGGTGATGTCGGTCGAGATACCGCAGGTCGCGTACGTCCTGCCCAGCTCGTCCGTAAGCGGGAACTTGACCGAGATGTAGGTATGCAGACCGTCCTCGTGCGGGGCCACCTCGTCGAACTCGAGGGGACAGGCATTGGCGATCACCTGCCGATCGTTGGCGCGGAAGACATCGGCCATGTGATGCGGGAAGAGATCGTAGTCGGTGCGGCCGATGGCGCCCGCCTTGCTGACGCCGAAGAGGGATTCGAAGCGACGGTTGATGAGCAGATAGCGTCCGTCGAGGTCCTTGACGTAGATGACCGAGGTGGTGTTGTCGAGGATCGCCTGGGCGCGCTCCTCGGTCGCGCGCAGCTCCCGGGTACGGGTGTCGATGCGCGTCTGGAGATCGCTGGTGTGCCGGCGGGTCTCCTCCTCGGCGCGCCGTGCTTCCTTCAGCCAACGCAGCAGCGCAACCGCCAGCGCGGACCACGCAATGAGCAGGGCGAGGAAGCCGGCGGCGGTGGCCGCGACGGCGAGACGGACGCTCCCCTGGATGCGACCGAGCTCGCCGGTGGCGCGCGGATCGAGGGCCGCCGTGGCGGCCGGATCATGCGGGCGCGCGAGCGCGCCACCCTTCACGCCGGTCGCGGCGTCGTAGGCCGACCAGAGGCCCCAACCAACCAGGGCTGAAACGGCTACGGTCGCGACCGGAGTGAGAAGCAGGAGTCGGCGAGAGTGTCTGGCGGACGTCTCCACCGCCACGCTGCGAACCATATCGGCCCCGTCGGCCCGCCTTCCGAGCCAGCACGCCCCTCCCCACCCCCCGCAAATGGACTAACTAGACCGGACCGCCTTGGGGAGTCAAGATGCGAAATGTCGGACGACACCGCCCCGACACAGCCCGACCCTGCCTGCCCTTTCGTTTCGCAATAGCTCCGGTGGCGCGGGGATACCGATCGGCCATCCCCTGATTCATCTGAGCCAGGATGCGCCGCCTTCGGGACTGGATGGCTCGTCGTCGCGAGCCCGCTTCGCAGAAGTGGCGCTCCGTGCTTCCGCTTGGCACGCGTATCGGCCCTGTCATATGCATTGCCGGGGGCCGAAAGCCGTGGTCGGAGCCCGTCAGGGGGGCGCGCGCGGCAGGTGGCGGCGAGCACCCGTAGTGGGGCGACGAGCGGATGATCAGCGGCAGACAAGGATTCACCAGCGAGGAAGCGGCGCGGCTGCTCAAGCTCAAGCCGCATCAGGTCGCCGATCTGGTCGACCGGGGGTTCCTCATCCCCTCGATCTGGCGCGGGCGCCGCGGACCCAAGGGCTCGCGGCTCTTCAGCCTGTTCGACCTGATCGCCATCCGCAGCGCCCACGAGCTCATTCGCATCGGCGTCGTCGGCGATCGCCTGCGCCGGGCGTGTCGCCGCCTGCGCGATCTCGAGCGCCGTAGCCTTCGGCGCGCGCTCCTCCTCGTGACCCACGCCGGCGAGGTGCTGCCCGTGCCCCACCGGTCGGAGCTGCTGGGTCTGCTACGACATCGACAGCGGCCCGTCGGCCACGTGGTGCTGGACGTCGAGCGCATCGTCGCGCAGGTGGAGAGGACCGTGGACCGGCGGGGGCGCTGAACGCCGGCGCCGGATCGCCACAGCCAAGGAGGACGTGCCGTGCACAGGATCGCAGTCATACCCGGCGACGGAACCGGGCCGGAGGTCACCGCGGAGGCCGTCAAGGTGCTCGCGGCCGCGGCGCGCGCGTGCGGCTTCAAACACGAATGCACCCAGTTCGACTTCGGCGGCGACCGCTATCTCGGCACCGGCGAGGTGCTCCCCGACGGCGCCGTCGAGGAGCTGCGGCGCTTCGACGCCATCCTGCTCGGGGCGATCGGCCATCCCGGCGTCAAGCCGGGGATCCTCGAGAAAGGGATTCTGCTGCGGTTGCGCTTCGAGCTCGACCTCTACATCAATCTGCGGCCGGTGAAGCTGTACCCGGGCGTGGAGACGCCGCTGCGCGACAAGGGCCCGCAGGACATCGACTTCGTCGTGGTGCGCGAGAACACCGAGGGTTTGTACGCGGGCTCCGGGGGCTTTCTGCGCAAAGGGACGCCCGACGAGATCGCCGTGCAGGAATCGGTCAACACCCGACACGGCGTGGAACGCTGCCTGCGCTACGCCTTCGAGTACACCCGCAAGCGCAACCGGCGAAAGACGCTCACCCTGTGCGGAAAGACCAACGTCCTCACGTACGCATTCGACCTCTGGGAGCGGGCGTTCCACGAGGTCGGCGCCGCGGACTACCCGGACATCAAGCGCGACTACGCGCACGTCGATGCCACGTGCATGTGGATGGTCAAGAATCCCGAATGGTTCGACGTCATCGTCACGGACAACATGTTCGGCGACATCATCACCGACCTCGGCGCCATGATTCAGGGTGGCATGGGAATCGCCGCCGGTGGGAACATTCATCCCGGCGCCGTCTCGATGTTCGAACCGATCGGCGGCTCGGCGCCGAAGTACACCGGGCAGAACGTCATCAACCCGATGGCGGCCATCGCCGCCTGCCAGATGATGCTCGAGCACCTCGGCGAGGCGGAGGCCGCGCGGCGGGTGGACGCCGCGATCGCCCACGTCGTGTCGAAGAAGCTGCAGTCGATGCAGGCGGGACGCATGGGCTACTCGACCGCCCAGGTCGGGGATCTGGTCGCCGCGGCCGTCACCTCTCCGCCGCGATGAGCCAAGCCGGTGGCCGTGGCCGTCAGCGCGTGGGTGGGATCGTAGCCTCGGTCGCGCCGTAGGCCGCCACGCGCTCGACCGGCAGGCCGGGCGCAGCCGCAGGCGCCAAGCGCGGGGCGATGCGGCGCATGAAGCGGTAGTCCACCGCGGTCGGGGCTGCCCACGGCCGGCCCGCCCGCACCATCGCCAGGGCCGTCTCCAGATCCGGCGCCAGCCGGCGCGCGATGAGCACCAGTGCGGCCACCGCCGGTGCGCGCCCCTTTCCCGACTCGCAGTGGATCACTGCCGCTCCGGGCACGCGCGCCACTTCGTCGAGCAGCGCGAGCAGCGCCTCGTCGTCCGCCGGCGCCGCGCCATCGAGCACCGGATGACAGCGATAGCCCGGGTGGGCGCGCACGCCCCACGGCTCGGAGAACTCGCAGGTGAGATCGACGATCAGCGTCGTCTCCGGCGGCAGATCGCCGAGGCGAAGGCGGCCGCCCACGTACACGCCCGGGACCACCCGGCTCAGCACCGGGAGACGCCGCCACCAGCGCATGAGGGCGCACGCGATGCGGAATGCCACGAGATAGGGCAGCAACAGCAGGCCGCGCCAGACCGAGAGCTTGCCGTCGCGCTTGCCGAAGATCTGGGGCACGTTGAACGCATAGGCGCCCGCGACGAGCGCGCAGGCGAGCGCGATCCACCACCACGTCACGACCGCCGGGAGCGACGATGCGCGTGCAGCGATGCCGGCCGAGATCGCGCCCGCGCTGCCGATTCCGAGGGCGAGACGTTGCGGCTTGGTCATCGGCGCGGCGGCCCCGGGCGCCCGGGAGGAAGCGCGCCGTGTCCTTACCACGCGCTGGGACGGGAATGAAGCTCGTCACCGCCGCCCATGAGGCGCCGCCGGCGGCGATTTACGGCCTCCGGATCCTGCCGGAGTCCGACGTCAGGATCGGCGCAACGACAGCCACAGGCGCAGCAGATGCCGCTTGCGCTCGGGCTCGGCGAAGTCGCGATACGCCGTACGGGCGTGCAGGACGACGTGATTGGACAGGAGCTGGATATCCCCGGGCTCGAACTGCATGTCGAGGTAGAGCTCGGGCGCGCCCGCGATCTCCTCGTAGAGATCGAGCAGCGCGCGCTCCTCCGGTGTGAACGGCGGCACCTCCGCATGGCGCACGGCGGAGCGGAAGTAGTCGCTATGATAAAACGTTCGCAGCGTGCCGCCGCCATGGCGGCACGGGGGCACCGGCACGTACGGCGCGCGGCCAGCCCCCCCCTCCTCGCGCGTGTCGAGGCAGAAGGGCTCGTAGAGCCGCGCCACCAGATCGGGGCGCCGGCGCAGGAGCTCGTTGTAGACGGCGACCGAGCTCACGATGCGACTCGCGCCGCCCGCGCGGGCCGTCCGCAGGCAGAGCAGCCCGACCACGTCGGCGAGATCGCAATGGTAGGCGATGTCGCCGGCCGTTCGATAGCGGCGGACGTAGGGCTGCGTCGGCTCCTCGCCCAGATCCGTCACGTGGCCGACGAGATCGCCGTCGGGGTTCTGCGCCCCCGGCTCTCCGAGATGCTGCCCGAGGCCCCAGAACACCAGGGCGGCATCGGCGTCGCCCCAGCGCGCGACCGGCAGCCCCCGCAGCAGCACGAAGCCGCGTCCGTTCGCCAGCTCGTCGGCCCACACCGCGGCGGCGGCGCCGAGCGTGGGCAGGGAAAAATCCTCGCGGCGCACGTCCGCCAGGCCGAGGCCGCGCGCGCGCACTGCCGCCCGCGCCGCGTCGAGCTCACCGATCTGGGCCGCTCGGAGCGGCACGATCCAGTCGTCCCGACGTCGCATGTCCTGGCCGCGCCATGCCGCCGCCACGTCGAGGGGCGTTCGCAGGACGTCGTCGTGCAGCCGATCGAAGTAGCGCAGCGCCTGCGCCGCAAAGCTGAGATGGTTGGGGGTCACGGCTTCGCTTCCGAGACGATCGGGTTGACTCGACGCGCAATCGTCGATGACAGGCGGGCGGCTGCCGCTTCCCGCCTGTCGATCCCCAATACGCCGACACCGGGGCGGCTGAAAAGAGGCGGATTTGTTCTTGGCAATGCGTCGCCCAGGGCAGATAATTGACCCTGCACGCCGAGCGGCGGGGGAGCCATGATCGGTCGCCAGGTGCTCACCGAGGAGGAAGCGTCGATCAACTATGTGTTGCGCCAGGTTCGCTGGCGCCGCACCGGCGCGTTGTCGTGGGAGGTGATCGACGCCGAATCGGGCGCCGCCGTGGCCACGGGGTTGGCCGACCGGGAGGAGGCGATCCGGTTCGTGCGCGCGTGGGAACGCCTCAACTTCCGTCTCGCCGGCGGCCTACCGGGCCACCGGCTCCCGCACTAGCGTCTCGTCCCAACCGACACGGGCGGCCTCGTCGCTGCGCCATCCCACGGGCCACATCCTCCCCGGCACGCCCCGCACCGTCAGCTGGCCTGGAACTTCGTCAGAAACGTTGCCCGGCTCACGCTCTCGAGCTCCTCGCCCGCGTCCTTGAGGGCTCGCAGAAATCCAGGTGCCGGATCGCCGCCCGAGGCGACAAGAAAGGTAGCTGGCAGCGGCTCCAGAGTTGCCAGCTGCGCCAACACGATTTGCGCGCCGTGCGGTGGCAAAGCGAGGTCGAGCACGACAACCTGCGGGCGCACCATCGGCAAGAGATCAACCGTCTGCCTCGAATCCCACGCGGTCGCAACCGACATGCCCTCACGCACGAGCGCCGCCCGCAGGCTGATGAACGCGTTCACGTTGTCGCCGGCCGCAAGGACCCGCGTCCCGCGCGAGGCGAACCCCCGTATCCACTCGAGCACGACGTCGACGTCGAGCGGCGCCCTGGCAGGCTCCAGCATGCCGATAGGCACGACCTCCTCGTGGCCGGGCGCGGCAAGACAGCCCCAGAAATCACTGGCGCACCCACACTCGCGAAGCGCCAGCATCACGTCGAGCGTCCCCGCTGTGGCGAGATTCGCAACGATTCCCGACGGGGTGAGACGCGCGATGCGCTCAGCCACGTCCCGGGTGGGGGGAATGATTTCCATGTCCAGTCGCCGGCTCGCTCCGGTCGGCCAGGCGGTGTCGTTGTCGAGGACCACGACGATAGACCGGAACATCCCCGGCGACTCGTCCGCACTCGCCAGGGCCTCCAGCGTCGCGACCTTGGCTTCATCGATTGATGGCGACCCGCTCACCGCGCCAGAGTCAGTGGCGCGCGCGCCAGTGAGCTCCGCCTCGAGCTCGTCGCACCGAGCCCGGGCGTCTCCGGCACCTCTCCGTGCCGCCTCGAGCCCGGCCGTCAGGCGCTCGATCTCCGCCGTCGCCGCCGCGCAAGCGGCCTCCTTCTCCTCCACCCGCAGCCGGATGTGCTGGATCTCCTCGCTCGCCTCGAACGCGAGCCGCCGCGCCTCCGCCAGCTCCGCCCGCACGGCTTCGGCCTCGGCCACGGCCGTCGTTCGCCGGCCTTCCGCCGCCTCCACCGCCTCACGCGCCTGGCGCAGCGCCTCGTTGCGGTCGGCGGCGCTGCTTGCCGCGACCCGATCGAGCTCCTCGCGCAGCCGGCGCTCCTCCCGTCG
>Ga0187893_10002347_pt1 | contig 41863 bp, 53 predicted proteins | sample MA1701074metaG_FD_139574 | JGI IMG/M metagenome (GOLD analysis project Ga0187893, IMG submission 139574) | White microbial mat communities from a basaltic lava cave in the Kipuka Kanohina Cave System on the Island of Hawaii, USA - MA170107-4 metaG ...
GACAACGTGTCGGTGACGGCCGAGCTGATCAGCCCGATCGCCATGGACCAGGGCCTGCGCTTCGCCGTGCGCGAGGGCGGCAAGACCGTCGGCTCCGGTGTCGTCTCCCAGATCCTGGCGTAACGACAGAACGAAAGAGACTGGATCAATTTTATGGTGAAGGTAGATCAGCGCATTCGGATCAGACTGAAGGGATTCGATTACCGGGTCCTCGATCAGTCGGTGGCCGAAATCGTGGAAACGGTCAGGCGGAGCGGCGCCAAGATTGCCGGGCCGATTCCCTTGCCGACGCGGATCGAAAAGTTCACGGTCCAGCGGTCCACGCACGTGGATAAGAAGTCGCGCGAGCAGTTCGAGATCAGAACGCACAAGCGGCTGCTCGACATCATGGAGCCGACGCCAGAGACGATGGACGCGCTGATGAAGTTGAGCCTGGCGGCCGGCGTGGATGTGGAGATCAAGCTCTAGCCGGTGAGTCTGGTGGACGCATGACGAACGGATTGCTTGGAAAAAAGCTTGGCATGACCCAGGTCTTCGACGACCAGGGCAGGATGGTGCCTGTCACCGTCATCGAGGCGGGACCATGTCGCGTATCCCAGGTCAAGACACGCGAGCGTGACGGCTACGAGGCCGTGCAGCTTGCGTTCGGGGAGACCAAGGAACGCAAGGTGACGAAGGCGCAGGTGGGACATTTGAAAAAGGCCGAAGTGGCTCCGAGTCGCTGGACCAAGGAATTCAAGAAACTCGGGGATGTGAAGGCCGGGCAGACCCTAAAGGCCGATGTGTTTCAAAAGGGTGAGTGGGTGGATGTCGAGGGCGTGTCGAAGGGCAAGGGCTTTCAGGGTGTCATGAAGCGCCATAACTACAGCGGCGGTCCCGAGACGCACGGACACATGTTCCATCGCGCGCCTGGCTCGATCGGCAGCAGCTCCTTCCCGTCCCGCGTGTGGAAGGGCAAATCGCTGCCGGGGCACATGGGCAGCGAGCGGGTCACGATCCAGCGGTTAAAAGTCATTGAAACGCGTCCGGATGAGAATCTGTTATTCGTGAGCGGAGCGGTGCCGGGAGCGCGTGGCGGGCTGCTCGTCGTCCGGAAATCCAAGAAGGCATAACATGGCAACGGTTGACGTCGTCGACGTGCATAAGCGGAAAGTGGGGTCGGTCGAACTGCGGGATGCCGTGTTCGGCGCAAAGCCCGAGCAATCGCTTGTCCATGAAGCGATCATCATGCAGCAGGCCTGCGAGCGCCAGGGATCCGCCTCCACGCTGCGGCGCGGCGAGGTCAGCGGATCTGGAAAGAAGCCCTGGAAGCAGAAGCATACGGGGCGCGCGCGTTCCGGGTCGATCCGGTCGCCGATCTGGCGGCATGGCGGATCGGTCTTCGGGCCCAAGCCGCGCAGCTATGCCTATGCGATTCCGAAGCAGAAGTATCGGGCGGCGTTGCAGAGCGCCCTGTCGGCCAAGTTGGCGGCCGGCAGCGTGGTGGTGCTGTCCGCGCTGACGCTGGCAGCGCCGAAAACGCGGTTGCTGGCCAAGACCCTGGCGCAGTTGGGGCTGACGTCCACGACGCTCATCGTGGCGGGGGCGGGCCATGCCGATCTCGAACGGGCCGCCGCCAATCTGTCCGGCGTCAAGTTGGTCGCGCCCGAGTCGGTCAATGTCTACGATGTACTGCGCCATGAGAAGCTGGTGATCCTGGAACGGGACGTGCCGCGCCTGCAGGAGGTCTGGGCATGACGCAGGGAATCCATACCGTGCTGGTCCGTCCGCTCCTGACGGAGAAGATGACCGCGTTGCGGGAAAGCTCGAACCAGATCGGGTTTCTCGTTCGCGCCGGCGCCAATCGCGTGCAAATCAAGCAGGCGATCGAATCGCTGCTGAAGGTCAAGGTCGAGCGCGTCAACGTGATGACCGTCAAGGGGAAGATCAAGCGGCTGGGGCGGTTTTCCGGCAAGCGGTCCGATTGGAAGAAGGCAATCGTCACGCTCAAGAAGGGCGAAAAGCTCGAACTCTACGAGAGCGCGTAAGGAATTAGGCGGCCATGGGATTGAAACTCTACAGACCAACGTCCCCGGGACGGCGCGGCATGTCGGCGGTGACGACCGAGGACCTGTCGAAGAAGCGGCCGGAAAAGAGCCTGACGGAGTTCCATCTCCGCACGGGCGGGCGGAACAACGACGGGCGGACGACGATCCGGTTCCGTGGAGGCGGGCATAAGCGCCTCTACCGGCGCATTGATTTCAAGCGCGACAAGGCGGATGTGCCGGCGCGCGTGGCCGCCATCGAGTACGACCCGAATCGGTCGGCCCGGATCGCGCTGCTCCATTATGCCGACGGAGAGAAGCGGTACATCCTGGCGCCGGTCGGGTTGGCGGTGAAGGATATGGTGCAGTCCGGTCCGACGGCGGAAGTGAAACCGGGCAACGCGCTGCCGCTCGACAACATGCCGCTGGGCACGACGATCCATAATATCGAGCTCAAACCCGGCAAGGGCGGCCAGTTGATCCGGAGCGCGGGAGGATTCGCGCAGGTGATGGGACGTGAAGGCCTCTACGTGCAGATCCGGTTGAAGTCCGGAGAAATGCGCCGTGTGCTGGGCGCGTGCCTGGCGACGGTCGGGCAGGTCGGCAACCTGGATCATGAAAACGAGTCGGTCGGGAAGGCCGGCCGGTCACGCTGGCGCGGCCGCATGCCGCACGTGCGTGGCGTGGTGATGAATCCGGTCGACCATCCGCACGGCGGCGGCGAAGGCAAGTCCGGGCAGGGCAATCCGCATCCGGTGTCGCCCTGGGGGCTGCCGACCAAGGGATACAAGACGAGAAACAACAAGGCGACCGACAAGTTCATCATCGCGCGTCGCAAAAAGGGCGTTCGCTAGTCGCAAGCGGAGAGGAACTCGATGCCAAGGTCAGTCAGCAAGGGCGCATTCGTCGACGAGCATCTGCTAAAGAAGGTCGAGCGGATGAATCAGGAGCGCGACCGGAAAATCATCAAGACGTGGTCGCGCCGCTCGACAGTCACGCCCGAAATGATCGGACACACGTTCGCGGTGCACAACGGAAAGAAGTTCATCCCGGTCTTCGTGACCGAAAACATGGTCGGTCACAAGCTGGGCGAGTTCGCGCCGACGCGTTTTTTCAGGGCCCACGGGGCGGTCAAGACGGAAAAGGCGGTTGCGCTGAAGTAGGCGGGAGGGGGCGATGGCTGAAGCGAAAGCGATGTTGCGATATGTCCGCATGGCGCCGCGCAAGGTCCGCGTGATGGCGGATATGATCCGCGGGCACCAGGTGCCGAAGGCGCTCGCCATGCTGAAGTACACTCCACGCGCGGCGGCCAAGGTGGTGGAAAAGGTGTTGCGTTCCGCCGTGGCCAACGCTGAGCAGAAGGAAATGGGTGACAGCGAGGGCATGTGGATCTCCGAGGCCTACGTCAACGGCGGGCCGGTGCTCAAGCGGTTCCGGTCGAGGTCGATGGGGCGGGCCAACAGCATCCATAAGCGGACCAGTCATATTACGATCGTCGTGGCGGCGCCCGAAACGGCCGCGGCGGGCAAATAGAGAGGCAGGCGCAGGATCTATGGGACAGAAAACGCATCCGATCGGCTACCGGCTGGGCGTCAACCGCACGTGGAATTCCAGGTGGTACGCGGAGAAGGATTTCGCCAAGCTGCTCCATCAGGATGTGAAGATCCGGAAGATGGTGAAGGAGAAACTCTTTCATGCCGGCATCGCCAAGGTGGAGATCGAGCGGTCGGGCGATCAAACCCGCGTCATCATCCATACCGCCCGTCCCGGCATCATCATCGGTCGGAAGGGCGCCGAGGTCGACAAGCTGAAGGCGACGCTCGAAAAGGAATACGGGAACCAGGTCTACATCACGGTCAAGGAAATCAAGAAGCCCGAACTGGACGCGCAGCTGGTGAGCGAGAATATCTCCGCGCAATTGGAGAAGCGTGTTGCGTTTCGCCGGGCCATGAAGCGCAGCATCGCGGCGGCGCTCCGGCTGGGCGCGCAGGGAATCCGGGTGTGCGTGGCCGGGCGGCTGGGCGGCAACGAAATTGCCAGGACGGAATGGTACCGGGAGGGGCGTGTGCCGCTGCATACGCTGCGGGCCGACATTGATTACGGATTTGCCGAGGCGCACACGACGATGGGACAGATCGGCGTCAAGACTTGGATCTATCGCGGCGAAGTGCAGCCGGCGCTGGCGGAGAAGGGCGAGTCAACGTTCGAGCGTCGGCAGGGCGGCTGAGGCGTAGGCGATGCTGGCACCGAAAAAAGTCAAGTTTCGGAAAATGCAAAAGGGCCGGATGTGCGGGAAGGCCTACCGCGGCGGATCGCTCACGCTGGGCGAGTTCGGCCTGAAGGCGCTGGAGCCCGGGTGGCTGACCAGCCGGCAGATTGAATCCGCCCGTATTGCCATCACGCGGTACGTGAAGCGTGGCGGGCAGGTCTGGACGAGGATTTTTCCGGACAAGCCCATCACCAAGAAGCCGGCCGAGACGCGCATGGGCAAGGGCAAGGGCAATCCGGAATACTGGGTGGCGGTCGTCAAGCCCGGGCGGGTGCTCTACGAGATGGACGGGGTCACTCCCGAGATCGCCAAGGAGGCGTTCCGGCTGGCGGCGTATAAGCTGCCGATTGCGACGAAGTTTGTGGCACGGGGACAATTTTAGCTGGGGCGAGAGGCGCACGAGTCTGTCATGGAAGTGAAGGAATTGCGAGATCTGACCGCCGCCGAGCTGGCGGAGAAGGAACAGCAGTTGGCGCAGGAGCTGTTCAATCTGCGTTTTCAGATGGCGGCGGGGCGGGTCGAGAATCCGATGAAGATCCGGCAGGCCCGGCGGGATCTGGCCAGGGTGAAGACGGTGCTGCGGCAGCAGGCGCTGGCCGCCAAACCGGCGGGCAAGAAACAGGCGGGATGAGGGATATGACGGACAGAAACGAAACGCAGCGGGAATGGGTCGGACAGGTCGTCAGCGACAAGATGGACAAGACGGTCGTGGTGGCCGTTTCTCGCGTGGTCCGGCATCCGTTCTACCGCAAGATTCTACGTCGCATCACGAAGCTGAAGGCGCACGACGAGAAGAACGAGTGCAAGGTGGGCGATCGTGTCAGGCTCATTGAGACCCGGCCGATCAGCAAGGACAAGCATTGGCGGGTGGCGCAGATCGTCGAGCGCGGGCGCGCCGAGTAGCCGGACGGAACGATGTCGCGGACATGAGCAAGGCATGATTCAAGACTATACATACATGGATGTGGCCGATAATTCGGGGGCCAAACGGGTGATGTGTTTCCACGTGCTGGGCGGCTCGAAGCGGCGCTACGGGTCGCTTGGCGATATCGTGGTGGTGGCGGTCAAGGAGGCCATTCCGCAGGCGACGGTGAAGAAGGGCGACGTGAGCAAGGCCGTAATCGTGCGCACAACCAAGGGCGTGCGGCGCGAGGACGGGTCCTACATCAAGTTCGACCGGAATGCCTGCGTGCTGATCAATGCGCAGGGAGAGCCGGTCGGAACCCGCATCTTCGGGCCGGTGGCGCGGGAGTTGCGCTGGAAGAAGTTCATGAAGATCATTTCCCTTGCTCCGGAAGTCCTGTAGGGGTCAGAGGCGACGTCATGAAGGCGAAATTGAAAAAAGGCGACACGGTGCTCGTGATCGCGGGGCGGGAACGGGGCAAGACCGGGAAAGTGCTGGCGGTGCATCCGGAGGAGAGCACGATCGTGGTCGAAAAGCTCAATATGATGAAACGGCACACCAAGCCGAACCAGAAGGTCCGGCAGGGCGGGATTCTCGAGCGCGAGGCTCCGATCTCGATTTCGAACGTGATGTACTACAGCGCGAATTTGCAAAAACGGGCCCGGGTTGGGTTCAAGGTGCTTGAAAATGGACAGTGCGTGCGAATCACCAAAAAAGATCAGGCTGTGATTGAGTAGGGACCGGATTGGCGATGATAAAAAGCGAAAAAGAAACGGCCCCTAAAAGCGGCGAGAGGAAGGCGGCTCATAAGAAGGAGGCGCCTGCGGCCCGCAAGGCCATGGAAGTCGATGAGGCCCCATCCGGGCCCAAGACTCCGCCCCGTTTAAAGGAGACCTATTTTCAGCAGATCGTGCCGGCCTTGATGAAGGAGTTCAGTTACAAGAATCCCATGCAGGTGCCCAGGCTGGAGCGCGTGATTTTGAACGTCGGCATGGGGGAGGCGATTCAAAACGTCAAGTTGCTCGAGAGTGCGGTGACGGAACTGGGCGTGATCACCGGGCAGCGGCCCGTCGTGACGAAGGCGAAAAAGGCGATCGCCGGCTTCAAGCTCCGCCAGGGCATGCCGATCGGAGCGAAGGTCACGCTGCGGAGCGATCGCATGTATGAATTCGTGGACCGGCTGGTGTCTATCGCGCTGCCCCGGATCCGGGATTTCAAGGGCGTGTCGCCCAAGGCCTTCGACGGGCGTGGAAATTACACCCTGGGCTTGAAAGAGCAATTGATTTTCCCCGAGATCCAGTATGACAGCGTGGCGTCGATTCACGGCATGGACATCACCTTCGTGACGTCGGCGGGCACGAATGACGAAGGGAAGGCCCTGTTGCGCCATCTCGGCATGCCATTTAGAACCTGAGGCGGAGGAAACCGTTCGTGTCACGAAAAGCATTACGACTCAAGGCTGCGACGAAGCAGAAGTTTTCAACACGGCAGTATAACCGGTGTCCCATGTGCGGCCGCGTGCGCGGGTTTCTGCGGCGGTTTCGCATGTGCAGAATTTGTTTCCGCTTTCTCAGCCTGAAGGGGGACATCCCAGGCATCACGAAGGCGAGCTGGTAGGTCGAGGGAGCACGTATGGTCACGGATCCGATCGCAGATCTTCTTGTCAGGATTCAGAACGCCGCCCGGCGGGGGCAGGAGACGGTGTCCATGCCGGCGTCCAAGTTGAAGGGCGAGATTCTCCGGGTACTCAAGGCCGAGGGGTTTATCGGCGCCTATGAAAAGTCCGAAGCAGCCGGACACCCGACGCTGAAGGTGCAGTTGCGCTACATCAACGACGGACAGCCGGTCATCACGGGGATGCGCCGGATCAGTCGGCCCGGCAAGCGGGTGTACGTCGGCAAGCATGAGATGCCGAAAATCATGGCGGGCATGGGGTTGGCGATCGTGTCGAACTCGAAGGGCGTGATGACCGACCAGGCGTCGCGACGGGCCAATCTGGGCGGAGAAGTGCTCTGCCACATCTGGTAAACGGGGCAGGTTCACGATGTCACGAATTGGAAGAAAAATCATCGCCGTGCCGCCCAAGGTGGAAGTGTCAGTGGCCAATCAGGTGGTGTCGGTAAAGGGTCCGCTGGGACAGCTCCAGTGGCCGCTGAAGTCCGGCATTTCCGTGGAATTGTCCGGCGGGAACGTGCAGGTGAACCGTACCGGGAACGCGCCTGAGACGCGCGCCCTGCATGGACTGGTCCGGGCCGAGTTGAATAACATGATCGACGGGGTGACGAAGGGGTACGAGAAGACGCTCGAAATGACGGGAGTCGGCTACAAGGCGCAATTGCAGGGGCAGAACCTGCAATTGAGCGTCGGCTACAACCAGCCGGTCTCGTTTGCGGTGCCGAATGGTATCGACGTCAAGGTCGACAAGCAGACCATCATCCTGTTGAAGGGCATCGACAAGCGCTTGGTCGGCCAGACGGCTGCCAATGTGCGGGCCATCAAGCCGCCCGACGTGTACAAGCAGAAGGGTATCCGTTACTCGGGCGAAGTCCTTCGCAAGAAGGAAGGCAAGACCGGGAAGTAGGTGGGCATGCGTATTGCTGAAAAAGCGGAAAAACTTGAACGGCGGCGTCAGCGGGTCCGCCAGCGGGTGTTCGGCACCCCGGCCCGGCCGCGTCTGAGCGTCTTCCGGAGCAAAAGCCACATCTATGCCCAGATCATCGACGATACGCGCGGGCATACGCTGGTGGCCGCGTCCACGCTCGATCCCGAGTTGAAGAAAGCGGCGCAGGCGAAAAGCCCGATCGACGTGGCCAAGGAAGTCGGCAAGCTCATTGCCAGTCGCGCCAAGGCGGCAAAAGTGGGCCCTGTGGTGTTTGATCGCGGAGGCCGGCTCTACCATGGCCGCATCAAGGCCCTAGCGGAAGCCTCGCGCGAAAGCGGGCTGCAGTTTTAACCGTCGCGAGAAGAAGGAGAGCGAGCGCGTGCGAGTCAATCCAGATGAATTGAGTCTCAAGGACAAGGTGGTGTTCATCAACCGTGTCGCCAAGGTGGTCAAGGGCGGAAAGCGGTTTAATTTCTGCGCGCTCGTGGTGGTGGGGGACGGATTGGGTTGGGTGGGAATTGGAAAGGGCAAGGCGGCAGAAGTGCCCGCATCCATTTCGAAAGCGGTCGAGCAGGCGAAAAAAAATCTCGTCCAGATTCCGTTGAAGGGGGAGACCATCCCGCACGAGGTGCACGGCACCTACTGCGGCGAGCACGTCATGCTCAAGCCGGCCTCGGCGGGAACGGGCATCATCGCGGGCGGAGCCGTCCGGGCCGTTGTGGAACTGGCGGGCGTGCACAACATCGTGGCAAAAACCCTCGGCCGCGGCAATCCGTTCAATACGGTCAAGGCCACACTGGAAGGGTTGCGCCAGCTCAGAGATCCCGAGACGGTGGTGCGGGTCAGAATGGGCGGGCTTGAGAAGGTCGGATAAAGGGAACATGGCGAAGAGCGTGGTGGCAACCAAAAATCTCTCGATTACGCTCAAGCGCAGTCCGATCGGGACTTCGTACCGGCATCGCCTGGTCCTGCAGGGTCTCGGCCTTCGGAAGCCCCACCAGACGGTCGTGCGTCCGGATACGCCGCAGGTTCGTGGATTGGTCGGCAAAGTCTCTTATTTGCTGGAAGTAAAGGCCCAATGAAATTGCACATGCTGGCTCCGTCGGTCGGAGCCAAAAAAAATCCAAAGCGCATCGGGAGGGGACCGGGGTCCGGACACGGAAAGACCGCGACCAAGGGACACAAGGGCATCAAGGCGCGATCCGGAGGAGGCAAGCGGCCGGGCTTTGAAGGCGGGCAGATGCCGCTGATCCGCCGCCTGCCGAAATACGGGTTCCGCTATCCGTTTCGCACGGAATACGCCGTCATCAATCTGAAGTCCCTGGTGACGCTGGGCACGGTGGACCAGATCACGCCGAGCGTCCTGGCGGGAGCCGGGCTGATCAAGAAGAAGACCCAGTTGGTGAAAATCCTCGGCACCGGCGATCTTGGCCGGCCCGTGACGATCCAGGCCCATAAGTTCAGCAAATCGGCGTTGGAGAAGATTCAGGCAGCCGGCGGTCGGGCTGAGGTCATCAGCAGTGTTTGAGCGGCTCCTCACGAGTTTTCAGAACATCTTTAAAATTCCGGAGCTGCGCACGCGGGTTCTGTTCACACTGACCATGCTGGCCGTGTATCGGGTCGGCGCGCACATTCCGACGCCGGGCATCAACGGAGAGTCGTTATCGAAGTTTCTTCAAGAGCAGGGCGGGGCGCTCCTCGGATTTCTGGATATTTTCTCCGGAGGATCGCTGTCCCGGCTGACGATCTTTGCGCTGGGCATCATGCCCTACATCAGCGCGTCGATCATTCTGCAGCTCCTGACGGTCGTCATTCCGCATCTGTCGAAGCTGGCCAAGGAGGGCGAGCGCGGGCGGAAGAAGATCATTCAGTACACGCGCTACGGCACGATCGTTATCGCGCTGATTCAGGGATTCGGGATCGCGATCGGGCTGGAGCAGATGAAGGGCGGGGAGTTCGTCATGAATGCGGGGTGGCCCTTCCGCTTCATGACGGTGATCACGCTGACAGCCGGCACCGCGTTTCTGATGTGGCTGGGCGAGCAGATCACCGAGCGGGGGATCGGCAACGGCATCTCGCTGATCATTTTTTCGGGGATCGTGGCGCGGCTGCCGAGTGCGGTGGCGCAGACGTTCGATTTGTATCGGGTCGGGCAGCTCAGCTTCGTGCTGCTGGCGGTGCTGACGGCTGTGATGCTGGGGGTGGTGGCGGCCATCGTCTTTTTGGAGAGCGGCCGCAGAAAAATCCCCGTGCAATATGCGAAGCGGGTGGTCGGGCGGCGGGTCTACGGTGGACAGAGCACGCACATTCCGCTCAAGATCAATACGGCCGGCGTGATCCCGCCCATCTTTGCGTCGTCGATCATCGCATTCCCGGCGACCATTGCGGGGTTTATTCAGTATCCGTGGGTGAAGTCGATCGGCGAGCAACTGGCGCCGGGATCCGTGTTGTATACCCTGCTGTACGTCGGGCTGATCGTCTTTTTCTGTTTTTTTTATACGGCGGTGGTGCTCAACCCGGTGGATATGGCGGAGAACATGAAGAAGTACGGAGGGTTTATCCCGGGGATCCGTCCCGGGCAGCGCACCTCCGACTATGTCTATAACGTGCTCACCCGGGTCACGTTCGTCGGCGCGGTGTATCTGGCGGTCGTGTGCGTGATCCCCGAACTGCTGATTTACAAGCTCAATGTGCCGTTTTATTTCGGCGGGACGTCGCTCTTGATTGTCATCGGTGTCGGATTGGATACGGCGCAGCAGATTGAATCGCACATGCTGATGCGCAATTACGAAGGGTTTCTCGAGACGGGATCGTTGAAGGGGCGGAGCGGCTGAGGTTTCTCGATGCGGTTGATTTTTCTGGGCGCGCCGGGTGTGGGGAAGGGAACGCAGGCGGATTTGATCGCCGCAAAGTTCGGGCGTCCCAAGATTTCGACCGGAGACATTCTTCGGGAAGCGGTCCGCAACAAGACGCCGATGGGAGTGCAGGCGAAGGCTTGCATGGACCAGGGGCAGTTGGTCCCGGACTCGGTGGTCGTCGGGATCGTCAAGGACAAGCTGGCCGAGCCGTCCTGTTCGAAGGGGTTTTTGCTGGACGGGTTTCCCCGGACCGTTCCGCAGGCGGAGGAGCTGGCGGCCATGCTGAAGGCCAGGGGGCTGCAGCTCGACCGGGTGATCAACGTGTCGGTGCCGCGGGAGGATATCGTGCGGCGCCTCACCGGACGGCGGAGCTGTCCCAAGTGCCAGGCGGTGTTTCATGTGGAGTTCACGCCGCCGAAGAAGGCCGGGATATGCGATCGCTGCGGGAGCGAGTTGATGCAGCGCAGCGACGACAAGCGGGAGACGGTCGAGAATCGGCTGGCGGTTTACGAAGGGCAAACAGCGCCGCTGATCGCCTATTACCGGCAGCGCGGGTTGCTATCTGATATTGACGGTTCAGGGAAGGTGGAGCAGGTGCAGCAGCGGGTGGTGGAGCTCATGGCGACCAATGGCCTGGCATGATTATTCTCAAGACGCCAGAGGAAATCGAAATCATGGCCAGGGCCTCGAAGTTGGTGGCCGAAACGCTGCAGTTTCTGAAGCCGCATGTGCGGCCAGGGGTGGCCACCGATGAGTTGGATCGTCTGGCGGAGGAATTTATCCGCTCTCGGGGCGGCAAGCCGGCATTCAAAGGATACCGGAGCTATCCGAAGACTCTGTGCATCTCGGTGAACGATCAGGTTGTCCACGGCATTCCGTCGAAACGGATTTTGAAAGAGGGTGACATCGTCGGGTTGGATCTGGGCGCGATTGTGGAAGGGTTCTACGGTGATTCGGCCATGACGCTTCCGGTCGGGACGATCAACCCGAAGGCGGCCGAGTTGCTGCGCGTGACCGAAGCCGCGCTCTATGCCGGGATCGAGCAGGCGGTGGTTGGCAACCGCTTGTCCGATATTTCCCATGCGGTGCAGGAACGGGCGGAGTCGGCGGGCTTTTCGGTCGTGACGGATTTCGTGGGGCATGGCATCGGACGCCAGCTGCACGAGGAACCGCAGGTGCCGAATTACGGGAAGCCAGGGCAGGGACCGCGGTTGCAGGCCGGGATGGTGCTGGCGATTGAGCCGATGGTGAACATGGGGAGGAGCGATGTGCGGGTGCTGGATGATCAATGGACGGCCGTCACGAAGGACGGCAGTCTCTCGGCGCACTTCGAGCATACGATTGCGATTCAGCCGAGCGGCCCTCCGCGCATCTTGAGCAAACTCTAGGAGACGAGCAGCGGCGGATGTCCAAGGAAGATGTCATCGAAGCGCAGGGGAGTGTGACGGAAACGCTGCCGAACGCGATGTTTCGTGTGAAGTTGGACAATGGGCACATCATACTGGCGCATATATCAGGCAAGATGCGGATGCACTTCATCCGGATTCTGCCTGGCGACAAGGTGACGGTGGAGTTGTCACCCTACGATCTGACGCGGGGCCGCATCACCTATCGGTTCAAATAAGGTCCAATAAGGAATGTTATGAAAGTGAAATCGTCGGTCAAACCGATTTGTTCCAAGTGCCGGGTGGTTCGCCGCCGGGGCGTCGTGCGCGTCCTGTGCGAGAATCCCCGTCACAAGCAGCGGCAGGGGTAAGCGGTTACAGCAGGGTTGGTGAGGAGGACGTATGGCTCGTATTGCCGGAATCGATCTGCCGCGTGAGAAGCGGGCGGACATCGGGTTGACCTACATCTTTGGAATCGGTCGTGCCATGGCCGCGCAGATTTTGAAAAAAGCCGGTGTGGATGGCGCCATCCGCGTGAAGGATCTGACCGAAGACCAGATCGTGAAGCTGCGCGAGGTGATCGACCGGGATCATGAGGTGGAGGGCGACCTGCGGCGGGAAGTTTCAATGAGCATCAAGCGGCTGGTCGATATCGGGACCTACCGAGGACTCCGCCACCGCAAGGGATTGCCGGTTCGCGGGCAGCGTACGCGCACCAATGCGCGGACCCGGAAGGGACGTCAGAAAACTGCGGGGACCATACGGAAGCCGGCGGCGGCTCCTCCGAAAGCATCTTAGTTAACCGCGTAGCAGGAGCGTGTGATTTTATGAGCGTGAAGAAGGGCAAGAAGAAAGAACGCAAGATCGTCCAGAGCGGAATCGCGCACGTCCAGGCGTCGTTCAACAATACGATCGTGACGATCACCGACATGGGCGGCAATGCGATCGTGTGGGCCAGTTCCGGCAACCAGGGGTTCAAGGGCTCGAGGAAAAGCACGCCGTTTGCCGCGCAGCGGGCCGGCGAGATGGCCGCGCGGAAGGCGATGGAGCACGGCATGCGGCAGATCGATGTCTATGTCAACGGGCCGGGGTCCGGGCGGGAGTCAGCCATTCGATCGTTGCAGGCGGCGGGGTTGCGGATCAATCTGATCCGTGACGTGACGCCGATTCCCCACAACGGCTGCCGGCCGCCCAAACGGAGGAGAGTCTAATGGCAAAATATCGAGGTCCCGTCTGCCGGCTGTGCCGCCGGGAAGGCGTGAAGCTGTTTCTGAAGGGCTCCCGTTGCATGACGGAAAAGTGCGCGATCGAGCGGCGCAGCTATCCGCCCGGCCAGCATGGGCAGGGGCGCCAGCGCGTCTCGGAATACAGCGCCCAGTTGCGGGAGAAGCAGAAACTCAGGCGCATCTACGGATTGCAGGAACGGCAGTTCCGCGGCATTTTCGGGAAGGCGGAGCGGCATGAAGGCATCACGGGCGAGCATCTGCTCAGGCTGCTGGAGTGCCGGCTCGACAACGTGGTCTACCGCCTCGGCTTTGCCTGTTCCAGGCGGGAGGCGAGACAGCTGGTGAACCACGGGCACTTTCTCGTGAACGGGAGAAAGACCGATGTGCCGGCCTATCACGTGAAGGTCGGGGACGTGATTGAAGTACGGCAGCGCAGCCGGACCGTGGGCGCCATCGTGTCCGCGCTGGATGCGGTGGAGTCGCGCGGAGTGACGGCCTGGCTGGAGTTGAACCGGGAGGCCTTCAAGGGGACGGTGAAAGCGGTGCCCACGAAGGATGAAATCGCGTTGCCGGTCAACGAGCAGATGGTGGTCGAGCTCTACTCGCGATAAAGAGCGGCCACATCGTGGCCGTTCGGCAGGACGGACTAAGGCGAAGAGGAACCCATGATTAAATCGATGAAAGACTTTCAGATCCCGATGCGGGTGGAGACCGAAAAGGAAATCCCCTCCGAGAACTATGCGCGGTTCATGACTGAGGCGTTCGAGCGAGGATTCGGCACGACGGTGGGGAATTCCCTGCGGCGCGTGCTGCTGTCCTCGCTGACCGGCGCGGCCGTGACGACGGTCAAGATCGAGGGAGTCCTGCATGAGTTTTCGACCGTGCCCGGCGTGACGGAGGATGTCACCAGCATCGTCCTGAACGTGAAGAGCCTCAGGCTCAAGCTGCATACCGACAAGCCCAAGACGATCCGGCTGAGGAAAAAGGGGCCGGGAGAAGCCAAGGCATCCGACATCCAGCACGATGCGGATGTGACGGTGCTCAACAAGAACCTGCACATTGCCACGCTGGACAAGGAAGCCACGTTGGACATGGAAATGGTCGTGAAGCCCGGGCGCGGGTACGTGCCTGCGGAGCGGAACAAGGAAGAGGGGCTGCCGATCGGAGTGATCCCGGTGGATTCGATTTTCTCCCCCGTCACGCGCGCGAATTTCCACGTGGAGAACGCGCGGGTCGGCCGGGTCACCGATTACGACAAGCTGATGCTGGAAGTCTGGACGGACGGCAGCATCACGCCGCGGGATGCGGTTTCGTCGGCGGCGCTCATCCTGCGCGACCACCTGGACATTTTCATCCATCCCGACCAGTTGGGCGAGACGAAGCCCGAAGCCCGACGGGAGGAGGAACGCCGGGAGATCAATAAGAATCTCTTCCGGAGCGTCAACGAACTCGAATTGTCGGTGCGGGCCGCGAACTGCCTCAAGAACGCGAATATCAAGACCATCGCCGACCTGGTGCAGAAGACGGAGATGGAGATGCTGAAGACGAAGAACTTTGGCAAGAAATCGCTGAACGAGATCAAGGAAATTCTGGCTGAAATGGGGCTTGGCCTCGGCATGAAACTGGATGCGCTTCCGTCGTCCGACGGCGGCGCCAAACGCGACGCTTAACGGAGAGGATACCTGTGCGCCACGCAAAAAAAGGCAGACAGCTCAGCCGCAAGTCCAAGCACCGGTGGGCGCTGTTCAGAAATCTCGTCACGTCCCTGCTGGACTGCGAACGGATTGAAACGACGGAACAGAAGGCCAAGGAAATCCGCGGGTACGCGGACCGCATGATTACGCTGGGCAAGCAGGGCGACCTGGATGCCCGCCGCCAGGCGCTCCGCTTCATCCGCAACAAGTCCGTGGTCTCGAAGCTGTTCAGCGACGTGGCGGGCCGGTTTCGTGACCGCAACGGCGGCTACACGAGAATGATCCGGACGCGCAGACGGGTCGGCGATGCCGCCTCGATGGTCGCGATTGAGCTGGTGGCGAGGGGCAGCGAGGCCGCGCCAAAACAGTCCGGCCAGCCGACGGGCGGGAAGACGGGACCGGCCGAGCCGAGGTCCTAGCCGTCTGCGTAGATCGATTGGGTCTTTCACGTGGCATCGTTCGCGTGCTCGTTGATGTCGTTCCTCCAACGGGCTTTTCTTGCCTGATCGTTCCTGCAGTGCTGTAGTCGATCGGATGCGACCACCCTCCGGACGGCGCGGTTTACTTGCCTGTGACCCTATGCTACTATCGTGCCAGCAGCCCTTATTTTTCTAAGCAGTTGATTTGGGGCTCTTATGTGGAGTCGTTATATTCGAGGCGCACTCCTCGTCCTCAGCGGGATTCTGACAATTTTCCTTGTGTACCTTCTCACCAGCCAAGTTGAATCAGAGCAGGTGCCGGCGGGGCCGGTCCCAAGCCAGCTTGAGCGTGCCGATGCAGGGATTGATCATTTTACCTTCACCCAATCCCGGTCGGGGACCGTTCAATGGCAGGTCGAGGCGCAACATGCGCGCCTGTTCGAGACGGAAAATCGCGCAGCGTTGGAAAATGTGCGGGTGACTTTGCATGGCCCGACAGGCCGTGAACTGCAGTTGGAAGGCGATGAAGGAACCATCGATACGGCCAAGAAGAACTTCGTTCTGACAAAACGGACAGGCACCATCGTTGTTCGGCTTGAAAATGGTTACACGATCCATACCAATCATCTCGCCTGGACGGACGCGCGCCGTGAAGTCACCACCGCCGATGCGGTCATGATTACCGGCAACGGGTTGGAAGTGACGGGGCGAGGACTCATCGGCAAACTCGATGTCGAGGAATTCCAAATTTTGGAAGATGTGCATGTGGCGATTGTGCAGTAGCCTGGTGTGCGCGGTCGGGATTCTTGCGGCCGCTGCCTACGCAGCAGATACGGCTGCGCCTATTGCCGGGGGGCCGTCTGCAAACGGCCGCACTGACATTACGGCCAAGAAAATCACCATGCGCAATCAGGAGAACAAGGCGATTTTTGAAGGCGATGTCGTCCTGAAAAAGGGCGTGCTGGTCGTCCATTCGGACGTGATGGTGGTGTTTTTGAAGCCCAACGATTCCAAGGCGGTCGAAGCGGCGCCGAAGGCGCCCAAGAAGGGCTCGGAGGAGCTGCCGACGATCTCCAATCGCACCGTGAGCATGATTGAAGCAACCGGGCAGGTGAAAATCGAAAAGGCCGACGGGCGGGCCACCAGCCGCAAGGCGGTCTACAACGAAGACAAGCGGATCATCACTCTGACCGGTGATCCGGTGGCCTGGCAGCATGGGACCTGCGTGTCGGGAAAAAAAATCGTCATGTACTTGGATGATGACCGGACCATTGTGGAGGGCGGGTCGCGCGTCATGATCGAGCCTGAAACGGGAGGCCCTGCGCCGGCCGTGTGCGCGAAGTAGGCGGGGCATGGCGAGGCGGATGCGGACATGACATCGAACGGACAACGGTTTCAGGCTACCGGACTGACGAAGAGCTTTAAGGGGCGGACGGTCGTCAAGAGCGTCAGTGTGGAGGTCCGGGCCGGGGAAATCGTCGGTCTGCTGGGTCCCAACGGAGCCGGCAAGACGACGATCTTCGATATGATGGTCGGTCTGTGCCAGCCGGATGCCGGCTCGATCCTGTTGGACGGGGAGACCATCACGGATCTCCCGATGTACAAGCGGGCGCGCCACGGCATCGGCTATTTGCCGCAGGAGTCGTCCGTGTTCCGCCGGCTGTCGGTCGAGGAAAATATTCTCGCGATTCTCGAGATGATGCCGCTGTCCCCGCAGGAGCGGTCCGGCCGCGCGGAGACGCTGCTCAAGGAACTGGACCTGACCCACCTTCGTGAGAGCAAGGCCTACGCGCTCTCCGGAGGGGAACGCCGGCGCCTGGAAATCACCCGCGCGCTGGTCATGCAGCCGAAGTTCCTCCTGCTCGACGAGCCGTTTGCGGGCATTGATCCCATCGCGGTGGCCGACATCCAGCAGATCATCATCCGGTTGAAGGACAAGCAGATCGGGATTTTAATCACGGATCATAACGTGCAGGAAACCCTGTCCATTACCGATCGGGCCTATATCATCAACGAGGGCAGCATCCTGGAGTCCGGCGCGCCCGATGTGATCGTTCATAGCGCGACGGCGCGCGCCATTTACCTAGGCGAACGGTTCAAGCTGTGACGGCGCGGTTCGCGAGCGCGGCAGGCATTCCATGAAGATGCGGCTCGATCTTCGTCTCAGTCAGAAGCTCATCATGACGCCGCAGTTGCAGCAGGCGATCAAGCTGCTGCAACTCTCCCGCCTGGAACTGCAGCAGACGCTCTCGCAGCACCTGATGGAAAATCCGCTGCTGGAAGAAGTGCAGACCGATGCGGAGGCCGAAGAGCCGGAAGCGGCGGCGGCTGACGAGTGGGAGCAGAATCAACAGGGTGTGAGCGCGGCAGGCACGCAGGAGCCCGCCGAAGGCAGCAAACCGGAGGACACGGAAAAGCCGGATGAAATCTCCCAGGGAAGCTGGGACGACTACTTCGATGGCGATCGTATCGCCGGGGGGCGGGAGTCGTCCGCCGCGAACCAGGATGACCTGCCGTCCTACGAGCAGACGCTGGCCAAGCCGACGTCGCTGGAAGAGCATTTGTTGTGGCAACTGGCGCTGACGGAGATGTCGCCCCTCGAAAAGGCCATCGCCAGAACCATCATCGGCAACATCGACGACGACGGGTATCTGCGCACCTCGGTCGAGGACCTCGTGGCCGACACCAAGGAGCCGGCCGAGACGGTCGAGTCGGTCCTGCGGCAGGTGCAGTCGTTCGATCCGGCCGGCGTGGGAGCGCGGGATCTTCCCGAGTGCCTCCTGATCCAGCTCGGATTCCTCGATCGCAGCGCGATCGGCCCGGCGGCCAAGCGAGCGGGTGCGCTCAAGGGATCGCTCGTCGAGTCCATGGTGCGGTTCCACTTGAAGGATTTGGAAAAAAAGCAGTACGCCCGCGTGGCGAAGGCGCTGGACACCACGGTGGATGCGGTTGTCGAAGCGATGCACGTGATCGAGGGACTGGAGCCGAAACCGGGGCGTCCCTATTTCTCCGCGAACAATTTCGCCATCGTGCCGGATGTCTTTGTCGTCAAGAACGAAGGGGAGTGGACCGTCTTGCTGAACGACGACGGGCTGCCACGCCTGCGGATCAGCCCCTATTACAAGCAGATGATGGGGGGCAGCCTGAAAGAGGATTCAGAGGCCGCCAGGGTCTACATGGATGAGAAGTTTCGCGGGGCGCAGTGGCTGATCCGAAGCATCGAGCAGCGGAACAAGACCATCCTGAAAGTCGTCCGCAGCATCGTCAAATTCCAGGAGGCGTTCTTCGAGCAGGGCGTCGAGCATCTCAAGCCGCTGGTGCTCAAGCAGGTCGCGGAAGACATCGGCATGCATGAATCGACCATCAGCCGGGTCACCGCCAACAAGTACATGTATTGTCCGCAGGGCATGCTGGAGTTGAAGTTCTTTTTCAACACGGCCCTCCAGAGGACCGACCAGAGCCAAGATGCGCTTTCGTCGGTCACGGTCCGCGAGATGATCAAGAAGATGATTGCGGAAGAGGATCCCCGCCGGCCGCTCCGGGACGAGGAAATCGCCGAAAGACTGCAGAATCATCAGATCATCATTGCCCGCCGCACGGTGGCGAAATATCGCTCCGAAGTCAACATTCCTTCCGCCAGCCAGCGCAAACGGTTCTTTTGACCGCCGCGAAACGGCGGCTGTGGACGTGAGGTCGGCATGAAGGTGACGATCACCGGGCGCCATATGACGGTCACGCCGTCGCTGCGGCGTTATCTCGAGCAACGCGTGCAACGATTGGACCGGTATGGCGCGCGTCTCGACAGCGGCCAGTTTGTGCTGAGCGTCGAGAAATACCGCCATGCAGCCGAAGGCATTGTGGCGGTGGACGGACGAATGATCCAGGGCAAGGTGGCCACGCGCGAGATGTATGCCTCGATCGATCGGCTGCTGGAAAAGCTCGAACGTCAATTGGTCAAGAGCAAGGAGAAGCGGGCTGCGCGGAAACTGCGCAAGCGATCGTCGTCGGATCCGCGTGGCGCGGCGGCGCTCCCGGCATCTGGATCAGCGCTCGAAGTGATGAGGGTGGCTGCGCCGGTTCTGATGCAGGAAGAGGCGTTGAGCCGGATGGAAACACGACAAAGCCCGTTCCTCATCTTTCGAGATGCGGCGACCGGGCGTCTTCAAGCCGTGCAGCGGACCGAGGGAGGACGGATTGAATTGATCGATGCCGGTGCTCCATCCTCCGCCGAATGATCGCGCGGTGCTTTCGGGACGGGCGGCGTTGAGTCTGGCCACTAGGAGGGCGGGTGTGCGATGCCGTCATGAAGGCGATATTTCTTTCCGGGTGAGGCATTTCCGGTCCGTCTGCTCGACGTTGCTGCAAGTTTCAGAAAAAAAGTCGGCCGCGTTCAGAAAAATCAAAAACCCATCAGGCGAGCAGCTTTCCACTAGGTATGGTTGTCCTCCACGACCGACCTCCCACATATAGATCGTGGTTCGGGACAGCGATTTTCTCCTCTATCCATGCGGTGTTTCGCATTGTGGGCAATTTCGTATTTGTTTGACAGTGAGAATATATTGACTATACTTAGCCGCAATAATTAGAAAAGTCTGTTTTTAGAAATAGGTTGTGCATTGAAGGCGTTGTGATATGAAGAGCATGCAGGATACATCACGGAAGCGATATAAAACGATCGAAGTGTGCGAATTGTTCGATGTCTCGCGCGCGACGCTCTTTCGGTGGGAACGCGAGGGGCTGATTTCAGGGCCGTCGCGGGATTGGCGCAATTGGCGTCTCTACACGGCGCGGCACATTAAAGAGATCAAGCAAATCATTCGCACGCGAAAGTCCGGTCAGTAAGGGTTGACGATGAATCTGACGGGGCTCATGGCAACGTTGAAGGAATTCGCGACGATGGACGTCGATGCGCTGTTTGCTGCGAAGCAGCAGGTGGTGGGGCTGGACATCGGGTCCCGGGCGATCAAGCTGGTGCAGATCAAGGAGCTGAAGGGGAAATACATTCTCCAGAAATTCGGCATCAAGCAGTTGGAGCCGGAAGTTATCGTTGACGGAACGGTGATGGATGCGGGACGGGTGATCGACGCCATCAAGGAGTTGATCCAGGAGCAGGGCGTCAAGGTCAAGAATGTCGCGCTGTCCGTGTCGGGGCATGCCGTGATCGTCAAGAAGATCAATCTTCCTCAAACCCCTGACGATCAGATGGAGGCCAAGGTCAAGGAGGCTGCCGAGCAATACATTCCCTTCGACATCAATGAGGTCAATCTGGACTGGTTCGTGTTGAACCCGGAGGAGAAGACGGAGGACGGCCAGGCTCAGATGGGCGTGCTGCTGGTGGCGGCGAAGAAGGACAAGGTGAATGAATTGACGGAGATTGCGAGGGGCGCAGGATTAATCCCGAAGGTACTCGACGTCGATGCCTTTGCGATCGAGAATATGTACAGCATCAACTACGAGACCAAACCCGAGGAACTGACGGCGCTCGTCAATGTCGGGGCCAGTGTCATGAACGTCAATATCATCAAGGGCAATGTCTCCGTGTTCACCCGGGATATTGCGGTTGGCGGGCATCGCTACGCCGAGGCGCTGCAACGGGATCTGGGTGTCACGGCCGAGGAAGCGGAAGCAGCCCAGCAGGGCAAGCTGAAGGAAGGGCTCGATGCCACGACAGTAAAGGGCATCGTTGACGGCATCAATGCCGAGGTCGCCTCGGAAATCGCGCGGACTGTCGATTATTTCAAGTCTGTCGGAACGGATGCGGGCGATGTCACCAAGATCGTTCTGTGCGGAGGGTGCGCGAAGGTGGCGGGTTTAGTCGCGCAATTGACCGAGCGGATGGGTGTGCCGGTGGAAGTCGCCAATCCCTTCAATCAGGTCGATATCGCGCAAAGCGGGCTTGACCAGGCTGTCCTAGCCGACGTGGCTCCGCAAGTGGCGGTGGGGGTCGGCTTGGCGATTCGGATGATAGGTGACAGATGATTCGCATCAACCTGCTCCCTGAGCCAAGAACAAAGGGGGCCAAAAAGCAGTGGGACGTCCGGATCGAAGCGGCCGGTGCGTTCGTGGCCGTCGTGTTGACGGTGATGGCCTGTTTTTATTATGCGGGTATTTTGGATGAGGAAATTCAGGCCAAGCAGGTGACGAAGCAGCAAAAGGAAAAGCAGATTGCCGCGCTCAAGGAGCAGGTCAAGCAGGTTGAAGATTTTGAGAGAAAGAAGAAGCAGCTTGAGGACAAGGGCCGCATCATCGATCAGCTCGAAAAAAGCCGCGGCGGGCCGGTTCGCACGATGGACTATCTCAGCCAAAGCCTGGAGCCGCTCAAGCTCTGGTTGACCAGGCTTGACGTCAAGGACAAGCAAATTGACATGGATGGCAAAGCGGTCAGTCAGGACGACATTGTTGAATTCATCAACAATCTTCGTCGCACCGAGCATTTCACCAGTATTCGTCTCGTCGAATCCCGTGCTGGCGTGGAAGGGAAGTCGACAGTGTATTTATTCAAGCTCAACGCAGGCCTGAGGGAATAACAGTGAAACTGCCCGAGATCAGTTTTGAATTTCTGCGGACGATTCCAATCGTCCAGAAGGTGCTGGTCCTCATCCTGTTGATCGTGGGAGTGCCGGCGGTATTTTACTACACCATCTGGGACGAGAAGAAGACCGCCATTCAGACTCTGGAGGGCGAAATTGCCAAGCAGGATACCGAAATCCAGGCGTTGACGGTCAAGGCCAAGCATCTTGAGGAACTGGTGGCTGCGAACAAGCAATTGGAGCTCGCGTTAGCGAAGAAAAAGGAGAATCTTCCTCCGGAAGAGGAAGCCATTCTCCTGCTCAAGCAGGTGTCCGATATGGGGGTGCGGCTGGGGTTGGATGTCCGGCTGTGGAAGCCGGGTACGCGAGTGGAGGATGCTTCCAAGCTCTTTGTCAAGCTTCCATTCAATGTCGAACTGGCCGGCGGGTATCACACGACCGCGCTGTTCTTCGATCGGATCAACAATCTCCCGCGGATTGTGAATGTGTCAGGGCTGCGGATGATGAACCCGAAAATTGAGCAGGACCGTGTGGTCGTGCAGACGGTTTTTGACCTGACGGCGTTCGTTGCGCCCCCTGAACCGGCAAAACCGGTTCAGGGTGGCACTGCGGCGGCACCTGGGGCGCCGGCTCCATCCGCTAAAAAGTGATGCGGGAAGGTAGGGCTGTGAAAATGACGATGGTTGGATGCAGGCTACTTACTCTCTGTTTCGCAATGGTCGGGAGCATCGGATTGTTGCACGGTTACTCCTATGCGCAACCGGCGCCAGCGACTCCGTCTGCGCCTGCACCCTCCGGGCAGCAGACAGCGGCAACCAACCGGAGCGGGTCGTCGGTAGCACCCGGCGGCCCAAACGTGACGCCATCGAGCCCTGCTTCTGCGTCACAGCCAGGCGGTGGAGGGGCCGTAGCGGAACCGGTTGTTCCGGTTGGACGGGCAGGCTATGTCTATCTTCCGGAAGGACGGAGAGATCCTTTCCTGGCGATTCTTCGTGAGGCGGGATCCGAGGCGATGAAAAAGACGGATGAGGTGAACCTCCCTCCGCTCCAGCGGGTCACTGTGGCCGAACTGACAGTCATCGGGATCGTATGGGGTGGATTTGGCTATATGGCCATGGTGCAGGCGCCGGACGGCAAGGGTTATGCCGTGACGCGGGGCGCTCGAATTGGCAACAATAATGGCGTGATCAGCACCATTACGGAGAAGGCGATCATTGTCGAGGAGCGATTTACGGATATTTACGGCAAAAAGCAGGTGCGTGAGTATGCCAAGCCCCTGCATGTGAAAGAGAGCTTACCATGACACATACACGCTTCTATGCGAGTGCGGGATTGTCGCTGGCGCTGTTGCTGGCTCCAATGTCTCAGGTCGTGCGGGCGGTCGACTCGCCAACGGACGAGGCTGTCAAGCCGCTTGAGCGGATCACGGTTGTGGACGCGGGCGACCGGGTTCGCGTGGTGGTCGAGAGCGGGCACGCGGTGGCCTATTCCATGTCGACCAACGAAGCGCCTGCCAGCGTCACGGTCGATCTGCCCGGACTGCCAAAGGGTGCCGGATTACAGCGCATGGACATCAACAAGCCGCCGTTGCTGCAGATGGTTCCAAGCGAGATTGCCAAGCCGAAGCCCGGCGTGCAGCTGTCATTCATCCTGACCGCTGCCATCAAGCCGGACATTCGCGCGGAAGGGTCCAAGCTGGTCATCGATTTTCTGAAAGTGCAGGCCGGGGCCGAAAACGCGGACCGGGCACAGGTGCAATCCGATGATGGCGCCGCGCAGGCGACCCCGTCGGTGCGTGCGCCGGGCCAGGCCAAGGTCATGAGCAAGGTCGAAGTGCAGCGGGGGGACGGGGAGGCCACGGTGTTGATCCTCGGCGATGGAGAGTTCACCTACGACGTGCGGGCATTAAAGCAGGATCGCCTCGTGGTGGACTTGTCGCATGTCGCGTCCCCGCTGAAGTTCCAGATTCTGCCCGTGGATCATCCGCTGCTCAAGCAGATCCGGATCGGGCACCACTCTGACCGTGTTCGGCTGGTGTTCGATCTGCCGCAGGCGGTCCAGTACACGGTCCAGCCGGGCAAGACGCAGCTCGCCGTCCGTTTGACGTCGGTCGAGGGCAGCCGTCCTGAAAACGGGGTGGCGGCGCTGGAATCGCGGCCGGTTGAGCAGCAGGCGGCCAAACGGCGTGAACCGGAGCAGGACCGGGTTCGTGTGGCCAAGGCGGGTCGTGTGCCCTTCCCTGAAAGACTTGCTCAGCTCGAAGACAGGCCGGCGATGGCGCAAATGGCGCCGGAGGTGAAGGAACTGGAGGATCAGCCGGAGCCGCTCGGCGAGCGGCGATTTGCGGGACGCCGCATTTCGCTGGACTTCCAGCAGGCGGACATCCAGAACGTCTTTCGGCTCATTGCGGAAGTCAGCGGTTTTAACCTGGTCATTGGGGAAGGCGTCAAGGGCAAGGTGACGATGCGCCTGCTCAACGTGCCATGGGACCAGGCGCTCGACATGCTGCTCAAGATGAACAACTTGGGCAAGCTGCGCTCGGGTAACATCATCTGGATCGATACGCTTGCCAATGTGACGAAGCAGCAGGATGAGGAGGCCAAGGCGAAGGAAGCCAAGGTCAAGGCCGAGGATTTGGTCACGAAAATTATTTATGTGCGTAATGTCCAGGCCTCGGAGATTCAGGCCTCGCTTCGCCAATACCTGAGCACGAGGGGACAGTTGTCCGTCAACCAGGGCGGGAACGCCATTGTCGTGCAGGACACCGCGGCTCGTCTGGCCGCGTTCAAGGAACTCGTCGATCTGCTTGACGTCGAGGTCCCGCAGATTCAAATTGAAGCCCGAATCGTGCAGGCGGATACGAGCTATTCGCGCGGTTTGGGTGTGCAGTGGGGCGTCAAGGATTCGAAATTCGAGGGGAACGATTTCAGGGTTTTTGGCAATATCACGGGAGATTTCGCTTCGGTCGCAGGCACAGGCGGTGCCACGGTGCCACGGACCTTCATGATCAACCTCCCTGCGGCCGTCTCCGGTCTGTCGAGCGTGCCGGCTGTCGGCCTGACGCTGGGCAAGATCGGGCCCGGATTCGGGCTTGACGCCCGGTTGTCGGCGGGCGAGGTGCTGGGTCTGACGAAGGTCATCGCGGCGCCGAAGATCAGCACGTTGGACAAGCGGGAAGCGAAGATCTCGCAGGGCGAGTCGATCCCCTTCCAGACCACGTCGCTGCAGGGCACGCAGACCACCTTTGTGGACGCCAACCTGGAGTTGCTGGTCACGCCGCAGATCACCTCGCGTGATCCGAACGAGGTGGCGCGGCAGATCCTGATGAAAATCAAGGCCACGCGCAATGCCGTGGGCGCCCGCAGCAACCCGGCTGGACCGAGCATCGACAAGCGCGAAGCCAACACGCAGGTGCTGGTGCGCGACGGGGAAACGGCGGTCATCGGCGGCATCTTCGTGGATTCGCAGACGAACAACGTCGCCGGGACGCCTTATTTGTCGAGGATCCCGGTGCTGGGATGGCTGTTCAAGAACAAGAGCGAAACAGTCGCCAAGCAGGAGCTCCTGATCTTTTTGACGCCTTTTATCGTCAAGAGTTAAATGCCGGACATCCTATCATGCTGCGGTATCTGAACGGGGGGGAATCCCACGGCAAATACCTCCTGGCAGTCCTCGAAGGTGTTCCAGCCGGCCTGCCGCTGACTCCCGACATGGTCAACAGCGACCTCGCCCGCCGCCAGAAGGGCTACGGGCGGGGCGGTCGCATGCGCGTCGAAGAGGACCGCGTCGAGTTTGCCTGCGGCGTCCGCCATGGCAAGACTCTCGGCAACCCCATCGGCCTTCTCGTCGCCAATAAAGATTGGGAAAACTGGAAAGAGGTGATGGCGGTCGAGCCCAGCCAGGCTCCCCCGTCCAAAGTCGTGACCCGTCCGCGTCCCGGCCATGCCGACCTCGTCGGTGCCATCAAGTATGGCCACCGCGACATCCGTAACGTCCTGGAGAAGGCCAGCGCCCGCGAAACAGCCATTCGTGTCGCCATCGGCGGCGTTGCCAAGGCCCTGCTGGGCCAGTTCGACATGCGTGTCATCAGCTATACGACGGAAATCGGCGGGGTGACGGCCAACCGTGTCGATGACCCGCTGGTGGCCTACGACAAGGCCGAGGGCTCGGACGTGCGCTGTGCGGATGAGCCTGCCGGCGCCCAGATGATCGAACGCATCAGGGCGGCCAAGCACAAGGGCGACACGCTGGGGGGCGTCTTCGAGGTCGTCGTGACGAACCCGCCGATCGGTCTCGGCAGTTATGCCCAGTGGGACCGCCGGTTGAGCAGCCGGCTCGCGATGGCGGCCATGAGCATCCAGGCCATGAAGGGCGTTGAAATCGGCATGGGCTTTGAGGCGGCGCGCCGCTTCGGTTCCGAAGTCCACGATGAGATCTACTACGAGCAGGGCGGCAAGCAGTTTTTCAGGAAGACCAATAATGCGGGCGGCCTCGAGGGCGGCATCACCAACGGGCAGCCGATCGTCCTCCGCGTGGCGATGAAGCCCATCTCGACCCTCTACAGTCCCAAAAAGAGCGTCGACATTGAAACCAAGGAACCCTTCGATGCGACCGTGGAGCGCTCGGACATTTGCACGGTGCCGGCGGCGGGTGTCGTCGGGGAGGCCGTGATCGCCTTCGAGATGGCCAATGCCATGATCGAGAAGTTCGGCGGCGACAGCCTGGAAGAAATGAAGCGGAATTACGACGCGTATCAGGCCTACGTCCGTACCTTTTAGTTTCACCTTCCCTGTGCTACCATCCCCTCTCTTTTGAGAGTGATTTTACGCGTCAACCCCGTGTGTGTGCGCCTGCTGGTGGCGCGCCAAGGAGACGTCGCTGGTGACGAACGCGCAGGTCCTCCATACGGCAGAGCGCTGTGTCCCCGTGTCCCTGGGCGAGCGCAGCTACGACATCCGCATCAGACCCGGCCTGATGGGAGAGATCGGGCAGTGCCTGTTCTCGCTCGGCGTAAAGGGCAAAGTCGGGGTGGTGACAAATCCGGTTGTCGGGCGCCTCTATGCCTCAGCGGTGCTCCGGTCCCTTCGGGCGGCCGGACTGGACGCCTCGACTATCGTGCTGCCGGAAGGCGAGCGGGCCAAGTCCCTGCGGTCGGTGGGCACCATTCTCGATGCGCTCATCAAGGCGAGGTTCGAGCGCGGGTCTGCGCTGGTCGCGCTGGGCGGCGGAGTGATCGGCGATCTGACGGGGTTTGCCGCCTCGATCTACATGCGGGGCATTCCCTTCGTGCAGGTGCCGACCACGCTGGTGGCCCAGGTGGACTCGAGCGTCGGCGGGAAGACCGGCGTCAATCACCCGCTCGGGAAAAATCTCATCGGGACCTTCTTCCAGCCGCGCCTGGTGCTGGTGGATCCCGGCACGCTCCGGACATTGCCGCCGCGTGAATGGACGGCCGGCCTGGCGGAAGTCATTAAATATGGCGTGATCGCGGACGAGGCGTTCTTCGCCTATCTCGAGCAATATATGGACCGCCTGCTGAAGCTGGACGCGGAGCCGGTCGGCCACGTCATTGCCCGGTCCTGCGAGATCAAGGCGTCGGTCGTCGCGAGGGATGAACAGGAGTCGGATCTCAGGCGCATCCTCAATTACGGCCATACGATTGGGCATGCGCTGGAATCGCTGGGAGGGTATCGAAAATTGATTCACGGCGAGGCCGTCGCCATCGGCATGGTGCAGGAGTCGGACCTGGCCCGACATCTCGGCTTGTGCGCCTCAGAGGTCGTGGAGCGCCAGCGTGTATTGGTGAGCCGGGCGGGGCTGCCGGCTGCACTGCCGGCAGCCACGTTCAATCAGCTCTGGGCGGCGATGCAGCATGACAAGAAGGTGGCGCAGGGGCGCGTCTATTGCGTGCTGCCGGAGCGGATCGGACGGATGGTCATCCAGCCGCTCGAGCGGGACGCCTGCCGGCGGTGGTTTGAGCAGCGTGTCACGGAGAAGCCGAAGGCGCGGCGTCGAGGGCGAACCTCCTCGCGCGCGGATCGCAAGTAACGAGACATTCGCATCATGGCCAAAAGCTCCCGACGCAGTCCATTGCCCGGCCAGCTCGATCAGGCCTTGCGGGAAAAAACCCGCGAGGTGGACGTCCTGCACCGGATCACGGATTCAATCAGCAGCACGCTGGACCTGGAGTCGGTCCTCAAGCACATCGTGGACGTGGTGGTGGAGGTCACGAAGGCCGATGCCTGTCTGCTGTATCTTTTGTCGGATGGCCATGAAGAGCTGATTCTGAGGGCATCCAAAAATCCGCACCCGAAACTGATCGGCCGCATCACGATCGGGCTCGGCGAGGGCATCACCGGCTGGGTGGCACGGGAACGGACGCGGGTGGTGATCCCCAGCAACGCCAGCGACGATACCCGGTTCAAATTCTTTCACAATCTTCCGGAGGACCGCTATCAGGCCTTCGTTTCCGTGCCGATCATGGCCAAGAAAGAAGTGGTTGGCGTCATCAACGTGCAGCACAAACGGCCGCGGCGCTACCGTCCCGACGAGCTGGCGCTGCTCTCGACGATCGCCAACCAGGTCGGGGGGGCCATCGAGAATGCCAGGCTCTACGCCGAGACCATGCGCAAAGCCAGACAGATCGACACGCTTTCGCAGGTGTCGGAAACCGTCACCTCCAACCGCCTGATCGACGACATTCTGCAGCTGATCGTGACGATGACCGCGCAGATGATGAGTTCGAAGATCTGTTCGATCATGCTGCTGGACCAGCCGACCGGGGAGCTGCGTATCGTGGCCACGCAGAGCCTGAGCGAGCAGTACCGGCTGAAGCCCAGCTTGAAGGTCGGCCAGAGCATCAGCGGGCGGGCGGTTCAGGAGCGCCGTCCCATGATCGTGCCGGACGTCACGCGGGAGCGGGAATACATGTATCCGGACCTTGCCCGCAAGGAAGGCCTGTGCTCGCTTCTCTCCGTCCCGATGCTGGTTCGCGACAAGGCCGTCGGGGTCATCAACAGCTACACGTCGGTGCCGCACGCGTTCACGGCGGAAGAGGTCAAGCTGATGCAGGCCATTGCCAACCAGGCGGCCATCGCCATCGAGCACACGACGTTGCTGGACAAATCGTTCGAGATGCAGGAGGCCCTGGCGGTGCGAAAACTCGTCGAGCAGGCCAAGGGCTACCTGATGCGCTCGAAAAAACTGTCCGAGGAAGAGGCCTTCCGGCTCATTCAGCGCCAGAGCATGGACATGCGGAAATCCATGCGGGAGATCGCCGAGGCGATCCTGCTGGCCGGCCAGATCGACGGTCGCGCCGGCTAACCGACTAAAAGGAGGTTGACAGTATCGGAAAGCCGATGGTATATACTCCTCACAAATTAATGAGTTGGAGACAATGACGTCTCCTGAAGTCGGGCCACATAACGACGCTCGGCTTGGATCCGGACAATGACGTCCTCCGTCCCACACGGGATTGAGGGCGTTTTTTTTTACCTATGAGACCATTTCGAATCGTCATGGCCCAAATGAACCCCACAGTTGGGGACATGGAGGGGAATGTCCGCCGGATGACCGGCTGGCTGCGCGAGGCAAGAAAGGCCGGCGCCGATCTGGTGGCCTTCCCCGAGCTGGCCATCACCGGCTATCCACCGGAGGATTTGCTGCTGCGGCCCAAGTTTCTGAATGAAAATCGCCGGGCGCTTCAAGAGATGGTCCGGCAGAGCCGCGGCCTGGCGGTGGTTGTCGGCTGCGTGGGAGAGAACACGTCGGAATCCAAGGCCGGGCGATCGACGGTCGTGCCGGCCGGCCGGCACGAACTCTCGAATGCGGCCGCGATTATCGCGGGAGGCCGCCTAGTCGCGACCTATGCCAAGCACTATCTTCCGAACTACGGGGTGTTCGACGAAAGCCGGTACTTCCATCCGGGGCAAAGAATCCCTGTCGTGGTACTGGGAGGCGTGACGATCGGCGTGAACATCTGCGAAGACATCTGGTTCCCGGAAGGGCCGACGCGGACGCAGGCGGCGGCCGGCGCCGAGATCATCGTGAATATCAATGCATCGCCGTTTCACGTCGGTAAAAGCCACCTGCGCGAGCAGATGCTGGCCACGCGCGCCAGGGAAAACGGCGCGATCGTCACCTATACCAACATGGTTGGCGGTCAGGATGAACTGGTGTTCGACGGGAACAGCCTGATCCTCGATCAATCCGGCGAGGTGGTGTTGCGCGGGAAGGCCTTCGAGGAGGATTTGATCGTGGCGGACTTGAATGTCGCAGCGGTGGCGAGAGGCCGGCTGGCGCAGGGACGGAAAAAATGGGGGAGCGGGCGGACGCGGGTTTCGGTCGACCGTCTGGTCGTGTCCCAATCACTGCGCGCCGTCAAGCGTCCCAGGCTCGTCCCGGCCGACTCGGCTCCACTTGAGCCGTTCGAAGAAGTCTATCACGCGCTGGTGACGGGTGTGCGCGACTATGTCGCCAAGAACGGCTTCAAGCGCGTGGTCATCGGTTTGAGCGGTGGAATCGATTCGGCCCTGACAGCGGCGGTCGCCGTGGATGCGCTGGGAGCCTCCAACGTACTGGGGTTGTTCATGCCGTCACCCTACACGTCTCGGGAAAGCAAGGAGGATGTGGTTGAGCTCGCCGGGCGCCTGCGCATTGAGGTCAAGACCGTCCCGATTCACGAGACGTTCAAGGCCTATCTGCGGGCCCTGGCCGGCCCCTTTGTCGGCCGCAAGGCCGACAGTACGGAGGAGAACATCCAGGCGAGGATTCGCGGCAACCTGCTCATGGCCTACTCCAACAAATTCGGACATCTCGTTCTGACCACCGGGAACAAGAGCGAGATGAGCGTGGGCTATGCCACACTCTATGGCGACATGGCGGGCGGGTTCGCCGTCATCAAGGATGTGCCCAAGACGCTGGTCTACGAATTGGCGCGGTTGCGGAACCGCCGGGATCGCCAGGAGGTCATTCCCAAGCGGACGATCGACCGGCCCCCCACGGCCGAACTGAAGCCGGATCAGAAGGACGAAGACACGCTGCCGCCCTACGTGATTCTGGACCCGATTCTGAAAGCCTATGTGGAGGAAGACCGGGCGCCGGAGGAAATCGTCGAGATGGGGTTCGATCGCCAAACCGTGGCGCGGGTCGTCACGATGGTGAATCGGAGCGAGTATAAGCGCCGTCAGGCGCCGATCGGCATCAAGATCACGCACCGGGCTTTCGGCAAGGACCGCCGGATGCCGATTACGAATCGGTACCAGGACATCTGACCGCAGGGAGGGCGCATCGTGAAAACTGGGATTTGGCGGGGCAGCGGGAATCTGGCGTTGACGATCGGGCTCGTGCTCTGGAGCACGGGGGCCTGGGCGCAGGAGGCCGTGCCGGCTATGGGGGGTCACATCGACAGTGGCGATACGGCCTGGATGCTGGCCGCGTCGGCCCTGGTGACGGCGATGATCGTGCCAGGTCTGGCCCTGTTCTATGGCGGAATGGTGCGGAGCAAGAATGTCCTCGGCACAATGACGCATAGCTTTCTCATTCTGTGCGTGGTCAGTCTGGTCTGGGCCCTGTGGGGATACAGCCTCGTGTTCGCGCCGGACAAGGGGGGCGTTATCGGCGGGCTGGACTGGACGCTCTTGAGCGGTGTCGGGGCTGCGCCCCATGCGACCTATGCCCCGACCGTGCCGCATATCGCTTTCATGATTTTCCAGTTGTTGTTTGCGGCCTTCACGCCGGCCTTGATCGTCGGTGCCTTTGCGGAACGGATCCGGTTCGGGGCACTCATGGCATTCACGATCGCCTGGTCCCTGTTCGTCTACGCGCCCCTGGCGCACTGGATGTGGGGTGGCGGCTGGCTGAGCAAGCTGGGCGCGGTGGACTTTGCCGGCGGCACGGTGGTGCACCTGAGCGCCGGGGCCTCGGCGCTGGCCTGCGCGCTGGTCCTGGGGCGCCGCCGCGGGTGGCGGACGGAATACATGGCTCCGCACAATCTTCCGTTCGTGCTTGTAGGAACGGGGCTGTTGTGGTTCGGCTGGTTCGGATTCAACGGCGGGAGCGCCAGGGGTGCCAACGGAGTGGCGGCCGGAGCGGTCGCCGCCACACACCTCGCCGCGGCCGCCGCCGCGCTGGCCTGGATGGCGGTCGAATGGTCGCACCGTGGCAAGCCGACGGTGCTGGGCATCGCCAGCGGCGCGGTGGCGGGCATGGCGTCTGTGACAGCCGGGGCGGGGTTTATCGGGCCTGTCTCTGCAGTGCTGCTTGGCGCGACAGCCGGCGTATTGGCGTATCTGGCCATTGTATGGAAGGGGAAGTTTGGCTATGATGACACGCTTGATGTCGTGGGATTGCACGGCGTAGGCGGTTTCATCGGCATGCTCGGCGTGGGCCTGTTGGCTTCCACCGCCGTCAATCCTGCCGGCCCGAACGGCCTGCTGTTCGGCAATCCCGGGCAGTTGGGCACGCAAATGCTGGCGGCCGGCGTTGCCGTGGTGTTCGCGTTCGTCGGCACCTATATCATCCTGAAAGTGCTCGACGGCATGATCACATTGCGCGTGTCGCCCGAGGAAGAAGCGACAGGGTTGGATCTCAGCCAGCATAACGAGCGGGCCTATTCGTAAGACTCGCAGACTCATCAGGGGAGACTCACATGAAACTTGTTGAAGCGATTATCAAGCCGTTCAAGCTGGATGAGGTCAAGGATGCGCTGCTGGAAATCGGCGTGCAAGGCATGACCGTCACTGAAGTCAAGGGATTCGGCCGGCAGAAGGGCCACAAGGAAACCTATCGCGGAACGGAATACACGATCGAGTTCGTGCCGAAGGTCAAAATCGAGGTGGCGGTGGCGGATGCCCAGGTACCGAAGGTGCTGGAAACCATCACCCGCGCGGCCAAGACCGGCAGCATCGGGGACGGGAAAATATTCGTGCGGGATCTGAGCGCCGCGGTGCGGATCCGCACCGGCGAGTCGGGGGACAGCGCGCTGTAGAGATGATGCGGGACACCGTGGACACACAGGGTTCGGTTCTGGCCGAGCGACGGGAGCTGATCCAGCAACGTCTGCTGGACGGGGCGTCCGGCGCCGAGGCGATGGACGCGCTCACGGAACTGGTGGATGGCTTGATCATCGGCCGGTACCGGAACGGGCTTCGGCAACTGGGCGAGACGGCGGAGACCACGGCGAGCCAGGCCTGCTGCCTAGTGGCGCTGGGAGGCTACGGCCGTCGCGAACTGGCGCCTCATTCGGACATCGATCTCATGGTGCTGTTCAAGACGGACGCCAAGGAGATGATTCCGGAACTGGTCAAGACCGTGCTGCATCCCTTGTGGGATGCCGGGTTTCAGGTCGGCCACAGCGTTCGGACGATTCAGGAATGCCTGGACCTGGCGGCGGAGGATTTAACGATCCGCACCTCGATGATGGAAGCCAGATTCCTGGCGGGCAGCGCGTCGCTCTTTCAGGAGTTTCACGACCGCTACACCCGGCGGGTCGTCGGCAAGAGTGTGGACCGGTTTATCGATCAAAAACTTGAGGAACGCCGCCGCGAGTACGAAAAGTTCGGCGCGACGGTGTATTTGCTCGAACCCAACGTGAAAAAGAGCCAGGGAGGCCTGCGCGATTTGCACGTGCTGCAGTGGATCGGGATGGCCCGGTATCGTGCGGCGACGATTCGTGAACTGGCGGACCGCGGCATCCTGTCCAGGCAGGACTATCGGGCCCTGACCGAGGCACGGGAGTTTCTCTGGCGGGTGCGGGCGCTGATGCACGTGCATGCGGGATCGGCCCAGGAGATCCTCACATTCGACGAGCAGGTCTGGCTCGCGCAGCGGTTCGGGTATCAGGATCGTCCGCACCTGCTGGCGGTCGAGCAGTTCATGCAAGTCTACTATCGGCATACGATGGGACTGCACGAGCGGATGATGCGGTTTGTCAAGCGGTGCCGGACGGTGTCGCTCTGGAGCCGACTGACGCGGTTGTTGCCAGCTCCGCGCCTCGAGCGGCATTTCGTGGCGCAGGGCAATGTGCTCACGGTCCCTGTCGAGGAGCGCACGCGGGTCCTCGACAGCCCGGCGCTGCTGCTGGCGCTGTTCGATGCGGCGCGCGCGCGCGGCTTGGAAATCGACCCGGCGCTGATCGAGGACATCCATCGGCATGTCGAGACCTTGCCGGGCAGCGCGTTTGATTCCCCCGATGTCAGCGCCAGATTCATCAGGATTCTGGCCGGTCCGCGGACGGCCGGCACGCTGGACGCCATGCACCGCGCGCATCTGCTGGAGCGGCTGGTGCCCGCCTTTGCCACCGTGCGCGGGCTGATGCAGTTCAATCAGTATCACAAGTACACGGTGGACGAGCACAGCCTCCTCGCCGTGGCCAAGGCGGAGGCGTTCGAGCAGGACTCGGGCGTGATCGGCCAGGTCTACCGGGAGATTCCACGCAAGGACCTGCTGCATCTGGCGGTCCTGCTGCATGATCTTGGGAAGGGCAGGGAAGAGGACCATAGCGAGGTGGGGAAGCGCCTTGCGGAGGAGGCGGCTGTCCGCCTCGGGTTTAACGAACAGGACACCAGGACGCTGATGTTCCTTGTCCACAAGCATTTGCTGATGGCGCATACGGCATTCCGGCGCGATCCCTATGACGGCAACGTGCTGCTGACATTCGCGCGCGAGGTCGGCACGCCGGCGGTTCTCAGAAAGTTTCTGGTACTGACCGCGGCTGATATCGCGGCTGTGGGACCCGGAGTCCTGACGAAGTGGAAGGAATCCCTGCTGGTCGAGTTGTATGTGCGGACCATGCCGGAAGTGTCGGGTGAAAAGGATGCGTCATGGGGAAGCGAACGGATTGCGCAGTTGGTCCGCGAAGTGAGTGCGTGCATGCCGGAACGATCGGATGCGGCCTGGGTGCAGACGCAGTTGGAGCAATTCCCTGCGCGGTATTTGTATGGAACGGCACCGGACCGCATTGCCGGGCACCTGACGGCCATCCGCCGGCTCTCGGCCCGCGACGTGAAGGTGGAGTCTGCGTTTAATGAGGCGTTGGGGACCTGCGACTATGCGGTCATGACGCGAAACGATGTGATTCCGGGAATTTTCTCCAAGATCTCCGGCGTGCTGGCGGCGATGGGGCTGCATATTCTCGATGCGCAGATTGTCACGCGCCGTGACGACGTGATCGTGGATACGTTTCAGGTGAGTGATCCGGATTACGCCGGAGTTCCGCCCGCCGAGCGGCAGGAGGATGTCGGGCGTGCCATCCGGAGCGTGCTACTCGGTGAGGAACTCGTCGAACAGCTCATGGAACGATACCGCCGATTGGACCATCAGCGTCGGCTTCCGGCCGGCCGGCAGTCGACGGATGTCCAGGTGGACAATGAGACATCCGATCGCGCGACAATCATCGACGTCTTCGCGGAGGACCGGCAGGGCCTGCTGTACATCATCACGCGCGCCATCTTCACGCTGGGGCTGTCCGTGCAGGCGGCCCGTATTTCGACACGGCTGGATCAGGTCGCGGACGTGTTTTATGTCACGGATTCGAAAGGGGGGAAAGTGACCGATCCGGTCAGGCTGGAGGCGGTTCGGGCGACGATCAAGGGTGAAATCGACCGGTTCATTGCAGGGCAGATGAGAGTAGACACGGGAACCGTCCCTGGTGTTTCATTATCAACATCGTAGGGTAGTGGCGTGAAAGGAGGATGTGGATGACTCCGCGTGAAGTACTCGAATATGCAAAAAAGAACAAGGTTCAGGTCGTCGACCTGAAATTCGTGGATTTGCCTGGGACCTGGCAGCATTTCACGATTCCGATCGAAGAACTCAACGAAGGCACGTTCAAGGACGGCTCGGGGCTGGACGGTTCGTCCATCCGCGGATGGAAGGCCATCAATAACAGCGATATGCTGGTGGTGCCGGACCCGGACACCGCGTGCATGGACCCCTTCACGGCTGTGCCGACGCTCAGCCTGGTCGGCAACGTCATGGATCCCATCACCCGTGAAATCTACGAACGCGACCCGCGGTTCATCGCGCAAAAGGCGGAGAAGCATCTCAAGAGCACGAAGATCGGCGACATCTCCTATTGGGGGCCCGAGGCCGAGTTCTTCATCTTCGATCATGCGCGTTTCGATCAGACCAGCCACAGCGGCTACTATTTTCTCGATTCGGAAGAGGGCGTGTGGAATGCCGGCCAGGACGGCGTGAATCTCGGCAACAAGATTCGGCACAAGGAAGGCTACTTCCCGGTGCCTCCGATCGACACGCAGCAGGACATCCGCAGCGAGATGATACTGGAAATGCAAAAAGTCGGCATTCCGGTTGAGAAGCACCACCATGAAGTGGCGACGGCCGGCCAGGCTGAAATCGACCTGCGGTTCGATTCGCTGGTCGCGATGGCCGACAAGATGATGATGTACAAATACATCGTCAAGAACGTCGCCCGGCGGCATCACAAGACGGTGACCTTCATGCCGAAGCCGCTGTTCGGCGACAACGGATCCGGCATGCACACGCACCAGAGCATCTGGAAGGAGGGCAAGCCGCTCTTCGCCGGCAAGGAATATGCCGGCATGTCGCAGATGTGCCTGCATTACATCGGCGGCATCTTGAAACACGCGCCGGCGCTGGCGGCGATCACGAATCCGACGGTCAATTCGTACAAGCGTCTGACGCCGGGATTCGAAGCGCCGGTGATGCTGGCCTATTCAAGCCGGAACCGTTCGGCCGGCATCCGGATTCCGATGTATTCACCCAACCCGAAAGCGAAACGGATCGAAGTGCGTTTCCCGGATCCGTCGACGAATCCTTATCTGGCCTTTGCCGCCATGCTGATGGCCGGGCTGGACGGGATCGAGAACAAGATCGATCCGGGAGAGCCGATGGAAAAGGACCTCTACGATCTGGAGGCGCGCGAAGCGGCCAAGGTCCCGACCATGCCGGGCAGCCTGGACGATGCGCTCAAGAATCTTGAGAAGGACCATAAATTCCTGCTCAAGGGTGGTGTGTTCAGTGAGGATCTGATCGAAGCGTGGATCGGCTACAAGCGGACGCGTGAAGTGGATCCGCTCCGGCTCCGTCCGCATCCGTACGAGTTCTTCCTGTATTACGACGTGTAGCGTGAGCGCTCAGCTCGAAAGGCTGAGGCAGACGTGCCGACAATAGCAAAGGCCTGACAATGACGTCAGGCCGAGAGGACTGGCAAGGGCGCCAGCGTTGCCGAGGGGTGCTCTCTTGGCGATAGCTGGCGCCTTTGTTTTGACGAGCGGACAGAGCAGGCAAGGAGGAATCTATGAAGAAAATGAATGATGAGATCGTAAACCAGCCACAAGATGCTCAGAAGCAGTTCGAGTCGTCGGAGGATCATTTCGAGCGTACCATCAAGCAGGCAGTGACGGCAGCCGTGCTGCGCGCTGCGGGGCCGACCAGGCGCCAATTACTGGCCGGGCTTGGCGGAACCGCGCTGGCGGTGGCGATCGATGCCGTCTTTCCGTTGAACAGGATGGTCGCCCTCGCGGCCGATCCGGCGGGCAAGATCGAAAAAAAGGATCTCAGCATCGGGTTCATTCCGATCACATGCGCGACGCCAATCATCATGGCGGAGCCGCTGGGCTTCTATAAGAAGCACGGACTCAATGCGACTGTGAAGCGCGCGGCGGGCTGGGCCATGATCCGCGACTGGGCCATCAACAAGGAAGTGGATGCCGCACACATGCTGACGCCCATGCCGCTGGCTATCACCTTGGGAGCCGGTTCGGTCCCAGTCCCGTTTTATATGCCAGCGGTGGAGAATATCAACGGACAGGCGATCACGCTGCACATCAAGCATAAGAACGTGAAAACGGCAGCTGAGATGAAGGGATTCCGGTTCTGTGTGCCGTTCGACTTCTCCATGCACAACTATCTGCTTCGCTATTTCCTTGCCGATGGGGGCGTGCATCCGGATAAGGACGTCCAAATCCGTGTCGTCCCGCCGCCGGAAATGGTCGCAAATCTCAAAGCCGGTAATGTCGACGCCTACCTGGCTCCGGATCCGTTCAACCAACGTGCCGTGTACGAAAACGTCGGGTTCATTTACAAGCTGTCGAAAGAGATTTGGGACCGCCATCCGTGCTGTGCCTTTACGATTTCGAAAGAATTTGCGACCCAGTATCCCAACACCTTTGCAGCCCTGTTCCGGGCGATTGTGGATGCCACGCACTATGCCTCCAATCCGGCCCACCGGAAGGAGATCGCCGCCGCCATCGCGCCGACCAACTATCTGAACCAGCCGGTGACGGTGCTGGAGCAGGTCCTGACCGGCACCTATGCGGACGGACTCGGAAACATCAAGAAAGAACCCAGCCGGATCGACTTTGACCCCTACCCCTGGCATTCGATGGCCATCTGGATTCTGACGCAGATGAAGCGCTGGGGGCATCTGAAGGGCGATGTGAATTACAAATCGGTGGCCGAGCAGGTCTATCTGGCGACGGAGTGTGACAAGATCGCCAAGGAATTGGGCTACCCGACGCACAAAGCCACGATGACCAAGCACGTCATCATGGGCAAGGAATTCAATCCGGAGCAACCGGACGCCTATGTGAAGAGTTTCAAGATTCACAGCATGGCATAAGCGAGAACGAGAAGACGATGGGCACACAAGGCAAACCCTGGTTGATTTCCGTCTTCCTGCTGGCGATCTTCTTGATCGGCTGGCATCTGTTCACGTTGCGCGCGTCATTCGACCCGAAAGGGCTGTCAGAGGAACAGTTGCAGTTGCTGGAGTTTAACGGCGACGTCATCAAGACCGCAGACGGGCGGTACGAGTGGAATCCCGAAAAAGAGAAGGTGAAAGGTGTGCCGGGCCCGCTGATGGTGTTTGACAAAGCCCGAACGGAGTTCGCCGAGGCGTTTGTGAAAAAAGGCACCAACGACCATGGGATCGCGTACCTCGTGGCCTACACGGTCTCGCGCTTTGCGGCGGGTTTTCTCGCGGCGTCGGTGGTCGCGATCATGCTCGGTGTGCTGCTGGGGTTGAACAAGGCGCTGTTCCAGGCGGTCAACCCGTTCATCCAGATTCTCAAGCCGATCTCGCCGCTGGCGTGGATGCCGTTGCTGCTCTATACCGTCAAGGATCCAAAATGGACGGCGGTGCTGGTCGTGTTCATGGCGGCGGTATGGCCGACCCTTGCCACCACGGCGTTCGGGGTCACGTCCTTGCGTAAGGATTATCTGCACGTGGCGGCCATTCTCCAACTGTCGTGGTTCAAGCGGCTGTACAAAGTCATCCTTCCGGGAGCCGCGCCGACGATTGTGAATGGACTGCGGATCTCATTCGGGAGCGCGCTCGTGGCCGTGGTGCCCGCCGAGATGTTGCTGGGCGAACTGGGCGTGGGTTATCTGAGCTGGATCGAATGGAACAATCTCGACATTGCCGGCGTGATTTTTGCCATCCTGGTCGTGGGGGTGGTCGGGGTCATTCTGGACTCGGGATTCAACAAGTTGGCGGGTCTGGTCACCTATCAGGAGTGAATGATGGCTTTTCTGCAGATCGATCATATGACGAAGTTTTTCCCAAGCCATTCTGGCGGGAGTCCCATCTGCATCTTCAAGGACGTGACGATCAAAATCGAGAAAGGGGAGTTTGTCACCACGATCGGCCATTCAGGCTGCGGGAAGAGCACGCTCCTCAATATCATCGCCGGACTCGAATCGCCCTCGGAGGGAGGCGTGATTTTGAACGGGCGGGAAGCAGCCGGTCCGGGGCTCGATCGGATGATGGTCTTCCAGAATTTTGCTTTGATGCCCTGGATGACGGTCTTCGACAATATCCGGCTGGCGGTACGGGCGGCCTATCCGGACTGGGACCGCGAGAGGATCGCCGCACACGTGCATAAATACATCGCGCTGGTCGGGCTCAAAGGCGCCGAGACTAAACGACCGACGGCGCTGTCGGGCGGCATGAAACAGCGGGTCGGCCTGGCGCGGGCATTTTCGATCGAGCCGAAAGTGCTGTTGCTGGATGAGCCATTCGCGCAGATCGACGCGTTGACCCGAGGGGTCATTCAGGAGGAGCTGGTCCAGATGTGGAATACGACGCGCAACACGGTCTTCATGGTCACGCACGATGTCGATGAGGCGATCCTGTTGTCCGACAGGATTCTACTCATGACCAATGGCCCGGGAGCGCGGATCGCCGAGAACGTCATTGTGACGATCCCACGGCCCCGGGCTCGCGTCACGATCATCGAACATCCCCATTACTACAAGATTCGCAACCATATCATTCATTTCCTTGTTGAGCATGTCACGCATAAAGAGGGTGGGGAAGAAGTCTCCAATAACGGTTCCGCGAAAAAGGAGCCGGTGGTCGTGGATTTTGAAAAGGAATCGCTGGTCCGGCAATAACCGAGCCTGATGGAAGGGGCTCATTTACTCATAAAGGAGGAGACATGGAAGGGAAGAAGGCGAAGGATGTGATCAAGGCCAAGCGGCTGGAGAAGAAAGTCACCATTGCCGAGGTGGCGAAGATCGTGGGGAAGAACCCCACGTTTGTTGCGGCGGCGCTGCAGGGCAATCATCGCCTGACTGCGGAGGAGGCGAAGAAGGTCGGAACGGCCCTGGATTTGGATCCGGGCACGACCGAGTCGCTTTCGAAATTCCCGGTGCGAACCGACTTCCCCAATACGACCGACCCGTTCAAGTACCGGTTGCTGGAGATCGTCGGAGTCTATGGCGATGCCTTGCGCGAGATGGCCAATGAAATGTTCGGCGACGGGATCATGAGCGCGATCGATTTCACGATCGACGTGGAAAAGGTGACCGGCAGTCAGGGCGAAGCGCGTTGCAAGATCACGTTGAATGGCAAATGGCTGGAATACAAAACCTTCTGACCGCAGACATGCGACAACCAGGAAAGCGCCGAGGGCAATGGTGTGGCGCTCCTGTCTTTCGGAGGCACGATGAGCCCTGTAATTCCCCAGATTGATCCAGCCGACACCGCCTGGGTGCTGATTGCCTCGGCACTGGTGCTGGCGATGATCGTGCCGGGGCTAGCCCTGTTCTATGGCGGGCTGGTCCGCAGCAAGAACGTGCTCGGCACCATCATGCACAGCTTCGTCATCCTGTGCATGGTGAGCCTGCTCTGGATTCTGTTCGGCTACAGCCTCGCGTTCGGGCCGGACAAGTGGGGCATCATCGGAGGGCTCGAATGGGCCGGCCTGCGTGAGGTGGGCCTGACTCCCCATCCGAGTTACGGCCCGACGATCCCTCATCAGGCGTTCATGGTGTTTCAGATGATGTTCGCGGCGATCACGCCGGCCCTGATCACCGGCGCTTTTGCCGAGCGGATGAAGTTCAGCGCACTGCTCCTGTTTTCTGTCCTCTGGTCGGTCGTCATCTACTGCCCGGTCGCCCACTGGCTCTGGGGCGGGGGATGGCTGGGCAAACTGGGCGCGCTGGATTTTGCCGGCGGAGCGGTCGTGCACATCAGTTCCGGGATCAGCGCCCTGGTCTGTGCCTGTGTGCTCGGCAAGCGTCAGGGGTACGGCACCGAATACATGGCGCCCCACAACCTTCCCATGGTGCTCCTGGCGACGGGCTTGGTGTGGGTGGGGTGGTTCGGGTTCAATGCGGGCAGCGCATTGGGGGCCAACGCCATCGCGGTGACGGCCTTTCTCTCCACGCATACGGCCGCTGTGACGGCGGCCTTGGCGTGGATGGCGATCGAATGGGTGCATCGCGGGACGCCGACGGTGCTCGGCATCGCCAGCGGAGCAGTGGCCGGGCTGGCGACCGTCACGCCGGGAGCCGGGTATGTCGGTCCCTTTTCCGCGATGGTGATCGGATTGGCAGCCGGCGGGCTGTCCTACGCGGCGATCATGAAAAAGGGGACGTTCGGCTATGACGATTCGCTGGACGTCGTCGGCATCCACGGCGTCGGGGGCATATTCGGGGTCCTGGCAACGGGCGTGCTGGCCTCC